>Ga0210017_1000764_pt1 | contig 27791 bp, 27 predicted proteins | sample CryGeyCG2014_020_FD_183966 | JGI IMG/M metagenome (GOLD analysis project Ga0210017, IMG submission 183966) | Groundwater microbial communities from aquifer - Crystal Geyser CG08_land_8/20/14_0.20 (SPAdes) (version 2) | ecosystem: Environmental > Aquatic > Deep subsurface > Groundwater | place... | reverse complement strand
CGACACCAAATGGTGATGAAAATTTCAGTATAAGTCGGAATAGTTTGAAAAAAAGGAAAAATAGAATCTTAAAAAAATCATCTGGTGAAGTTCCTTTTTCCAAACCCTGCAAGAGAAGTATCTGGAGTTTTGCCGCTTTTCTGAATCATAATTCTTTTCCTATTGAAAAGATAGGCCTGAATTTAACGCCCTTGATATCTTTGTATAATGATTCTGACAAGACAATCTTTTCTTTTGGCTTATATTTTTCTGAGAAGCTTATGAATGATTTTGTTAATTTGGGCTTTATCAGGAAAGATTTTATTTCTACCGGGATTATTTTTCCGTTTTTTTCAATAATGAAATCCACTTCTGCATTCGCCTTGCTTCTCCAAAATTTTATTTCAATGCCTTTTTTTCTTATTTCTGTAGCCACGAAATTTTCATACAGCGCCCCCTTGTCTACTCTTTTGCCCAATTTTTCAAAATTTTTGATTACCGCATTCCTGAAACCGTTGTCTAAAAAGAATATTTTCGGGGATTTTACGATTTCAGTCCTGTTATTTCTGTAAAATGGCCTGCTTCTCAAACAAATAAAGGTTTGTTCCAGTACGTTCATATATTTTAACAGTTCCTTATAATCAAAGCCGCTTATCGCAGAAAGTTCATTATAATTGATTATATTCCCGATTTGCAGTGACAAAGCGTTTATCAGCTTGCTTAGCTTGTAATCTTCAGGAAGATTGAGAATCTCTTTTATCTCTTTTAAAAAATAAGTGTTGTATATGTTTTTCAAGACAATTTCTTTCTCTTCTTTTCCGTTTGACAGTACGACTCTGGGATAGCCGCCAAAAATGCAAAACTCTTCAAACAGACGGTTTATCTTATTTATAACTGGTTCAGACAGCTTTTTTTTCAGGTAGATATTATTATATACCACTGGTTCTTTGTAATTTAAGAATTCTTCAAATGACAGAGGATACAGCTCAAATACAAAAATTCTTCCAACTAAGTATTTTATGCTTTGTATTGATAACTCGCTGGCAGAAGAGCCGGATATAACAATCTTAATCTTGAGGGTATCGTAGATATACTTGAGATTTTTACCTCCGTCTTTGGCATATTGGAATTCGTCAATGAATAAATAATCGTGTTTTTTTACATAAATCTCGATAAAAGAATTTATGTCCCCGTCAAACATCTCTAGAATTTCCCGGTCTTCAAAATCTAAGAAAACGGCATTTTTAAGCCCTTTGAAAATGTTTTTCAGCAAAGTTGTTTTTCCGCTTTGTCTTGGTCCGACTATAGCGATTACTTCTTTCTTTTTAAGGTATTTGATTATCTCTTCTTCCAGAAATCTTTTTATGTACATTTTATCCCTGCTAAAATTTATATTATATCAATAATAGAAGGCATTAATATATAAACTTTTCGCTTTTCAGAAGTTCTTTCTGAATCTGATATATGCGGCGTGTTTTATGGCTTCAGCATCCCGGAGTTTTGCCGCTTTTCTGCATAATATAGGTGGAGAATTTATATTATTATATATTAAATATAACAATATAGTTAAAGATAATACAAATATTTATAAATGAGGGTGTTTTTATTAACTTTATGCATTTATATGAAATAAAACAAATATTAGATGAAAAAGAAAAGGCAGTTTTTAGCTTGAATGAAGTTGCAAGAATAATCGGAAAGCCAAAAAACATTGCTTCTGTTTATTTAAATAGGATGTGCAAAAAAAACTTGCTTTTTAAGATAGAAAAAAACAAGTTTTCTAGAACAACAGACATCTTTGTAATTGCCTCTCAGCTAACTTTCCCTTCCTACCTGGGCTTAACAACATCATTGTATTTACAAAACGAATACTCCCAAATAATAAATAAAATCTATATTTTAACTTCAAGACAAAAGAAAAAAATTAAAGTATTTGATACAGAACTCAATTTTATAAGAACGGCGCCTTCCTTAATGTTTGGCTATAAAAAGATAAAAAAAGAAAACAGTTATATCCTACTTTCAGATATAGAAAAAACAATCATAGACTCGATATTGCATCAAAAATATGCCCGAATCACTAATCTGCTGGAACTTATAAAAAAGGCAGACGCGGGCAAACTTTTGGATTACACCAAAAAAATAGACAAGGAAATTTTAACAAGAAAAATCGGATTTTTATTGGATCTTGCCAATATACGCCATGATTTAAAAATAAATACAAAAACAATTTATAAGTTCAATTCTGGAGTAAAGCAGAAAGGTAAGTTTAATAATAAATGGCGTTTATATGTCAATGAGGAGTTTGTATGATAACAAGGCAGGAATTGCTTGATTTAGCAAGATTCAATCATTTTAAACCGCATCAGCAAGAAAAGCACTATATCCAAACACTAACCCTTAATTCTATTTACTCTACAATAACTGATGAACTTGTTTTCAAAGGCGGAACCTGCCTGTTTTTTTTTTACGGGCTAAATAGATTTTCTGAAGATATGGATTTTACAATGGTAAAAGAATTTGATACAGAAAAAATTGTTTCAAATATAAAAAAAGATTTGGAAAATCTCGGCATAAACTGCAGGATTTCAACATCACAAGATAATAAAATATCTCTTTCTTTTAAAATAGCTGCTGAAGGCCCTTTGTTTAATAAAGAAATTGAGAAATGTTTTGTTAAGATAGACATAAGCAAAAGAGAAGCAGTATGCTGCTCTGAAATAAAAGAATTCAAAACTAATTATAAAGAGATTTTAGGATTTACATTAAATATTATGTCTGAAAAAGAAATTCTGGCTGAAAAAGTAAGAGCGCTAATAACCAGGAATCAGGCAAGAGATTTATTTGACTTATTTTATTTATTTAGTAAAAATATAGGGATAGATTTCGATTTAATAAATAAAAAATTAGCATATTACAACAAATTTTTTAATAAAGAAGAATTTAAAAAAGCAGTTCAAGAAAAAGAATCAATTTGGTTATCAGAACTAAGCCCTGTTATCTTGGGAGAAATTCCAGATTTTAAAACAGTTAAAAAATATGTTCTAGAAAAAATGAAAATTTAAACAACCGAATTCAATCATTCCTGTCATCAACGCAGTATTTGGTTCTGGATGAAAAGAAAAATTGAAAAATATTAAAAAAAATTAATTTTTAGTTGCGGAAATTCCTTTTTCCAGAGCTATGCTCCCTGCTTCATTTAAAGCAGGAATTTTGCCGATTTTCTGAATGTCACAGTGAAACGTAACATTTATATAGTAATGTATCTAAATAGATACGTATGTATCAAAAAAGAAACAAAGAATTAGAAGTGATTGCTCTTTATACAGGCAATTATAAAGCAAGATTTTATTTAAGGCAGATAAGCAAACTTGCAAAACTGCCTCTTAAAACCTGCCAAAACACCGTTGCAGAACTCGAGAAAGATAAAATACTGAAAAGCAAAACAGAAGGCAAGAATAAGTATTTCAATCTAAATTTAGACAACATCCAGACAAAATCATATCTGCTTCAATCGGAAATTCACAAAACAGACATTTTCATAGAAACATATCTGCAAATCAAGCTCTTCTTAAAATCCATAAGCACAAACATTTCAATAATTGTTTTTGGCAGTTTTGCCAAATTAAAAGCAGATAAAAATTCAGATCTAGACCTATTGATCATTTCACAAAAAGAACCAAAATTGCCTTTTCATCTCTTGCCTTATAAAATCCATCAAGTTACACTCTCTGAAGATTCTTTTGTTAAGGCATTAAAAGAGCAGGAAACTTTAATAAAAGAAATAGAAGAACACCATATAATCTTGAATAATCATTCTTTCTATGTAAATACGATGTGGGAACAATATGGAAAATAAGAAATTAAGCTGGTGCTTTAAGCTGAAAGACGGTATAAAAATAGTTGAGCCGAATGAAAGGCTATCAAAATCTTATCTCGAACAGGCAAAATCTTCCTTGTTAAGAGCTGAAAAAGATTTGAATGACAATGATTTTCTTTGGGCTACAGTAACCATTTATTACGCAGAATATTATGCTCTCTACTCATTCCTCCAGCGAATCGGGATAAAATGCGAAAATCACGCATGTTCAATCTTAGCAACAGGTTTTCTTTTAGGCGAAGACAAAATTAGAATAATAAATCAGCATAAAGACAAAAGAATTGATGCACAATACTACATAAAAGTCGACCAGGAAAGTAAAATAAGGATGATGCTTCAAGAAGCAAAGCTGTTCCTCTCGGAATTTGACAATATAATATCAAATACTGCTGAAAAAGATATCAAAACTTATAGAGATCTGATCTCCAAATAATTCTTGCTATCAGTCAGCAGCAATTCTCATCTATAATCACACTTCCTTTAATGAAAGAGTAATAAAAACTCGCTGCTCGGAGCTATCTCCGGACTAAAGTCCGGAGCTTTACGCTCCTCGCTGATTCGCGAGTTTTGGAACAAGAAATTGCGCACTAAAGTGCGGGGCTTTAAACCCTGCGCAATTTCTTTGTAATAAATAGGTGTATAAACGTTTCTTTAAAAGCTGTGTATAGATTTTACTTTCTGAGATGCCTGAGTCTTGGCTTCCCGCGCCTTTTTATTTCCGTAAGAGAAGTATCCGGAGTTTTGCCGCTTTCATGCATCATAAAAATCCGCTGAGAGTATAGCTTGGAAAGAAAACATTTTCAAAGCCAGATAAAAAACTCATTTTGATTAGTGTTTAAAATGCAGAAGAACCTAGTTTTCTTTTGCAGCTTGTTTTATTTCTTTTTTTAAAAGATTTATTTATAATATTTTCGAATTTTATCGAAATATTTATAAATAAACGATTATTTATTTAGAAACATGAAAAGAACAGAGGAAGTTTTCAGGGAAATTTTGTACCAGTCCATTGAGAAGAAAAACAAGGTTCTTACGCAGATACGTCTCTCAAAAGAGCTTAAGGTGTCCTTAAGCAATGTGAATCTTGCTCTGAAACAGCTGGAGAAGATGGGAGCAGTAAGCATAAAACAGCGGAACTTTCATGTAATAAATGCAAAGAAAATTCTGTATTGCTGGGCCTCTGCAAGAAATGTCGGGAAAGACATTATTTACAAAACAAGAATTGAGCTTCCTGTTCACGAAATTGAAAAGAAGATGCCTGCTGATATTGTTTTTGGTGCATATTCGTCCTGCAGGTTCAAATTCAAGGAGTTGCCTGCTGATTATTCAGAGGTTTATGTTTATTCGGATGATTTAAAGGAAATAAAAAAAAGATTTCCTGAAAACAACAAGGTTCCCAATCTTTTTGTCCTGAAAAGCGATTCAAACATCAGAAATTATGGAAATACCACAACAATCGCTCACACTTTCGTTGACTTGTGGAATCTAAAGGAGTGGTATGCTGAGGAATTCATAAAATTTCTGGAGGGAAAACTAAATGGATTACTGGAATGATGCGATAACTGAAAAGAGCTGGAAAAGATTGCAGAGCATAAAGGAAAAATTCAAGTTCACCCTTATAGGCGGCTGGGCAGTCTATCTCTGGACTAGAAACATGAAATCAAAAGACATTGATGTGATTGTGAACTTTGAGGGCTTGAACTACTTGAAGCTGCACTATGACTTAAGAAAGAACGACAATTTAAAGAAATATGAGATAAAAACAGAGGATGCAGACATAGATGTTTATGTGCCCCACTACTCAAAACTTGCAATTCCTGTTGAGGAAATTGGAAAGCACAGCAGTATCATAGAGGGCTTTCGAGTAGCAAATGCTGAAATTCTTCTGATATTGAAACAAAATGCCGAATTGGAAAGAAGAGAAAGCGAAAAGGGAGAAAAAGACAGAATAGACATCATGAATCTGGTGTTAAATGGGGATGTGGATTTTGAGAAATATTCTGAAGCGATAGAGCAATACAATCTTAATGCATTAAAGAGCAATTTGATAAAAATAATAAGAGAATTCAAGGATTACAAATATCTCAACCTGAATCCAAGAGAATTGAAAATAAAAAAGGAATTGATTTTGAAAAAATTAGAGCGATTATGAATCAGAGAATTATCAGGACAATAAAATTATAAAGTTTTTTTATTAATTCTAAATCATTTCTGATTTCATTTTGAAATCTGAGTGAAATGCCTTTTTAACAGAAAACTATAATCTTTATTCCTTTGTGAAAATGGTTGTTGAACTCATAAAAAATGGTTTTAGTTGCGGAAATTCCTTTTTCCAAATCTCGGCCTTGGCTTTCCGCGCCTTCTATTCCTATCAGAGTAGCCGGTGTATCCTGCCCTTCCCGGCGCTTCAGATTCTTTCATCCTGTTCTCAAAGCCCTCGCGAGAAGGTGCCCTGCTGAAATCATTTCTTGAGGAAAATACTCTTGAGCCCCGCTCTCTTGGGGGGAATTCTCTTTCCCTGCCTGTTCTTGGCCCTTCTCTCGAAAAGCTTCTTCCGCCCTCTCTTGAAAAGCCCCTTCCTTCAAACCTTCTTCCGCCGAATCTCTCATCCCTGCCGCCCTCTATTCTTCTTGTGAACGGCACCCAGATGATTTTCGGCATCTCCTGCGGCTCGATATTAAGCTCGTGGTCGCGAAGCACTGAATCAAAGTTTTCATAGTCCCTTTCAGTGAGGATTGTGATTGCCTCTCCGCTCTTTCCTGCCCTTGCTGTCCTTCCAATCCTGTGCACATATTCCCCTGATGTCTTCGGGACGTCATAGTTGTAGATGAATCTCACATGGGGGATGTCCAAGCCGCGTGCTGCCACATCTGTTGCTACAAGCGCCTCAATCCTTTCATCCCTGAGCTGGTTCAGGGCAATAAGGCGCTTGCTCTGTGTGAGCCCGCCGTGGATTGCAGCCACCTTTATCCCCTGGCTTTTGAGATTTCTTGTTACAATGTCAACTTCTATCCTTGTAGCGCAGAATATCAGCTTCAGGCCAGGACCCTTTGATTTAAGGAGGTGCACGAGCAGTGAGAATTTCTCTTTGGGCTGCACATTGTAGTATACCTGCCTCATCTTGTCCTTGGAGACATATGCCTCTGTCATTATCTTTATCGGAGAATTGCTGTGCCTCTCTGCCAGGATGTCCACCTCATCAGAGAGGGTTGCGCTGAAGAGCAGGGTCTGCCTCTTTTTCGGGACATGTATTATTATGTCCTCAATCTGCTCCATGAAGCCCATCTCAGCCATCTTGTCCACTTCGTCCACAATCAGGAAGCGCACCCTTGAGAAGTCAATTGTGCCTCTTTGAATGTGGTCAAGTATCCTTCCCGGGGTTCCTACAACAATCTCGCATCTCTGAAGCGCATCAAACTGGGGTGTGATTCCAACTCCGCCGTAGATGCTTGCAGTCTGCACTTTCATTGCCCTTCCGAACTGCCTGAATACATCTGAAACCTGGACGCAGAGCTCCCTTGTGGGCGTAAGCACGAGAACCTGCAGCCCTTCTCTCGGCTTTATCTGCTCAAGCACAGGAAGCCCGAAGGCAACTGTCTTTCCCGAGCCTGTTTCTGACTGTGCAACAACATCCCTTCCCTGCTTTATAAGGGGGATGCATTTTTCCTGTATCAGCGTCGGCTCTTTGTAGCCGGCTGCGTACACCTGCTTTAAAAGAATTGGGTGTATGTTTAATTCTTCAAATTTCATAGATTTCACTCTCTTATACTTTTGTTTGATTTTTAACAGAGGAGATGCCCTGTGCATTCCAATTGTAAATTCTCCCACAGGACACGCCTAATGCGAGAATTTGCTATCTGTCTGAAGTTGGGAATCTGGCAGTGGTATTTAAAGTTAATGGAAAAATGGCTTTGTGTTAAAATTCTGTATGCCGGAAATCCTCCGGAAAAACCTGCTGAAACTATTTATCTTGACTTATTTGCCTTGTCATCATGGATTCACAAGACACATTACAATATCAGATTAATATACCCGAGCGAATGATGATATTTATTGATGCCAGGAATATCTATGAAGCTGAAAAAGAGTATAATCTGCGGGCAGAACAACATTTTGTCTTGGGGTATAAAGAAATGATAAATTTCTTTGCCAAAAAATACAAAGTTATTCGCGGTTATTTTTATGATGGGGCTCCTCACCCGAGTCAAAGAACACCGGAACGTGAACAATTCTTCAGAGATTTGAGACAGAATGGCATAACTCTACGGCTTAAGGAAATAGATTTTACAGCAATTTCAAAACCTTCACAAAAGGGGGTGGATATTTTCCTGACTGCTGACATGATTAGTCTAGCTTACGAAAATGCATATGATATAGCAGTAATACTAAGTGGAGATGGGGACTATGTCGCGCTTATTGATTTGGTTAAATCAAAAGGCAAGAAGGTATGGGTTTTATCATTTGATTCTGCATTATCCCCAAAATTAAGAGAATGTGCAGATAAAGTTTTAGTAATTGATAGGATGTTAGATGTATTTGGAAAACAACGTCTTATAAAACCTGATATGCCTAATCAAAATAAGCAAAAAGCCGATAAAAAAAGCGAAAACCTTATAAATAATAAAACGCCACACACTTGATTGTCATAACGGACAGGAAGCTCGGTTGTTCCGATAAAGCTTCCTGTTCATAGCTTCTCATGAGATAATCTGATCAACCGCTTATTCTGCCAAATCTTAATTTTTGAGAATATAGTTCGGCTGTCGGAACTCTTCCGAAAAAACCTGTTAAACGCTTAATAATATGTTCACTGATTCAAGAACTTCAAAAACAGAAGGTTTATATATAAAATACATTTTAATATTAAAATATATTGTAGGTGGTTGAAAATGGAAATATCTATTACTAAAATGTCTGAGAATGGTCAGGTGGTGATTCCTGCTGAGATTAGGAGAGATGCGGGCATTAAGCCGTCAGCCAAGTTCCTGGTGTTTAATGAGAATGGCAATATAATGCTGAAGCAGATAAAGAAAGAATCGCTGAGAGAGGATATGCTTCTGCTGGAAAAAATTAGAAGAAGTGAACAAGAGATAAAGAAAGGCAGGGTTGTTAAGGCAGACAGTTCCATGAGCGATGAGGAAATTGATGACTTACTGACGGCCTAAAATGGAGATTATTTTTTCTGAGGAATTTAAGAATGAATTTAATAAAATCAAGGATAAATCAATGCGGATTAAGGTTATCAAGCACATTAAAAAACTGGCGGCGTTGCCTGAATCAGGGAAACCTTTAAGTTATGAATTAAAGGGGCATAGGAGCGTTAGAGTTCCGCCTTTTAGGATTGTTTACAGATTGGAAAGGGAAAGGATAATAATAAATTGCTTTGACCATAGAAAAGATGTGTATAAATAATTAATGTTTATTGCTTTTCCAGGAACTCTTTCAGCTTTGCATAGAAAATTTCTTTTTCAACATCCAGGTATGGGAGATGCCCGGAGTTGTTCATGATGAAGAGCTCGCTGTTCTTTGCATTATTGTGCAATCTCAATGAGCCACTCTGAGGCGCCCGTATATCTCCCTTTGACTGCACTATTAGTATGTTTTCTGCCAGGTTGAGGTTGAGAGTTTTTCTGTATTTCAGCTGCTCTCGCAGGAGATGAATTGGATACTTGCGGTAGCGGAGAACCTCAGGCAGCATTGAATTGTTTTTCAAAAGCCCTAAGTCGAACCTGTAGAAGTATGGCAGGGGGAGGTATGCAAAAATGAGGGGAGCATCAAGCGGGATGTTCATCAGCGCAGCAGGCATGTGAAGCTCACCTGCCAGGTCAAGCGCGAGAAGCGCCCCGCTGCACTCACCCATTATTATAATATCTCCGGAAGCATTCTTAATCTGGCTTTTGAGCTGCGCCTTTATTTCAGGAATTGAAGTGCTTTTGAGCGCAGAGAGCTTTCCCCCATGATTCTTCAGCAGGGGCACATAAACGCTGTATCCGTCTGCGTTAAGGCGTGCTGCAATCTCGCGGTAGGGATTGGGCGTGCCTGTGAGCCCGGTTATTATGAACAGTGTTTTCCCGTTTGTCCCAGTCAGGTGTATCTCTGATACAGGAACATTCAGTGATTCATCAAAGAAAAGAAATGCGATGGCGATAATGAAAATGAGGGATATTATCAGCAGGATTATCCAGAGCAGGTGCATCTTATACCTCTATTTTCACCTTTGCAGCCAGCGCCTGGTTGAGCTGCCCGTCGTTCTGCTCAAATGATATTTCTTTTACCTTTCCTGTTGCCTTTATCTGCTGCTCCACCTTCCTGATTTTTCCCTGCATTGCCTCGTCGCATTCAACTGCTAATTTTGAGATTTCCGTTTTCAGGGACATTCCCTTCGAGGACTTGAACTTCCTTATCTCAGAAACAAGCTCAATTGCTATGCCGCCGAGCTCCTCAGCATCAGGGCTTATGAGCTTCTCGTCTGCAGAAGGCCATCCTGCTGCGTGTATGCTCCTTGCATTTTCCTTTTCAGAGTAGTGCAGGCTGAATATTTCCTCAGTTATGTGCGGCATTATCGGCGCGAAGAGCTTCAGCATTGTCAGCATGGCTGTGTAGATTGCGTATTTTGCGGAGTTTATCTCGCTTGCAGTGTAGCTGCCCGGGTTGTATATCCTGTCCTTGACCATCTCAAGGTATTCGTCGCAGAACTCGTGCCAGAAGAAGTTCTCGGCATCCAGCCTTACCCTGACAAAATCGTAATTGTCAAACGCTGTCATGCATGCCTTCACAAGGCAGTTGAGTTTTGAAAGGAGCCAGGCGTCTATTGTCTCAAAATCCTGGGGCTTTTCAGGAGAGTATCCTGCTATGTGCTGTATGCAGAATTTTGAGGCGTTCCAGAGCTTGTTCATCAGCCTGCTGGCAACAGTGAACTCCTTCTCTGAGAAGCAGATGTCATCTCCCAGCTTTGCGCTTGCAGCCCAGAACCTCAGAGCGTCTGCAGAGTATTTCTGCATCATCTCAGCGGGCTCTATGCCGTTGCCCTTGCTCTTTGCCATCTTCCTGCCGTGCTCGTCAAGCGCCCAGCCGTTTATCATTATCTCTATCCAGGGCACCTCGTTGGTGTGTAATGTTCCCTTTACTATTGTGTTGAACGCCCAGAAATTGATTATGTCGTGCCCCTGGGCCCTTAATGACATCGGGTACATCTTCTTGAAGAATGAACTGTCCTCCTTCCATTTCAGCATTATTTCTGGAGTGAGAGAGCTGGTTGCCCAGGTGTCAAATACATCCCTTTCCGGCTCGAATTCAGCTGAGCCGCACTTGGGGCAGGGCTTCTCAGGCATTGACTCTGTCGGGTCAACAGGCAGCTGCTTGTCCTCTGCTATTATTATCTCTCCGCACTTCTTGCAGTACCATAGCGGGAATGGGACGCCATAATAGCGCTGCCTTGAGATGCACCAGTCCCACTGGAGCCCGTTTATCCAGTTCTCATAGGAAGCTCTCATGTGCTCAGGATGCCAGAGAATCTTCCTTCCCGCATCGATGAACTGCTCCTTCATGTCGAGGTATTTCACGAACCACTGCTCTGTAACAAGGAATTCTATCTCTGTGCCGCACCTCTCATGCACATTCACTGTGTGCTTCATTGGCGTCTGCGACACAAGGAGGTTGTTGCTTGCGAGGTCCTCCGCTATTTTCTTCCTCGCCTCTTTTATGGCTAGCCCCTTGTATACGCCGGCAAGCTCGCTCATTGTGCCGTCCTTGTTTATCGCTATCTTCAGCGGCAGCTCATACTTCTTCCACCACTCTATGTCTGTCTGGTCTCCGAATGTGCAGCACATGACAATGCCAGTGCCCTTTTCAGGGTCTGCCTTGGCATCTCCTATTATTGGGACTGAATAGCCGAAGAGCGGCACCTTTGCCTTTTTGCCAATAAGCGCCGAGTGCCTGCTGTCCTCTGGATTGACGAATATTGCAACGCAGGCAGGAAGGAACTCAGGCCTTGTTGTTGAAATATGGATTTTCTCCCCATCCTCAAGCTCAAAGAGTATCTCACTGAACTGGGACTCTGTTTCCTTGTCAGTCAGTTCTACTTGCGCTATCGCTGTCCTGCACTCAGGGCACCAGAGCGTTGGCGAGTTCTTCCTGTATTCCCTGCCCATATTGTATAATTCTATGAATGAGCGCTGGCTCACCCTTCTGCAGTGCTCGTCAATTGTCCTGTAATTAAGAGTCCAGTCGCATGCTAGTCCCAATGACTGCCAGGACTTCTTCAGCAGTTTCTCTGCGTCCTCGGTCTCCCGCAGGCAGGTTTTTACAAACTCTGTCCTTGGCATCTCTGTTGAGCGTCTCCCAATCTTATTCTCAACAAATCTCTCAGTTGCGAGTCCGTTGTCATCAAAGCCAAAGGGATAGAAGACATTCTCACCCTTCATTATGTGGTACCTTGCGATTATGTCCATCTGGGTGTAGGCAAAGGCGTGCCCCATGTGCATTGTTCCTGAAACAGTCGGCGGAGGGGTGTCTATTGAGAATATTCTCCTGTCTGAATTGGGCTCAAATCTTCCGATGCCCTCCTTTTCCCAGTATTCCTGCCACTTTGGCTCAGAAAGGTGAGGGTCGTAAAACCTGCTGCTCTCTTCCTTTGAACCTTCTTTTGAATTTTCAGGCGCCATACACTTTTTAGGTGTAAGATTTGGTTTATAAAACTTTTGCGGAATTCGGGGGATAATCTGGTTAAGGAATAGTTTAATAAATCCCGCGGGGTTTAATTAGTTCTGGAATGAATGATAACAAGATAAAATCTTTTGATAAGATTGCAAAGAGATACGGGCGCAAAAGCTATGATGATGTTGAATATTTTATCAGGGAGAAAACCTTCAATGAGTTCAGAGAAATTATCAGGGAGGACAAGATAAAAGATGTTCTTGAGGCGGGCTGCGGAAATGGGCGGCTTTCAAGGAAACTTGCCTGCTTTAACATTAAGCTGGCATGCACTGATTTTTCTAAGGAAATGCTGAAGGAAGCAAAAAAGAGAATTGGAAGTGGGAAAAATGTGAGGTTTGTCCAGGCAGACCTGAGAAAGATGCCTTTCAAAAGCGGGAGTTTTGACCTTGCAATACTCTCGAATGTCCTCATAAATTATGATGACAAAAGCGCGGAAGATGTTATAAGAGAGATGTCAAGGGTAGTGAAGAGAGGCGGACTGTTCCTGCTGAACTTTGAAAACCTGCTGAGCTTGAGTCAGAGCTATATGACTCTCGCGAATTATAAAAATTATAGGCAGGGCAAGTTGTTTTCAAGAACTTACCTTTCTGGAAAAATAATGAAGATGCTGAAACGCAATGGCTTTCACGTGGATAAGATTGTTCCTGTAAGATATGAGAAATTGTCTCCCATTATGAAAAGGGAGCCGCTGGGCAGGAAAGCGGCAAGAATAACTTCAAGCAGGCATGCCTTTGTCAGTTCCTTAAGATATTTTTTAAGCAAAATTTTAATAATGGCTGATGCAATTTTCAGGGCAAATGCTGCTTACATCATAGTTGCAAGAAAAGAGGGCAGATAAATTGAAAAATGAGAATGTTCCCTGGACAAAGAAGTATTTTCCCAAGAGAATTTCTGAGGTTTGCGGGCAGGATGATGCACTGAAAGCCCTTTCAAATTTTATATCCAAGTTCGGCAGGGGAAAGGCAAGGGCAGCGATACTCTACGGTCCCTCAGGCACTGGCAAGACAGCTGCTGTGTATGCGATTGCAGCTGACCTGGGCTTTGAAGTGCTTGAGGTGAATGCATCTGATTTCAGGGGAAGCGATGAAATCCGGGCAGTTGTGGGGAATGCATCAAGGCAGGCCTCGCTTTTCGGGAGGCAGAAGCTGATTTTTGTGGATGAGGTGGACGGCATAGCTGGAAGCGAGGACAGGGGCGGAATCCAGGCTCTGGCAAAGGTTATTGCTGAGACAAGGTTCCCGATTGTCATGACAGCGGGCTTCAAGCAGGACCCCAAGGAGGTGCACTGGGACTCAAAGTTCACTTCAATAAAAAAGGGTGCTGTGCTGATAAGATTCGGGAAGCTTGAGACAGAAAGCATCTACAGGATTCTATCAAAGATTTCAAAGAGGGAGGGCATTAAGGTTTCTGATGACTCGCTCAGGAAGCTTGCGAGGCATGCCTGGGGGGATGCGAGGGCAGCCATAAACGACCTTGAGACATTCGCCCTCGACTCAAAAAATCCTGATGAGTTCATAGACGCTCTAGGTGAGAGGAACAAGGAGGAACCCATGGCTTCTGCGCTTGTCAAGGTTTTCAAGACAGTCAATCCCAAAATTGCTGCCTCTGCATTCAACAATGTTGCAGAGGACCCTGACATGCAGTTCCTCTGGGTTGAGGAGAACATCCCCAGGGAATACAGGGATTCCCTGGACTTATACCGCGCCTATGACGAGCTCTCAAGGGCTGATGTTTTCAGGGGCAGGATAAAGAACAGGCAGTACTGGGGCTATCTCAGGACAATTGAGCTGATGATAACTGCGGGAATCGCGATAGCAAAGGACAGGAAGTATGATAGCCCTGCTGATTACAGGGAGCCCAAGCGCCTTCTTGAGATATGGATAACAAATGCAAAATATATAAAAAGGAAATCAATTGCCCATAAGTTTGCTAAGAAAACCCACTGCTCCTCAGCAGAGGCAACCCAGCTTCTGCCTTACCTGAAAGTGATATTCAAGAAAAATAAGAAGCAGGCAGGGCTTATTGCAGAAACGCTTGAGTTGGATGACGAAGAGGTGGAGTGGCTGGAAAAATGATAAGGAGGATTGGTAGTAATGGAAGATAAAAAATTTGATTTTTCATTCAGATATGTAACATCCCTCTCTTATGAGATGGGCAGCAGGTTTGCAGAGGTTTCTGAAATTATATTAATCACAGCAGCTTCATTCCTCGTACCTTTCCTTATCGGACATCCGCAGCTGATTGTAGGAATCGCTGTCAATGTTTTGCTTATTGAGTCTGCACTTCACATCAAGGATTACAAGCTCGCTGCCCCGATAATACTGCCGAGCATAGGAGCCCTTTCAAGGGCTGCGCTTTTTGGCGGCTTAACAAAATATCTGGTGTTCATGCTTCCCTTCATCTGGGTTGGAAACTCAATTCTTGTGTTTGCTGTGAAGGCATTAAACCTGTTCATGAAAAAGAATTTTCTGCTTTCGGGCTTTTCAGGTGTAATCCTGAAATCCGGCTTCCTGTTTGCATCAGCATATCTGCTCTTCAGATTCGGGCTTGTTCCGAAACTATTTTTGAGCGCATTTGGATTTAGTCAGGTAATAACTGGAGCAGCAGCTGTGCTCATAGTTTATCCTGCATTTTTGCTGAAAAGAAAATTGAATGGGAAAGAAAAGAAAATTAAGAGAAAATAAAAAAAATATTTTTTCTTTTATATCATTTCTCCGATTTCAACGCCTGTTGAATTCTCAAGGATAATGTCAGAATCAATTTGGGATTCTGCATTTCCTGAAACCTCGTTTGCAGATGATGTTTTATTCTCTGCTGGTGCTGAAACCTTTGCGCAGCCTGCAACGAGCGCCAGGGCAAAAAGACCGATGAGGATTAAATAGGTGTATTTCATTTTAATCCTGCCTCCTGTTTCTGTGCTCTTCTATCTGCGCGGAGATTTCGTCAATCCTTTCACTCAGCTGCTCATGGCGCTGGCTGAGGTTCTGCATCACCTGGTTCATATGCTGTTCCCTCTGGTTAAGCCTTTCTGACTGGTTTGCAAGCACCCTTGCCCTGACAGCTTCTTGGTAGACATTGCGCTTTGCCTCTGCTTCGCGAAGCTTTAGCATTGCCTGCTGCCTTTGTTTAGGGGTTTCGTTTCTCAACGCATCTCTTACATAATTTTTTATCTCTCCGACTTTTGCATCCCCATTTCTTACTCTTTCCAGCAAGGCAGAGTTGTTGAGCCCAAGGTGTGAGAAAGTTGCATTCAAAAGGTCTGCATTATACCTGTGCCTTGCGTCCCTTATCTCATCGTCTATATTCTTTAGTTCAGTCCTGTCAATCTCTTTCATGTATTCCCTGATTATCTGCCTGTCTGTCTCCTTCAGGAGTGGCCTTGCAGCATCCCTGAACTCTTTGGAGAGATTTATTGCTTCTCTCTTGATGTCCACAAACTGCTGTGCAAGCTCTTCTGAGGTTTTATTCAGCATTGCTGTTTCATTCACAGTGATTGTCCTAACTTCATTTCTTAGTACGATAAGCTTGTCAATTATACTAACAAGATTTGTTGTGTTTGCGCTTGAGTTTCCTGCTTTTATTGCAGCGATTGTCTGGTTTCCAACAAGTATGTTTCTTGTGATTGACTTCTCAAGCTCAAGCAGCCTTACCTGCGCTCCATGAGGGAATCTCATAGGCCTTATCTCTTCTTCTTCAGTTTCGTTGAGCTCTGTCTCGTTTTCATGCTCTGTCTCATTCAAGTCATGCCCTGTCTCATTTGTTTCTGAGGAGTTCCCGTCTGCCCTTACTCGAGGCAATACAAGTATTGCCGCGGCAAGTAGGATGAGGAACACTCCTAATATTTTCTTGTTCATCTTTCTTGCCTCCACTTTGCTTGATACTTTTATTTTTAATATTTTTTATTTTTGTAAGCCATTAATCAGCTTATTAAGAGGTATAAAGGCGGAACAACCCATTAATTTAATCCGGAACAATCCGGAACAAGGCGGAACAATCTTGGAAAGCCCTAATTCCAGTATTTTATCTTGCTTTTACCGCTGTCAGAATCAGATTCCTTTTTTTCCTCTGCTTTTGGGAAATACACAAGATTTGACATTCCTCTGCTTTCTTTTTTTATTATTCCCTTCCTTGAAAGTGTTTGTATGTTCCTGGAAAGGGATGCCTTGGGTATCTTCAGCTCCTTTTCAAGGAGGGCCTGGGTTGAGGAGCCGCCGTGGCTTTCTATGAACATTATTATCTTCTTCTGCCTGTCAGTGAGCGCCTCCTCGCGGTAATTCTTTAAAGAATGTTTGCCCTGGACTTTTTTGCTTTGCCTTGATGCGAAAAGGTAGAGCGCCAGCCCTGCAAGGGCTATTGCCCCAAATATTATCATTGGCCTGAAGTCCTGGTTCTGCGGCAGTATCTCATATTGTATTATAAGATACGGCTTCTCAGAGTTTCCTGCACCAATTATTGTTATCCTGCCTGCCTCTTCTTCAATCCTCACCGGGGCAGATGACTTTATGTAATTCACAGATGAAGAGGGCGGAAGCCTTGCAGAGTATATATAATCGGAAAATGAGTCATTTATGGTTAGATTAAAAAGCCAGCGGGAGCCCTTCTTTGAGGTATAATTATCATAGAGTCCTGGCATAAGCATCAGATGATTTGTTGTGCCTGAAACTTTTACCTCTCCTGAAGAAGATATGTCAAGCGTTACATCTGCATAATATCCCGCAGCATTTGCTGCTATAGGACATAAGATAGCAAACAGCAAAAGGGATGCTATTGCAACTGGCTTTCTGCTCATGCAGGCAGGTATTTTTTCAGTGTTTATAAATTTTATAGAATATTTTATAAATATGTCTGGCTACTTTTGCCTTTAGCATACTGAAAAAGAGGATAATCAAGGCAAGGTGTCATTGTCATGGCTGAGAAAAAGGATTCACAGATAAGCATAAACGAGCTTGCGGTTTTCTGCAAGAAAAAGGGCTTTGTATTTCCGAGCTCTGAAATTTACAACGGGCTTTCCGGCTTCTGGGACTTCGGTCCTCTCGGGGTGGAGCTGTTCAACAACATAAGGGCAAGCTGGTGGAGGAACTTTGTCCACAACAGGCGCGACATGGTGGGGCTTGATGCCAGCATAATCTCGCACCCGAGGACATGGAAGGCGTCAGGGCACCTTGAGAGCTTCAGCGACATCTCGATACAGTGCAGCAAATGCAAGAAAATAAACAAGATTGACAAGGCGGAGATAGGAAAGGCGGTTTGTGAGTTCTGCGGCGGGGCCCTTGATGCTTCAACTGCAAAGGAAATAAAGCTCCTGTTCCCCGTCCCAATTGGCTCAGACGGCATGACCGCATATCTCAGGGGCGAGACTGCGCAGGGCATGTTCACTGACTTCAAGCAGGTTGCAGAGACAATGCGGATGAAGCTTCCATTCGGGATTGCCCAGGTCGGCTCCTGCTTCAGGAATGAGATTGCGCCAAGGGACTTTCTTTTCAGGTGCAGGGAATTCCATATTGCTGAACTGGAATTTTTCATAAATCCCGAGGAGAAAAAGTGCGCCCTTCTGGACGATGAGCACAGGAATCTGAGATTGAGGCTTCTTGATGCAAAGTCGCAGGAGAGCGGCTCGGCTGCCCTCGGGGCTCTCAGGGATGCCACAATCAGGCAGATGGTTGAGGAGGGGCTGCTTGATGAATGGCATGCCTACTGGCTTGCTGAGCAGGTGATGTGGTATCTCTCAACAGGGCTTGAGCTGGAGAGGATAAAGATAAGGCAGCATATCAGGTCAGAGCTCTCGCACTATTCCTCAGCCACATTTGATATTGACTATGAATACCCCTTCGGCTCAAAGGAATTGGGTGGGATTGCAAACAGGGGGCAGTATGATTTAAGCAGGCACATGAAGGAAAGCGGGGAGAGCATGGAATATTTTGACGAGGCGGCAAAGAAGAAGGTGATTCCAAGGGTAATAGAGCCGACATTCGGCATGGAGCGCGCATTCCTCGCAATCCTCGTAAGCGCCTATAATTATGACAAAGAAAGGGGAAACATCGTGCTGAAGATAAAGCCGGAGCTTGCCCCTGTGAGGGTTGCGGTCTTCCCGCTTCTCTCCAACAAGCCGGAGCTCACAAATATTGCTGCGGCTGTCTACTGCGAACTTGCCAGGGATTTCAACTGCATCTATGACAGGTCCGGCTCAATTGGGAGAAGATACGCGAGGCAGGATGAAATCGGGACTCCTTTCTGCATAACTGTTGATTTTGACAGCATTGAAAAGCGGGATGTAACAATAAGAGACAGGGATTCCACAAAACAAGTCAGGGTTTTGATACCTGAATTAAAGGGAACAATAAGGGCCCTTATTTCGGGGGAGAAAAAGTTTTCAGAACTTCTTTAAATTATCTCTTATTCTTATAAATATCAATAAATTTATAAATATCCCCTTGATTTCTGCAGCACTATGAAAATCAGCGAGATAAAACCAAACCAGGGAAAGATAGATGTAACAGGCACAGTCAGCGACAAGGGCGAGCCGCGAACCTTCAACAAGTTTGGAAGGGAAGGGCGCGTCGGAAATGCGAAGCTCACTGACGATTCGGGCTCAGTCAAGCTGACGCTCTGGAACGAGCAGGTCGACCAAGTGAATGACGGCGACACACTGAGCGTGAAGAACGGATATGCAAGCGAATACCAGGGCGAGACCCAGCTTTCCACAGGAAAGTTCGGAAGCCTTGAGGTAACTGGAAAATCCCCATCTGTCCCCAAGGAAAAGGAAGAAAAGAAGGAAGAGAAGAAGAAAACGGATGAAGAAGAGTCCGTTAAGGAAGAGTTTGAAAGCGCCGATGAGGAAAGCTTTGAGGATTTCTAGAACCTGGTTTTCCAAAAAATTTATAAGCATTCAAAATTTTTGGATTTTGTCCTTTAACGGGTCGGTAGCTCAGCCTGGGAGAGCACCACGCTGAAGACGTGGGCGTCCGGGATTCAAATTCCCGCCGACCCAGTTTATATTTTCTGTGAGTTTCTGCAATCAGTTAAATTATTAAAAGGGCTGCGCCTTTTTTATGCTTATCATGGCAGAAAGCGGACAGAAGACAATCCCTGAAATGGTGAAGGAGGAAGATGCGCCTCTGCAAAAAGCCCAGGAGAGCGTGCTGATAATCTGCGCCCATCCTGATGATGAAATATTCGGGGCAGGCGCCAGCATCGCAAAATACGCAAGGGAGGGCAAGCGCATAAGGGCTGTGATATTCTCATACGGCGAGAAAAGCCACATGTGGCTTCAGAAAAAAATCAGTGTTGGGATGAGAGTTAATGAATCCAAGAATGCTGATAAGATTATAGGCTGCACAGAGTCTGCTGTCTTCTTCGGACTGGAGGAGGGAAAGTTTCCCGCCCAGATAAGGGAGCGCGGGCTTGACCAGAAAATAAGGGAGATAATACTTGCCGAGAAGCCCTGGAGAATTTTCACTCACTCCTTTGATGATCCGCATCCCGACCACAGGGCAGTTTATAAGGAAGTTTCAGAAGCAGTCAAGGAAACGGGCATTGAAACAGAAATCCTGATGTTTGAGGTGTGGAACCTGATAAACCTGAGCAATAGGAATAAGCCGAGCACCTACATCAATGTCTCGGACACGTTCGGGCTGAAGCTGGCTGCGCTGAGGGAGTTCAGGAGCCAGTGGCTGACAATGTTCTTCCTGCTTCCAAAGCTCATATTTTCAACTTTCATGAACGGGCTCTCCTGCGAGTGCAGGTTTGCCGAGAAATTTTACAAGGCGTGAGAAAGATGCAGAAAAAAAACCTGCTCATTGCAGCAGATACCTTCGCCCCGAGGATTGACGGGGTGAGCAAGTTTCTTCAGGCAGTAGTGCCTGCCCTTGCCTCTGACTTTAACATTACGATACTCGCGCCTGATTTCGGTCCCGGCTGCTCTGACCTGGAAAGCACTCCCGGCGTGCGCGTTGTGAAATTCAGGATTGGCAAGAAGCAGTGGGGCGACTTCAAACTGGCCATTCCCGCTTTCTCAACTATAAGGAAAGAAGTGAGGAATGCCGACCTTGTGTTTGTCCAATCAATAGCGTCCATCGGAATAGCAACTATATTCTGCGCCCATCTCATGAAAAAGAAGGTTGTCATCTACACCCATGTAATAGAATGGCAGCTGGCGCTGAAGAACGTTGGCTTCAGGGGAATAATGAAGTTTTTCTCCAGGATTATAATAATGGGGCTTGCAAAGATTCTATACAACTGGTGCACGCTGATAATTGCCCCGAGCGCCGAGATTGCGGAAATATTCTCAAACCATAATATAAAGGTGCGAAAGCTGATAATCCCGCTGGGCGTGGACAACTCAATGTTTAAGCCGCCGCGCAACAGGAGGGCTGCCAAGAGCGAGCTGTCCATAAACCCGGACAACATTGTAATCGGCTACTGCGGAAGGCTTTCCAAGGAGAAGGACCTTCCGACGCTGCACCGGGCATTCATGCGCCTGCAGAGGAAATACAATAATCTCACGCTCATGATAGTCGGCGACGGGCTTCCTGAGATAAGGGCTCTTTTCAAGGACAAGGAGCACATCTATTTTGCCGGCATGAGGAACAATGCCATTCCATTCTATCAGGCAATGGATATTTTCGTGATGCCCTCGCTGACAGAGACATCCTCGCTTGCGACAATGGAGGCAATGGCCTGCGGGGCTGCAGTGCTCTCCACAAATGTGGGAAACATCAAGGATTACCTCAAGAATTACAGGACAGGCATATTCTTCAAGAAGAAGAACTCCTTTGACCTTTCCAACAAGCTGGAGATTCTGATAAGGAATCCAAATCTGCGCGAGCAGCTCTCATCCGGCGGCCACGGGGAGATAGTTGAGAACTATAATTGGAAGAATACCATTGACGAGTTCAAGAAGGTGCTCATGCCGCTCTGCTATGAGGAGCCCGAGAAACTTCTTTGAGGAGCTGGGCGGCAGGATAAGCGATGCCTCTGGAAGGATAAACAGCGGTCTGAAATCTGGCTCAGAAAAGATAATCTCTGAGGGGAAAGAAATCCTGACTTTGGAAAAGAAAGGGAAGTAGCGCTGATTCTTCAGTTTTTCTGCTCTGCCTGTTTTTTCTGTGAGCTGGCCACCATCGCCCTTGCCTCTGGGAAATTCATGGAGACAGCCATGCTCATAGCGCGCTCCGGCTCCATGGATATGCCATAAAGCACATCTCCTTCTGAGATTATGCTGTCGTTGTGGCTTATCACTATGTACTGCGCCTTTTCAGAGTATTTCCTGATGAGCTTTGCCAGCTTCTCAGAGTTTCTCTTGTCCAGCGTCGCGTCAACCTCGTCGAGTATGTAGAATGATGCCGGCTCGAATTCCTGTATTGCGAATATGAAGGCAAGGGCTGTGAGTGTCTTTTCCCCTCCTGAAAGCGACCTGATGTCAAGGAACTTGTTCTGGGTTATCTTCACCTTCACAAGCACTCCTGAATCCTCTGCCAGGGGGTTTTCCTTGTTCTCAAGCTCGAGGAATGCCTCTCCCTGGACAGTCAGGGCTGAGAAGAATTTCTTGAAGTTGGCTTCCAGCAACTCGAAGGTCTTCATGAAAATCCCCGCCTTCTTTGTCTCTATTTCCTGCATCATTGCAAACACAGAGTTCTTTTCCTCGGAGAGCTTTGCCTTTTTGTCAAGAAGCTCGTTGTATTGCCTTTCTGCGGCGTCATAGACGTCCAGCGCCTTCAGGTTTATCGCGCCCATCTCCTGAATAATGTGCTCGTATTTCTCAAACTCATACTTGAGGTCCGCCTCCTGCCTGGCTGTTATCAGCACCACATTCTTGAATGGCTCGAACTCTTTCTCCAGCCCGGTCAGCTCCCCTGATGCTGTTGCCTTCTTGAGGGCGATGTTGTTGATGTGCATCTCTGTGTTCCTGTTCTTGTCCTCTTTTATCTGTATGTCCGCCTCTGACTTTGAAATCTCCTCTGATATCTTCTGCTGCTGCTCATATAGTTTCTTGAACTTTATCTTGAAGCCCTTCTGCATCTCCTCCTTCTCTTTCAGCGATGATGATTTTGACTTTGAATCGCTTTCCATCTTTTTTGTCTCTGCTGAGAATTCCGCCTTTTCCTTCCCTGTCTGCTTTATCACCTTGGATGCCTTTTCATTCCCTGCTTTTATCAGCTCAATCTGGTTTGAGAGGGTTCCCATGCGTATGTCAAGCTGGGTGTTCTCCTCCTTTAGGGATGCCTTTTTCTGGTCAAATGCAGTGAGCTCTGCCAACAGCACTGGGTCTCTCAAGCCGCTCATCTTGATGCGCAGCTCCTGCTTCCTTGTCTTTATCTCTGCCAGCTTCCTGCTTGATAAGGATATTGCCGATTCCTTCTCCTTCAGCTTCTCTTCGGCCTTCTTCATGTCCTCCTTTGCGAGCTCCTTGTTCCTCTTTGATACCTCAAGGTCAGATGACTCCAGATGGAGCCCTCTCTCTGTCTTTATTATGTCGCCGTCGAGGGTTGCCTTCTTCTCGCGCAGCTCCGCTATCCTGTCCTCTATGGCTTTCTTCTCGCCTTCAAGCTTTGTTACAAGGGACTCTGCCTCTGCCGACTCCTTTTCAAGCCGGCCTAGCTCCTGCGTCGATTCCTTTTCCGCAAACCCGCCCCTGTTTTCCTTCTGGCGGAACCCTCCTGTAATCAGCCCGCTCTTCTCAAAGAGGTCTCCCTCAAGGGTCACCATCCTTGCATTGCCAATTCCAAGGCGCTTTGCAACCTCAGCATTCTCTATTACCAGGGTGTCTGAGAATACATACTGAAATACCCTCTTGAATTTCGGCTCGTATTCTATGAGATTGCATGCGAACCCGAAGACGCCCTTGGCAGATAAGAGCTTTTCAACTTCTTCGCTTATTGCCGGCGCCTTTATCTTGGTAAGGGGTATGAATGTAGCAACGCCAAGCTTGTTTTCCCTCAGGTATCTTATGCAGTTTGTCGCATTGTCCTCATTCTCGACAACAATGCTCTTTATCCTGTTGGCTGCTGCAACCTCAAGGGGGAGAGAGTATTTTGAGGGCGCCTTTCCAAGCTCCGAGACTGTCCCTATTATGCCGGGCATCCTGCCCTTCTGCTCGATTATCCGCTTCGTGGCAATGTTTGCCTGGGAACTTTCCCTTGCAATTGTGCTCTTTATTCTTGCGCGCTGAAGCGCCTGGCTGAGAGAGCCCAGATGAGCCCTTGCATCGGCGAGCCGCGCCGCCACAGAGGATGCCTCTGAGAGGAACCTGTTTATTCCAAGGATTGTCTGCTTGAACTCGCTCTTTTTTTTCTTCAGCTGCTCAATCTCCTCCTTGTGCTCCTTTTCTATTTCAGTGACCTTCTCAATCTGCTGCTCGATTGTGCTTATCTGGATTTCAAGGCGGTCCTTCTCCCTCAGCAGCGACTGCTTTTCCTCATTGAGCTTCTGGAGCTCCTGAAACGCCTTCTCGCTTTCAGAGTCGATATTTTCTATCTCCTTCTCTATTGCTGTGACATCATCGAGGTTGTGCTTCTTCCTGAACTCCGCTATGCTGGCGTCAATCTTGGCCATCTGCTTCTCGTTGTCCGCCTTCTTTGCTTTCAGCGAGTCCGCCTCGGCAGAAATCTCCTTTATTCTGGAATTGTCATCCTCAATCTCTTTTTTTGATGAGGCAATCTTAGCATCTATCTTCAGCAGCTCTTTCTTGTGGTTCTCAATTTTTGTGTTGAGGGTTGCAATCCCTATCTTCAGCTCCTCAACCTCCCTGTTGAGCGCCAGCTCGTCGGTCTCTGCCTTCTCGTTGATTTCCTTTCTTATGTTCTCAATGAGCTTTTTCTTCTCCTCAATCTGGCTCCTGATGGCAGTTATCTCCCTGCCGGTATCCTCAGTCTCCTTTGAGAGCTCTGCTGTTTTTGCATCTGCCTTGCCAACTTCCTTTTTCTTCTTCCTTATCAGGATGCTGAGGTATGACGCCTTGTTCTGGTCTATCTTCTCCTTAATCTCCTTGTATTTCAGCGCCTGCTCCCTGTCCTTTTTCAGCTCAGACAGGGCCGCCTCCTTTTCAGAAAGTATGATTTCGGCCTGCTTTATGCGCTCATCCACCTTCTGCAGCTCCAGGAGCGCCTTCTGCTTCTTGTCCTCATATACCGAGATTCCGGCAATTTCCTCCACAAGCGCCCTCCTGTTCAGGGGGCTCATCTCTACGAAGTCATTTATGTCGCCCTGAAGAACTATGTTGTATCCCTCAGGGTCTATCTTTGAGGTGGAAAGAATCTCTATTGTCTCGCCCCTTGTAACCCGCTTGTCATTTATTTTGTAGACGCCCTGCCCGTTCTGCCTGACTATCCTTGTTATCTTAACCTCTTTTGTGTCAAGTGGGAAAACCTTGTCTGAGTTGTCAAAGAACACAGAGACCTCTGCCTTTGATGCGGGATTCTTCAGCTTTCCGCCGTTATAGATCAGGTTGGCGCTCCTCTCAGCCCTCATGCTCTTTGCAGATGTTCTTCCGAGCACGAAGCAGAACGCATCAAGAACATTCGACTTGCCAGAGCCATTGGGCCCGAGTATGACGTTGAACTTCTCGTCAAACAGGAATTCGGTCCTTTTTGCAAAGGACTTGAAGCCTTCCAGCACCAGCTTTGTTATTCTTGTCATTTGGGATTTCACTATTCTTTTCAGGGGATTATAATTGGTTGTTTAAAAATTATTTGATTTTCATATCTGGAGGGAGTATTTAAAGTTTGTTCAATGCTTAAAAAGATTTAAATATATATAGAAAAAGATTAGTCTTATGAGGGCCCAGATTCAAAATCAGGTGTTCATCTACATCATGGCAGCCCTCCTGATAGGTGTAGTTTTCTATTTCGGGTACAAGGGAATTGTCAGCATTGGAAACACTGCCAGCACTGCCGCGCTTGTGCAGTTCAAGGCAAAGGTTCCCCAGGACATTGCCTCTCTTTCCACTGGAGAAAGCAGGGAATATTATGTCAAGGTGCCTGCAGGGTATTCTGTGTGCTTTGTGAACACGTCTTCCCCTTCGCCTGCGCAGATTAGTGATGCCACTGTGAGAAATTTTCTTTCAGATGCATACAATTCAACAGGTAAAAATTTGTTTCTGATAAATAAAAACACAAAGAGTGTTGAGCCGATAGCGACTGTGGCGCTTTCTGTTCAGGAAAATGTGCTCTGCCTGGACAGCTCAGGAAATGTAATCCTCGAAAACACTGGAAGGACTATCAAGGTAAGGAAGCACTAAGTTTTTATAATACCTTAATTTCTTGATTTTTGATGACAAAGCCAAAGTATGGCAGGGTTTTGAGTGCTGTTCTGGAAAGAATAACTCCTGACCCTTCTGTGAAAAGGAAATGCGAAAAAGTCCTTTCTGAAATAAAAGCTGAGATAAGAAAGGCCAGGATTTTGGGAGACGCGGTGCTGGGCGGCTCAATAGCAAAGGGCACATTTCTCAGGGATGATTATGACTGCGACATCTTTGTCAGGTTTGAAATTGGCAGATATAAGGATAAAGATATATCATCAATTCTTGGAAAGGCGCTTTCAAAATTCAGCCCTCAAAAGGTGAAGGGCTCGCGTGACTATTACCAGTTTGAGAGGGATTGGATACATTTTGAGATAGTGCCTGTTCTGAAAATAAGGAAGCCGGGGGAAGCGGTAAATGTTATTGATGTCAGCCCTATGCATTCAGCATGGATAAGGAAGCGGCTTTCAGCCAAAAAAGGATTGTCAGATGAGGTGCGGCTTGCCAGGGCATTCTGCAAAGGCATAGGTGTTTATGGTGCAGAGTCATTCATAAGCGGCTTTTCAGGGCATGTGATAGACATAATGACAATATATTATGGCGGTTTCATAAAATTGCTTTCTGCCTCGCAGAAGTGGGATAAGAAAGTGGTCATTGACCCTGAGAATCACCAGAAGGGCAGGGCTTTGTTCAACCTCAACACCTCAAAAACAGCAGGCCCGCTTGTGCTTGTCGACCCTGTTCAGCCAGACAGGAATGCCGCAGCATCGCTCTCGCCAGGGAATATGAAAATTTTCAGGAAAGAAGCAAAAAAGTTCCTGAAAAGCCCGTCAGAGAGCTTTTTCAGGGAGAAAGCGCTTGACATAGGCGCAGCGCCTGGAAAGATTGTCATCATGGCGTTTTCAATTCCCGGGAATAAGGATGTATCCGGATGCAAAGTAAAGAAGGCGTTCGAATTCATCAGGGAAAAACTTGAGGCAAATGGGTTTCTTGTCAAGCGCTCGGCATGGCAGTGGGACCAGGAGAAAAAAGCACATTTTGTTTATTTCATTTACAAGAATTCGCTGAATGACGCTGCAATGAGAAAAGGGATAATCCGGCGGGGTCCGCCTGTTTCCCTGAAGGAGCATGCTGCTGCTTTCCGCAGGAAATACAGGAAAGTTTTCGGTGAGGAGGGATTCCTCTGGGCAGAGGTTCCCCGCAAATATACTTCCCCTGAGAAACTCTTGGCAGCCCTTTCAAAAGAGGCCTATCTGAAGGATAAAATCAAAGGATTCAAGATTCTTTAGGACAGGAAAGATTGGCAAAATACATACTTTTTCTTATTAATAAGTATTAATGTTTAATTATAATAATATTTATATACTAGTAATGATAAGTAAATATTAAATTAAGAGTGCTGTTCCCAAAACATTTATATATAAGTAAATACTAGTATGGTTTTATATGATAAAGTATGCATTGATGCATAATTATTAAAAAAAATAAAAGGCAGGCGGGTCTTTTGAAGAAGCGCATAACAATAACGCTGGATGAGGATGTTTTCTCGAGGTTTAGGGAATATTGCGAGCAGAACGGAATGAAAGTTTCTTCAAAGATAGAGAAGCTTATTGAGGGGCTGATAGGTGAGCAGCTGCCGGAAAAGCATGCCCATTTGCAAAAAAAGTTTCAAAAGCGATAGGATGAAACCATTTCCACATTTGAGGAAGGGGAAAAAGAGGTGCGAAATGCGCAGGGCTAAAGAGAAAGGCATATCAAGAAAAGTCATCGGCGCCCTGGCTGCTGTCATCTTATGCTTTTTCCTGCTCTACGGGATAAGCCCTTTTGGGGAGAAAGGACTTTCTTTCGGATTCAGCGCATTTGCCTACACTGTAACATGCTCAATATCAAGCATTACTGAAGGAACAAATCCTGCCTACCAATACGCAGCAAATCCCTACGAATATTACAACACAGTCACAAACGGCGACTTTACAGTCACTGTTT
>Ga0210017_1000763_pt1 | contig 27791 bp, 28 predicted proteins | sample CryGeyCG2014_020_FD_183966 | JGI IMG/M metagenome (GOLD analysis project Ga0210017, IMG submission 183966) | Groundwater microbial communities from aquifer - Crystal Geyser CG08_land_8/20/14_0.20 (SPAdes) (version 2) | ecosystem: Environmental > Aquatic > Deep subsurface > Groundwater | place... | reverse complement strand
TCCATGCTGCCTGTGCCTGTGAAGTACCCCTCCTCCTCCAGGCCGATAGCTGGCTGCTCCTGTGGGCCGATAGCGGCATTGGTTCGTACAGCACCGGCGAAATCACTGGTTAATGGACCAAAATCATGCGTGTAATTATATAAATCCGTGACTTCCAGGGGTTCACCTGGCAATAGCTCGACAGCAGAATTAGGATCTGTAGGATCTTCTTGCGCAAAATAATAAGGATTATCTTGATAAGAAGCTTTGGTCAGCGTAGCACGAGTATAAATTGTCCAATTAGTATCATCAGTGTTCAAAGTTGGAACTAATTTTGCGAAGGGATGTTCTGCTAAAGAATCTCCTGTTTTGGCTTTGCTGGCAGCCACATAAAATGTTTTAAACGCCTCCTCAGATCTAGCGTTATAAAAACTTCCGAACATGCGGAAGGCTTTGGCCGGGAAATTCTGGTTACCGGTACCGGTAAAACGATACCAAATGTTTATTGCGTCCTGCTCCGTTATCTCTCCAGAACCGCTACCAAGCAGCGATACAAGTCCGAATGTCGGACCATTGTCATTATAGCCGATATCCGACGGAGTAAATACGCCTCCATCTGTTGATTGAAGCAGATAAACCCCATGAAAATTACTATTATTTATTGAACCGTAAATACCTTCATCTACTCTTACATCTTTATAGCCACTTGTTCCGGTGCCATCAACAATCCTAAAGCGGGGCAGGGTCCCAACATCTAAAACAGTATGCTGTCCAATACCGCAGATTTGTGGAGTCTCAAAATAACCATTATCTATTGTCTCTAAATATACCGGTTGAAGTGAACCATCGGGCTGGATAATCCCTAAAGCACCACCAGGAGTTATAGCATATTGATTAACCGGCACCTGTATAGCGCTCGCTAGAGGATCGTTGATACCATTGAGATTTTTTACAACAACATTTACGCCCGGGATACCACCGCCATCTTCAGTCATAGGCTGAAAATAAATTCTCATTGTTGGCCCATTTGGCAGCGTGAAATCCGAGTGAGCCCCATCCGGTCCAAGTTGTGCGGCTGGAATAATAACAGGAGTAAAATTATCATTACCTCTATAACCAGATGTTGGATTACCAATTAATGGCCTGGCTCTGGCAGCTTGCGAGTTTCCTTGTCCTACAGAAGAACCCAGGACAAGTTGAACACCCATTTGTGGAGATTGCACTATAATAACATTAGCATTGTCATTGAGGACTGTTTCCGATTCCCCAGTCGTCATGTTTGGCCTAGTTATCGTTCTGTTTGCCCAAAGGGTCTGTCCAGCAATACCTGTGCCTAGAGGCGTAAGTGCAATATACGCATCTCTGAGCGGAGCAAGTTGGAAATCTGGTGTATAGTTGTTTGCTTGTCCTTCAGCCTCTGCGGTAGAAACAACAGCAGCAGTGAGAAGTAAGTTGCAAGCAACTTCACGATTAGAAGTATCAGGCTGGGCGTGCCAGTATTCAGACGTTTTTTCTACAGCATATTGAAGTGCTTTTATAAGTGCATAGCTGTCCGGACGAGAAGCGTCACTTGGATTTAATTGATTGTTATTGCGATTATATAGCAGTACGGCTTGCTGGCCTACAAGACCACAAGCAGCAGCTGATCCTCTTATTAAGGCAGGACTATTTGGTGACCCACCGTTTATAGTTGCGAGTAACTTTAAAGCTGCGTCACTCCAGGAATCAGTTTGATTGCTTAAGTTAAACCCACCAAACCAGCCACTAAAAGGATCCGAGAATGATTGCTCAGACCACGGATTAACCGGTTGATTGATTCCAAGCCCAGTATATGGCAAGGTAATTATAAACGGGTTATTTGGATCGAATACAGGTGGTATTTCTCCTGCGAACATTTCAGGGGGTATATACAACCTAATATCTTCTCTTCCGAATATAAGCGCGTCTGGATCAAGCAAAGCCTGGTCGGCAAGAAAGCTGCCAGGTGGGATAACGTCGACGGCTAGTGGTTTGTCAACTAAAGATTGATAGGTATACTCTTCTCCGCTGGCAGTAGTAAAAGTAGCAGTAGTAAGACTTTTTCCAGCAAACCCGGCACCAAGACTCCAGGTGTTAGCAGCGCTATATAACGGAGAATAGTCAATGCTGGCAATAGGCTGTGCCAGGCCCAAAAGTATATTCACCGGATCGGCAACAATATCTAAACATGCGCCTGTGGCCTGTACCTTAGTAACATGAGGTGATAAAAATTCTTGAACGGTGAGGTTTGCTGCGGGCGTTGTAAAAGGTGTTTTGTCGCTACTGCCGCTGGTTGACATTGGGAGGGCCACAAAGGTTGCATCTTTATCTATCATAAACCTGACTTGGGTATCGTAAACCCTAAAATCATCATAGCCAATGATATCATCGCCGAATTTCTGGTCGGAATAATCAATCCCTCCGCCTGTTCCCAGATGAGCAAGAGTTACTAACTGGCCACTAGTTTCAAGGTTGCTACCAGAAGGCAGTGTAGTAGTTAATGTGGCACCTGTACTAAGATTGATAGGCATTACCCCAATACGCTCTGAGGTATTTCCAGGGGCCTGGAATAGCACGCCCAAACCTAACCCGTCGGTAGATTCAATCTTAGCATTCCGGACAGAGTTGTCAGCTGGATCATTGAAATCAAATACTGCTTCTTCATACGGTAGAAAACCAGTAGTGGGATTTACAGCTCCCGCTAACGGCCTCAATGAAAGCCCACCGCTTGCGTTGACCATATTGCCGCTTAGATTTAAGTAGGTTATTCCCCCTATCTTTATGCCATTCGTATCAAGAAGATTGTTTAGAGACGCAATAGTCGCAGGGTCAATCGAGCCTTGCTCGCCAGGTATGGACAAAATCACATTTTGATCATTAGTTTTGACCACCTGAAAACCACTCATCTCCGGAACATTAGGCACTTCTGGGCCCCAGAGTTGCGTACCATAGCCAAAGGGCAAGCCGCCTTGTAAACCATTGGTAGTAAGTTGTACCGGTAAACCAATTACGCCGTTATGGCCAAAACCATCTATATTATTGTCAGTGCTGATTTCATAACCACCACTAACCGGATTTATATATGCTAACGTACCGCTTTGTGATAACTGTGCACCTGCGCCTACCCCTTCAGTTGTTTCCAGTAGAGTAGTCCAAAATGAACTTACCAGTAAGGGCTCATCGAGTCTAAAACCTAAATTTCGCACTCCTGAAGGAGCGAGTACAGAAATGAAGCTTCCAGGTAAAACCTCGGGTGCTCCCACTGGAACACGAACGTTATCTATCACTTGTATCTGTTGCCTACCGACGTTACTATTGGATGGGTCTACTACGCCATAGTCCAACAATTTACCGTAATCCGGCAGATAATAATTGTTACCGCTTTGTTCTACGGGATTTGTCCCAGGAATCTTGTACCAATCCTGTCCAAAAGCCTGAACGGTATGCTCTCTGGCAATTGACGGATCTAGGTTATCTTTGTCCATTAAGTCAACTGTCGCAATAAAGGAAAACTGGTCATTAATCGGAGATAGGAATTTAAGCACCGCAGTATCAACTATACCAATGGCATGTTCTCCGTAGAACTCATAATGGGCGCCTTCTGGAGTAGCTATATACACTGTGTTAGGCAAAATATTGAACCTATTATCAACAGGATTAATGGCACTATCGTATAAACCAGGACCGGTTTCCAGCTTAACATTCTGTAGATTTAAGTTTAATTCCACTGGACCTGGATTTGGAAGTGGCCGTACTATGGGGTGTGTGTCGTAATAAGGATCAGTAAAATCCAGAGGACCAGTAAAGCTAGCAACGCCACCAGAGCCAATCGTTACCACCCCTGACCAAGAGCGCTCATTGGAAACTCTGCCAGTGGGACTATTGGTAAACGTCCAGAATGGATTTGTTCCTCCATTAAAGTGGTAGGTCGCAAGGCTTTCAGTCGGCAATCCTGAGAAGATGCCTAAATCGGTAGTTTCGGTTGAAGGAGTAGTAGGATTATCTTTGTATCCGGTAATCTCATGTGAGATCACCCCAACATCAAATCGCGTGACAGGGCCGCCATTTACTAAATCCACCTTTGCCAGATTCACGCCAACCAATAAGTCGCCGCGGGCAGAATAGCTGCCGTCAACAGTCTTAAACTCGACATCCCGGAAGTGCGCATACAGGCCTCCTCCATCAATACGGCCTAAGTCCGCCCCAGGAGAGATAATGCCTAACTCATGTTTATTTATGGTAGCGGAATAAAGGAACCCAGTAGCTCCACCATAGAGATCCTTCATGTTGGCATTCTTAATAAAGAACTTCTGGCAGAGATCTTCCAGAGAGGATAACTGCTTTAAATCAGCCCAACCAGTATCCAATTCCACTACTTTGTTTTGAGCATCTACCTTAGCCACATAGAGGCTGCGGTTGGGGGCTAAGAAGAGCTGTGAGACCTGTGAGCCTACTATAGGTGAAGCCATAATGGCCAGGTCTGCCCCTATAAAATCTTCCCCTGAGAAATTCGATATGGAATCGAAATCCCATTTAGCTTGAGTATTAAGCGAACGCAAAGAGGTATTAAAATCTGCGGCCGCTTGCCAGATTCTCGGCTGGGGGATGTGTCTAATCAAGATATTATTGTTTGGGGATCTATCTTCAAGAAAAGCCGGCCTTCCTACTGGACGATTAACGTAAATTAGGCCGGGCATCATAATTGGATCCGCTCCGGTGAACGTTACCCCCGTGGGAGTGATGCTAGCCAAGAGAATTATAGTGAGAATAAAGGGCATACTGTTGGACCACCCTTGGGTATCGGTAGCACTAAAGTATACTGGTAAAAATTTCGACCAGTATGCTGAATTTTTAGAAGGGTCTAGGTTCGTGAGACCCGCGATAAAATCTCTCACAGTGCCACCTTTAATTGCGGAAGAAATCTGAATAGAGTCAAAAGACACCCATTGGTTTTCTCGAGTCAAAACCTGTAACCATAACTCTGTCCCCGGCTCCCCACCAAACCTACGAGAAAAATCCACTGTGCGAAGGCTGAGTGTGCCAAGATCGTCAAGATTTAGGTTTGCTAAGGCTGCGCTATGGATATGGGCAATTTGCTCCAAGGAAGTCCCGCCTTTATTATCTGTGATATACATATAAAGGACTTCGTTTCGTAAATAATAGCTTACCTTCCAGTGTGTTGCAGGATTGCTTCTCGTTATATCAGAATAGGGCAACGAAGTAGACGGCGGAGCTGCTGGTAAAGTAGAGAACGGATTTGGTGTTAATGGATTTCCACGTTGAACAGGATTTCTCGAGCTAGCCCCTGCAACCGGCGCTGGAGTAGCACTTGATGTTATGCGAGGTGGTAAAAGAATAGCATTGCCGCCGCCAAGGCCATAAGTACCTAATCCTCGCAGAGTCCCACCCGGGCCAGCCGCTTCGTTAAGCTTATTAGAAACACCTGCCCAAAATTTTGTCCAAGCCGTAGAAACCGCCCGATTATAACCACGACCCCTCCTAGGATCATTCCGAGGGTCAACCGCTGGTCCAACCGGCGCTGACGAAGCCGGTTTAAAATCAGCTCTATATTTCTCATGATACTTTAGCTCAGGATTATTTCCATATCGCTGAGTATCCATATTATGTATATTAAATCTATAGCTGTTATGATACCTTAGCTCAGGATTATCTCTATATCTAAGGTTACCCGTTCGTACAACAGGAGGAGGACGAGGAGGCGCATATGAACCTGTGAAACCATTATCTACTCTGGCGCCTAAAATCTGCTTGCTTTCAGCAGGATTTAAAACTTGCAAATCTTGCGGCAGGATGCTGGTTAAAGCATAACCGCTAAATCTGGCCAGGAATATATCTTTGGGCAAAAACTCTTCTTTGTGTTCATCGCTATAATAAACCTTATCTTCAGTTACGCGGGTAACTAAAATATAATGCTCTAATTTTAAATGCGCAATAAAAGGAGCAATCTTGCTAAGCTGCGTATCAGCTTTGACTTTTAGCGGATATAAATCTGCCCCGAAGAATTTGGCGGCCTGGGAAAGGGCATAAAGGGAGTTTTTGATAACCTTAGGCTGGCCTTCCGGTTTAACCACATCATCAAGTATATCCACCGTAAGGGCCATAATCGCAATATCGCCTTCAGCCGCCTTGATGCCAGAATAATTTAAATAATCATAAAGAGCCTTTGAGCCGCAAGGTTTTCCCTTCAGCCATTCAGTAATTTCATCAATCTTCTGATTGGACATTTTCAAGGGTTTATCCAAATTTATGGTCAGATTGGACGAAACCTTGATGGCATTTACTGGTTTATTCGCTATATCTTTAAGAATATTACGGATGGCTAAAGCAGTATCAATATTGTTAAGATCCTTGAGGTATCCTGGAACGATAGTACCAATAGCAGGCTTATTCCAGAGCACGCGCCAGTCATATTCAACAGCCTGAGCTACCTGCTCTGGTAAGAAGACCGCAACCACAATAAGAGCAACCACGCGAATCCAAGCCTTAAAACTGGACTTGAATTCTTTTTTCGCTTGTTCAATCCGGTCTTCAGTCTGTTGTTGGCTTATATTCATCTCTTACCTAAATAAATTAAATAAAAAATAAATACTTCCCCTTACCCCAACTTTTTTTCCAAGTTGACCGCGAGAATTTTTCATATGCCTTATAAAAAGTGTTTGCAAAACTCTTTACTAAGCTTCTAAATAAAAAAGCCGAACTGTCAAATCCTCGTCGGTAATTCGGCAGCTCGGCTTTCCTTGTCACTAATTACTTTTAAATTTTAGGACCCGTGGCTTTGCGCCCCCTGATTACTCAGGGTTTGCCCTTTCGTTACTTGTTTCCAATTACACCCAAAGTATAACACAGAAATCGTCGCTGTCAAGTAAAAAATAACCTTTTTTTAACAGCGCTTTCTTTCCAGAAAATGGCGGCAAAAATGGGGTTTTCCTGCTATCATTGCCTGCCAGCAGGCCGCGTATAATCCCACAGGGATTTTTAGGGGGCAGGCAGACGAGGAGCCGCAGACAACACGAGAATCTCCTCTTTCAAGGGTTGCTTCGCCCGCCTTTAGAGTGTTGGTAATTACACTCGCTTTGCTGCGCTCGCCATAACCTGAAGTTAAATAGCTACCTAATTCTGTTTGGACAAATATTCAATCAGAGTGGACAATAATGTTATCATCCCAATTAGAATGGACAATTTTAAGGCAAAAAGGCGTTTCCATTTTTAAGAGGAAACGCCTTTTTAGTCTAGCAAAATCTTAATTATTTTCCCAATAAATTTGGTTGTAAATAAACAGGTCCAGAGAATTAATATTGATTTTCCAATTTCTTTTTTGAGAAGAATAGACGAAGAGGCAAGAAGAATTGGTGTGGCTAGAACAGCCCTAATTAAAATTTGGATGGCAGAGCGATTAGAGCCTATTGCGCATTAGAGGAGAGGATAAAGAAATAAATCCTACCAAAACAACCCCCTGGCGAGTGTATTAAGGTACCAAAAGAGAGCATTGGTATAAAAATAAAACTTGACAGTATATCAAATTTGATATATACTTTTATTGGTAGTATTGAAGATAATAAATGTATAAAATTAAATTTTATCCCACACACAGAGGAGATTATCCGGTAAAAGATTTTATTCAAGAGATGGATAAAAAATCCCGGGCAAAGGTTTGGCGCTATATCGCGCTTTTAGAAGAACATGGTCCAAACTTATTACGGCCTTACGCTGATTATGTAAGAGATAAAATTAGAGAGTTAAGGATAAGGATCCAAGCGGGTAATGTGCGCATTCTTTATTTCTTCTTTCTGGAAGGCAATATTATATTACTCCATGCTTTCAAAAAGAGGACGCAAGAGTTGCCCGAGAAGGAAATTGAACAGGCAAAGAAAAATATGGAGGATTTTATTCTACGATATCATCAGGGCGAATTTGAATTATAGGAGGTGTTTACAATGGCTAAGAAACTTTTGGATTTCCAAGATGTCTTAAGAGAGGAACTCAAAGACAAAGAATTCAAAAAATACTACGAGGAAGAAGGCAAGAGGCTCGAGCTCGGTTATAAGATTGCCAAGCTTAGAGAGAAATTAGGATTGACTCAAGAAGAGTTGGCTAAAAAGATCCATACCAGCCAAACTGCTATTGCCAGGTTAGAGGGGGGCGATTACCTGGGCTATAGCCTGCGTACTTTAGAGAAAATAGCTTTAGCTACCGGGAGCCATTTAGAGGTTCAGTTTCGGTAATTCTGTATACGCCCAAGGAGAATGGAAAGCAGTTCTTCTGTTTGTTGTTTCGTCAGGCCCGAACGCCTGCGGAACAGTTCATCTCTTAGAAGGTGCTTTTCTACCTCTATCCCGAAATATTCCGGGGCAAACAGTTCGATGCTCTCGCTAAAGAGAAGTTTTCTTGTATTTGCGGATTTAAGAAAGGCAGCGATTAGGATATTCGCATCTATGACTAATTGCATTTATTGGCTGGCCTTATGTTTTGCCCAGATGCGTTTGTTTATCGCGCGTCCGTATTTAAGCGTGTTTTCTTCAGTGAGCTTGCTTTTAGAAAGAAGTTTACTCATTCTTCCTAGGAGCTCAATCTTATTAATAATGGCAGCTCTGGCGACTGCCGACCAGTTAATATCTTCAAAGGACTCCATCTTGTGTTTCAGTTCCGCCGGAATGGATAAGGTTAAACTTGACATAGGTTCCTCCTGTTTATTATGTGTATTATGTGCTTTACGTATAAAAGCTTAACACAGAGATTCTGATTTGTCAAGAAAAATCTGGCCTGTGTCAAGCTAAAATAGAAATGTCCTATTGTTACCAAAATAGAAATGTCCTATTTTTTTGTTTTTAAAGAGCGCCTGCCAAAACTTCTTCTCTTGCTTCAAACCTGGGTGAACCCGGAAGCCGAAAATTTCTCCAAGGATGATCTTTAGGAACAGGCTCATATACCCAGAGCCCTTAAATCCTCTTTGTCCTGAACGCGCCCCGATGCCCTTTTATTCTTTATTAGCTCTTTTCTCCCGATAAAAAAAACTTTTTGTTTGCCAAGGCGCGAGGCTTTCTTATTCTTCCAAACTTCCCGGAAGTTACAACCATCAATTGAGGTCACGATATCCACCCTCACCGGCTCATACCCCAACTGTATAACCCTGCCTTCCCGGCTAAAATCTCCTTCCTTCAGGTCTGTCTTTTTGAAACCAAAATCTGCCAGGGATTTAATAATTCTGTGAGCATTTTCTGTAGTCGGCTCAACCAGGATATCTAAATCTTTTGTGTATCTGGGTTTAACATACAAAGCTAACGCATAGGCGCCGACGATGCAATATTTTACCTTATTTTTGTGGAATAACCCTAATAACTCTTCGAAGTCCTTTTCCGCTCTCATTCTTCAGATTACCCCTTAATTTATAATAAACTTCCCTTAAAAACTGCATAATTTCCAATCTTTCTTGTGGCGACATTTTACGATAATAACTCCTATCGAAATTATCTGCTTCTCTAAATGAAAAAGATTTTTTTATCCAAACTTTCTTCATTTGTTAATATTGTATATGAAATAAAACCATCAGTCAAACAAAATGAATTGAAAATGCGCCTAAAATACTTCCAATTTTAGAAGTCGCATTACGTTCTCTTGAGTAAAAATATGCAAATCTAAGGGATTTTCAAGGAACTGCTCAACATCCTGCTTAACTTTCTTCCAATCCACATGCTCAACAACCTTATAAATTAGCTCTCTCCAGTTATCTTTATCGGGCACTCTCCCACTCCAACCTGTCTGCTCAAGGGCGTTTTTAAGCAATGCAAAATTAGGTTCTATCCCTTTCCATTTTGATAAATACCAGCCAAGGTCAAAATAGTCCCTGCCTTTTGCATATTTTCTGCTTAGTAGCGCATGCAGTTTTCCGGCAAATAGCGAGTTAATATCGTAAGATAAAAACGAAATAGGAAAATATTTGTTCACGAGCTGGGTTTCAAGAATGGCTCCCCGCGGCGGATTGTTGTCAATTTCTATCTTAATAGAAAATTTTTGGCTTTTTAAAGGTGAAATCCCCGCTTCAAACATAAGCCCTGAGAATTTAACAAAAGCTGAATTTACTGTTTTTTTATCGTTATAGCCAAGCGAAACATCATATCCGGCTGCCGCAAGTTCAGACATAATTTTTTTAAGGAGCACCTCAAATTTAACCTGTGGTTTTTGAGCCAAAGAAAAATCAAGGTCTTCGGAAAATCTCGGCAAACCATGCAGGAATCTAAGGGCTGTGCCGCCTAAGAAAGCAACTGAACGAAATACGCCTTCGTCATGCATTACCCTTAAGGTATACGCCTGTAAGTATTCCCGCATCGCATTCAATTTAGCATTGTATCCTTCTTTACGGGAGACTAACTCCAACAGATAATCTTTCATAACTGCTTTTCCTCTTTTTTGCGCTTGGCAGCGTATTTCTTGATAATTTGGGCAGCCCTTAGAATGCCGGGGTTCCGGAATCTTTTGGCGTATTCCATTAGTCTACTGATATTAATTTTCCTGACGTTCTGCAGGCGCATTTCTTCCAAATATCCCTCATCAATCTGCAGGCCCTTTAAATAGAAAAAATCAAGGAGGGCCTTCTCGGGAGTGGCAATAAATGCCACCTGTTGTTTATTCACCGTAAATGAATTGTATCCCCAAAAAAGGCCGTTTTTGATATGGCGGTAGTCAAATGTGCCGATTAGAGTGGTAACCTTTCCCGGCCGCTTAGTAGTGACGCAGGTATAAACCGGGACTCCTTCAGGAATAAGCCCGTGGTATTCAAATGCCTTCTGGAGGCTGATATACGAAGGCTTCTTGAGCACTGAAGCAATGTAGGGCTCGTAAATATCCATCTTGCGGAAACTTTCGGCTAACAGGTAAATATTATTCTTGAGCTTAATCAGTTTCCCGAATTTACACCAGCGGCTCAATTGCACTTTAACCGGAGCCGGATTAGTGACGCCGGCAAGGAGGTTCTCCGCATCTATTACCGGCAGGCCCCGCACTCGTTTAAGGAACTCTTCTAGTTTCATAGCAAAAGTTTAACATATTTGTTAATAAATTGCAATATAATTTTTTAGCGAATTCGGAACTCAAGGGACACACTACCGATTGGCTCAGTGACTGAGCCTGGTTTAGGGTTATTTAAGGCCGGTGAGGCCGCCTTGCATGAAGGTAAGCAAGATTGGGCCTCCAACGATGATGCCAATTACTGGCATAATGAAGAATATAAGTGGCAGGAGTATTTTGATTGGCGCCTGCAAGGCAGTTCTTTCCCCGCGGCGAAACCTTTGCGCGCGGGCATCTTCGGAAAGTATAGTAAATGCCTCAACTATGGGCGTACCCATACGCTCTGCCTGAATAAGTGTCCGCGCAAATGAACTTATCTCAGGTATATTCAGCCTGCGCGACATATCTTTTAGGGCCTGAATACGCGGTTTGCCCCATTTTATCTCTTCAAGAACAAAAGCCAGCTCTTCGGTCATCGGAGTATAGGGAGTCTTATCAATCACCCATTTTACGGCATTGACAAAATCAAGCCCTGCTTCAATACACAGGCCTAAAAGATCCACAGTTTCCGGAAGCCCGCGGGCAATCAAATACCTGCGCTTAGCAATTTTGCGTTTTAAATAAAAATCCGGGATAATATAACCGGCAGCAACAGCAATTATTGTTAGAATAGGGTCAACTTTTCCGACAATCGTTACAATAAGAACCGCTAATAAGACTATTATAATTATCTTTAAATTAAAAAATGCCTGAGGGGATATACTGATATGCGCGGTATCCAGAGTCTTTTTTATCCTGGCTGACATCCCAGAACTCTCCAGAAATGCCCTGGTAGGAAGAATCCGTAAAAAATCGAATCCTGGCTTTTTGAATTTAATACTCGCGACATCCTTAGGCAGATGCAAAATACTCTTTTGTCTGGAATATATACTCCAAACAATCAAGCCTATTGAAGCAATAACACAAAGGAATATAACTATTTCCATATTATATTTTGATTCTACTAAATATCCTAATAAGAACCATTCCCACAGCCTGCAGCAGTACTGCTGCAATAAGAAGCATCCTACCTAGATCACTGTTGAGCATAATATCAAAATGGTGTTTATTAACTGAAAGAACCCAGGCCGCAAACGCAATAGGCAGAAAAGACATAATCGTCCCCTGTATTTTTCCCTGCAAAGTAAAGGTCTTAATATTTTCCTTTAGCTTGCGGTTATCCCTAATAGTTACGCTCAGGCGGCTAAAAACCTTGGTAAGCTCACCACCTGTTTCGCGGGAAACCAAAAGCGCATTAACAACCAGGCCCAGCTCCTCGATGTTCATCCTTTTATTCAAACGCACAAGGCTCTCCTCTAAAGGTAGGCCCATCTTATTCTCCCTAACCACCAAACCTAATTCCTGGCTCATTGGCGCGGGCATCTCCTCAACCAACACTTCAAATCCCTGTAAAAGGCTTAATCCGCCTTTTAAACAGCTAGAGAGCATATTAATAGCATCCAAAAGCTGGTCATTAAACTTGCGAATCCTAAGCTTATAGCGCGTCTTCAAGATAAACTTCGGGATGGCCAAGCCGATGAGCACGCCTAAGACCATAAAAATCCGCGATTTTAAAAGAATATATCCCGCCGGGCCTAAAATCAGGGGGAGGATAAAATAAAGCATCACGATATTCTTAGGGCTCTTGTCATAAAACATCTTATCCATTTCCTTAGCAAACACCGCCTCTTTCTTATGCTGCCAGGCTTGTATCTTTTGCACAAGAACAGGCAACAGGCTAAAAGAAATTAAAATAACCGAACATCCAATTAGAAGGTAAACAAAAAAAACCATAATTCTCCATTATACTTTCACGGCCAAGAACCTTGCCCTTGAGGGCAAGGATGGACCATGGCCGCTCAAGTATTTCGCACAGTAAGTGCGCACTTGCCAATCCTATATGGCAAGGTGCGCTAGATTAAAAACCAATGTGCTCTAGATCCTTGATCTTACTAGCGTTCGATCAAGGATTTCGCTGGATAAAAGATTTAAGGTGCTCAATTTTTGGATCAAGGAGTGTATTGTTCGCCGCCACCTAAGGCATCTCCTGTCTGGCGATATTTACCCTGCAGGCTACGCTGGTAATAAAGGCCTACGGCGATACATACAGCGATAATCACCAAAATTACCGCTACATATTCGATAAGCGACTGGGCCTTGGGGCTTAATCTTTTTATAGGCATTATTTTATCCTCGCATCAGCGTTTCATTATCCAGGCTCTCGCCATAATCTAACATACCAGATTTATAGAAAAAAACCACTTTTTTTTATGCTATTTCCTGTTTCATAAAAGACAGCTACGCCACCAGGCAAATTCCAGAAAAAACTCGTTCGCTTAAGCAAATAAGCTGACAAGAAATATAAAGTGTTTTTATGATTTTTTAAACACTACTCTTGGGTTCCTGTTATCTCGGGATAATATGTGTCGTTAAATGTTCCGACAAGTTCACCTTTTCCGGCGTCATTATAACCATCGAATCTAGCTTTACTGAAACTTGTTCCTCCGCAGCTAGATACTACTTTGCAAGAGGTCTCCCAAGATTCGTCATCAAGCGTATCAAGCGTAACGTTATTAATATTAATCACCATCATACCTGGATGTAGAGGATGTAGACCATGTTCATCAAAAAAATATTCCTCAGAATAATTCGCTGCTTCCTCGTAAGTTGAAATATTCTGAAGTTTACCGTCTCCAGTTGGCTCAGGCCAAAGATTATTAAAAATATCCGAATGGTAACTATATAACGCCGGTATCGCCAAATTGTGCCCGGAAGAGTCTCTAATTGAAGTTAACCAGTTAATCACGCATTGTATTTTATCAATATATGTTTGCCGCGCAGCTACAGCGGCATTATAAGCTATTTGCGGGTCACATTGATAACCATCATGATCATCGCAAACATTTGGGCAGGGAGGTACGAGACAGATGGCAGGGGGATGACAATGACAACCAACGCCGCAAGAGCCGCCACTTCCACCACACACACATTGACAGCAATCAACCATATCACCCGCTGCTGTCTCAACAGCCAACCCGAAAGTTGGAAGAGTAGTTTCTATATAATCTGCAACATCTCGCATATCTGCGCTTAGCTGTTTAGAGGAATCAACAGTAAAAGGATCCTCCGACCCATCCTCATTCCATTTTCCAGGGTTAGCTATGCCATCATTATGGGGGTTACCAGGTTTAGGGATGGGAACGCAATCGTTAGTCACTTCATTAAAGACATATTTAGTTGGATAATTCCATTGGGCCATCTTGATCTCATATTCTTTTATCTTTGGCAATTTCACAGTAGCAGTAATACTACACCCACCGCCTGTAGGCGTAAAAGAAAGGCTGTCGCCTGTACCTGGAAAAACTCCCTTTTCTTTTCCTCCTAGCCAGAAATCAAACGCATCTTGCTGCGCATTGGTAAGATTAGAGGTATAACCGCTGTTGGACAGAGCATAATATTGTCCGGTTTGAATGGCTCTTTTATACTGCTCATCCATAAAATCAAAGGCATCATGGAGATTCTGGAGCTGATAGGCCTTAAACCAAGAAGTAATCCCATTCTTCAAGCCCGGAGGATCCCCCTCACCCATATACGCGGTGCAAACATAAAAAGCCCCGATGCAGCGGGCTGATTCTAAAGCATTGTTTGCGGCATCACTAAAACGGCTTGTTGTTTTATTAGGATCGCTCCATGACGCAGACGCACACGAAACTATGGGTTGATTTTCGACCGCATCTCTCGCCTGGGTGAGTAAATCTATTGCTTGAGTGCAATAGTAGCTTGCGTTATCTTCGTACTTATCCGTCAAATAGTTCTTCGCCTCAGTATACACTTGATTATAAAAATCGCGCATCTTTGTATAATAAAAATTCATCGCTTTATAATAGTAATAAGTATTAAACGCGCCCGTAGCATATCCCATGTAATTTCCCGTATGCCCCCAGCCAAGAAGCGCTTCTGCACTATCCTTATCCCAATTCCGATAGATTAACCGGTTAAAAGCGCCGGCCCAGCAAGAAGCAGCAGCCAAAGACCCGGCATCCGCGGCATTAGAAGCAAGAGTCTTGGCTTTAGCATTTTCTCCTCTTCTAATGGTGACCGTAACTGCCACCAGCAATGCAGCTAGACAAATGAGTAAAATAGGAAAAATTTGCCCTGACCAATTGCTCTTTTGTTTAAAATGTCTATTTCTAGCGTACCAGGAAAAAAGCAAAATTACCTCCTTGTGTACCAACACAACACCCGCGCAATTCCAATTAGCGCGGGGTGTCTCCTCCTATTTGCTAAGATAATTAGGCTCCGGAGGTGAGTCAGCCTCAAAAGGTACCTCTGGTTTACCCGGAGAAGTTTTCTTCCCTGCTCTTACCCGGGTACCTTCAAATGCTCTTTGGCGCCAAACTATATTATCTTTTGACCATTTCCATAAAGATAGCAACCCCAGAATTAAGGCGGCGACAATAATAAAAATCAGTGAAAATTCCAGTATTGCCTGCCCTTTCCTTATCATCGCATCTCCCTGTTACGAAGCACACCTAGACCATCAAATCCATATCTACCACCCGTAATCAAATCACCGCCGGTAACAACTCGCTGGTCACCCACAGTAGCCCCGCCACTTACAGTATCCTGGGCATTAAGGTCCTTTGTGGTACGAATATTATTGCCATTCTCTTTTTTATCAAAAATATTATCGGATTTTAGGTTAGTAGTATAACCGGAACCGCTCACGCTTATAGAACCTGGTATCACTCCGCTCGCCCCAGATGCAATCGGCTGATAGCTACTTCTATTATGCAAAAAATATTGTTTGGACTGGGAAGCATAATCCTTACCATCTGACCAAAGGACACTATTGCCACTGCTAAATTGTTGAAACTCTCCTATTTCCATAGGGTTAGTTACATTAGGCATCCTACGATAATCAACTGTACTCACTGAAGCAGTATCATTAGCCTCTTGTGCTTTATACAAGGTGGCGCGAAATGTTTGTTGCAGATAAGACTGTTCGCGATTATAATTTTCACTTTTACTAATTACAATCGCAAAGGCCATGATAATCAAGGAGCCAAGAATAGCTAATTCCAGGACTGCCTGGGCTTTTTGCTTCCTTAACATTTTATCCATCCCCTTTTAAAACTCTATCCGCTCCTTAAAAAAATAATATCTCCTAATTAACTTAAGGAGTGGATGGGATATAAATAGAAGTTGAATCTTCGGTTCCGGTTAACTTTCTTCCGCCGCCAATAAACTCATCTGATTTCATAGTTGAGTGTAAAGTAAACGTGCTCTTGCGGGTTTCCTCAGCCTCGCCTGACTGCGTACCTAACTGCTTGTCAGATATGATATAATCCGTCAGGTCTTTTACTTTGCCCTGTACGCTACGCTTAATATAAACCTCCATGCCAATAAACACCAGCCCCACCACGCCAATAATCAGCGCTAAGTCCACTAAACTCTGTCCTCTGCGAAAAAATGCCTTTCTCATAAATCACCCAAAGTTTCAGATGTATGTTTATGGGTTCTTATCGTCCCTGTTTCGCTACTAGTTGTCCCACTACCTATAGTCTCATCCGGTTCCCGGTCATGCCAGCTGCCATTTAATTTCCAAGCGTCAGCTAGTAATCCTGTAGGAGGTTTACTATCCGGAGGACCATACAATACCTCTAACGCATCGGCTAAATCATTATCCTCTAAATGCTGTATCCCAGTAGTTGGTGGTACCCATGGCCACTCACCATTTCTAACCCGTTTAGCAGCCCCATCATCCAGACCTTCTACACCTACACATTCTCTAGCCGCTGAAAATTCCCACAAATCTATCTTATCATATACGTCTCCCCACGCATTTCCGATTTGACCAAGCAAACCATATTTTAATTTGTAAGCTTCTTCATAATCTGGATCACTTTCTGGAGGTAACACCTTGTCTGGGTCCCCTTGTAATGGTTTGTTTATTTCACCAATCGGATACGCAGAATGCTGCACTTCAGTTGAGCTTACAGAGGTAACTGAAGACTTTAATGTTTTGTTCTCCCAGTTGTGGATGGTTGTCTTGCCTGGCGCATATTGCTCTATGCTTAACTGATCAGCCTGAGAGCGCAGATTTCCCTGGTGGCCGCGGCTGACATAAACTATCACCGCAATAATCCCGGCAGCCGCTATCCCAATTAATAAAACATACTCTAGGGTGGTTTGCCCGCGTCTCATTTATTTTCCTGCGCAAAATCAGCTATCGTTTCAGATCCGGTCTTGGTCTGTCTATTCCTATTGATTACTGTTTCAACTGCGCCGCCTGCCGTCATGTTTTCAGTTTGGGTCATTTCAGTTTTAGTAACATATTCTGAAGTGGTATGTCCCGCGGAATATTGCTCGCCAACCTGATCTGTTGAGTCTCTGAGCTTGCCCTGAATTCCCCTTTTCATATACACACCCATAGCAATTAATGCCGCTACGACAAAACCAATCAGCATAACAACCTCAAGGGTGGTTTGCCCTTTTGTTCTTGCGCAAAACATATTTTACCTCCTACTTTAAAGAAAGCTCCGTCAAACTATAGTAAAATCTAAGGCACTGCTGAAATTCTGGTCGTACCCGTTCTACTACTAACATCTTCTCCAGTAATCGCCCTGGTTATGCCTCCCCCTGTACTAGTCGTTGCTTTTTCTTCAGCATCTCTTTTCGATACCATATCTTCCGTAGTCGCGTAAAGCGGCTCATACTGTTCGGTACTTCCTATCGTTACTCCTCCTCCTGCATCGTTCGTAATACTCGTCGCATCCTTAATCTTGCCCTGAATACTCCGTTTAACCCAAACCTGCATCCCTAACGCCGCGGCAATAACCAAACCAATCACGATTGCGTATTCTGCTGTGCTCTGCCCTTTTCTTAATCGCCTTAACATTCTTTCACCTCCTTGCCTACAAAGGCACACCGGCGCAATTCCTTATAAGCGCGGGGTGTTTGCCTACAAAGGCACACTGCGCTACCTAGCGCACACCGACGCAATACCTATTTGCGTCGGGTGCCTTACTTAACGCGGGGTGTCTAAAAAGTAACTTCGCCTATTTTGTCTTTCATCTTAGTAGATAAACCATCATAGGAATCTTTTATCTTCGGCTTAAGCAAAACCCCTACCGCAATAATCGCTCCGACGACCGCCGCCAAGATAATCACATATTCCAATGTGCTCTGGCCCTTCCTAAACTTTCTCATCTCTTCCTCCTTCTGATATTATCTTTCTGCTTTATAATAATCTAACTCCTGCTGCTCCTGTTTAAGGCGCGCGTTCATTGAGCGCATGATATAGGTAGTCATGGCTATTAACGCTGCGCTCACGATAATAATTAGCATGGTGTATTCTATGAAGCTCTGTCCGTTCCTAACTCTTGGAATCATCTTCCTATACCCCATTTTAATCCCCTGTTTCACCATAATTTACCTGGCTTTCTAATCATTAGAATACACCGCATTATAAACGTTTGCTAGATTCGGCCTAAATACCACTCCCGCCGCGACAATCGCCCCGACGACAACCGCCAAGATAATCACATATTCCAATGTGCTCTGGCCATTTTTATGCAAACAGATTTTTAAATACTTTTTTAAATTCATTATTAACTCCTAATAAAAATCCGGCTTACCAAAATGCTTTCTGGCTTTCGGTAACCCGGCTAACGTTCTCGCTTTGACCCTTAAGCGTTGAATTAAATTAAGACTTCCTCCGGCGAGCATCGTCCCGTGGCTTTGCGCAGCGGAAACCTCCATTTCCGCCTTGCCCTTTCGCTGCCGTGTTAAGTTGCACTTAAAATATAACATTTATAAATAGCAATGTCAAGTATATCTCTCTATTATAAGAAAGCGTTTTCTTAAACTGAAAACCAGAGCCTTTTCCCGTCGGAAGGTACAATTTCTCTTTCGTTTATCCTCCGGCAGGCATATTCTAAGTCTTTTAAGAAGGCGTATCCAGAAAGAGGTTGAAAACTTACTAAAATATAGGTTTTTTCCTGTTTTAGTTTGGCTTTTAAGCTGTAAAAGCGCTCATTTATCGTCGGAAAATCCTTTTCTGTGTATCCCGCTGGCAAGAAATGCCAGCGCAAATAAGCATCCAGCATTTTAATATAATTCGCAAAAATTTCCTCTAATTCCAAACCAGGCCCGGCCATATCTATGCCCAGGCTATCCTTGGAAAAAAACTTTTGCGCGCTGCCCGCATAAGTAAAAAGCTCGATTTTACGGCTAAAATCCTGGAATGCCTCCTCAAAGTTAGGCCAGCGGCTTAAATAAATCCCCGCCAACTTATCCAAACTTATCGGCTGCTCAGCGCTATTAAGGATAACCAAACGAATTTTTTCCTTAAGGTCGGTTTTTACAGCGCAGCCCTTCAGGGTTATGCTTTGATTCGAAGATGTTTGCAATAAATCAATCTCAATTTCTCCCAGATACAAATCCTTGCCTATTTCCTCAATGTGTTTTAAATCAAAACTCCCGATTTTCTTTACCTTCCGGCTGGCCGTAAATTGCCAGGGCCAAAAACCAAAAATTAGGCAATATTTATTCTTAGGGTTTAAAGATATGGTATCTATCTCTTCTAATTTATTTCCAAATAAAGTTAAAGTGTCCGGATAATTATTTTTTGAACCAATATTTAAAAGCAGATTAAAAAAATCTTTTGACAAAATATCATAACCGGGAGCAGAAAATAAAACTAACGGCCGGCCCTGAAAAAAATATTTATTTAAGTTATTTTTCAAGTCATAAACGGCGCTGGAAAAATCATAGGGAATATAAGGAGTAGACCAACTCGAATGCAGCTGGCCATCCAGGCGGACAATACTTCCGTCGGTAAAATGCACTTTTACCCCTTTGGCCTCGGTAAAAACACAGGAGATAATTTTAGTGGTATCGATTTTTATACTTTTAACCTGTTGGGCCTGCGCATAATAGTTATCCAGTTTTTCTTGAGAGTATTGAGTACCGATTAAATCCCCAAGCGCGGAAAGATTATCTTTAGCAAATAAAGGCCTAAATATTAATGCCTCCGTAAGATGCAAAAAGTCTTCGGGTGGGCTGCCCATTTCTTTGCAAATAGCCGCATTAATTTCTTTACTACCGCCAATTAAGCAATCCAACGCCTTAAGCAATATTGCCCCTGGGCAAACCCTGTCTTGAGGCAAGGCGCTGGCGGTAATAGGCCCTTGCTGCGTAGCCTTGAGTCCTTCTTCCGCAAGCCTTGCCTCTTTTTCTTTCTCGATACTTAACCTTGCCTCTTGAGCAGCTTTCTCTTCCGCGAGCTTTTCGGCATCCGCATTCAACTTCACAGCCCACTCTTCTGCTTCTTTAATACGCTTTTCTTCCTCGCCTACGGCTCCTGGCAATGGCGCATCAACTTTTTGTTCCTGAAGGGGATTTGCCGGCTCTGCAACCAACATAATAGCTTTAACCTCTTCAATAACTGGCAAAACCGGCAGATTAAACTTTTTTTTCTTAAGTTTGCGCCTTCTGCCGATAGGCATACTTAAATTATTTTTCTTAAGAATAGCATTGATACTAGATTTTGAAACCTTGACTTGAAGCTTCTCCAGAATTAAGTAGGTTAAATCGCGGCAACTTAAGGCAGGATTATTCTCTTTATTTTCAATAATAAAGTTCAAGACTTCAGGTTTAAGCTTGTGGACTACTCCCATGGAGCCTCCAGATTGGACATTTATTCAATCAAGTATAACGCTTATTTTTGGATTTGTCAAGTCAGATTGGACGAAAATAAGAGGGAAACGTAGAAGGAAGGATTTTAATTGGAAACCATTTGCATGGGGTAACCGTTATTAATACCGAACATAACGTAGAGACGCAAAATCTTGACATAACGTAGAGACGCAAAATCTTGACATAACGTAGATATTTTATTGCGAGGGAAACGCCCCCTATTCCTAAAAGATTAATCTAAGAGTTGGAGTTGGTCTTTGACTTGAGTATTGGTGAGGACTAACCTTCCAGCAGGCAATTCAATAACTTTGCTAGAATGCCAATATATACGGCTAATCCTATTCGGGTTAAATTTAGGAATGGCTTGAATAACCTTATAATTTTTATCTACAAAAAGTATATCTATGGGAAAACACATAAAAAAAGTATGCACAGAATTACAGGGCTCGAGGATTATTGCCTGGCCAGATAAAAAAACTTTTCTGCCTAATAGACCTTTAATTCTTTTAAAGGGAGTGTTAGCAATAAAAACATCTTGCGCTAAAATAGTATTTTTAGTTTGATTGATTAAACGCACGGGCGCTTCTTAAGGCCTGGTGGGTTTAAATATTTCATCCGAAATAGCTACCCCGCGGATGCGGATTTCATCTATAAACGAAGGCTTATAGCCAGTAGCGGTAAAATACCCCTGGACTGTCCCCTGGATATCTACCCCGGTCTGTTTAAAGATAAATATATCATTTATATTTATATGCATTTTATCTTTCATCCCCGCAACTTCAGCAATACCTAAAACTTTTCGCGAGCCATCTGAAAGCCTGGCAGTATGCACAATCACATCAACTGCAGAAGCAATCATTTCACGAATAGCCCTTACCGGAAGCTCGACCCCGGACATAAGAATCATCGAATCCAGCCGGGACAAAACATCCGCAGTAGAGTTAGCATGGACAGTAGTCATAGAACCGTCATGCCCGGTATTCATGGCCTGAAGCATATCTAAAGATTCAGTTCCGCGGCATTCCCCGACAATAATCCTATCCGGGCGCATACGCAGAGTATTACGGAAAAGGTCTCTGATGGTAATGCCGCCCTTTCCTTCTATATTTGGCGGACGGGATTCCAATCTTACCCAATGCCGTTGGTTTAATTTTAACTCCGCAGCATCTTCTAAGGTTATAATCCGCTCTCCCTCGGGGAGATACTCAGAAAGGGCATTTAACACCGTAGTCTTTCCTGAACCAGTGCCTCCGGAAACAATCAAATTCTTGCGGCATAATACACAGGCCTTGATAAAATCCGCCATCGCCGGGGTAAGCGTCCCAAAATTAATTAAATCGCTTGTCTTATACCTTTCTTTGCGGAATTTTCTAATCGTTAATGTGGGCCCGGTTAAAGACAACGGAGAGATAATCGCGTTAACGCGTGAGCCATCAGCAAGGCGGGCGTCAACCATAGGCACAAATTCATCGATGCGCCTACCGATGGGAGCGATAATGCGCTCAATTATTGTCCTGACTTGCACATTAGAAAGAAACTTCTTACTGGTCAGCTCAATCTTGCCAAAACGCTCTACATAAACCTCACCCTTATTATTAACCATAATATCAGTAATATCCGGGTCAGCTAAGAGGTCTTCTAGAGGCCCTAATCCTAAGGCTTCATCTAAAATTTCTTTAATCAGCTTCTTTCTTACATCTTGAGAAGGTATAAAACTGCCTGCCTCTTCTATCAAAAGATTACTTACAATTGCCTCTGCCTTATCTCTTAATTCCTTGGCTTTTTTACGGTCGCTAAAAACCCTCAGATCCAGCTTTTTAATATTCATACTATCCAACAGGCGGCTGTGTATCCTGCGCTTAAGAATCAGGATTTCGTCTTTATCCTCGTCGATATCCGGCTCAAGCACCGATTCTATTAAATCCTGGCCTGCCCAGAATTGCCCAGACTTCTCCCTCGCTGCTTCTTTCATCTTAATCTGGTCAATATTCCCGCGCTCCACAAATATTTCCTTGCCTACAATTAGAGCATCAGCGAGTTTAGAAAAGGCTAGAGTAACCTTAGAGCGAGGAGAATCAATGACCACGGGCACCCCTCGGTTAACTGCTCGGTTAACTAATTTTCCTTCAGAGGGGATCTTCTCAATGATATCTACAGGCAGATTAACCCGGATTTCCTGCCAGCTTATGCTGGACAAAGATTCTGCTCTATTGAGCACAAGTTTGATCATATCCAAAGGAAAATACAGAAACTGTAAAGTATCCAATGCCCATTTAGCCTGATATATGGAGAGCACATCAGGAGTAACTACCAGAAGGATAAGATTGGCCTGGTTTAACGCCGCAAGAAATACATCGCTAAAATTTTTGCCGGCATCCACAACAATGTAATCATAATCTTTATCCAGGAAGGCAAATACCTCAGGGAGTTTTTCCGGATAAAGATACCCGGATTGCTGCGGCTTGAGCACGCCGGCGAGAAAATCTAAATTATCAATTTTAGTTTGAATTACAAAGTCTTGCTTTTTAGTTAGCTGCGGTTGTTTCTCAAGAAAACCCATAAGGTCCGCCATACACTTCTGGGGGCTAAGGCCAAGTATATGCGCCATATCACCTACTACCTGCGTATCTAAATCAACCGCGCAGGCGCGCTTTCCTTTTTTAGCCAGAGACACTGCTAAATTAGCAGCAATCAGCGTCTTACCTACACCGCCTTTAGTGCTAAATATTACTACTGTTTTGGCCATCTTATTCCAATTGGTAAATTATAGTGCCTTGTCAACTAAATAGTGCTTTCCTAATTTTAACTCAGATTCACACTGATATCGACGGAGAAAATCTGTGTGCATCTGAGGAAAAATGCATTTTTAACAAAGTCGTGTTCTTTATTTCAGGAGGAAACGGTGGATAAGGGGCAGAACGTTTCCAGATGGCCTATGTACCAAAAAAAGCCAACTGGCTGACTATGGCCGAAATTGAACTTTCTGCCTTTTATTTTGATAAAGGGACTCTTTCCTTATTTAACCCACGGAAAACTTCTACATATTCAGTAGTATCTACTACTGGCTTAACGTCTTGCTTTGGCGGCATAATATATTGAAATAAACTATCCCAGCTAGCCGAAGCCATGGGTTCAATCTTGGCATCAGCCGGAGAGCGCATGGTCAGGCGAACCTTACCTTGCTCCTGAACAAAAGCAATAAGATTTGCCTCCTGCGGCCCTAATGCCAGGGTAATTAAACCACCCCCCCCAGAAGCAGCGGGGGCTTGTGCATATCTGCTGCCTGAACGAGACACGACCCTGGTATTCTGCCCTACGGCCAAAACTAAAACATTCTGAAACAAGGGAACCACAACCATTTGTCTGGTTACCTGGCCATCTGCGCCCTGCACAGGAATCTGTATTGTAGCAAGTACATCAACATAATCACCCGGTTTAACCATTCCGGATAAAGAAGCAATGTTGTCTACCATAATGGAAATCGCTCTTTTGCCTGAAGGAGTTGTTCCCGCCAGATCTCCAACACTGGCTTTCCTCTCATTGGTAAGCTTAGAAAGGCTTATCTGTTCACCCTCGGATATAGGGGCAAGCGTAACCATACCGGCAATCCTATCCAAAGAGCTTACTGCCTGTGGTTGAACAAATTTAGTCGGGACAATCGCTGTGCCAAGCATATCCGATTCTATAACTGAACCTTGCGGTATGTCCTGTTTGGAGACCAGAACAGCACTCTGGTTAGCTTGCGCATTAGCAATCGCCTTTTTAGCTTTTTCCTGAATAGCCAGCTTTTGCTGGTCCAGGTACATCTTGGTCATTACGAGTGCCACTACACATAAAACTACCCCGCTTATTAAAGTAAAAAGAGTCCGCTTTTCGATCGCCATTATTTTATCTCTCCTTCGTAGACTTCAATCTTAGCATCACGGGAAAGCCTGCCGAGCAACTCTTCAATTGCCTGTTGTTGCTTTAAGAAAAGAAGGCCACGATTGATATCCTCCCACATCTCAGATAGAGACTTTTGCTTACCTCCGCGCTTGGCTTCCAATTTAACTATGCTATAACCATCGGGAGTTTTGAATACGCTACTAATTTTACCTACATCTAAAGAATCGGAAAAAGCCGCAGCATCAAATTGCGCGGATTTTTTGCCTTTCTTAATAAACCCCAAATCTCCGCCATCTTTAGCGCTGGATGATTTCGAATTGCTCTTGGCTAAAGTAGCGAAATCCGCACCCTGTAAAAGCTGAATTAATATATCCCTGGCATCCTGCTCGCTGCCAACTACTATTTCAGAAATCTGGCGCTCCTCAGGTTCTTTGAGCTGCTCTTTATAGGTATTATAGTAATCTTCAATTTCTTTAGAAGTTACAGTAATACTTTTGGTGATATCCTTGATATCCTGCAAAACCATAAGGTCCCGCTTATTTTTCTCAACCGCCTGTTTCACTTCATCACTGCGCTCCAAACCGTTATCCAAAGCATGTTGATAAATTAAAGTCCTACGAATAACTTCATTTTTTAGGTAATTTACCTTCTGATCTCTGGTAACAATTTTTAACTCCGGCCGCTCAGGTGGGACATTAGCGTTGTAAAGCGCGATATCCTCATTAAGGTCATCCAAACCGATGGAAATATTATTTACCTTTGCCACCACAGGTCCCTTGGCCTGCACAACTGGTTCAACAGCAGGTTTTGGCTCTGTTTTACGGCTGGCAGCAAAATTAAATTTATCGCATCCTAAGATAGCGCTAAAAAATAAACTCATAATAGCAAATAAAATTATTTTACTTTTCACTCCTGCCTCCTTGTTTACATTAAAATTAGCCCTTCTTTATAATATTTCGTTAATAACCTTAACCGAAACATCAGCGATCTTAGCAATTAAAAATAAAAAGAGATCTCTCATTTTGTCTTATAAACAATAGGTAGGTCTATCCAGAGTTCCTTTTGTTTCATCTGCGCAGAAAAAGGTGGATAAGGAGCAATTTTTTTAACTATATTAACCGCATTTTCATCGAGCACGGCATATCCTGATGATTCTTTGATTTCAACACCCAGGAGTTGGCCTGTCCAATAAATACGAAACCTCAACATAAGAGACCCTTCTAAATTAGCCTCTTTGGCTGCCTCAGGATAAACGAAATTACGGCTTATTTGCTGGGAAACTTTGCCGACATATTCGGATACTGCTAAGTCTCTAGCTATTTTCTCTCTCATAAGAGGTGATGCTTCGAGTTTAACCTCTTCTTTTTTTATGCCTTCTTTAAGAGTAGGGGGCGCTGGGGCCTTCTCTTTATCTTTAATTGGTTTTTCTTCTTTTTTAGGAGCTACTGCTTCAGGTTTAGCCTCTTCTTTTTTTACGCCTTCTCTTATAATGGTAGGGGTAAGCGTAATAAACAATTCCACATCGCCTCTCTCGCCCTGGCCACTTCCTGCTTTGGTTGTTTTTTTCCTAAATAATAAACCTAAAATCGGCACATCTCCTAAAAAAGGAGTTTTACGGATATCTTCCTCGGATTTTTGTTTCTTCAAGCCCCCTATAGCCATAGTCTGGCCGTCATTGAGAAAGAGTTCTGTAGAGGCGCTGCGTTTGGTTAATGGGTAGGCCTTGGCTGTAGGCTCCGCAATAGTCCCCAGGATTTCTGCAGTACCCACTTCGCTTACTTCCACATTTAAGGCCAGTTTAATCTTTTTATCTTCGCTTACTGTGGGTTTTATCTTTAATTTAATGCCGAATTCTTTATACTCCACGTTTGTGCCCGTGGCTCCTGTTGTAGCCGCTACTGTGGTAGTTAATATGGGTTTCTCTCCGCCTACTAATAACTCTGCCTCTTTGCCACTTTGGCAGGAGAGCCGGGGCTGGGAAAGTATGCGTGCCTTACCTTCTTGAACCAAAGCATCTAATGTCCAGGTAAATGCGTCGCGACTTAAATTTAATACCTTAAATAAGGTTGACCATTTGGTGCCGGCAGTAGCAATCCCGGGAGAGCCTTTTTCTGTAAGGGTGATAGAGCTTGGCCAAGTAAATCCTAAGGTCTTGGTAGCATCTTTATTTAATTCTAAAACTTGCACATCGATTCCTACCACTGTTTCTTCTTCTTTTACCTGGATAAGATTGATGAGCTTTCCTTTAAGTGCACTTAATGCCACATTAATGCGCTCTATATCCTGGGAGGTCTTCACAATGCCTAAAAGCAAAACCTTACCCTCGCTATCCATCCTGCGCGTCGTGACTTGCGGCAAATTCATTTCTTTTAAGAGATTATCGATGCGTTCCTTAACCGGGCTCATATTTTCCAGAAAAACCTCTAACTGTGATAGGTGTTCGCCCCGGTTATCCCACCAAATCAGATTGGTTGTGCCTTGGTCCTTGGCAACGATAAACATCTTATCTTTACTTATGGAAGTAACATCTACTACATTGGGATTATTAATTACAACTCTTCTGGGGTTATCTACGGCAATGACCTTAATCTCTCCTTTGTATAGAGTTATCGAGTCATCTTTCTTAGAGGCCTCTTGAGCCAAAGAATAGCTATAACCAACGATTATAATAAAAAATAATGAAAACGCAATCCTTAAAATATTCTTCACCCCGCCCTTCCTTTCTTAATCATTCCGAGTCGGGATTTAATTTTCGCTAAGCCACTTCCAAATGCTTTTAAGCTTTTCTCTCGTTTATACGCACATTCTTTAGATTTATACGCTTCATAATATATTAATTCCAGTGGTAACATTTTCTTAGTCGAAAACACCTTCCCTTCAGCATGCTCTTTTAATCTATTTTCTAAATCATGAGTGGAGCCTATATAAGTCCATGGGATTTTATTACTGCTAAGTAAGTATACATAATACCAGCCTTCATTCTTAGGAAGGGCGGGGTTCATTTTTCTTTTTCCGTTAACGGGACACTTTCCTTTCACTACTATGTTAATTTTTGACCTTATTTTACTATTATTAAAAAGATAAGTCATTGTTTAGCAATAAGTTAAGAAAACTTTATCCTTTGACTGTCTGAGGAAAAATGCATT
>Ga0210017_1000758_pt1 | contig 27898 bp, 36 predicted proteins | sample CryGeyCG2014_020_FD_183966 | JGI IMG/M metagenome (GOLD analysis project Ga0210017, IMG submission 183966) | Groundwater microbial communities from aquifer - Crystal Geyser CG08_land_8/20/14_0.20 (SPAdes) (version 2) | ecosystem: Environmental > Aquatic > Deep subsurface > Groundwater | place... | reverse complement strand
AAGAATTTGTTGAAAAAGTTTCTCCTCAAATCGCCGTTATTTCAGTAGGTAAAGATAATTCTTATGGTCATCCCACGCAGGAAGTTTTGGATATTTTAAAAAGTTATGGTATAAAAGTTTTAAGAACCGACCAGCAAGGCGACATAAAAATAATTTCCGACGGTGCCAATTATGAAATTTACAATTTTCAAAACTAAAATTACCGGCCTTAAAAGGAAATTCAATTTAACCGACCCCAAAGAACAAAGGGAATATTTTCAATTGAAAGCCGGCAAAGAAATCAAAAAACTCCGTGAATACCTGAAAAAAAATACTTTCGTCGCGTATTTGTTGGGCAAGAAAAATTCAGGGAAGGGAACTTATTCAAAAATGTTCGCCGAAGCGGTTTTACCCGAAAGAATAGAGCATTTTTCAATCGGCGATATGGTCAGGAATGTTGACATTGAACTGAAAGACGAAAAAAAGAAAAAGGAACTGGTTGCTTTTTTGGAAAAAAATTACCGCGGTTGGCTTCCGTTTGAAAAAATTATTAAATCCATAGAAGGAAGAAACACCAAGATTCTTTTACCGACCGAATTGATTTTAGCTTTGGTCAAAAAAGAAATTGCTAAAAGAAAAAAGAAAAGTATTTTTATTGACGGTTTTCCTCGCGACCTGGATCAGATTTCTTACTCCCTTTTCTTTAGAGATTTAATCGGTTACAGAGACGATCCCGACATTTTTATTTTAATTGATGTGCCGGAAGCCGTAATTGACGAAAGGATTAAATGGAGAAGAGTTTGCCCTTTGTGTCAAACTTCCAGAAATTTGAAACTTTTCCCTACCTCAAAAGTAAAATACGATGAAAATAAAAAAGAATTTTATTTGATTTGCGATAACACAAATTGCCGAGGAGCAGTTATGTTACCAAAAGAAGGGGATAGTTTGGGAATTAAACCAATCAAAGAAAGACTTAAAAAAGACCAAAAACTAATTGAGCAAGCTTTTTCTCTTTACGGGATTCCCAGGGTTTTGTTGCGAAATTCCATTCCTTTAAAATCAGCCAAAAAATATGTTGATGATTACGAAGTAACTCCTGAGTATGTTTTTAAATGGGATGAGAAAAGTAAAAAAGTGAAGATAGGTGAGAAACCTTGGGTAATTTTGGATGATGAAGGAGTGAAATCCGTAAGTCTGTTAGCTCCGCCGGTAGCAGTGTCTTCAATAAAACAAATGGTTAAAGTTCTCCAGCTTTAGAAATTTTTGGCGGCATTGACAGGGATTTTTGACGGGAATATAATTAAAATAGGAAAAATATATTTTGCTGGCAGTGCCCAGCTGGAAGTTAATTCTAAAAAATAATTTCTAACCGGGCCCTGCTCGTTCTAGTTAGATTCTGGGACAAGAGCTTTTTTACGGGAGTCGGATATGATCTTGACCCTTGGGTCGGGACTTGGATTCCCACTTGGATTTTTTTCCAGAAGAACTTCCTAGAAAAGAACAGGGCCATCAAAAAAACCGCCGAGAGGCGGTTTTTTTGATGAATATCTGTCCCTTGACAGGCTGTCTTGGTTTGCTATTATATACCCATACCTCTGGTCGGGGTATAATAAAATAAAAAATCAGCTCCCTATCTATTATGACGAAAAAATGTAAATGCAATTCGGAGAAAACGAACAATGAATTTTGCGATCATTGCGGCAAAATTCGTTCCGAATGCGCTTGTAAAAAAAAGAGAAAAATAAACATTTAAATATATGCAAACCAACAAACAAAAAACCCTTATAAATTTCAAGAAGAGCCACAGTTTGATTCAAAAAATTATTAGAATGACTGAAGAAGACAAATATTGTATCGATATTATGCAGCAAAACTTGGCTGCCTTAGGGCTTTTAAAATCCGCCCACCAAATGCTGATGGAAAATCATTTAAACGCCTGTTTTAAAAAAGCTATGGCCACAAAAAATGAAAAGAGAAAACAGGAAATGGTAGATGAAATTTTAAAGGTTACCAAATTATTCAACAAATAAAAATGCCAGAAAATAATAAAGAGTCCCAAATAAAAGAATATACTTATTTTGTCAAAGGCATGCATTGCGCTTCCTGCGAAGTTTTAATAGAAAAAAGATTATTGGCTTTAAAGGAAATAAAATCAGTCGAGGCATCGTCTGATAAGGGAAAGGTTTTTGTTGTTCATCAAGGTCAAAGGCCAAGCGTTAATAGATTAAACAGTATTTTTAGAAAAGAAGGCTATCGATTTTTTGATGAACCAGTAAAAATTACTGAACAAAAAAATGGAGATTTTTTTGTGATTGCTGGTACGGCTTTATTTGTCATTATTGGCTTTTTCCTGATTAAAAACAGCGGTTTCGCCGGTTTAATAAATGTTAATTCAACTTCGTCTTTGCCAATGTTTTTTCTTTTAGGGCTCTTGGCTGGGGTTTCCAGTTGCGCGGCTTTAGTTGGCGGATTGATTCTTTCAATGTCAAAACAATGGCTGGGAATGTATCCCGAAAGAAATTCAACTTTAGAGAAACTTCAGCCCCATTTAATGTTTAATGCCGGGAGAATTGTCTCCTATGCTGTTTTGGGAGCCGCTATCGGAGCTCTTGGCAGCAAACTTCATATCTCTTTAACTTTTACCTCTGTTTTAATTGTTGCTGTTTCCATAATGATGGTGTTTTTGGCCTTGCAAATGCTGGGCGTAAAAGCTTTTCGTAAGTTTCAGTTCACAGTGCCCAGATTTATCACCAGGCGCATTACTGATGAAACCAAATTTAAAGGAAAGTATATGCCCTTTTTAATGGGAGCTTTGACTTTCTTTTTGCCTTGCGGTTTTACCATTACCGCTCAAGGGTTGGCCTTAATTTCCGGCAGTGCGATACAGGGTGCTTTAATTATGCTTTTTTTCGCTTTGGGAACATTGCCGGGCCTTCTGGCAATTGGATTGTCAGCGGTCAAATTTTTCCAGAAGCCGCATCTGGCCAATCAATTCCTAAAAGTTGCTGGCGTTCTGGTTTTATTTTTCGCCTTATATAATATTAATTCCCAATTAAATGTTTTGGGATTTTCCAGTTTTAGCGATCTAAAGTTGAACTCCAGCAATCAGCAACCGGTTAACAATAATGATAACGAAGAAGGATTGCCGCCGGTTGTTAATGGTAAGCAGGTTATAAAGATGGACGCTTCAAGTTCTGGCTACAGACCCAATTATTTTAAGGTTAAAGCAGGAATTCCCGTCAGATGGGAAATTGTCGATATGGGAACAAGCGGCTGTACCAATGCTATAATTTCGAAAAGTTTATTTGATGGAGAAATCGCGCTTACTCCGGGACAGACAAGCGTTAAAGAATTTACGCCGGCAAAGCCGGGAAAATATAAATTCAGCTGCTGGATGGGAATGGTTTCGGGTGTCATAGAAGTGGTTGATGGCAATTCGCCAATATACCAGAACAATGTTCAAAACAGCAATGAATCTTCTTTTGTTCCTTCCGGAGCAGAAGGTGGCGGGCAATGCGGCTGCGGTACGAGATAAAACGATATTAAAAACGTTTAATTTTTATGAATCAAAAAACAATTTTAAAAATTTCCGGCATGCATTGCGCTTCTTGTGCAGTCACAATTGAACGCGCCCTTAAAAAAGAAGGAGGCGTAAGATCTGTTAATGTCAATTTCGCTACGGAAAAGGCCTATTTAGAATTTGATTCTGTTGAAATCAGCATCGCGAGAATTCAAAAAATTATTGAGGAATTAGGATATAAAGCGAGCGAAGAGGGCTCTGAAAAAGGAATGGAGGACCATCATAAAAAAGAAAAAGAGGGGGAAATCAAGAAGTTAAGAAACCGATTTATTGCCACCTTGTTCTTTAGTCTACCGATTATTTATATGGTGATGGGCGAAATGATTGGCTTGCCAATGTCGATGTTTTTTGAAAAATATGGGATTTTTATCCAATTTGTTTTGGCAACAGCGGTTATCCTTTCTGCCTTTGGTATTTGGAAAACGGGTTTTAAAAAATTACTCCGGCTTTCACCCAATATGGACTCCTTGATTTTTATTGGCACAGCCGCAGCTTATTTTTACAGCGTTATCGTTTCTTTTTTGATTATTTTAAACAAGGAGATAGAAACCCATCTTTATTTTGAAAGCGCGGCTTTGATTTTAGTTTTTATCTCTTTGGGTAAATATTTGGAAGTGTTGACCAAAGGAAAAACTAGCGAAGCGATTAAAAAATTAATCGGGCTTCAACCAAAAGAAGCTACGGTTATCAAGGACGGTCAGGAAACAAAAATCCCTATTAGTGGGGTGAAAGCAGGTGATATCATTTTAGTCAAGCCCGGAGAAAAAATCCCTGTGGACGGCATTGTTATTGACGGCTATTCCGGCGTTGACGAAAAAGCAATTACCGGGGAAAGCATGCCGGTGGAAAAGAAAAAAGGAGACGAAGTTATTGGTGCCACCATTAATAAAACAGGTGTTTTAAAATTTAAAGCCACCCGGGTGGGAAAAGACACGATGTTAGCTCAAATTATAAAAATCGTTGAAGAAGCAATGGGCTCTAAAGCGCCAATCCAGCTTTTGGCTGATAAAGTTTCTTTTTATTTTGTTCCATCGGTGATTGGCATTGCCATTTTGTCTTTTGCTGTCTGGCTGTTTCTTGGTCAACCCCTTGCTTTTGCTTTAGCTGTTTTTGTGGCTGTTTTAATTATTGCCTGTCCTTGTGCTTTAGGTCTGGCTACGCCAACAGCAGTGATGATGGGAACAGGGTTAGCGGCAAAAAATGGTATTTTAATTAAAAGCGGTAAGGCCTTGGAGATAGCGCAGGATGTAAATATGGTTATTTTTGATAAAACAGGAACGCTAACCAAAGGCGAACCAGTTGTTACTGATATTGTAGAAATTCAATCCGCCGGCTGGCGGACAAAACTTAATATTCTACAAATAGCCGCTTCTATAGAAAAAAATTCAGAGCACCCTTTAGCCCAAGCAATCGTCCAAAAAGCAAAGGAAGAAAATCTTAAACTAGACGAAGTAAAAAATTTTCAAGCCATTCCCGGCTATGGCGTTTCAGCCGAGTTAGAAAATAAAAAAATTCTATTAGGAACAAGAAAATTAATGATTAATAATCAAATTAATCCGACTGTTGCGGAAGAAAAATTAATCGCTTTAGAAAATCAAGGACAGACAGTAATGATACTGTCTTTTGACGGTAAAATCGTTGGTCTGATTGCCGTTGCTGATACACTTAAAGAATATTCAAAAGAAGCAGTTGAAATGCTTCATCAAATGGGAAAAAAAGTCGCTATTATTACTGGCGACAATCAACGCGTTGGTCAGGCAATTGCTAAACAAGTTGGAATTGATAGAGTTTTGGCTGAAGTATTGCCGCAAGAAAAATCAGCCGAGATTAAAAAACTACAATCAGAAGGAAATATAGTGGCAATGGTAGGCGACGGGATAAACGATGCGCCTGCTTTGGCTCAAGCTGATTTAGGAATAGCTTTGGGTTCGGGCACAGATGTAGCTATGGAAACAGGGGAGATAGTTTTAATAAAAGATGATTTACGAGACGTAGTAATTGCCATTGATTTGAGTAAATACACACTTAAAAAAATCAAACAAAATCTCTTTTGGGCTTTCTTCTATAATGTCATTGGTATTCCTATAGCCTCGGGTATTTTATATCCTTTCACCGGCTGGCTTTTAAATCCGGCAATTGCTGCCGCTGCTATGGCTTTTTCGTCGGTTAACGTTGTTTCAAACGCTCTTTTAATGAAAAGGTATAAGCCTACAAACTATTGAAAAACACTAGGGAGTGTTTCTTGAACTTATTTGATATGTTAAATAAAATTTGATATTATAAGAACGTGAATAAAAAAATTTTCAGCGTTTCAATCGCGGTATTTTTGCTGAATTTTCTGGCATTAAATCAGTCACAAGCCGTTTGTCCGGTTTGCACAATTGCCATTGGCGCCGGTGTTGGGCTTTGCCGCTGGCTGGGAATTGATGACGTTCTTTCCGGAATCTGGATCGGGGGTTTGATTGTTTCAATGATTGGCTGGACTTTAAGCTGGCTGAATAAAAAGCAGATTAACTTTAAATTCAGATGGCTGGTTATTGTCGCTGTTTTCTACCTCATTGTTATTGCTCCGCTTTATTTGATGGGAATCATGGGCAATCCCTTTAACAAATTCTGGGGCATGGATAAATTATTATTGGGGATGATTTTCGGCACCTTGGCTTTTGTTTTAGCTGTCTGGCTCAATTCTTTCTTAAAAAAGATGAATCAGGGGAAAGTATTTTTCCCTTTTCAAAAAGTCGTCTTACCTGTTTTATTTTTAGTCATCACAACTTTAATTTTCCACTACATAGTGGGCTGTGAATTTTTATGAGCAAAGAAAAAGAAATTCAAAAACTTTTAGAAAAAGTCAAAGAGTCAAAAGGCGGCAAACTTGATTTGTCTTCTGACGAAGATTTATCTATTGCCATAATGAATCTGATTTCCATTGAGGAACATTTTTTCTTCACGGGAGCTAAAACCGGAAAATCCGAATATTATGACTTGCTAAACCAGGCCCGGGAAATCCGCAAGGAATTGTTAAAGAAAATCATCAAAGAATACGAAGGCGAAGTGTGGTGCATCTCAAAACATTTGTTGGCCGCCACAATGCGACTGATAGAAGTGGGAACAAAATATTTAGGAAAAGGCGAGAAAAAAGAGGCGGAGGATTTATTTGCGAAAGCCTTTGATTTATATTCTTTGTTTTGGGGATTGAATTTGAAACTGCTTAACGTGGGCGAAATAAAAAAAATAGGGGATAACCAATTAAATGTGCACGACTTGAATCCGGGTAAAGCCAAAGATTTATTTGGCGATCTGCCTGTGGTCGCTGCCACTGTTGCCGACAAAGAAAAATCCGGATTTATGGGAAAGTTGAGCGACTTGGTTAAAAAAATAATTAATTGCTGCATTGAGTAAAAAAATTTAGAATCTTTATTGGAAAGCCAAAAACAGAGGACTGTCCTCTGTTTTTTTGGTCGGAGTGCCGGGAATTACTCCATTAAATTTTTATAATTTGGGAAAGGCGATTAATTGGGAATAAATCTTTTGGAAAGATTTTAATTAGTTTAAGTTTGTGCTTTTCTGCTAATTTTTCTTTCATTTTTACATTTTTATCATATTCTTTAAGGTCACCACTAAGCCCAAGAAATTCTACGAATTCCCCCTTTATTAAAAAATCAACAGTGTAGGGGCTATTAGGATAGGGGATATTTCGTTGATGTTTGATATTGTTAAAATATAGCCAATCGTCAATTATTTTTTCTGAGAAGGAATCACAAATATGCCCATCATTAGCCGCATGTTTTTCGGCAAATAGTACAGGATTCGGATGTAAACCAGCAGTCGATATTGCTTTATTCCAACTGCCGAATAGCTCTCTTGCTGTCCCGTACATTCCAGACATTTCTCTTTTTACTGGGATTCGCCCTTTCATCTTATGGAAAGCAAGGATACGGGCAATTATTTTTTCTTTATATATTTCTATAGGGATTTTCCTTAGATTTATTCTATGAGAAAGTGAACAGTATTTTCTATTTCGGGGAATAACTTTATTACAGATTGGATTTTTACATACATTCAAGGGAATATGAGCCGTCCGTTTTTTATTATTGAATATGGCAGCGCAAGAGCTGGAACAAAAACTTTTATTTACTTTTTTAATTTTTTTATGTTCGCGGTAGAATTTTTTATTGCATTCAAGATTAGCACAGGATAATATTTTACCAGTCATTTTTGATTTAATTAGACAATCCGAAGAGCAGAATTGTTTCCATTTAAATTTTCTAGCCTCATTCACTCTTCCCGATGGTCTAAAAAATTCTTTTCCGCAAAAAGCACATTTAACTTTGAGTAACATAATTTTTAGAAATATTTTATTTATTATATCAAAAAACCGCTTCTTATTAAAGAATGGTTAAATTTCGGGGTGCCCGGGGTTGCACCGGGGTCGCCATTACCCCAAAATGGTATACTGCTGTTATACTACACCCCGTAGATTACCCGAATTACCCGAGCGAAGCGAAGGGTGGAGATGAAGGCAAACTCTGTGCGATGAAGATAAATCTTCATCTTTCACCTTCGCTCCCTTTGGGGGCTCGGAGAAAGAGGCAAACTTCATCGACTACTTTTTCTTGGAGAGTGTTTTAATGCATTTCGCACAAGCCTTAACTCTTTTACCCGAGCGTAGCGAAGGGTGAAGAAGAGATTTATCTCTTCGACTGCCCGAAGCTAATTTGACCCACTGCAAATTGGGATGCTGTCTTCTTTTTATTGTGGGATTGAATTTTTCCGCTCTTAATCTGACTCTTCGCCAGACCTTTTTTGATGATTTTCCGCAAATTACGCATTCTCGTGCCATATGGTTTTATTATAATAAGATTTTTATTTTTTACAAGTTTAAATTTAATGATATAATTTAACATATGGCAGAATGGATATTTTTGATTATCATTTTAATTTTTTCAGCCGTCATCCACGAAGTCTCTCACGGAACAATGGCAAATTATTTGGGTGACTCAACTGCCAAATATTCAGGCAGATTAACTTTGAACCCATTAAAACATCTTGACCCTTTCGGCTCTTTTCTTTTGCCTTTGTTGATGCTTTTGGCAACAGGAGGCAGGGGACCGGTTTTTGGCTGGGCAAAGCCCGTGCCGATTAATCCTTATAATTTTCGGGACCAAAAATACGGTTCTGCCAAAGTAGCGGCAGCGGGTCCGGCGGCAAATTTTGCCGTTGCTTTATTTTTCGGATTGGCTTTAAGATTTTTTCCGGCAATTTCCGCTGTTCCAGGTCTTCATCTAATGTTTTCTTATGTTGTCTATATAAATTTACTTTTAGGGATATTTAATTTGTTGCCGATTCCTCCTTTGGACGGGTCTCATATCTTATTTACTTTTTTGCCTCAGGGACTGGAAAATCTAAAAATAACTTTAAGACAGTTTGGCTTATTTATTCTATTGTTTGTAATTTTCTTTTTATTTAACTGGGTGGTTTTGCTTATTAACTGGATTTTCAGTTTAATTGTAGGGACCAACTTATTTTAGATGTAATGGTAATCAATTTGGTAACAATTTTAAATAATCGCTCGGCGGGCTGTTCAGGGAGCACGCAGTCGGCTAAAGTTAAAAGACGCATTTCATCTCCGCCGCTGCTATTTCTCGCCGAGCCTCAAAACACCTTTAACTGAAATTCAAGTCTTTCTTGGGCTCGGCTGCGAAGTGCTCCCTTCACACCCTGCCTCGCTTTAGAAATTTTTGTTACCGAATTGGTTAGATAATACATTTTAGAGATTAAGTAGTTTGACTTCAATTTTAATATCTGCTAAATTATATTGAGCGCTTGGCGCTTTATTATTTTTGAGCGAATAACCGTCCCACATCGGAAGGGGGTCGGGGAAACCCTTCGGTTTCCCCGTGTAGGAAAACAGGCTTTCGCCCAAGGCGAAAACGTTAGAAACCGAGGGTTTCTAAAGAGCGAGCCGAAGGCGAGCGACTAACCTTTGCGATACCACTATGCCTACTATTAGACAATCAATTAGAAAAAGAAGAAAAAAAATAAAAAAATCTGGGAAGAGGCCGGCTTTGGAATTCGCTTTTAATGTTTTAAAAAATCGACCAAGAAAATTTCCTTCTCCATTCAAAAGAGGAGTTTGTCTTAAGGTTTTTACGATTACCCCTAAAAAACCAAATTCGGCTTTAAGAAAAGTTGCCAGAGTTCGTTTGACCAACGGTATGGAAGTAACTGCTTACGTTCCGGGCGAAGGTCATGGTTTACAGGAGCACTCCGTGGTTTTAATCAGAGGTGGCCGAGTCAAAGATTTGCCGGGTGTCAGATATCATATAGTGAGGGGAATTTTGGATACAGGCGGCGTTGAAGGAAGAAAACAGAGCAGGTCAAAGTACGGCGCCAAGAAAGAAAAAAAATAAAAGTTATTTAGCCGATGAAGTTTGCCCCTTCGGGTTTGCCTTCATCTGCCCAAGCGAAGCGCAGGGTGTGAGATGAACGAAGTTCAGCGAACCCACCTTCGTTTCTCGAAGCGTTAGCTGAGGGGGAAGATGAGATTTATCTCATCGCCCTTACTCTATAAAAACTCAAACATGAGAAGAAAAAGGAAACAAAGAAGAATAATTTTATCCGAACCTGTTTATAACAATGTTACCGTGGCAAAGTTTATTAATCAGGTAATGAAAAAAGGGAAAAAGACGATAGCCAGAAAAATTGTCTATCAGGCCTTTGATGTTGTAAAAGAAAAAACGCAAAGAGAACCCTTGGAAATTTTTGATTTAGCAATTAAAAATACTTCTCCGTTTTTGGAGGTAAAACCAAAAAGAATTGGCGGAGCTACCTATCAGGTGCCGAGAGAAGTCAGGGGAGACAGACGGATGACCTTGGCGATGCGTTGGATACTTCAGGCAGCCAGAGATAAAAAAGGAAAACCGATGAAGGAAAAATTAGCCAATGAGTTAATTGAAGCGGCTAATAACCAGGGAGGTGCCATAAAGAAAAAAGAAAATATGCACCGCATGGCTGAAGCAAATCGGGCTTTTGCGCACTTCACGTGGTAAGGACGCTCGGGTAAAGATTTTTAATTATGCCCAGGCAATATCCTATAGAAAAATACCGAGACATTGGAATTATTGCTCATATTGACGCAGGAAAAACGACCGTTTCAGAACGGGTGCTTTTTTATACCGGAATTTCTCACAAGATCGGTGAGGTGCACGACGGTCAGGCAATTATGGATTGGATGGAGCAGGAAAGAGAAAGAGGGATTACGATTACGGCCGCTGCCACGACTTGCTTTTGGACGCCAAGCGATTTAGAAAAGAAAAAAGAGAATGAATACCGGTTTAATATCATTGATACGCCGGGCCACATTGATTTTACGGCTGAGGTTCAGAGATCTTTGCGGGTTTTGGATGGAGCCGTAGTTGTTTTTGACGGGGTAGCAGGAGTGGAGCCTCAGTCAGAAACAGTCTGGCGTCAAGCTGATAAATTTTCAGTCCCCAGAATCTGTTTCATAAATAAATTAGACAGAACTGGAGCTTCCTTTGAAAAAAGTTTTGAATCAATTTTACAGAAACTTTCACCCGATGCCGTTGCTCTTCAAATACCGATAGGAGAGGAAGAAAATTTTGAGGGAGTAATTGATCTGTTAAAAATGAAAGCCTTCAAATTTGAGGGAGACTTCGGTCAGATTGTCAAAGAAGAAGAAATTCCCCAAGAATTATTACAGGGAGCCAAGAAATGGCAAAAAAAAATAGTTGAAAAAATCGCAGCTGAAGACGAAACATTATTAGAAAAATATTTAGCTGGTCAAGAAATTTCCCCGGAGGAACTGAGAAAAATTTTAAGAAAAGCAGTTTTGGAATATAAATTGATACCGGTGCTGTGCGGTTCGGCCTTGAAGAATAAAGGAGTTCAGCTTCTTTTGGATGCGGTTTGTTATTATCTTCCTTGTCCGGCGGATTTGCCGCCGGTAAAAGGTACCGACCCTAAGACAGGAAAAGAAATTGAGAGAAAACCTAAAGATATAGAACCTTTCTCTGCCCTCGCTTTTAAAATTGCTTCCGATCCTTACGTCGGCAGTTTGACATATTTTCGAGTATATTCGGGGTTCCTCAATAAGGGTTCTTATTTGTTAAATTCAACCACCGGCGAAAAAGAGAGAATTGGCAGGATTTTAAGAATGCATGCAGCCGAACGTGAGGAGGTTTCAGAAATTTTTGCGGGTGACATTGCAGCCACGGTCGGACTGAAAAACACCAAAACCAGTAACACTCTATGCGACGAAAATCACCCGATTGTTCTTGAAAAAATAAGTTTTCCGGAACCGGTTATTTCAATCAGAATTGAACCCAAAACCAAAGCTGACCAGGAAAAGATGGGTCAGGCATTGAAGAGGTTGGCAGAAGAAGATCCCACCTTTAGGATTAAAGGAGATTTAGAAACAGGAGAAACAATTATTTCTGGAATGGGCGAATTGCATTTGGAAATTATTGCTGATAGAATGAGAAGGGAATTTAAGGTGGAAGGCAATGTTGGAAAACCTCAAGTAGCTTACAAAGAGACGATAAGGACAACAGCGGAAGCTGAAGGAAAATATATCAGGCAAAGCGGCGGCCGAGGACAATACGGCCACGTTTATTTAAGAGTAAACCCCCGAGAAAGAGGACAGGGATTCGAATTTATAGATGAAATAAAAGGAGGAACTATTCCTAAAGAATTTATCCCGGCAGTAGAAAAAGGAGTAAGAGAAGCAATTGATAAAGGGGTTTTGGCAGGTTATCCCATCGTGGATACGGAAGTGACTTTGTATGATGGTTCTTTTCACGAAGTGGATTCTTCAGAAATTGCTTTTAAAATTGCCGGCTCCATGGCTTTTCAAACAGCTTGCAAAAAGGCTAGTCCTATGATATTGGAACCCGTAATGAAATTGGAAGTAGTGGTCCCTGAAGATTTTTTTGGCGATACAATTGGAGACTTATCAGCCAGAAGAGGAAAAATTGAAGAAACCAAAGACAGAATAAATTTAAAAGTGATTGACGCCAAAGTTCCTCTGGCTGAAATGTTTGGTTACGCCACTTCTTTAAGATCCTTGACTGAAGGACGAGGAACGTTTACAATGGAATTTGACCGTTACGAAGAAGTCCCAAATAATATAGCGCAGGAGATTATTGAGGGAAAGAGAAGGTAGAGGCGAGGAGAAGGTAATTGTTGACTTTTTTTAAAATATTATTAAAATAGTAATATGTAATTAGAATCCAAAATTCTAATTTCAAAATCCAAAATAAATCATAAATTCAAATATTAAAATTCTAAATGTTTTGGATTTTGGACTTTGTGCTTTGGATTTCAAAAAATTTATGGCAGAAAAAGAAAAATTTGTGAGAGAAAAACCTCACGTCAATGTTGGTACCATCGGTCATGTTGACCACGGCAAAACCACTTTAGTGGCAGCGATTTTACATACTTTGCATTTAAAAAATCCCAAAATTAAGGAGAAATCGGTTGACCAAATTGACGCCGCCCCTGAGGAAAAAGCGCGTGGTTTAACCATCAGTATTTCTCACTTGGAATACGAAACGGAAAAACGGCATTATGCCCACATTGATTGTCCGGGCCACGCTGATTACATCAAAAACATGATTACGGGAGCCGCTCAAATGGACGGCGCCATTTTGGTGGTATCGGCTGTTGACGGTCCCATGCCTCAAACCAGAGAGCACATTCTTTTGGCCCGGCAGGTTGGACTGCCATCCATTGTCGTGTTTTTAAACAAGGTGGATATGGTGGATGATCCGGAAATTATTGATTTGGTTGAATCTGAGATTAGGGGACTCTTGAAAAAATATAATTTTCCCGGAGATGAAACTCCGGTGATTCGGGGATCGGCTTTAAAGGCTTTGGCAGCTACATCAGCCGATGATACAGATGTAAAGCCCATTTTAGATTTGTTAAAGGCGATTGATGACTATATCCCGGAACCTGTCAGAGAAATTGAGAAACCTTTTTTAATGGCGATTGAAGATGTTTTTTCGATTGCCGGTCGTGGGACGGTAGCAACCGGCAGAATTGAAAGAGGAGTTGTTCATCCTAACGAAGAAGTAGAATTGGTTGGTATTCACGAGACAGTAAAAACCACTGTTGTGAGCATTGAAATGTTCAATAAGATGCTGGACGAAGGAAGAGCAGGAGATAATGTGGGAATCTTGGTTAGAGGGCTTAAAAAAGAAGAAGTGGAAAGAGGTCAGGTTTTGGCCAAAACCGGAACCATTACTCCTCATGCGGAATTTGAAGGCGAAGTTTATATCTTAACCAAAGAAGAAGGCGGTCGTCATACCCCTTTCTTTACCGGTTACAAACCTCAATTTTATATCCGAACTACCGATGTAACTGGAGATGTAAATTTACCAGAAGGAATGGAAATGGTGATGCCGGGCGACACGGTTAATTTGAAAATCAAACTGATTGCCCCTGTTGCTTTGGAAGAAAAACAAAGATTTGCCATCAGAGAGGGAGGAAAAACCGTTGGAGCCGGCGTGGTTACGAAAATAGTAAAATAGTTAATAGTTTTGAATTAACAACTAGCAATTATCAATTATCAATTAACAATTAGCAATTTTTATTGTTCCTTTAAGATGCCAAAGAAAAAAGCTGTTGTATCTGAACAAGAATTGAAGCCGAAATTGCGGATTAAACTTCGGTCTTACGATCATAAAGTAATTGATAACTCATCCAAGCAGATTGTTGAGGTGGTTCTTCGTCACGGAGCGGAAGTGTCGGGTCCTGTTCCTTTACCTACTGAAATTCACAAGTATACGGTAAATAGGTCTTCTTTTGTTCACAAAGATGCCAGAGAACAATTTGAAATGAGGGTTCACAAAAGATTGATTGATATTTTAAATCCCAATCCCAAGGTGATTGACGCTTTAATGAGCCTGACCCTGCCGGCCGGAGTGGATATTGAAATCAAGATGTAAAATTATGGATTTAAATCTTCCCAAAATTTAAAAAATTGTGTAAAATAAATAAGTTGCCTGAAAAACTGGGCAATGGCCCAGTTTTTCATTAGAGAACATGAAATTCATATTAGGCCAAAAATTAGGAATGTCGCAGATTTTTGACGAAAAAGGTAATAGGGTACCCGTGACTTTAATTGAAGCGGGGCCTTCTCAGATAACCCAGATTAAAACAAAAAAGAAGGATGGTTATCAGAGTGTTCAGTTTGGATTTATCATTAAAAAAAAGCGAATAAAAAAAACGGAAAAAGGAAAAGAGTTTAAGTTTATAAAAGAACAAAGAACAGAGGTCGAAGAAAAAGGATTTTCTTCTCTCCCTTTCGCTATTGCTCGGGAGAACAAAGAACAATTAAAAGCGGGAGACAAGATAGACGTCAGTATTTTTCAAAAAGGCGATACGGTAAAAATTTCCGGTTTTAGTAAAGGCAAAGGTTTTCAGGGAGTAGTTAAGAGATGGGGATTCTCGGGCCGTGGATCATCGCACGGCGTAAAACACGAACACCGGACGCCGGGTTCAATAGGGACATCTTTCCCAGAAAGAGTTATCAAAGGAAAAAAAATGCCAGGCAGAGCCGGCGGTCAAAGAGTGACGGTGAAAAATTTAAAAGTGATTGAAGCTGACGCAGAAAATAATTTACTTGTTGTAAAGGGAGCAGTCCCTGGACGAAAAGGAACTCTCCTTGAAATCAGGGGTTAAAAGGTGCAGCTTGCCCCGTAGTGAAGCGAAGCTTCTACTACTGGGGTTCCGGGAAGAAAGGGGACGTTGTTGGAGATTAGAGGATAAGTCTCTCGGCAGGGCTGATTCGGGTGACACGCAGTCAGCTTTAGTGATAGAACAAGGTTTATTTCAGCTGCTGCTATTTCTCGCCGAGCCTTAATAGTCTTAAAAGAAAAGTCAAAGTCCTTTCGGGGCTCGGCTGCGAAGTGTCACCCTCACATCCCTGCCTCGCTTTAAACAAAAAAAAGGCGCCAAGCAAGGATAAACCTTGATGGCGCATAAGTAGCTGGGACCGTCTAATGATGTATGCCTATTTGCGAGAAAAAAAGACAGTTAGAGTCATAAGTAAAGCTATACTGAGAAACGTAGCGTTGAAAATAGGCATAAAGTTATTAGCAGTTAGTCCCAAAAAAACAAAAAGACAAACAACGATTGATATTGCAAATGCCATTAGATCCATTGGTCCCTCCTCTCTATGAAATTTTCAAAGATATTATATCATAGCAAATATTATGCCAGTTGTCAAGAGTAAGAGAAAAAGAACAATTAAATCAAAAAAAACCCCGAAGGAGAACTTTCGGTTCCCTATGGGGCAAGCAAAAGCTGGAAAAAAAGAAACCGCTAATTTGGAATTGCCGATTTATGATACAGATGGAAAAGAAGTTTCTTCTGTAAAGTTAGCGCCGGAAATTTTTAATGTAAAGATGAATCCTAATTTGGTTTATCAAGTGGCGACATCCCAAATGGCAAACAGGAGAAAAGTTATTGCTCATACCAAAGACAGGTCAGAAGTGAGAGGCGGAGGAAAGAAGCCTTGGCGGCAAAAAGGAACCGGCAGGGCGAGGCATGGTTCAATCCGTTCACCTTTGTGGAAAGGAGGCGGAGTTACTTTCGGTCCGACAAAAGCCAGAGTTTTTAAAAAAGAAATTCCAAAAAAAATGCGAAGATTAGCGTTCTTTATGGTAATATCTGCCAAGGCCCAAAATAGCCTTTTGATTTTATTAGACAAATTAAAAGTCGATGAACTTCGTTCATCTTCACCCTTCGCTAACGCTCGGGTAATTGAAAAATCCACTCAGGACCCCCAGGGGCCAACGGGGCAGGTAAAAACAAAATTGACTAAATCGATGGCAGAGATTCTAAAAAAATTACCTTGCCGAAATGAAAGTTGTTTAATCGCTTTGCCTGATATGGACAAAAACTTGATTTTGGCAACGCGTAATCTGCCTGATGTTCAGACCGTTCAGGCAAAAGACTTAAATTGCTTAGACTTGCTTTCTTCTAAATATCTGTTGATGCCGAAAGAAGCAATTAAGGTAATAAGAGAAACATTTAAGAAATAATTTATGCCAGCTTTCAATATTTTTAAAAAGAAAAAGAAACCAGAGAAAAAGACAGAACCAATTGAAAAACCAAAGAAGATAGAAGAAGAAAAACCGAAAAGAGAAACTGTTTCAGAGAAGAAGCCCCGAAAAATCAAAGAAAAAAAATCAGATATAGCATACAGAGTCTTGAAAGCGCCGCAGATTACAGAGAAAGCCACGAATTTGGCAGAAAAAAATCAGTATGTTTTTAAAGTTTATCCAAAGACAAATAAAATTGAAATCAAAACAGCTATTGAAGATTTATACAATATTGACGTATTGTCGGTCAGAATTATTAAAGTAAGACCGAAAAGAAGGAGGTTGGGCAGAATATCGGGCTGGAGAGCAGGATATAAGAAGGCAATTGTTAAAATAAAAGCAGGTCAAAAAATTGAAGTAATGCCGAGATAAAAAATGCCAAAATCAATTTTAACAAAAAAAGAACCGGAAAAAAGATTGTTGCTTTTCCTGAAAAAAAAGGGTGGTCGGGCTAGTTCGGGCAGAATCACGGTTTGGCATCGCGGCGGCGGAGTGAAAAGGCTTTATCGGATGGTTGATTTTGCTCAGAAAAAAATAGGTATTCCCGCTAAAGTTGTCGCTTTAGAATACGACCCTTACCGGACCGCTTTTCTGATGCTTCTGGAATACGACGACGGAGAGAAGCTGTATCAAATTGCACCCCACGACATAAAAATTGGAGACAAAATAATCTGTCAGGAAAAAACTGAAATTAAGTTAGGCAATCGCACAAAATTAAAAAATATTCTAGTAGGAACCATGGTTTACAATATTGAAATGGAACCCGGCCGGGGAGGAAAAATGGTCAGGGGTGCGGGAACTGGAGCTGCGGTTTTAGCTCAGGAGGGGAAACTCACTCATTTAGAAATGCCTTCGGGAGAGATTAGAAAAATTTCTCAAGAGTGTTTTGCTTCAATTGGCCAAATTTCCCATCCGGAAAAGAGATTTGAAATAGTTGGGAAAGCGGGCAGAAGGAGGTTAAAAGGTTGGCGACCGACCGTTCGGGGATCCGCCATGATTCCGCCGGACCATCCTCATGGCGGCGGCGAAGGAAAGACTCCGATTGGATTGAAATTTCCTAAAACTCCATGGGGAAAACCAGCCAGAGGAGTCAAGACGAGGAAAAAAAGGAAATGGACAAATAAGTATATTATTTAAAGAAGACAAAAAAAGAAAAAATAAATTAATAGGCGAAGAGAACTACGCTCTCTTCTTCATCTTCGCTTCCTACGGAAGCTTGATAATAAATTATGGCAAGGTCATTAAAGAAAGGTCCCTATGTTGATGAGAAATTATTAAAAAAAATAAAAAATCTTAAAGCGGGGACCAAAGAAATTATTAAAACATGGGCAAGAAGTTGTACTATAACGCCGGAAATGATCGGTTTTACTTTTGGCGTACATAACGGTCGGGAATTTATTGAGGTTAGGGCAACCGAAGAAATGGTCGGTCACAGATTAGGAGAATTTTCTCCTACCACGAGATTTTTAAGGCACGGCGGCAGAATGCAAAGAGAATTGGAAAGCAATGTAAAAGAAAAACAAACCGAAAAACTAAAAGAATAAATATATGCCAGTAGTTGCTAAATTAAAATATCTTAGAATTGCGCCTCGTAAAGTCCGTTTAGTTGCTGATTTAATTAGAGGCAAATCGGTTGAACAGGCTCAAACACTTTTGCGCTTTACCGTAAAGAAAGCAAACGAGCCCGTGCTGAAACTTTTAAAATCAGCCATTGCTTCAGCTCGTAATAATTTTCAATTAGAAGAATCAAACCTTTATATTCGTAAAATTTCAGTTGACGAAGGGCCGAAATATAAAAGACATATGCCCCGAGCGCGAGGCCAGGCTTACGAAATTCAGAAAAAAACTTCCCATGTTACACTTTGGCTTGATGAAATTGAAAAGAAAAAAAGGAAAAAAGCAAAAAAAGTAGAAAAAGTAGAGACTGTTCAAGAAATAGAGGAGATAAAGAAGACAGAAAAACCGAAATTCAAGCCGAGGCAAGAATTGGTCAGACCAAAAGCTGACAAAGGCCTAAAAAGAATATTCAGAAGAAAATCATTCTAACTATGTCACACAAAGTTCATCCTAAAATATTTAGATTAAAAGAATTAAACGACTGGGATTCCCGCTGGTTAGACAAAAAAAAGTTTACTCAATATTTAGAGGAAGATTTTAGAATTAGAGAATTTTTAGGAAATAAATTAGGGAAGATTGGGATAGAAAGAATTGAAATTGAGAGATCTCCCGGTAAAATAAACATCATTATATCCAGTGCTAGGCCCGGGTTAATAATTGGCAGAGGAGGAGGAGGAGTAGAAGAATTAAAAAGAATGTTAGAGAATAAGGTATTGAAGATTAGCAAAAGAACCTTCGTTCATCTCCACCCTTCGCTGTACTCGGGTAAAGGAGGAAAAAGAGAAATGCCCTTTTCATCTCCCATTCCTGATGCAGATTCCGTCGAGCATCCCCGACAAAGTCGGGACAAAGTGGCGATAAGGATTGAAATCAGAGAAGTTAAGAACCCCTGGTTATCAGCCAGTTTATCCAGCCAGTGGGTTGCTCAACAAATTGAAAAAAGAATTGCTTACAGAAGGGCTTTAAAACAAACGATAGAGAAAATTGCAACACAAAAAGGAGTAGAAGGCTGTCGGATAGAACTGGCCGGTCGTCTGAATGGAAATGAAATTGCCAGAACTGAATGGTTGAAAAAAGGCAAGTTGCCCCGTCAGACTTTGCGGGCCGATATTGATTACGCTCAGGCACAAGCCCACTGTACCTACGGGGTAATCGGAGTGAAGGTCTGGATATATAAGGGAGAAAAATTCTAAAAGCTGTACCAATATGGCGATACTAATGCCAAAAAAAGTTAAACACCGAAAATGGCGAAAAGGAAGGTCAAAAGGCATTGAGACTCGGGGGACCGAGCTGGCTTTTGGAACCTTTGGCCTTAAATCTTTAGAAACCAAATGGATAACCGCCAGACAAATTGAAGCAGCGAGACGGGCTGTTATTAGGTATTTAAAAAAAGGAGGAAAACTATGGGTGCGGATTTTTCCGGATAAACCCGTTACCAAAAAAGGAACCGAAGTGCCGATGGGCGGAGGCAAGGGAGGCGTTGACCACTATGTTTTTCCTATAAAACCCGGTCGCATTATTTTTGAACTGGAAGGATTGAAAGAAGAACAGGCCAGAGAAGCTTTTGAAAAAGCGGCCGACAAATTGCCGATAAAAACCAAATTTATTAAGCGATGAAGTTTGCCCCTTCGGGTTTGCCTTCATCTTTATCTTCATTTGCTCAATGAATCTAAAGATTCATTTCGACGTTCGATGGATGAAATATGAATTGAGACGAGAGATGAGATTCATCTCATCGAACTTGTAAACAAAAATTCGATGATTAAAGAATTACGTCAAAAATCAAAAGAAGAATTAGGGAAACTTCTGAAAGATATAAGAGAACGTCAAAGGTCTTTGAGATTTGATTTGGTTACTGGAAAAGTAAAAAATGTCAGAGAAATCCGGCAAATAAAAAAAGATATTGCGAGAGCGTTAACTATTTTAAAAGAGAAGGTTAAATAAATAAAATTTGAATAATTTTATGCCTAAACGTCAATTAACCGGAACAATAGTTTTTGATAAAATGCAAAGAACAGTCGTGGTTAATGTGGAAAGAATTAAGGAACATCCTAAATATCTTAGAAGATACAGAATTTCAAAAAAATACCAAGCCCACGTTGAACAGGGAGAATATCATGTTGGAGATAAGGTTGTTATCGAAGAATGTCGACCGATTAGTAAAAATAAGAGATGGCGAGTTATTAAAAAATTAACATCCCACGTCGGAGAGGGGTCGGCAGCCGAGCACATAACTCCTTCTGTGCTCGGGAGCGACTAACTTTGCATTACCACTATGATCCAGCCACACACTATGTTAAAAGTCGTTGATAACACGGGAGCCAAAATTCTTCAATGCTTTACTGTTTTAGGCAGCACACGGCGACGTTATGCTCGTCTTGGAGACGTCATCGTTGGGACGGTAAAGGTGGCCGAACCAAGGAAGCCTGTGAAAAAACACGATGTAGTTAGAGCCGTGGTTGTCAGGCAAAAAAAAGAATTTAGGAGACTGGATGGTTCTTACATCAGGTTTGATGATAATGCCTGCGTGATTTTGGAAGGAAAGACTAAAGAACCCAAAGGAGGAAGAATTTCGGGGCCTTTGCCCAAAGAATTAAAAGAAAAAGGATTTGATAAAATTGCCACCTTAGCAGAAGAATTAGTATAGTCGCTCGGCAATGAAGTTTCAGAGTACCGATAGTTCAAATTTCCAGCGAAATTTGACTATCTAAATTCTCGGTCTGTTACTCCGACTAAAGTCGGAGACCATGCTAACAGACCTGCGAAATTTACTCTGAAACTTGTTGCCTCGCTTAAAAATTATTCGTAATGTTATGAAGATTAAAAAAGGTGATACCATTTTAATAACGTCCGGAAAAGACCGAGGAAAGAAGGCCAAGGTGTTAGAAGTTTTTCCGAAAGAAAAAAGAATTATAGCGGAAGGAGTTAACATCAGGAAAAAACACGTTAGACCAAAAAAAACAGGAGAAAAAGGTCAGATTGTCCAAATTCCCGGCCCGATTGATATTTCCAATGTTAAATTTATATGCTCAAAATGCGGAAAAGCGATAAAAGTAGGTTATAAGATTGTGCAAAAAAAGAAATTTAGGATTTGTAAAAAATGCGGACAAGAAATCTAAAATTAAAATATGCTTAGATTAAAAGATAAATATCAAAAAGAGGTAATACCTCAAATGAAAGAAAGATTTGGATATAAGAATGATATGGCGGTTCCGAAAATTAAGAGGGTGGTGGTAAACACGGGTTTTGGAAGATTAATCTCCGGTAAAACCTCAGACGAACAGAAAAAAATTTGCGAAAGCATTTTGAATGATATTTCTCTGATTTGCGGACAAAAGACGGTTTTGACTTATGCCAAAAAATCAATTTCAGGATTCAAAATAAGAAAGGGGATGACAATAGGAGCGCGAGTGACTTTAAGAGATCAAAGAATGTACGATTTTTTAGAGAGATTAATTCATATCGGCCTGCCGCGTTCGCGTGATTTCCGGGGAATTGAACAGAGCTCTTTTGATAAAAAAGGAAATTTAACGTTAGCAATTAAAGAACAAATCACTTTTCCTGAAATTTTACCGGAAAAAGCAAAAATTAATTTCGGGTTTGAAATAACCGTAGTAACGGGAACGAAAACCAGAGAAGAAGGATTAGAATTACTGAAATTGATGGGATTCCCAATAGCAAACAAAATTAAATAATAAAAAAAAGATAAAAAGTTTATGGCCACGACAGCTCAAGTCGCCAAATCTAAAAAGAAACCGAAGTTTACCAGTCGAATTACCAGACGCTGTTTTAGGTGCGGCAGAAAGAGGGCGTATATGAGAAAATTTGGATTATGCAGAATCTGTTTTAGGGAAATGGCCAATCAAGGATTGATACCCGGCATTAAAAAATCATCGTGGTAAAACTATATGGATCCAATTAGCGATATGTTAAATCGAATACGTAATGCTCAAGCCGTTTTAAAAGAACAGGTTGATATGCCTTTTTCTAATTTGAAATATGAAATTGCAAGAGTTTTAGAAGAAAAAGGTTTCATTGAGAAAGCGGAGAAAAAAAGGAAAAGAACGAAAATGACTATTGAAATTACTTTGAGATACAACGACAAAATCCCCGTCATTTCAGGATTAAAGATGGTTTCGAAACCCGGTCAGCGCATTTACAAAAGTTTTAGAGAAGTGAAACCTGTAAGATCGGGTTACGGGATAGCAATAATTTCAACGCCCAAAGGATTAATGACTGACAAAGAGGTTAAAAAACAGAGATTGGGTGGAGAAATTATTTGTGAAATTTGGTAGTATTTGCTTCGGCAACGAAGTTTTAAAGTACCGATAGTTCAAATCCCAGCGAGATTTGACTATCTACATTCTCGTCCCGTCGCCGCGTTTCACGCGGACCGTGCCGACGGGACTGCGAAAGTTACTTTAAAATTTGTTGCCTCGCTTCTTTAATCTTAATTTATAAAAAATTATGTCAAGAGTCGGCAAAAAACCAATTTTAATACCTCAGGGCATAGATGTAAAAATTGAAGGCGAGATTATAAAAGTTTCTGGCTCAAAGGGCGAACTCTCTCGGGAAATTCGACCCGAAATTAAAATTGACATAAAAGAAGGAAAGATTTTATTACACGCCAGCATTGAAACTAAAAAAAACAAGGCTTTGTGGGGTCTGAGCCGCGCCCTTTTAGCTAATATGCTGAAAGGAGTAAATGAGGGTTATGAAAAAAAATTGGAAATACAAGGATTAGGTTACAAGGCTCAGCTACCAGAAGAAAATCTTTTATTATATGTGGGATACAGTCACCCGGTGGAAATAAAGGCACCCCCGGGGATAAAATTTTCAGTAGATAAAAATATCATTACTGTTTCAGGAATTGATAAAGAACTGGTTGGCGAAACCTCAGCTCTCATCAGAAGAGTGAAACCGCCCGAACCTTATAAGGGAAAGGGAATAAGGTATTTGGGAGAAAAGATTAGAAAAAAGATGGGTAAAAAAGCAGTAGCGACAGGGACCAAATAGTCAAAGAACATTCGTTCGTTGAGCCGAAGGCGAAACGAGAGAAGAAACTTGTTTCTTTGAACTTTTCCACCCTTCCCTACGGCCCGGGTAGTTAATAGCGAACTTTAGCACGATACAGTTTTTATGTTAGAAAAACAGCAAAAAAAAATAAGACGCCATAAAAAAATAAGAGCAAAATTAAAAGGAACCATGAGAATTCCTCGGCTTTGTGTTTTCAGATCGGCAAAACATATTTACGCTCAATTGATTGATGATGAAAAAAGTATTATATTGGCAACCGCTCGGGATCAAGAATTAAAAAAATCACCTCATATGCCCGAGCGAAGCGAAGGGCGGAGAAGTTCAAAGAAACAAGTTTCTTCTCTCGTTTCGCCTTCGGCTCAACGAACGAATGTTCTTCGACAAAAAGAAATTTCAACGTCGCATAAAAAACCCAAGGAGGAAAAAACAGGCAGAACGGGAAAAATAGGTATAGCTTTTGAAGTCGGAAAATTAATTGCTAAAAAAGCCTCGGAGAAAAAAATTGACAAAATCATTTTTGACCGAGGAGGATATAAATACCACGGTCGTATAAAAAGTTTAGCTGAAGGGGTCAGGGCAGGCGGTTTAAAATTTTAAATTATAATAATTTTTTATGCCCCGTAATACAACTTCCAGTAGGTGCGTTCCAAACAAACGCCGGGACATAACTTCAAGCAATGTAAATATGAAATTATTAATATTAAATAATCACAAACATGGCAAAACGCACCTAACGGCGTTTGGCTCTGGAAGTTGATATACGGGGTATGAAAAAAGAAGTAAAAAAAGAAAATAATCCGCCAGCTGGCGGAGTAAAAAAAAGTGAAGAGAGTGCTGGGAAAAAAGGCTATCGTCCAACTGCCACATTTACACAGTCAGAGCGGGCTCCGGAATTTGAGTCAAAACTCCTTGATTTGGCGAGGGTGACGCGGGTAGCGGCTGGCGGTCGGCGTTTTCGCTTTCGGGCTGTGGTAGTAATCGGAAATAAACAAGGCAAGGTAGGAGTAGGAGTGGCCAAGGGCTTGGACGTGGCTCAAGCCGTAGATAAAGCAACCAGATTGGCGAAAAAGAATTTAATTCAGGTCCCCATTATTCAAGACACTATTCCTCACGAAGTTTCAGCTAAATTTGGAGCAGCCAGAGTTTTACTTTTACCAAAAAGAAAAGGCCGGGGCCTGGCGGCCGGTGGAACTGTCAGGGTAATTTGCAATTTAGTTGGAATAAAAAACATTTCATCAAAAATTTTGGGCAGAACAGGAAATAAATTAAATAATGCCAGAGCGACAATTGAAGCATTAAATAAATTGAAGATTCACAAATAATATGCAGCTTCACGAATTAAAGCCAGTTCATAAAATAAAAAAGAGAAAACGCGTTGGCCGGGGAGGCAAACGCGGTACTTATTCCGGCCAAGGTCTTAAGGGTCAAAAAGCGCGCTCTGGCAAGAGATTAAAGCCGGCTATCAGAGAATTTATTAAGAGATATCCGAAGTTAAGAGGATATAATCAAAAATCAACCCCTACACTAATTTTTGGTGTGGAGGTAAATTTGGATATTTTAGAAAAAAAGTTTGGTTCTGATGAAAAAATAACTCCAAGAATATTGCTGGAAAAAGGAATTGTGCATAGAATAAAAGGAAGAATACCAGAAGTTAAAATTTTAGGAAAAGGAGAAATAACCAAGAAATTAGTTATTGAAGATTGCCAGATTTCAAAAAGTGCCAGAGATAAAGTTGAGAAAGCAGGAGGCAACGTCAATTACCGAGTCCCGCTTGCGGGACGAAGGTGAAAAAGAGGACGAAGTCCTCTTCGCCTTAAAATTTTAAATTTAAAATGTGGTATCAAAAAGTAATTCAAATTTTCAAAATTAAAGATTTACGCAACAAAATTCTTTTTGTTTTGGCAATTCTCGCTGTTTTTCGGGTTATGGCCAGTATCCCCATGCCGGGAATCAATGCCGAAAACTTAAATAATTTTTTTAACCAATTTCGGGCTTTCGGTCTTTTGAATGTCTTTACGGGCGGTGCCTTAGAAAGACTTTCAATTGTGATGCTGGGCTTGGGGCCATATATTACAGCCACGATAATTTTACAATTACTAACAATGATTTTTCCCCAGCTGGAGCGTCTTTATAAAGAAGAAGGAGAAGCCGGTCGTCAAAAGTTTAATCAGTACGGCAGGTTCTTAACCGTTCCTCTGGCTGCTTTACAGGGTTATGCGATGTTAGCTTTGTTTCAGCGGCAAGGCGTGATTGGACATCTTTCCGGTTTAAATTTTTTCACTTCAATCTTAACTATTACGGCGGGCAGTTTTTTTCTGATGTGGCTGGGAGAGTTGATTTCCGAAAAAGGAATCGGCAATGGCGTATCATTATTGATTTTCGCCGGAATCGTGGCTGATTTACCGATGAATATTTATACAGCTTATAATGACTTTCAAGGGGATCCGTCAAAAATACCGGGTTATTTGTTATTTTTTGCGATGTCTCTGCTGATTATTGCCGGCGTCGTTCTGGTCAATGAAGCGAGGAGAAATATTCCGGTTTCTTATGCCAAAAGAGTTCGGGGCATGCGGCTTTACGGCGGCGTATCAACTTATTTGCCATTAAATGTTAACCCGGCCGGCGTAATTCCTATTATCTTTGCCTTGTCAATTTTGCTTTTTCCGGGAATGGTAGCCAGTTTTTTATCAGGAGCTGGCGGTAAAATAGGTGATATTGCTCAAGGGGTAGGCAATTTCTTCCAGAACCCTTGGATTTATGGAATTTTCTATTTCATTTTGGTGGTTCTGTTTACTTATTTTTATACAGCCGTTACTTTTGACCCGAAAGCGATCTCTCAAAACTTACAAAAGATGGGTGGCTTTGTCCCGGGGATCAGACCGGGAGAGAGTACAGCCCTTTTTATGAATTATATTTTGAATCGGGTATTACTGATTGGCGCCTTGTTTTTGGGTACCATAGCCTTAATGCCTTCAGTTGTCGGCGGGATTACAGGGGTTACAGGTTTCAAGTTTTTAATCGGAGGCACCTCTTTGCTAATTGTGGTCAGCGTGGTTTTGGAAACTATGCGTCAGGTTCAAGCCCAGCTGCAAATGCGCGATTATGAAAGTTTTTAACAAACAAAAAGTCATTATTATAATGGGACCGCCGGGTTCCGGCAAAGGAACGCAGGGTGAATTATTGGCGGAAAAATTCAGTTTTTATCATTTGGAAACGAGCGAAATTATTGAGAAAAATTTCGGGAATATTAAAAAAAGCGATTTCGTAAAAGTCGGCGCTAAAAAATATTTTCTCTGGGAAGAAAGAAAATTAAGACAATCGGGGAAATTGATGAGCCCTCCTTTAATTTTCTTTTGGTTGAAACAAAAAATCAAAGAATTAATTAAAGAGAAAAAACAAGTAGTTTTGTCTGGTTCTTTTAAGACTCTTTACGAAGCAGAGGAGCTGACTCCGTTTTTTAAAAAGATTTATGGGGCTTCAAATATAAAAATAATTTTAATCAAACAGAGACCGGAAGTTTCAATTTGGCGAAACAGCAAAAGAAAAATTTGCGAACTGATGCGCCATTCAATTTTATACAACGAACAAAATGCTAAGTTAAAAACCTGCCCATTTGACGGCTCAAAACTAATCCATCGAGAAGACAGCAATCCGAAGGTCATTAGAGGAAAATTAAAAGAATTTAAAAAGAGAACGCTTCCTGTGATTGATTATTTCAAAAAACAACACTTGAAGGTAACAGAAGTTAATGGTGAGCAATCGGTAGCCGATGTTTTCAAAGATGTGTTAAAAGCTCTGTAGTCAATGAACCTTCGTTCATCTCCACCCTTTACTGCGGCTCGGGTAGTCAAAGAGATAAATCTCTTTTTCATCTTCGTCCGCTAAAGCGGACTCGGTAAATGGTTTCAATTAAAACTCTGGAGGAAATTCAAATAATGGCTGAAGGTGGGAAAATCCTGGCCGGAATTATGAAAGAATTGGAAAAAAATGTTAAGCCGGGAATTACCACAGAAGATCTAAACAGGCTCGCCGAGAACCTGATTTTAAAATCAGGGGGAAAATGTTCTTTTAAAGGCTATGAAGATTATCCTGCTTGTCTTTGTACTTCAATAAATGAAGAGATTGTTCATTCAGTTCCTTCGGCGCGACAATTGAAAGACGGCGATATAATCTCGCTTGATTTGGGAATTTTTTATCAGGGTTTTCATACCGATATGGCAATTACGGTTCCGGTGGGAAAAATTTCTCCGGAAACCCAAAGATTAATTCGTGCAACAAAAAAAGCCTTAAAAAGAGGGATTAAAAAAACTCGGCCGGGAAATACCATCGGTGATATTGGAAATACAATTCAGAGATATGTGGAGGGTCAGGGGTTTAATGTGGTGCGGGAACTCTGCGGACACGGAATCGGCAAAGAAATTCACGAAGACCCGAAAATTTTGAACTACGGAAAAAGACATTCTGGGCTCGAAATTAAAGAAGGAATGGTTCTTTGTCTGGAACCTATGGTTACGGTCGGGGATTGGAAATTGAAAAAATCCGCTGACGGATTCGGCTA
>Ga0210017_1000753_pt1 | contig 28021 bp, 22 predicted proteins | sample CryGeyCG2014_020_FD_183966 | JGI IMG/M metagenome (GOLD analysis project Ga0210017, IMG submission 183966) | Groundwater microbial communities from aquifer - Crystal Geyser CG08_land_8/20/14_0.20 (SPAdes) (version 2) | ecosystem: Environmental > Aquatic > Deep subsurface > Groundwater | place... | reverse complement strand
CACAAGAGCAACAAGAAAAATGGAATATGTCTAGTATAAGAAGTTGGTTTGAGATTTATCCTCAACTTTGTATATTTTTCAGTGAAATTATGTCAAAATATACGAAGTGATTGAAGGATAAGAGGTTGGTTTACACAGTTTATTTTACGGTCTCCAAGCCTCACAGCTCATGATATTCTAAGTTTTATCAATTATAGCTAATTATTTTATCTAAGTTGTATCATAAAACTATTTTGAAAAAATATTGCCATATAGGGTCTAAAACTGGCGATATAAAGAGCTATTTCTTCTCTTATCTTACTCAGGTTACCATCTTTTAGGGCTATCATCAGTTTTTTAAACAGAGCTATCCCTATGAGGTTTAGTAAACGTTTGAAATTATATGCAAACATGATAAGTGCATTTTCTCCTGCTACTTTCTTTTTACCTCTAACTAAAAAGTGATCCCAACCTAGATTTCTTTTGATTGTTCCAAATGGATGTTCAACTATTGAGCCTCGTTTTTTAATAATTGCTTTGGATTCATCTGTTTGCATTTTATGATTGTACTCATCAAGTAACTCTTGATGTTCCCATCTTTGAGTCTGTTTTTGTTTAGTCTTTTCACCTAAACATTTGCTTTTTATTGGACATGATAAACAATCTGTTTGTGAACTTCTATACATATACATAGTGCGTGCATATGATTGATTTAAAGAGTTTGTTTTTGAAATTAATTTATTATTAGGACAGATATATGCATCTTTAGTTTTATCATAGATAAACATATCTTTAGTAAATTTACCTTTGTTCTTTTGCTCTTGACCTGTTCTAATAGGTGGTACTATTGTATTAATATTGTCATCAACACATTTTTTAATCTCTACAGCAGAGTAGTAACCTTTATCTGCCGTTATAATTAAGTCTGGATTATCGATAATCTCTTTAGTTTGTAGAGCCATTTTATGAAGCTCTTGTTTATCACTACCTGATGATGTTACATCGGTAGCTACTATAAATTTATATTTGTCATCTACACATATTTGAGAATTATAAGCCATTAGGTTATGAGATGGCTTAGTCATTACACTAGCATCTGGGTCAGTTCGGTTGTACTGTGTTTTATTTAAACTTTTAAGAAGTGCTAAATCAGCTTTAGAGTTTGCTTTTTTTTTAAAGAGTTTATCTAGGTTATGAGGAAGATTTTTAGATAGTTTATTTGTAGTCGTTTCTTCATCGCTGTACTCTAAAGTAGCAAGATACTCTTGTGTAGCATCCTCAGCTTTTTTTATATCTTCTTCAATAGTTCGTTTCATTATGAGAGTGTTCTTAGAAGCATTAGCTCTTAGAAATGCTCCATCTAAACCTACTATCTCTGAACCTATAAGTCCTATACCTTTACATAAAAGTATAAACTCTTTAAAGACTTGTTTAAGAGCTTTTGGATTATCTTTTCTAAAATCTGCAATTGTTTTATATGTTGGTTTAAGTCCTGCAGTTAGCCACATCATCTCTATGTTTCTATTGTTTTCTTTTTCAAGGTTTCTTGAGCTTCGTATTTTATTGAGATAGCCGTAAATATAGATTTTTAAGAGTAACTCTGGTGCATAAGATTTTTGACCTGATAGACTTTTAGATGTATCACTAAAACCTAATCTTTTTAAGTCTAAAGATGTAACATACTCATCTATTGCTCTAACTGAGTTATTTACATCTACATATTCATCAAGACTTGGAGGAAAAAGCAGTTGCTGTTTTCGGTTCAATCCCTCTTTATATTTTTCACTCATAAACACCTCTCAAAGTCCGTGTATAACGAACTATTTCTTGTATGTATTATAGTGTTTTTAAAGTTTAAAGATTGTTAAATTTAAGATGTTTGTGTTAGAATTTTTGTAATTTATGAGACTGTTTGAAGTTTTGTTATTTCACAGTCTCTTAGCAATGAATGCATAGCGTCACTGAAGTCAACCGTTTGTCTATAAAAAGGTGTCAACCGCGAAGTTAAAAAAAACACCCTACCCTTAATCCCCCCACCTCAGTTTCTCTTTTAAAACATCAAAATAGTTAAACTCTTCTCTGTGTATCAGCTTTGCGTTCTTGCTTGCAAGTTGAATATGCGCACTTTCGCCCATGCCTAGTTCATGCATATCTTGCCCATCAACTATCATTAACGCTGGATTTTTAGGGCTTTTCATCTCTATAGAGTACTCACCCGGAAGAACGACAGGTCTTTGCGTTAGAGAGTGTGGACAGATAGGCGTGAGTGTAAATACTTTTGTCAAAGGAAAGAGCACGGGACCACCTGCGGAGAGGTTATAAGCAGTGGAACCTGTTGGAGTAGATACGATGACCCCATCTCCATAGTAGGTGTTAAAAGCTTTTCCATCGACTAGCGTCTCAATATTTATCATATTTGAGATAGATGGACGGGTCAATACGATGTCATTGAAAGCATGCATTTTTATCTTCTCTTCGTTTTTAATGATTGTCACTTCAAGAACAGCACGCTCATCAATCCGATAATTTCCACATGCCAACTTTCCTACAAAATCATCGAGTTCATCTAAGCTCACATCTGCTAAGAAACCAAGGGTTCCTGCATAGACACCAAAAACAGGTATATCAAAATTGAAACTTCGTCTAACGGTTGAGATAAGTGTACCATCACCGCCAAGTGTCACAAGAATGTCGCACTGCTTGCAGAGATGTTCAAACTCCATCCCCATAACATCAATCATTCCACCACTTATGTTCTCAATATAGACATCCATATCGTATTTATTAAAAATCGTTTTAAGTTTAAAAAAACTGCTTTTTAACTCTGGTGTTGACGGTCTTAGAACAACCCCGACTTTTTTAATTTGATTTCTCTGCAAAATAAATCCTACTGCTCAATATTGAATATTTTGACTGATTATACACTTTTGTTGTAAAAAAACTAAAACTCCTTCAAAATGTCATATATCTTTGGCATGTGGAAATCGAAATTTTGTTTGATATATCTATAAGTCTATCTTCGATATAATCGCAAAAATTATTTTTAGGACTCTATATACATGAGAACTCATTATTGTACAGATTTAAATGAAACGAATGTAGGCGAAGATGTTGTTTTAACAGGTTGGGCAAATAGCTACCGTGACCATGGTGGGATTATTTTCATCGACTTAAGAGATAAAACAGGTATCATCCAGCTTACGTGTGACCCAGTAGATGGTCCAGCAGCGCACAAAGTTGCGGATAGTGTTCGTGATGAATTCGTTCTTATTGCCAAAGGTAAAGTTCGTCTAAGAGGAGAAGGTTTAACAAATCCTCGTCTAAAAACAGGTGCTATAGAGATTATTGTACATGAGCTTGTTATAGAGAACAAATCTGCTGCCCTTCCATTTGTGATAGGTGACAAAACTGTTGGTGAAGAGACTACCCTTAAGTATCGCTATTTAGAGCTTCGTGACCCTGATTTATATGAAGTATTTCGTCTTCGTTCAAAAGCTGCAATCGCAGCAAGAAATATTCTTGATGAAAATGGCTTTTTAGAAGTAGAGACTCCTATTTTAACAAAATCAACTCCTGAGGGTGCAAGAGATTATCTCGTTCCTTCTCGTGTGCATGCAGGTGAATTTTATGCACTTCCTCAATCACCACAGCTTTTCAAACAGCTTTTAATGGTTGGAGGATTTGACCGTTATTTTCAAATTGCAAAATGTTTCCGTGATGAAGATTTAAGAGCGGACAGACAACCTGAATTTACCCAGATAGATGTTGAGATGAGTTTTTGTAATCAAGAAGATGTTATCAAAGTAGCAGAAGATTTACTCACAGCTATGTTTAAAGCGTGTAATGTAGATATCAAACCTCCATTTAACCGTATCACATACAACAACGCTATGGAGTGGTATGGTTGTGACAAGCCTGATATGAGATATGACCTTAAAATGGTGGATGTTATTGATATTTTTTCAAGATGTGACAATGAAATCTTTACAAACATAGCAAAAGCTCCGCATACAAACCGTATCAAAGCGCTTAAAGTTCCAGGTGCTGACCTAATCTTCTCTAAACGTGAAATGAAGACTTTTGAAGACTTCGTACGCAAGTTTGGAGCTCACGGTCTTGGTTATTTCCAAATGAAAGAAGATGGTCTTAAAGGTCCGCTTGTTAAGTTCTTTACAGAAGAGGATATTGCACTTATTATAGAGAGAACAGAGCTTGAAGTTGGCGATGTTGTATTCTTTGGTGCAGGTGATAAGAAAACTGTTCTTGACTATATGGGAAGACTCAGAATCTTCATAGCTGAACATGAAAAAATGAATATTTTAGATAGAGATGCCTTTGAATTTGTATGGGTTGTTGATTTCCCAATGTTTGAAGTTGAAGATGGAAGAGTAAAAGCACTCCACCATCCATTTACGATGCCTAAAGACACAGATAAAGAGAATGTAGAAGATATTGAGTCTATCGCTTATGACATCGTTTTAAACGGTACTGAGTTAGGTGGTGGTTCTATTCGTATCCACAAACAAGAGGTTCAAGAAGAGGTTTTCAAACTTCTTGGAATCGAAGAAGAAGAAGCACAAGAAAAATTTGGCTTCTTACTTGATGCACTTAAATTTGGTGCGCCTCCACATGGTGGTTTTGCAATCGGCTTTGATAGACTCATGATGCTTATCTCAAAAAAATCAAGCATTCGTGATGTTATTGCCTTCCCTAAAACTCAAAAAGCTTCTTGTATCCTTACAAAAGCACCAAGTGCAGTTGATAATACTCAGCTTAGAGACTTACATATTCGTCTACGTGAACAAGTAAAATAGTTCCTTTTATGAAGAAGTTATTTTTAATTATCGGAGCACCAGGCTCTGGTAAAACTACAGATGCAGAGTTAATAGCCGAGCAAAATGACGCTATAACACACTACTCTACTGGTGATATGCTTCGTGCAGAAATTGCTTCTGGAAGCGAGATTGGTAAAGAGTTAAACTCTTACATGTCAAAAGGTCTTATTGTACCTATCGCAATGGCTATTCAAACTATTACAAATGCTATTCAAAACGCTCCGACTGATATTATCATCATTGATGGTTATCCTCGAAGTATGGAGCAGTTAAATGCTTTAGATGCGTATCTAAATGAAAGCTCCTCTTTAGAGCTTGTCAGCGTTATAGAAGTGCACGTTAGCGAAGAGACTGCACGAGACAGAGTTCTTGGTCGTAACCGTGGTGCTGATGATAACAACGAAGTGTTTGACAACCGTATGAAAGTATATACAGAGCCGTTGGCTGAAATACAAGCTTTTTACAGTGAAAAAGATATTTTAAAAGTAATTTCTGGCGAAGGAACTATTGAGACAATAGTTGCGGAGATGGGAAGGTTTATAAACTCTAAAATCTAATATTGAACCCGAGGGTTCAACTAAGCTAATTTTGAAACAATAGCCGCTTCAACTTCATCAATATGTGCTGTACCATCTACAGTAACATATTTAATTGTCGAGTTTTTACTTGCTTGCTCTTTATAGTAACCTATGAGTGGCTGCGTAAGTTCATGATACACTTTCAGTCTATCTAATACTACAGACTCTTTATCATCATCACGTTGTACTAAATCTTCACCAGTTTCGTCATCTTTACTTTCAACTTTTGGTGGATTATAAACTAAATGGTAAGTTCTACCAGATGCTAAGTGCGCACGACGACCTGACATACGTTTTACTATCTCAGAATCAGGAACATCTATCTCGATTACTGCATCAATAGCGATACCTGCATTCGTAACAGCATCTGCTTGTGGAAGTGTACGAGGAAAACCGTCTAAAAGATAACCATTTTGACAATCATCTTCAGCAATTCTATCTTTCACTAGACCTATGATAATTTCATCTGTAACAAGTTGACCAGCATCCATAGCAGCTTTTGCCATTTTGCCCATCTCTGTGCCTGCTTTGATAGCCGCTCGTAGCATATCTCCCGTAGAGATTTGAGGGATGTTATATATTTTTGTTAAAAATTGAGCTTGCGTACCTTTTCCTGCACCTGGAGCTCCTAGTAATATGATTCTCATATGTATCCTATTGATTTGATTGGTGGTATTATATAGAAACGAATTTAAATTAACTATAAATGAAAACTATTCCTCATCAAATCCAAAATCTTCTTCATCGTTCCCTTTTTGAGCTTCTAAGATATCATCAATCAGCTCTTTACACTCATCTTCATCGATATCACCACTCGCTATATCTGCTAAAACATCTTGGAGGTCAGCTTTAAACTCACGAAGCTCTTCTATCTCTTCTTTAGCATCTTCAGTTGCATCTTTACTATCTGCTATCTCTTCAAAAATCTCATCTAATCTCTCATCTAGATCAGGTATAACACTTTTTGTAATTAACTCTTCTAATTTTTCTGCGTATGACATAAGACACCTTTATATTTTCATTTATGCAATAATACTATAATTTAAGAAAAAGTTAATAAAAACATTTAAATGGTCGATACTTAATATAACTAAAAATCAAGGAATTATATTATGATAGTTTGGTTATTGGTACTTTTATTGCTGGTAGTTTCTATATATGTTATTTATAGATTTTCTATTCTCAAATTGAAGAAAAAAGAAAAAAACAAGCAGCATTACACTTTTAAAATATGAGAGACTAAAATATGATAGTAAATAGAAATCATCATGTATTTAAGGGACACAAAACACTACTTGGAAGTAAGTATGTTACCTATGGAGAAGTCGAACTTCCCACAAGATACGAACTTTTTTCAAAGTCAAAAGATGGCTTTGATTGGGGGAGTAATGGCTCTGGTGCACTGCAGCTTTCGTTTTCCATTCTTTGTCAATTGAGTACAGTTGAATTTGCAAAAGAGCATGCTATCAACTTTAATACAGAAGTCGTAAAAGGTTTAAACAATAGAGATTGGATTCTTAATTCGGTTGATGTTTTGAAGTGGATAGATAATCATAGTGAAAAGATAGAGATTGTGCAGCAACATGCTGAGGAAGAAAACAAAATCCACGACCAAAACAAGATAATAAATGCTCAAAACAAGATAACCACGGCTCAGAAAAAAGTAAAACCAAAAAAAAGTAATATCGTAAAAAATATATGTAAGGAACTTGGAATCACACAAAAAAGCCTAGCAGAGATATTAGAGGTTCCAGAAGGAACGGTGAGTAGCTGGGCTGTTAAGAATGAACTCCCAAGACTTGGTAAAAAAGCGATAGAGTTTTATATCTTAAGTAAAAAAAATCAAGATATTGTTGATAGTTATAAAAACTTTACAAAACTATTAGCTACACAAGCCTAGCTATCTCTATAATTTTCATTGTTATTCGTTAAAGCAGTTTAAAGAGGGCAATAATCCACTCTCAATGCATAGAGAGTGGGAGTTTTTTGTATCTTATAGTTTTTAGTTTGCCATTGCTTTTAAAGCATATTCACGCCCAAGTTTAAAAGCCATTTTATTAGCTGCATGAACTTTTGCTGGAACTTTTGATAGCATAACCTCTTCTAGAGAATCATCATCTAAAACTTTCGTCATTGTATTTGTAATACTAAGAGCAACAACAGATTGAGTAATAACATTTCCTACTTCTTCTTTTGCAATTGTAATGATTGGAATCTCTATAATCTTCCATATTTTTCTATCTTCATCCGTTGGATGAACTAGATTTGGGTCCACTACTATAATACCACCAGGTTTTACACCTGATTTGAATTGGTGATATGAAACATTTGCAACAGAAAGCATAAAGTCAATTTCGCCTTCATTTGCATAAGGATAACGAATTTCATTGTCATCAAGTGTTATATCAACAACTGTTGCACCACCACGAACTTGTGATGTATAGGTTGCAGTCTTAAGACCAAAACCCTTATTTTTTATTTTACAAGCAGCCATAATTTCACCTGCTAATAAAACACCTTGACCGCCAACACCTGTAAATCTTAAAGTATTTCTCATATTTTCTGGCCTTTATATTTTTTTAGCAAAATCATCTTGCGTGATTTTTGGACCGTTATCTCTGTGAGATGCAATAATCTTCGCATACATTTCAGTATACTCTTCTTGTTCAACTTGACGAAGCACACCAGTTGGGAAATAATTAAGTTTTTCTTCTTCTGGAAGTTCATTATATTTTTTGACTGGCATAGTAATACTATCAATCCAGCTAAGATTTTCCATTGCAGAAAGCATCTTATTTTTACGTCCAAGGTTGATATGGCAATTAGACATAATATCCATAAAAGAGAAGCCTTTATGTTCAAAACCTTTTACAAGGATTTTTTCAAGTTTCTTAGGATCTATCATAGATTCACGAGCAACAAAAGACGCCCCTGCACCAATAGCAAGATTACAAGCATTAAAAGTTGGATCTATATTCCCATGCTTTTGAGTAACAGTCCACATACCTTGAGGTGTTGTTGGAGATGTTTGTGAGTTTGTAAGACCATAAATAAAGTTATTAATCAAAATAAAGTTAAGGTTAATATTACGACGACAACCATGAATTGTATGGTTACCACCGATTGCAAGACTATCTCCGTCACCAGCGACAACAATAACATTTATCTTTGGATTACTAAGTTTTACACCTGTTGCATATGCTATTGTACGACCGTGTGTAGTATGGATTGTATTACAGTCTATATATGAAGAAAAACGACCAGAACAACCTATCCCAGAGATAATACAAACATCATTCATATCCCAACCCATTTTATGAATTGCACGAATTGTTGATTTTAGGATTACACCATCGCCACATCCCCAACACCAAAGTGTCGGCATTTTTTCTATACGTAAATATTGATCATAATTAAATGCCATTACATCATCTCCTTAACTTTTGCAACCATTTCAGCTGGAGCGATTGGACGTCCATTTGCTTTTAGTAGTTGTGTAAAATCGTTACGCTTAATAACTCTTTCAATTTCTTTAGAGTACTGACCCATGTTAAGCTCAGTAACCATAATTTTATCTTTAAAACGTGCACCAATCTCTTCAAGTCTATTAATAGGAGATGGCCAAATCATAATAGGACGGAATAACCCTGCCTTAATACCATCTGCACGTAGTTTTTTAACTGCCTCATATGCACCAAGTGCAATTGAACCGTATGCAATAATACATACTTCTGCATCTTCCATATCAATTTCTTCATAATCTGGAAGATCATCAAGACCATCATTTTCTAGGTGAACTTGATTGATTTTTCCTGTTAGACGTTCGATGTTAAATTCACATTGTGCCGCATCTTCAGTAGGAAAACCAGTTACACCATGGTGAAGTCCTGTAACATGGTGTTTATAACCTTGGAACATTGGGTTAAGTACTGCTGGCTTATTCATAGGTACATCATAAGGTTTGTAATCTTCTTGAGACCCTTCAAATCTAGCACGAGTAACAATACTCGCTTGAATTTTTTCTAAAGATGGAATATTTGCTTTTCCATGCATATGCCCAATAGTTTCATCTAATAAAACGAAAACTGGAGTCATATATTTTTCTGCAAGATTAAATCCACGAACAATTTCTGTATAACATTCGCTTAAAGAACCAGCACACAATGTAATAGAAGCATAATCACCATGTGTTGGGTATTGTGCTTGTCCAATATCTGCTTGAGATACACGAGTTGGAAGACCAGTTGATGGGCCACCACGCATTACGTTAACGATAACCAAAGGAATTTCTGCAATAAAACCAAGACCAATTTGCTCAGCTTTTAGAGATATACCAGGACCTGAAGTTGCTGTAAAAGATTTAACACCTGTCATAGATGCACCAAGAGCAGCACAAATACCAGCAATTTCATCTTCCATTTGTATACATGTTCCACCACGTTGTGGAAGATAATCAGAAGAGTGTTCCATTATCTCCGACGATGGAGTAATTGGATATCCAGCAAAAAACATTGCCCCTGCCTCTGCAGCAGCTAGTGCAGCGAGTGCATTACCTGTAGAAACTATTTCTCTCATATTCTTTTCCTTATTTGTTGTCTAAAGACATGTAGTTATTTGCAATTACTTTTGCTTGACGCTCTTTTGAATCATCTGTTAGCTTAGCAAAACTCATCCCGATTGCTTTAAGATCTTTACTCTCAGCAACATAAATTGCAAAGTCAGGACATGAAAGTTCACACTCATGACAGCCAATACAAGCTTCAGGGTGATCTATAGAAATCATAGCACCTAGTGTAGAAGTTTTTTCATATTTCATTCCAAGTACACCTGATGGACACACAGATACACAAAGATCACATGCTTTACAGTTGTCAGTGTTAACCCATACTGGTGCATTACCCGGGTTTTCAGTTTTAAAAGTTCCCATTTACTCTCCTGTTTCTTCAAATACGGATTACTCCGCATTATTTTAAATACTAATTTTCTTAAGATTAAGAAATTAAATTACTAAAGTTAATCTTATACTTATAAAAAGAGTAACCAACTTTTCTTAAGATTGTTATACACTGTGCTAATAGCACCTCTTTTATCTATCTAGTGTTACTAGATAAGAGGCTCGCACTCAAAAACAATTCTTACTATTTAGCCAAAACTTCAGCGACCGCTTTACCAATATCAGCAGGAGAAACAACAACTTTTACACCTGCAGCTTCAAGTGCTGCCATCTTCTCAGCGGCAGTACCAGCACTACCACTGATAATAGCACCAGCATGACCCATTCTTTTACCTTTAGGTGCTGTTTGACCTGCAATAAATGCAACAACAGGCTTTGTAATATTTTCTTTAATATAATGTGCTGCTTGAATTTCAAGGTCACCACCAATTTCTCCAATCATCACGATTGCATGTGTATCATCATCTTCTTGGAACATTTGAAGAAGTTGTTTATATGAAAGCCCTATAATTGGATCCCCACCTATTCCAACTGCAGTCGTAATACCAAAACCTTCTTTACATACTTGGTTTGCACCTTCGTAAGTCAATGTACCTGATTTACTAATAAGACCTACATGACCTTTTTTGAAAATTGAACCAGGCATAATACCTATTTTACACTCTTCGGCAGTAATAATACCTGGACAGTTTGGTCCAATTGTCATCATGCCATGCTTTGTAGCAAATGATTTAGCTGCTTGCATATCACGTACTGGTGCACCTTCTGTAATAACAACAGCTAACTCTATTCCTGCAGCTGCTGCTTCCATAACAGCATCTGCAACAAATGCTGGTGGAACAAAAATCATAGAAACTGTTGCTGCAGTAGCATCCACTGCTTCTTTTACTGTATTAAATACTGGCTGACCTAAATGTACGTCTCCACCTTTGTTTGGTGTAACACCACCAACTATTTTAGTACCATACGCTAAACACTGTTCAGCGTGAAAAGAACCCTCTTTACCAGTAAAACCTTGAACGATTACTTTTGTATCTTTATTAACTAAAATACTCATATATATTATTCTCCTTTTGCAGCAGCTACTGCTTTTGCTGCTCCATCTGCTAAATCTGTTGCTGCAATAACATTTGGAATGTTTGCATTTCTTAAAATTTCTGCTGCCTCTGGAGCATTTGTTCCATCCAAGCGAACTATAACAGGTACATGTACATTTACTAATTTTGTTGCTTCTAAGATACCATTTGCGATACGATCACATCTTACAATACCACCAAAAATATTTACAAAAATTGCTTTTACATTTGGATTTTTTAAGATGATTTCAAAACCTTTTGCAACTGTTTCTGCATTTGCTTTTCCACCAACATCCAAAAAGTTTGCAGGTGTTCCACCCATATAATTAATAGTATCCATAGTACCCATCGCTAGGCCTGCACCATTAACCATACAACCGATTTCACCATCAAGTGAGATATAAGAGAGTCCATATTGACTCGCTTCTCTCTCATCAGCATCTTCTTCTGAAATATCACGCATATCTTCAATATCTTGGTGACGACCGAGTGCAGAGTCATCAAATCCCATTTTTCCATCTAGTGCTAAAAAATCACCACTAGCTGTTTTAATTAAAGGGTTAATCTCAATCATCTCTGCATCATTTTCCATATATACTTTATAAAGAGCTGCTGCAAACTTAATGAATTTACCCTGCTCTTCTTTAGCAAGGCCAAGACCAAAAGCTAATTCACGACCATGAAAACCTTGAAAACCAATCGCTGGATCAACTGCTACTTTAATAATTTTCTCAGGAGTATTATGTGCTACAGTTTCGATATCCATACCACCTTCAGTAGAAGCCATAATAACTGGCATCTCTTTTGCACGGTCAAGAACAATACCTAAATAAAGTTCATCTTTAATATCAGCGCCCTCTTCAATATAAACTTTCTCAACAAGTTTACCCTCTGGTCCTGTTTGATGCGTAACGAGTGTCATACCCAAAATTTCACTTGCTAATTGTTCAACTTCAATAATTGAACGAGCTAATTTAACACCACCGCCTAAACCACGACCACCTGCATGGATTTGTGCTTTTACAACCCATACCTTTCCACCTAACTCATGTGCATTTGCAACAGCTTGTTTAGGTGTGTTAGCCACTATACCTCTTGGTGTAGGCACACCATATTTAGCAAATATCTGTTTTGCTTGATATTCATGTATATTCATTTATTTTCCTTATTTAAATTAAGCTTTCGGGCTTATCATATCTTCTGGTACTACATATTTATCAAACTCTTCAGCAGTTAAAAGACCAAGCTCTATAGCAGTCTCTTTAAGTGTAGAGTTGTTTTTATGTGCAGTTTTAGCAATTTTTGCAGCGTTGTCATAACCAATATATGGGTTTAATGCTGTCACTAACATAAGTGAGTTGTGTAAATAGTGATCAATTTTATCAACAACAGGTTCTATACCAACTGCACAGTGGTCGTTAAATGAGACAATAGAGTCTCCTAAAAGTCTACACGATTGTAAAAAGTTATATGCAATAACTGGTTTAAAAACATTCAATTCAAAATTACCTTGTGAAGCACCCATTGAAATAGCCACATCATTACCAAAAACTTGGCATGTAACCATTGTTACAGCTTCAGCTTGTGTAGGATTTACCTTTCCTGGCATGATAGATGAACCTGGCTCATTTTCAGGAATCTGAATTTCACCAATTCCACATCTAGGTCCAGAAGCCAACCATCTCACATCATTTGCAATTTTCATCATATCTGCCGCTAAAGCTTTTAAGGCACCATGTGCATAGACTAAAGCATCATGAGATGTAAGTGCGTGAAACTTATTTGGAGCAGTTATAAATTGATGTCCTGTAAGTTCTGTCAGTTTATCTGCTACTCTTTTACCAAGTTCTGGGTGTGCATTTAAGCCTGTTCCAACGGCAGTTCCACCAAGTGCAAGCTCACGAACTGGCTCAAGTGAATCTTTTGCCATTTTTTCGCATTTGTTAAGCATCTCCACCCAACCGCTAATCTCTTGGCCTAAAGTAATTGGTGTAGCATCTTGTAAATGCGTACGACCTATTTTTACAATAGACTCGAATTTTGCAGACTTCTCAGTTAAAGTTGCTTTGAGTTTAGCAATAGCAGGAAGTACACGAGTTTCAACTGCTATGACCGCTGCAACATGAAGCGCAGTTGGATAGGTGTCATTTGAAGATTGTGATTTGTTTACATCATCATTAGGATGAATTAGTTTTTCAACTCTAAAATCTCCACCTAATATTTCAGTTGCACGATTTGCAAGTACTTCGTTGTTGTTCATATTAGACTGTGTACCTGAACCTGTTTGCCATACAACTAATGGATAATTACCATCAAGTTTTCCTGCCAACATATCATCCGCAGCAGCAGCAATAGCCTCTGCTTTTTTAGCATCTAGTTTTCCTAAATCTTTATTAACAAGCGCAACCGCCTTTTTCAGATGAGAAAATGCTCTTGTAATCTCATAAGGCATAGTCTCTTCACCAATAGCAAAATTCTCAATTGAACGTTGTGTTTGAGCAGCCCAATAAGCATCATTTGGTACATTTATTTCACCCATAGTGTCTTTTTCAATACGTGTTTTCAAGTTATTCTCCTTCAAAAAAATTATTTTTATTTAAAGTAGTTATTAACTCTTGCACAGAAGAACAAGAGTTTCTAAACATCTCTTTTTCTGCTTCATTCAATGTCACTTCGATTATTTTTTCAGCACCATTTGCACCGAGCATAACTGGAACACCTGAAACAACATCATTGTAACCATACTCACCCTCGAGACAAACAGCACATGGATGAATCTGTTTTGTATCTTTTAAAATCGCTTCCACCATTATTGCAGTAGATTTTGCTGGTGCATAGTATGCTGAACCTGTTTTAAGGTAGCCTACAATCTCTGCCCCACCATGACGTGTTCTATCAACAATTTCACTGATTTCATCTTCACTTAAGACATCTGAAAGTGGAACACCTGCTACAGTTGAATATCTTGGAAGAGGAACCATGTCATCTCCATGACCACCCATTACAGAAGCACGAATTTGACCTCCACCATAGCCTAGTTTTTCTTGAATAAATGCTGCCATTCTAGAACTGTCTAATATCCCAGCCATACCAATAACACGACTTCTATCAAAGCCACTCTCTTTTAGAGCAACATAGGTCATAGCATCCAATGGATTTGACACCATGATTATGATTGCATCCGGAGAATATTTTGCAATTCCTTGAATTACTTCTTTTGTTATCTTAGCATTGATCATGAGTAAATCATCACGGCTCATGCCAGGGAGTCTTGGGCTTCCAGCTGTCACAACTACAACATCACAATTAACTAAATCCTCCATTGATTCTGCGACTCTTACTACAGTGTGACTTCTAACAGCTGAAGCAGCTTGTGACATATCTAATGCTTTACCACGCGCTACATCAATTTTATTGTCACGAAGGATAATCTCATGACAAGAACCAAGCATTGCTAGCGAATATGCCACAGTTGCTCCAACATTCCCAGCACCGACAATTCCGACTCTTTTACCGTGTTTCATTCACACCCCTTCAAACTAATGATTATGATATTTTCTAAATATAAATTGAAATATACCACAAAAAGACTTTTCGCCTTTTTTATAAAACAATTTTATATTGTTTCATAAAAAAAAGAAATTTTAAAACCTGTACTTTTCTATAAAACTAATAGAAAAGTACAGATACAATAAACGAACTTATATAGAATCTATAATTTTATTTAAAGTAGCAGATGGTCTCATAGCTTTTTGGGCTTTTACATCATCTGGGTGGTAATACCCACCAATATCTTGAGCTTTACCTTCAACTGAAAGTAACTCTTCAATGATTTTTGCTTCATTCTCAATTAAAGCTGTAGCAACAGGAGCAAATTTAGCCGCTAATGTAGCATTGTCGCTCTCTGCAAGTGCTTTTGCCCAATATTGAGCTAAAAAGAAATGAGAGGCTTTATTGTCTGGCTCACCAGCTTTTCTTGATGGTGATTTATCATTATCAAGATAAGCATTATTAGCAATATCAAGAGCTGCCGTTACAGCTTCAAGGTCTTTCGAATTATGCTTTTGAGCAATAAATCTAAAAGATTCTGCAAGAGCTAAAAACTCACCAAGAGAATCCCATCTTAAGTGACCCTCTTGTAAAAATTGGTCAACATGCTTAGGTGCAGAACCACCAGCTCCAGTTTCAAATAGACCACCACCAGCTAATAATGGAACAATTGAAAGCATCTTTGCAGATGTTCCAAGCTCTAAGATTGGGAAAAGGTCAGTTAAATAATCTCTTAAAACATTTCCTGTTACAGAAATTGTATCTTCTCCAGCTCTTACTCTTTTAAGTGTATATGCCATAGCTTGTTGTGGGTCCATAATTGGAAGTTCTAAGCCTGTTGTATCATAATCTTTTAAGTACTCTTCAACTTTTTTAATCATATTTGCATCGTGCGCTCTATTTTTGTCTAGCCAAAATACAGATGGAACAGATGTAAGTCTTGCACGCTCTACTGCTAACCTTACCCAATCTTTAATTGGAATATCTTTCGCACGAGACATTCTCCATATATCACCAGCTTCAACATCAAAGCTCATAAGTTCTACACCATTTTCTGTAGTAACAGTTACTTTACCAGCTTCTGCCATTTCAAATGTAGTTGGATGAGAACCATACTCTTCTGCTTTTTGTGCCATAAGACCAACATTAGCAACATTACCCATAGTTGTTACATCGTATTGACCATTTTTTACACAATCATTGATACACTCTTTATAAAAAGTAGCATAACATCTATCTGGGATAACACTCACACAAACTTCTGGCTTACCTGCTGCATTCCACATTTTACCGCCATCTCTTACTACAACTGGCATAGAAGCATCAATAATAATATCATTTGAAGCATGAAGGTTTGTAATACCATTATCAGAATCTACCATTGCAATATTTGGTTTGCTTGCATCAGCATTCTCAACAATTGCTTTAATCGCTGCAAGAATTTCATCTTTTTTGTCTGATTTTTCTAATTTTTTCTCTAAATCACCAAGACCAAGATTTGCTTTTACGCCAAGTTTTGCAAATTCATCTGCATATTTGTTAAATACATCTGCAAAGAAAACTTCAACAGCATGACCAAACATAATAGGGTCAGATACTTTCATCATTGTAGCTTTTAAGTGAAGAGACCACAACACACCTTTTTCTTTTGCTTCTTCAATAGATTTTGCATAGAATTCTCTTAATGTTTTTACGGACATAAATGTACCATCAAGTATCTCTTTGTCAACTCCACTAATTGTTGCTAATGCGTTGCCATTAAGAGCGATTGTTACTTTTTGATCACCATCTAAAATAATAGATTGTTCATTTTCAAAAAAATCTCCACTCTCCATGTGTGCAACATAAGCTTTTGAATTTTCTTCAAATGCTCTCAATTTATGAGGGTTTTTCTTTGCGAAGTTTTTTACTGCAACTGCAGCTCTTCTATCTGAGTTCCCTTCTCTTAAAACTGGATTTACAGCAGAGCCTAAACAAGTTGAAAATTTTGCCTGAAGTGCTTTTTCTTCATCATTAGAAGGAGACTCAGGATAATTTGGAATGTCATAGCCTTGAGACTGAAGTTCTGCTATACACTCTTTTAGTTGACCAACAGATGCTGAGATATTTGGAAGCTTGATAATATTTGCATCTTCTTCTTGAACTATTTTGCCAAGTTCTGCCAATTCATCAGAAATTTTTTGATCATCTTTTAATCTTTCTGGAAACTTAGATAAAACTCTGCCAGAGAGTGAAATGTTACTAGTAACGACATCAACACCAGCTGCTTTAGCGAAGGCGCTTACTATAGGTAATAATGAGTATGTTGCTAAAGCCGGAGCTTCATCGATTTTTGACCAAATAATTTTTGACATTGTTTGTCCTCTATTAAGTATATTTCATTTCCACAGTCCAAAGAACTTTATCATGGAAATTTATTATATCAATAATAGCACTAAGATAGTTTATATATGATGAGCTTCGTGCAACATTTATTTATATTTGATATTTGTTTCATTTTGTAGCATGGCTAATGTTGTCTAAATGTGTAGAATAGTTACGTGAGAAATCATGAGTACCACTCTTTGATTTCATAAAATAGAGATACTTTGTCTTTGCTGGAAAGATAGCTGCTCGTATTGCTTCAAAACTCACATTACATACGGGTATACTAGGTATTCCAGCATAGAGATAAGTATTGTAGACACTTGTATCTTCTCTTATACGCTTAGCAGTCACTTTAACATGAGAATATTTGCCATAGTTAAGCGTGCCATCCATCTGTAGTTTCATTCCTTTATTCATTCTGTTGAAAATCACTGAACTGACTAATGGCATCTCTTCTATATTTGCTGATTCCTTTTGTATTACAGATGCGATTGCTACATATTGAAACCATTTTTTTTCATTATAGAGTCCAAAAATAGTCATAGAGAGTTTTTGCATTTGCGACTTTGATTGATGCAACAAATATTTGATTAACTCCTCTTCTGTTATGCCCATTGGTAGCTTGTAAGTGTTTGGGACAAAAGCACCCTCTTTTATCTTTGATTGTTTATTATATTCATATTCCAATAGCTCTCTATCTAAATTTAAGTTTTTAGATAATTGGTCTAAAAATATATATGTTGTTTCACCTGGTATCAAAGTGACATCAATCAATGCTGCTTTTGCAATTGTTAGTTTATATAAAAAGTCAGCTCGTGTGCTCTGGGTTGTTCCTATGCTAATCCAACCACTTTGAGGGGAGCCAATCAATCTCAAAAGAATAGTATCAAGCCTCCCTACTTTATAATTATCAGCATGCAATTGTGTTATAATTTTATTTATAGAACCTTGAGGAATATAGAGAACTTTTGAGGTTTCCAGAGGCTTATTTAGGTAATACATGAATGATAATATAATAATTAGCAGTATCTCGAAAGTATATTTTATTACTGTTAGCATTTTGTCATTCATTTTTTTAGTGCTCTGTGTTATTTTTATACTTTTACAAAATGGAGTGTATATTGAACATATTTCAATTCCAAAGATTGAAGTGAAGAAATTATACATTAAATGGAATGAAAAAATAGATGTATCTGTGGATGAGATTCATATTGTTACAAAAACAGACAATCAAAACTTAGAACTTCAATACAAAAATTTAAACAATCTTTTTAATCAGTTGGCTTTTTTTCAAGATTGGTTTGGAGAGGTAGCGTTAAACAGCGTCACCATTGACGACATAGCAGCAAATTTCAAATACTCTTCCACGGAAGGAGGTTTTTTAAAAGCCTCTTCCCCTACTTTCTCCTTTAAAAGTAAGCTCTTTTTTGAACAAAGCTTATTAAACATCAAAATAGAAGAGTTCAAAGATTTAAAAAACAAGATAGCTATTGATGGAAATATTATTCTTAATTCTAATACATTCAATATTGCAACTAATCTGCATGTGGATATCAATCAGGATGCCCTCTTTGATATTTTCATAAATGCTGAAAATGACAAAATCCGCTACAGAGTGGACTCTCTTAAAAACATAACTGATTTAAAACATATTATAGATATTTTCAACTTTCCAAACGGAGTTACATATTGGGTACAAGATGCTATAGAGATGTCTGCTCTCTCTGTTGACTCCTTTTCAGGTTGGATAGATTCCCAAAATATAAGCGAAGCATATAAAAACATTCAAATCAAAGCCAATGTTGCTGATTTGGTATATACCTATGATAAACAACTTGATTCGGTACATACATTAACTACTGAACTTGAGTTTAAAGATGGAATCCTGTTTATAAGACCTAAAGATGCATATTCGTACAATTTTTTCCTAGATAAGAGTTGGTTAAAAATAGACTTTTCTAAAAAAGAGGAGTTGCTCACACTTCATTTACTCTTTAAAGGAATGCTCAATAAAGAGTTATTAGGTTTACTCAACAGATATAAGATTAATCTTCCTCTCCTTCAAAGAACAGGGAGTGTAGATACAAATTTAAAACTTGAAGTCAATCTAAGAACCATCGATGTCCATGCAAAAGGTGAATTTTTTACAAAAAAAGCAAATATTGACTATTTAGGTCTCAATTTAGACATCACAGATACATTTATATCTCTAAATAACTTTAGTGTAAATATCCCTCATATGTTGGTTCAATATAAAGATATTTTAAATTCAAAAGTAAATGTTACTTTTAATGCTAAAGAGCATATTGGTCAAGTGAAGCTTGATATAAATGACATCGCCTTTAAAGAAGCAAATCTCTATTTAAAAAAAGAGAAAGAGTCCTTACATGTACTCTATAATATAGTACCAAACCAAGATATACTCAATATTGAACCTTCTCAATGGATGTTTAAAAAGCACCTTATCAGCCTAGATAAAATGGTAATTCCTTTTGATTTAAATACATTAAAAGCAGAGATTCCAGCTACTTTATTAGAAATCAAAAATATCGCTTCTGCTCTTGTCTCTGGGGAAGCTTCACTTAAGTCTCAAAAGATAGACCTAGATGTTGATTTGCTCAAATATGCGTATAAAAATATTGAACTCGCGCAATCCAATCTCCCTTTAAAATTAACCTATGACAAAAAAATAAATATTCAAGCAAAAGAAAAGATACTCCTCAATGCAGATAATTTAGAGTTAACTCTCTCCAATACATCCATAGAGGTACTAAGCGATAAACTAAACATCCTTTCCTCCTCTTTTAATGTCGAAGATAAACTAAGAAGCAATCTCACAGGAACCTATAATTTTGATAACAAAGATGGACTCTTTTATCTTCATAATACGAAGCTTACCGATAAGACTTTAGGCATTCTCTTTTCTCATAATAAGAGATTGAAACTTTACCTAAAAGCATCAGACTACAATCTCTCCCTCAGTTCAAAAGAACTCAACATCCACTATATCTCAACCGATAAAGATTGGAAAATAAATTTCAACTCTTTAAAAAAGATAGCAAAAGAGTCTAAAATACTACAAGACTACAATCTTACAAATGGAGATTACTCCCTCTATAAACATAGAGATGAAAAGAATATGCGATTCTCTTCTCATATCAGATATCCATATAAATTTCTTGCTAAAAGGGGCAAACTGATTGATGAGTATAAAATATATGGTGAGATAAAGAGTGATACAAAAGATATCTTACTGAGTATAAATAACGCACTCGACGTAGAAATAGGCAAAGAAATTAAAATCGCAGGGGAGAGAGTTGGTATCAACATAGATGCTATTCTTGATTTTTTTAATGACAGAGAAAAAAGTACCGATAAAAATCCTACAAACAAAAATATAACTTTTACTGCCAAAGACTCCTACCTCTATTTAGGAGAAAATAGATACATGATTGCTGATAGTATGCACTTACAATACTTTAACAAGATAATCAATGCACAATTAAAACATAAAGATGGACATGCAGGCTTTAAACTTGAGGAGAATAAATTTTATCTCTATGGAGAGAAGTTTAATGAGCAGTTTATGGGTAGCCTCTTCTCTCTTTCAAAGTTTAAAGGAGGAGAGTTAAACTTTTCTATGAGTGGAAATACAAAAGAGTTTGATGGTATATTTTATATCAAAAACACCATTATTCGTGAAGCAAAGCTCTTAAACAATATGTTGGCTTTTATTGACACGATTCCCTCTTTACTCACATTCTCGCTACCAAACTACAACAAAGATGGTTTAGCAGTAAGTGATGCCTATATGAATTTTCATTCAAAGGATGATACCTTAAATATCAATGATGTCTATCTCAAGTCAGTTCAGATGGAAATAGCAGGTCGTGGAAATGCAAGTTTTAAGAAAAACAGTATAGATGTTAAACTTAACCTAAAAACAGAGTTAGGCAGCGCTGTCTCCAAGATACCTATTGTTGGATATATCCTCTTAGGAAAAGATACTGTTTCAACAACTTTAAATATTACAGGTAAATTAGATGACCCAAGCATAAGTACAATGCTCGCTCAAGACATCATAGTCGCACCACTCAATATAATCAAGAGAACACTTCTACTGCCCTATTATCTTATCACGGGTGGAAAGGAAGAGAAAGAGTAATTTTTATAGAAGTTTATTCGTTTCTTAAAACAGTCAATATATCGACTTCACTCGCTTTTTTGGCTGGGTAATAAGAGGAAGCGATAACAATGACAAAAGCACCGATAACTATCAATAAGAAGTCCTTGATACTTAAATCAAGTGGAAGTGTTGTTGTTGGATAGACATCTTTTGGCAAAGATACAATATCAAAAGATGAGAGTACCCACAGTCCACCCATTCCAAAAACGATACCTGCTAAAATTCCACTAATACCAATAACAACACCTAGGTATAAAAACACTTTCTTTATCTCTTTTGTTGTCGCTCCAAGTGAGAGAAGAAGTGCTATTTCGCTTCTTCTATTCATAACCGTCATCAAAAGCGAAGATATGATATTTATTGAAGCGATAAGGATAATGAGCATTAAAACAATAAAAAGAGAAGCTTTCTCTAACTCGAGTGCTGCAAAAAAGTTCAGGTTATCTTCCCACCAACCTTTAATGCTTACACTCATAGGAAGTGCCTTTTTTATCTCTAAAATATCAGCATGTGGAAATGCGGAGAAAACATGGATTCCATCATATTGATTGGAGGGTATATTGAGTATAGCTTGTAAAGAGGAGAGCGTTGTATAGCTATACGCTTTATCATAAGCCGAAAGCCCAGAATCAAATACACTTCTAATCTTAAAGCGTTTTATTTTTGGCGTTATCGAGAGACCACCTGGTTCAACATTAGTAAAAATATACATAAGCCTATCGTCTATATATAAGTCAAAATCATCTTTAAGAGACTTACCAATGATAATATCAAACTTACCAAAATCAGCAGTTGTAATAGCCTTTTTAACTACACTATTTACCTTCGCTTCATCTTCTAAATTGACACCAAAGATATAGCCACCTTCAAGTTTACTTCCATTTTTTGTCATTACAGCAGAGAGAACATAGGGACTAAACGAGAGTTTTGGAAATTTCGTCTCTAAATCAATGAGTAAAGACTCATTGACTGCTCCATAAAATTTAGGAGTGATTGTCAAAGGATAGTTCATAATGGTTAATTTCTTTTTAAACTCATTATCAAAACCATTCATGAGTGCCATTGCTATAAGTAGTACCGTTACACCTAAAGAGATTCCTAAAAAGGCAAGGAGTGCCGATAGAAATATAAAGGGTTGATCAGTATCAAAGCGTAAAAAACGCTTTACAAGATAGGGTACTATTGAGTTTTTCAAGAAGCAAAAGCACCTTTTTTTGGACCGCTTATTCCGCAGCATTGCTTATACTTTTTACCACTTCCACAAGGACAAGGCTCATTTCTAGCAGGTTTTTTCTCTACAACTTCATCTTCTTCTAAGCTTGAGTGATAAAGTTTTACAGCCTCTGCATTACGTTTTCTCTGTAACTCTAACTGCTCTGCCAATTTCTTAGCTTCATCCTCAGCAGATTCCATTTTAAATTGGATAACTTGAAGTGTTTTAATCGTGTTAAACTTAAGGTCATTGATGAGTTCAGAGAAAAGATTATAACTCTCTTTTTTATACTCCACTAAAGGATCTTTTTGGTTATAAGCACGAAGTCTGATTCCTGTCTTCATATTATCCATAGCATAGAGGTGTTCTCTCCAAGAGCTATCTAACTCTTTTAAGTAAAGTTCTCTCTCAATCTCATGGATAACATCCTCTTCTAAAGCACTCATTTTTTCATCATAAGACGCTTTCACCAATGCAATTACTTTCTCAAGTAAGGCATCATACTCTAATGAAGCAATCTCCTCTTCAGATAAATCGAAATTTAACTCCTCTTTTAAAAGCTCTGTCACTTTTTTGAGGTTAAAATCTTCATGCGCTCCGCCATCAAAAATATTTGCAGAGTTCAAGATATGCTCGAGGTAAGTTTCTCTTATCTCATTCACTCTTGTTGCTATGTCATACTCTGGGTTGAGAAGCTGATTTCTAAATTTGTAAACAATTTTTCTCTGTTCATTCGCTACATCATCATACTCGACGATTTGTTTTCGACCTTCGTAGTGCATATTTTCTACTTTTTTCTGAGCTTTCTCTACAGCACGCGTTACCATTTTTGATTCGATGTATTCTCCATCTTCAACACCAAGTCTCTCCATGATTGACTTAATCTTATCCGAGCCAAAAATACGAAGTAGATTATCTTCTAAAGAGAGGTAAAATTGCGTTTTACCTGCATCTCCTTGACGACCAGAACGACCACGAAGCTGATTATCAATACGACGATTCTCATGTCTCTCTGTACCTATAATATATAAGCCTCCAAGAGCCTTCACTTCATCATTTACTTTAATATCAACACCCCTACCAGCCATATTTGTTGCTATTGTAACAGCACCTTTTTGACCAGCAGATTTGATAATCTCACCCTCTTGCTCATGATTTTTAGCATTTAAAACCGTGTGTGCAATTTTCTCTTTTTTAAGAAATTCATGTAGTTTTTCTGACTTTTCAATAGAAGCAGTACCAATTAAAACAGGTTGTCCTGTCTTCGCTAAAGCCTTGATAGTCGTTACTACTGCACTAAATTTCTCCTCTTCTGTTTTGTAGATAAGGTCATTTAAATCTTCTCTTGAAATAGGTATATTCGTTGGGATAGAAACAACATCAAGTGAGTATATCTGCGCAAACTCTGTCGCTTCTGTCTCCGCAGTTCCAGTCATACCTGCCAATTTGTCATACATTCTAAAATAGTTTTGGAAAGTTATATCTGCAAGGGTTTGTGTCTCTTCTTTTACTTCTACTTTCTCTTTTGCTTCTAAGGCTTGATGCAGACCCTCAGAGTAGCGACGACCTTCGCTCAATCTTCCTGTAAATTCATCAACAATAACTACTTCACCATTGTTTACAACGTAATCTACATCTTTTTCAAAAAGATAGTTCGCTTTGAGTGCTTGATCTAAGGCATGTGGAAGTGATGAATTTTCTGCACTGTAGAGATTCTCAACTTGAAAGAGTTCTTCTGCTCTTGTGATACCATCTTCCGTAATCAAGACAACTTTATCTTTTTCATCCACAGTAAAGTGCTCATCTTTTACAAGTTGTAATGCAATGGAGTTCGCATCATTATAATCCTGCATATTTCGGTTTGTAGGACCAGAGATAATGAGAGGTGTTCTCGCTTCATCAATTAAGATAGAATCGACTTCATCCACAATAACAAAGTTATGATTTCTTTGAGCCATCTGCTCTACGGAGTAACTCATGTTATCTCTTAGATAATCAAAACCAAACTCATTATTTGTACCATAAGTGATGTCAGCATTATAAGCCTCTTTTTTCACTTTAGCATCATGCATGTCTTCAAGAATTACACCGACTGAGAAGCCTAGAAACTCATAAAGAAGACCCATCTCTTTTGCATCTCGAGAAGCAAGGTAATCATTCACTGTTACTAAATGAACTCCTTTACCTGTCATCGCATTTAAAACAATCGCAAGAGTAGCAACAAGTGTTTTACCCTCACCCGTTTTCATCTCTGCTATTCGACCTTCATGAAGCACCATCCCTCCAATCAGTTGAACATCGAAATGTCTCATGTTTAGAACTCTCTTACTCGCTTCTCTTGTGATAGCAAAAGAGTCAACTAAAGCATCATCTAAAGTTTTCTCCTCATTGAGGATACTCTTTTTCAGTTCTAAAAATGCAGACTTAAGTTCATCATCACTGAGAACTTCATACTTACTCTCTAGCGCATTGATGCTAGCAACTCTTTTTAAATATTTTTTTATTTCGCGATCATTAGACGTACCAAAAATCTTACCCATTAATGCTTGTAGCATTCCAAACCTTATATAGACAACTCTCAGAGTTGTCACTGAAATTATTTTTATTTTATCACACTAAATATTATAATAGACATAAATATTCAAATGATTTATTTTAAGCGTCCTATTATGCTACATGTAAATGACGACTTTGCTATAATCACAGAAAAATAAGGAAATTCATGAAACTTTTACTCTCTTTACTCCTTTTTTACACACTCTGCTTTGCCTCACTAGACTCCATTATTTCATTAGATTCAGACTTTACACAAACTGTAACAGACGACAAGAACAGCACTTTAGTTTATAAAGGACATGTGCTTGCTAAAAAACCACAATATGCTCTATGGAAATATACCTCGCCTGTGCAAAAAGAGATTTATATTGCTCTTAGCAAAGTGACTATTATTGAACCAGAGCTAGAACAAGTCATCATCAAAAATATTGAATCTAATTTTAATTTCTTCAATATGATACAAAATTCAAAGAGAGTAAAAGAGGGACTTTACATCGCCATATACAAAGATGTCAAATATACAATCATTCAAAATGACACATTTATAGAGTCTATTTCGTACATGGATGAACTTGAAAATAGAGTCAAAATACTGTTTACAAATCAAGAACAAAACAGAGAGATAAATGAGACTCTTTTTACTCCTTCAATTCCCTCTCACTATGACATTATTGTAGATTGATTTAGAAAAGGCTCCTCTAAAAATGCATAGCAAAAAAACTCAATACCGTCAAAAAAATATAAACTTACTTATTCTCGCTTTAGTTGTAACTATTCTCTGGGGCTTAGTTGCTTACTTTACGCTCTCTGGCAGAGTTGAGGCTTTTAAGCATGAAAAGTACAATGAAGTTTCAAAAAAGATGAAAAATGAACTTGAAGTTTTGATTGATGAAAAGAGAGAAGCAACACTTATCATTGCTTTATCACTTGCATACAATTCAGATATAAAAAAAAGTTTATCGACTCATGTTGACATATTAGGTTCAGAAGAAATAAAAAACTTACCTTTACACTTAAAAAAAGCAACGTCTTTAAAAAATATATGGATTCAGCTTATAACAGAAGATGGAAAAAGCTTTTACAGAAGTTGGACAGACAAGAAAAATGATGATCTAAGTAAAGTCAGACTCGATGTTGCAGAAATGATGAAACAACCACAGATTATCTCATCTATTAGTACAGGTAAGTTTGATATCACCTTTAAATCCATGGTTCCAATCTTTGATGAGGGAAGATTTGTAGGTATTATAGAAGTGCATTCAAAATTCAACTCTATAGCCCTTAAGATGGAACATAACAGATATGATGTGATTGGCTTGGTTGATAAAACTTATAAAGAACAACTCACACATGCCTATACAAAAAAATTTCTTGATGACTATTATGTATTTAATTTAAATGCAAAACAAGAGTTGTTAGACTTGATACACAAAGAGTCTGTAGAATCTTTCATAAACAGTGAGAAATTCTTTATCAACAAAGAGACAAATCAGCTAGTAACACTCTATAAACTTCCTGATATACATAACAATCCAATGGCATATTTTATTATCTTTCATAATCTCGATGCTATTGATATAAGTGAAATCACAAAAACAAGGAACAACCTGCTCCTCTTTTTTATTCTCGTCTATCTTCTCATGCTTATTAGCATCTACTATCTCTACATAACAGAGCAAAAGTCCTATGTTGAAGAGCTCAACAGAGAACTTGAAGAGATGGTCTATCAAAGAACAAAAGAGTTACGACTTCAAACAGAGAGTCTTGACCATTTGGCACACCATGATGCGCTTACAGGACTTCCAAACAGACTTCTCTTTTTAGACAGATTGGAACAAGTTTTAAAACATGCAAAAAGAGAAAAAACAGGGGTCACGCTTCTCTTTTTAGATTTGGATAGATTTAAAGAGATTAACGATACCTTTGGACACGAAGCAGGAGATATACTTCTAAAGATGGTAACAAAACGACTTTTAAGTTGTATTAGAGAAGAGGACACAGTTGCTAGACTCGGAGGCGATGAGTTTACCATCATCCTTCAAGATGTAGATCAAACAACCATTACAAATATTGCTCGAAATATTGTCAATACCATGAAAAATCCTGTAAATATCGACAAGCAAGATGTCTATACAACCTTTAGTATAGGAATCAGTAGTTATCCTGAAGATGGAGAGAGTTCAAATATTCTCGTAAGAAATGCAGATACAGCGATGTATAAAGCAAAAGAGAGTGGAAAAAACAATTTTCAGTTTTATAGTTCCAAAATGACAGACATTGCTTTTAATCGAGTTATTATGGAAGGAAATTTAAGAAAAGCTATTGAGAAAAATGAGTTTCTCACCTATTTTCAACCAAAAATTAACGCTAAAACAGGAAAAGTTATAGGTGCGGAAGCTTTAGTACGCTGGAATCATCCAGAGCTTGGCTTAGTATCTCCAATGCAATTTATATCTTTAGCAGAAGATTTAGGTGTTATAAAACAGATAGACAAAATTGTGATGAAAGATGCGATGCAGACTATTTCAGAGTTGAGAAATGAAGGACTCTTTGAGGGGAAATTATCTCTCAATGTATCCATGAAAGAGCTTGAAAATCAAAATTGAACCCTCTGAACAAGTCCATTTACAGAACTTTGTTTGAAAAGTTAGTAGTTTTTAATATTTGACTTTTTCTTTTTAGCAGTTTTTACTGCTGATTTTGTGAAATCATATCCTCATTTATGGCA
>Ga0210017_1000751_pt1 | contig 28054 bp, 24 predicted proteins | sample CryGeyCG2014_020_FD_183966 | JGI IMG/M metagenome (GOLD analysis project Ga0210017, IMG submission 183966) | Groundwater microbial communities from aquifer - Crystal Geyser CG08_land_8/20/14_0.20 (SPAdes) (version 2) | ecosystem: Environmental > Aquatic > Deep subsurface > Groundwater | place... | reverse complement strand
CGGAGGCAATTGCGGTTTCAGCCACTGATAATACTGATACGATTGCTTGGTGGTCCAGCCGCGGCCCAGAGGTTGATTTGGCTGCGCCGGGCGTGAGCATTTACTCAACGTACAAAGGCACTGGTTATGCCACGCTTTCAGGAACTTCAATGGCCGCACCGCACGTTGCCGGTTCTGCAGCGCTTGTGTTGAACATTCCGGTTGGCCTTTACGACGCGAATGCTAATGGCAAATGGGATCCGGATGAAGTCCAAAAGAAACTTCAGGATAGAGCGAAAGATTTAGGAACCTCTGGCTTTGACAATCTCTATGGTTGGGGTTTAGTCAATGCCTATAACGCGGTGAATTAATCTCTTTACCACCTTTTCCCAGCCTGAAAGAGGTTCTTGGATAAGTAAGGCTATTATTGCTTCCTTGCTATAGCCCGTTTCCCTCAGGCTTTGTAAGGCCATGACGCTTTTCCTGATTAAATTTTGATATTCTTCTCCGTAGACCTCTTCCACTGCTTTTTCTATGGTAGATTTAAATTTTTTAAACTCATCACTGTAATTTTCAGCGAACCACGAAATGAAGCGTTGCTTATCAGAAATGAGATAATCATAATACCCTCCCTTCTCTTTTGGGATTGTTAAATATTCAGCTATCTTCGTCATCGTCATTCGTTTCTCTTTTAAATAAGCGAGTATTTCATCCTTTGCTTTTTCATCGCTGATAATTTGTCGGCGAACCCGGAGATAGCTTTTTAACGCTGCTAGCCGTTCATCATTATTTTGGATGGCCTGATAAAATTTTGCCCATAATTCTCGCTCTTGACATAATAGTTCTGATTCTCTCAATTTATCCTTGAATAGTTGTTTTATAGTATGCTGTTCCTCGTGTTTAAAAACTTGTTCTGAATCATAGTCCGATAATACAAAAAAGGAATTCTCTGCTGTAATCGCGCGTTCCAAACCCGGTACAAGGCAGGACCCAAGAGTCACCCCAGCGCTTCTTTCAGCTGCTTTTAGTTCTTCATTCGTGACATCTTTACTTTTTTGAAACGAATGACTGTGAAGGTAGGTATAATCAAGAGGGTCTTGGCAACGAAAATATAGGGTTACGGGACTCTCAACGACCTTAATATCTCCTTTCGGTTCTTGACCAAATAGCGCTTTGAATAATTCTTTATCATCTGAATATTGCTCCCGGATGCTTCTAACCTTGGCATGTTTGTCAACATATGTCTGAAGCAACTTACGGCTTATTTCCTTTTGTTCATTAGTCAGTCCATATTTTGGACCTAAATCTCTAACCCATTCGTAAAGTTGTCCAAGGGGAGCGTCGGGATTTTCCTTAATTTTTTGAATAATCTTTTCTTGTATGAGAGCCAACCCCTTTTTTTGATAGGTCAGTTTTTCTTTAAACTCACGCAAACGTTCAGGCTGTTCTTCTTTCGGCGCTTGATGAATTTTTTGAAGTTCTATTTTCGGCGCAAAAATTTCACCCTCCCCAATAGGAGGAAAGGGAAAGTTTTTTTCTTCCAAATTTTTTGTTGGTCTTCCGATATCGGCTAACTTATTTTTGATTTCATTAACAAAGGCGCCGCTTTGCCCTTGAATTTCTTTCAATTTGTTAAAAGGCCCGAATTCTTCTCGGATTGAAACAAGATTCGGAAGCGATAAGCCGGATTTTTCTTCTATTTTGTCAATTTGGTTTTGACCTTGGATAATTAGTTCCTCGGTTTTATTTTCCGTGGCTTGAATTGTTTGTTCTTTAAACTCGGCAAGATTTATTTCTTTTTTTGATTCGGCCGTTTTCTTTTCTAATGAGATGCTTTCTTCCGACGTATTTAGTTTTTTGGATTTTTCAAAGTTTTCCAAATTCATTTTGGTCAATTAAAGTTTTATCGTGGAGCGAATTTTTCCGCTGTTTCAATTTCTTTTGATACTCATCAATAAGCCGGTTCTGTTTTTCTTCTAATTGTTTTAATTTCCCTAAAAATTTTTGATATTCTTCTTCAATTTTTATTTTTGTCATTTGAAGAAAAGTTCGATTATCCATATTTTTAATTGTAAATCTAATTTTCATAAAAGTCAGCAACGTTAATGATATATCAATTTTTGATGTTGGTATCTTGATTTTTCCAAAGTGACGAATTTATCCTTGTATCATTTTGACTTTTGTTATTGAATGAGTTAAGATAAAAACGTTGAAGTTAAAAGCATTGACATTGAAAATTGTCTGTGTTAACATTGAAAATAGATAAAAATATATGGTCAAATTTAATTTAGACAAATTTATTGATAATTTAATGATGACGCTTAAGCCGAAGCAACAGATAGTTATCGGCAAGCGTTTTGGTTTAAAAAACGGCGAGAAAGCTACTCTTCAAAATATTGGCGATGTCTTCGGCATTACTCGCGAAAGGGTCAGACAAATTGAAGCTCAAATTTTAAAAAATATCTCTCCTTCCATTAAAGAGGGGACGGGGGAAATTTTAGAATTAGTCAATGAACATTTGGATAGATTGGGCGGCGTTCGCCGGGACGAGGAATTCCTCAATGACCTTCGTTATTTTCTTTCCGCCAGAGATGTTAAATGTTTTGAACAAAAAATAAAATTTATTTTGGAAATTTCCGAGGTCCCTTTTTATTACCGCGAGGACCAAAATTTCTACAGCTTTTGGTACCTTAACGAAGAAAAGAAAGAAAACTTTTTTGAATTTATCCGTCAGTTTATCAATTTCTTAAAATCTCAGGATAAGGCCGCTGTCTTGGAAAAGAAAATTCATTTAGAAAAATTAAAAGAACTTCTTTTAACCCATTCCCACTTTTTGGCAGTTTCCAAAAAAATCGGTTTTAACAACTTTGGCGATTTAGGTTTAACGGAATGGCCGGAAATTCAACCCCGCACCATCCGCGATAAGATTTATTTAGTTTTGAAAAAACACGGTCAGCCTCTTCATTTCGGACATATTGCCAAAAATATTCAAACATTCGGCATTGATACGAAGCCGGCCCATGTCCAAACCGTCCATAACGAACTTGTTAAAGATGAACGGTTTGTGCTTGTGGGCCGCGGTCTTTACGGTTTAAAAGAACACGGCTTTGAGCCGGGAACCGTGCGGGAAGTTATCGTTAAGATATTAAAAAACAAAAAAGCCTTAAGTTCTTCGGAAATTATGAAACAAGTTAAACAAAAGAAATTTGTTAAAGACACCACCATTCTTCTTAACCTTCAAAATAAAGAGTACTTCCGGCGTTCTCCAGACGGCCATTACTCATTAGTTTCAAAATCTGAGGTTCCTCAAAAAACTTAAAGAGAGAATATTTCCCAATAAAATGATTCGTGATTTCTTCCACACTCTCGGCGAAATCTTTGAGGATTTATTCGCTCAATGGGAAACCTGGTTTTTTCTTTTTCTTTTGGCTCTCGGACCGATAATTTTGTTCACTCAAGCTTCTTCTTCGGGAATTGGGTTCCAATTTATTAATTTTTTAAAACTAACTTGGTGGTTTTGGTTTTTCTTGATTTTTTTTCCTCTGACAAAGTCAATTTTTCTCTATTGGAGGCAGGAACTATTTAAAAATTCTATTAAATGGGTCTTGTTGGAACTAAAAGTGCCTCGGCAGATTGAAAAAAGCTCCCAAACTATGGAGCAGATATTGTATTCCTTACATTCCTTACGTAATGCGCCGGGCGATTTTAAGGAAAAATATATAAATGGTGAAATCACCCGCTGGTTTTCCCTAGAAATGGTTAGCTTTGGAGGCGAAACTCATTTTTACATTCGGGCCTATGAAAAATTAAGAAAAATGATAGAAGCGGCATTTTTTTCTTACTATCCTGATATTGATATTGTAGAAGCGCCTGATTATGTTGATAATCTTCCCAAGAATGTTGCCGAGGCCTATAAAAAAGGGCTTGACTTTTCTGGCACGGAAATAATTTTAGCCAGTGAAGAAGTTTATCCTATTAAGACATATATTGACTTTGAAAATATAGAAGAAGAAAAAAAATTTGACCCTATTTCCACTTTCCTAGAGGCCTTGGCTAAATTACAAAAAGACGAATTTACGGGCATTCAAATTCTCATTGCTCCCGTTGATCCAAAGGAATGGAAAGATAAATGGGAAGATTTTTTAGAAAAACTCAGAAAACCGACACTTATTGAGTTTGGTAAAGAAGGAGAGATAGGAACAAAGTTAGGTGTCCGTTCCCCCGGGCAAACAGATATCCTAAAAGCCGTTGAAAGAAATCTTTCCAAACCGGCTTTTAACACTTTAATTCGCCTTTTATACCTTTCTCCAAAGATAACTTATGATAAAATTTACGCCAAGAAAGGGTTAATAGGTTCATTTAATCAATATGCCGCTCTTAATCTTAATTCTTTTAAACCAAATCGCGGCGTGACTCCCTTTGCCACCATTTGGAGAAAACCTTACTTGTTTTCTAATAAAAGAATTGAGTATCGCAAGGAACGTTTATTGTTTAATTATAAAAAAAGAGAAATGCCGCCGGCATCCGATATCGGACGTTTGCCTATCTCCTCCTTTTATAATTGGAACTTTGCTTCGCAGAGTTTTAAAATGAATACCGAATGTTTAGCCACTTTATTTCATATGCCGACGGCGGTGGTGGTGACCGAACCTCATATTCGTCATTTGGAAAGCCGCCGCGCCGGACCGCCGGCTGGTTTGTCAATTTTCGGCGAAGAAAAAGAAATAGAAAAATTTAATAAATAATTTATGGCTGATTTTTTCAATAATTTATTTCAATCCCTTTGGTTTTTTTTCAATAATTTACCTTGGCGTTCAATATTTTATTTTGTCAGAAGCATTTTTTTGGTTATTGATGCGGCGGTTTTGGGATTGTTTATTTTTGTCTTATTCAGAGTTTATTCAAGCCGGCCTAAAATTTTTTTGCCCCGTGAATCAAAAAGTATTTTAACTCTAGATAATGCCCTATTTAAAAAACGTTGGGAGGAAATTTTAAAAAGGAGCGTTTCAGAAGAGCCGGAAAAAGTATATGCCGCCATCATTGAAGCGGATAAGCTTATTGAAGATGTTTCAAAAGAGTTGGGGTTAAAGGGTGAACATTTGGCTGACCGTTTAGAAAAATTAAATCCCGGGGAAATAAAAACTCTTGACCGGTTATGGAAAGCGCACCGGGTAAGAAATGATTTGGTCCACACGCCGGAATTTGCCCCCCCCGTAGCTGAAGCCAAGAAGGTTTTGGGGGATTATGAAGCTTTTTTAAAGGAAATAAAGATTTTGTAATTTGCGTTCTAGTTGATTATGATTCCGAAAATTCAAACTCAAATAGCCAAAACAGCTCCGCCGCCGCCGGGGCTGCCAATTTACGGCCGACTTAATCCAGCCACCGTCTCTTTTATGGGCCAAACCAATTATGCTTCAACTTTGGAAGAAAAACGTTTTATTTTCGGAATTAAACGTCAGGACCGGCGACACCATATTTATGTTGTTGGCCAAAGAAACATCGGAAAATCCAAGCTGCTTGAACTTCTCATTCGTCAGGACATTGCCTCTGGCTACGGTTTGATGCTTATAGATTACCAAGGCTCTCTAACCAAAGGAGTTCTGGATTTTATTCCCCAAAAAAGAATGGAAGATGTGGTTTACCTTGACCCGGCTGACGCCGAACATTCTTTAATTTTTAACCCTTTCAGCGGCGTTGATTTTAAAATTCAATTCATCAAGGATTTAACGGAAATAATGAAAGATTTTTTTGGCTCCTTATGGATGCCGCGAATTGACCACTTGTTTCGTTTTGCTTGTTTAGCCCTTCTTGATTACCCCGGGGCCCGCTTTTCGGAAATTATGAACTTATTAACTGACGAAAGTTTTCGGCTTCAAGTGGTTAAATATATCAAAAATGATTTGGTAAAAAATTTTTGGGAAATTGAATTTTCTCAAAAATGGCTGCCTCAATTTGAAACCGAAGCCATTAGATCATTAATTGACAAATTGAGCCAGTTTTTTTCTCATCCTGCTATTCGGCAAATTTTCAACCATCAAGAAAATAAAATTAATTTTGAAGAATTTATAGAAAACAAAAAAATTATCCTTGTTTCTCTTTCTAGAAATAAATTGGGAGAGGAAAATGCCGCTATTTTGGGTTCAATTTTTTTGATGAAATTGCGGTTAGCCGGCATCGCCAGGCAATCCTTAAATGAAAGTCAACGCCAGGATTTTTATGTTTATATTGACGGCTTTAATAATTTAGCCTTGCCGATTTTGGAAAATTTTTTGGCCGAAGCCCATCTGGGAGGTTTAAATTTTACTATTACCCATACCTCTTTGACCCAACTTTCTACCAAAACAAACGTCTCTCTTTTAAGCAATATCGGCACTTTAATTATTTTTAGAGTTAGCGGCGAGGATGCCTTACGCTTGGAAACAGCCCTGATGCCGGTTTTTAAAGCTCGGGATATGATTAATCTCGCCTCTGGCGAATTTTACATAAAAATGATCATTGACGGAGAAACTTTTGACCCTTTTTCCAGCCGAACCTTAAAGGTCCTGCCTCCTTCTCAACCTTCTTATCACGAACAAATTATTGAACTTTCCAGAAAAAAATATACCGGCGTGGTATAATAATTTTATGGTTGAAACAGAAGAAAAAAGTGTTGTTTATTTTGGCAGAACTAACTTTAGAAACGCTAATCGGCTTTTTGGCATTAAAAGAACCGACCGCCGGCAGCATATGTATGTTATTGGTCAAACCGGAACCGGAAAAACCGCCTTGCTCTACAATATGATTATTCAAGATATTGCCAATGGCGAAGGCGTCTGCGTGGTTGACCCTCACGGCGAATTAATCCAAAACATTTTAGGCAAAATTCCCGAGGAAAGGGTGAAAGACGTTATTTATTTCAATCCGGCCGATTCGGATTTTCATATCGGTTTTAACATCTTGGAAACTCCGGACCCGAAATATAAACATTTGGTCGCCTCGGGATTAATGGGAATTTTTACCAAAATTTGGTCTAATGTTTGGTCAGCCCGAATGGAATATATTCTCAACAATGCTGTTTTGGCGCTTTTGGACACGCCCGGTTCAACTTTGTTAGGCGTGATTCGGCTTTTGGTTGACAAAGAATACCGCCAAAAAATTGTTGATAACATCAAAGACCCGGTGGTCAAGGCCTTTTGGATTTATGAATATGAGGCTTGGGGACCTCAATTTAGAAACGAGGCTATTGCTCCGATTCAAAATAAAGTCGGCCAATTTCTTTCAACGCCCTTAATTCGGAATATCGTCGGTCAATCAAAGAGCACGATTGATATTCTTGAAATTATGAACACCGGCAAAATTTTCTTAGCCGATGTTTCTAAAGGCAAAATCGGTGAAGATAATTCTTCGCTTTTGGGCGCCTTAATTATCACCAAAATCCAGCTGGCGGCAATGGAAAGAGTGAGAATTCCAGAAGAGGAACGGGTTGATTTTTACCTTTATGTTGACGAATTTCAAAATTTTGCTACCGATTCTTTCGCGACCATTCTTTCCGAGGCAAGAAAATACCGTTTAAATATTATTTTAGGCCATCAATATATCGGACAATTAATTACCGATGTTTCCACTCGGGTCCGGGACGCTGTTTTTGGCAACGTTGGCACTAAAATTGTTTTTCGGGTAGGCGCGACTGACGCCGAGTTTTTGGAAACAGAATTTGAGCCGGAATTTATCATTGAAGATTTGGTTAATTTGCCCAACTATTCAATTTACTTGAAATTAATGGTTGATGGCGTGACCAGCCGGCCGTTTTCGGCCGTGACTCTGCCGCCATTTAAAATTGCGGCTTCAACTTCCATTGCCAATAACATTATCCAGATGTCCAGAAAAAATTACAGCCGGCCCAATTATCAAGTGGAAAAAGAAATTAATCTTTGGAGCGGAGTAATGAAAGAAAGAGAAACTTTTCAACGCCGTGAGCCGCGGCCGGAAAAAGGAGGCAGGGAAGACTTTTCCGCCTTGACCAATTTGGGTATTGAATTTTCTTCTCCGGCCAACAAAGCGGGCAGGTCAATTTCTGAAAGACAATCCCGGGAATTGCCGCCTTCGCCGCCAAGAGAAAGTATTGATGTTGATTTTCTAAAAAAATCAATTGATGAATCTTTAAGAAAGAAAAATCTTTAATCTTTAACTCTTTCTGCATATTCGCCGGTGGCGGTGTTTATTCTCACCCGGTCGCCTTCGTCTATAAATAAAGGAACATTGACTTTGGCTCCGGTTTCTAAAATAACGGTTTTGGTTCCGCCTTGGGCTGTATTGCCGCGAACAGCCGGCGGAGCTTCAATAACTTTAAAATCCATTTTAATTGGCAGTTCAATATTGATTATTCTGTCTTTCTCGTTTTTGTTAGAGAATTTGAAGGCTTTAATTTCAATATCGGGCTTTAAATACTGAACGGTTTTGCTTAAAATATCGCTCTTTAAAGAAAAACGATTTTTGGGGTTATTCAGTTCCTGAAACCAAAATTCTCCCTGATGTTGATAAATAAATTTGACCGGAAAAATTTCCACCTCGGCTTCTTTAAATGTTTCATTTTGATGGGCGGCGTAATTTTGAACCTTACCTGTAATTAGATTTTTAATTCTAAGCTGGGCAACGGGTTTACGTTGCTGCATTCGAATAAAAGCGTATTCCAAAACCTCGTAAGGTTCGCCATCTTTGACAAAGAGAGTGCCAACTTTAAGTTCATTATAATTCAGCATCAGCTGAATTTTAACAGTAAATTTCTTGACCGTCAACAAAAATTAGCAATTTTTTTAATAAGTCATTAAAATTATTTTAATCAGCAATGTTAACTTCAAACCAAACAGGCAAGCAAAAAAGAGTTTTTGTGGCGATGTCCGGCGGAGTTGATTCTTCGGTCGCGGCCTTTTTATTGAAAAAGAAAGGTTATCAGGTTATTGGCGGTTTTATTAAAGGCTATAATGTAGATGGCTGTCTAGAAAAAGACGCTCAAGATGCCCGCCGGGTGGCGGGATTTTTAGGAATCCCTTTTTACATTTTTGATTTGGAAAAAGAATACAAAGAAAAAGTAGTTGAATATATGATTGACGGTTATAAAAAGGGGATTACGCCTAATCCTGACGTGATGTGCAACAAAGAAATAAAATTCGGCTTGTTTTTGAAAAAAGCATTGGAACTTGGTGCTGATTATGTGGCAACAGGACATTATGTGCGGCTGAAATCAACGAATAGCGAATCATTACGAACGTTTATTCGTAAATTAGTACCGATTCGTTGTTCGTTGATGATTGCTAAAGACGAAAATAAGGATCAAAGTTATTTTCTTTGGACCTTGACCCAAGACCAGCTGAAATATTGCCTTTTCCCCATTGGCGATTATTTAAAATCCGAAGTTAGAAAAATTGCCAGAAAAGCCGGTTTGCCGACAGCTGAGAAAAAAGATTCGCAGGGAATTTGTTTTTTAGGACAGGTGAATATTAAAAATTTTCTTTCTCAATATCTTCCCTTTAAAGAGGGTGATATTCTGGATACTGAAGGCAAAAAAATCGGCGAGCATCATGGCGCTTATTTCTACACCATTGGCCAAAGACACCTGGGGACGAAATTCCAAATTCCCAACGGGGGCCAAGCGAAGCAGGGGAGAATGGTGGCCGGGTTGGGGCCCAAATTCCAAAAACCTTTTTACGTCGCCAATAAGAATGTTGAAAGCAATACTCTGGTTGTTGCCGAGGGTGATAGTAATCCGGCACTCTACCGAAAAGAAATTGAACTGACTGATGTTAATTTCATTTCTTCACAATATTCTAACATTCTTGAGAATGTTGGAATGTCTGTTCTAGCCCGCGTCCGTTATCGCCAACCTCTAGCTAGAGCTCAACTTATAAAAGAGCCAATTAAAAAATTTAAGCTGATATTTGAAACACCGCAGAAATTTGTCGCTTCTGGCCAATCAGCAGTGTTTTATCGGCCCGCTCAATCTTCCATAACCTCCCGAACAACATCTTCAGATTTTGGCCCTTCGATACACTCAGGGTCAAAATCTTCGGATTTTGAAATGCTTGGCGGCGGAATTATTGTTTGACCAATTTTAAAGATTTTGATTATTAGCCTCAGCTACCTTGATAATGTTAAAATGACTTTATGATTATAGTTTTTACCGGCAATGGAAAAGGGAAAACAACCGCGGCTTTGGGACAAGCAATGAGGGCCCTCGGTCAAGCCAAACGGGTAATGATGATTCAATTTATCAAAGGACCTTGGATTTGCGGGGAAGATAAATTTTTAAAAAAATTTCAAATTCCTCCCTCCCAATTCCAAATTTTTAAAATGGGGAAGGGATTTGTAAAAATATTGGGCGATTCATTGCCCCTTTCTATTCACCAAAAGGCCGCTCAAAAAGGATTAAGGCTGGCTGAAGAGGCAATTAAAAATCAGAAATATGACCTTATTATTTTGGACGAAATTAATGTGGCTGTAAAATTGGGTTTAATAAAAGCCGGTCAAGTTTTAAAAATTTTAAAAATTAATCCGCCGGAAAAAGACATCATCTTGACCGGCCGGGAGGCACCGAAATCTTTCATCAGAAAAGCTGATTTGGTCACAGAAATGAAGGAAATTAAGCATCCCTTTCAAAAAGGAAAACCCGCCGTCTTAGCTAGAGAATTTTAATTAATGAGAATTAGCGATTTAGTTTTTTATTTTGTCTTGTTTTTTCTTGGCGGGATTTTGTTAGCCAGCCTAGAAGTTAATTTTTTGATTATTATTTCAGTTGTTGGTTTTTTGGCTCTCGGCTTTTTTATTTTGAGATTAGCTGGAATTCCTCCCTCTTCTTTTTGGCAGCGGCTTTCAATTTTAAGCTTAATGATTATTATCGGCGTGTTTTACTACCACTTAGACAATGTTATTTTTCAAAAACATAATTTAATTACCTTCAACCAAAAATTAAATTTTCAAGGCTTAGTAGTTGATAATCCTTTGGATAAAAATGGTTTTCAGGAAGCGGTTATTGAATTAAGTCCGCCTTGGCAAGGGAAAGTTTCGGTCAAATTAGCCTCTTATCCTGAAATAGCTTACGGCGATAAACTGAATTTTATTGGAGGTATCAACCAAGTTCCTTCCAGCACCAGTAAATATCTTGCCAAAGAAAGGATAGCCGGCGTTTCTTCTTTTCCCCAATTTTCAATTTCGGGTCGCGGTTATGGCTCGGCGATTAAATCCGGGCTTTTTAAATTAAATGATAAAATTGTCAGTATCTTTAAAAAATTTCTGCCTTCCACGGAAGCGGCTTTTTTAGCTGGTTTGACTTTCGGCCAACGCAGCGATTTTTCGTTGGATTTTAAAAAGTCTTTAAATTTAAGCGGCACCACTCATTTGGTCGCCCTTTCCGGCTATAACATTTCTATTATTGCTTTGACGGTGGCGGCTTTGTTCGGTCGGATTTTCCCCCGCCGAATTTCTTTTGCCCTAACCGTTTTGGTAATTATTGGTTTTGTCTTGATGACCGGCGCCCAAGCTTCGGTGGTGAGGGCAGCCTTGATGGCGGCTTTGGCGCTTTTGGCTAAAGAAATTGGTCGACCGAACTATGATGTCAGAAACGCCATTGTTTTCACCGGTTTCCTGATGGTGTTGGTTAATCCCAAAATTTTGGCTTTTGATGTCGGATTTCAGTTATCATTTTTGGCGCTTTTAGGCATTGTTTATTTAAAACCGGTCCTGATAAAAATTTTCCGCCTTTCGGAAAGCCCGGGTTTTCTTTCTTGGCGGGAAAATTTTTTAACAACCACCTCGGCTCAGCTGGCCGTCATTCCGATTTTGATTTCTAATTTTGGGCTTTTTTCCTTAACTTCGCTTTTAGCCAATGTTTTAGTCTTGGAATTTGTTCCCTTAACAATGTTTTTAGGATTTTTAATGGCCGCGGTTAATTTTATTTCTTATTATTTGACAATGATTGTCAGTTGGCTGGTTTTGGTTTCTTTAAAATTTGAAATTTTGGTTATTAATATCTTTTCTAAACTTACCATTCCTCTAGCCGGTTCAAAAAATATAAGTTTAATGTTATTTTTAGGGTATTATTTATTTTTAGCGGCGATAATTTTTTATGCCCAAAGATTTTATCGGAAAAATTTGGCTGAAGCAGAAAAATAAAATAGTTCTCACCTTGATTTTATTGGTCATCCTGGATATTTTGGTTTTTTGGCAGATTAAAAATCTGGTTTCTTTAAATAAACCTTTAGAAATTTATTTTTTAAAGGTCGGTCAGGGAGACAGCGAATTAATTAAATTGTCCGGCAAGGTCAAAATTTTAATTGACGGCGGTCCGGCCAACAATCAAATTTTGGAAAATTTAAATCAAATTTTATCTCCTTTTGACCGTTATCTTGATTTAGTAATTTTGTCCCATCCTCAAAGCGACCACTTCGGCGGTTTGATTGAAGTTTTTAAAAGATACCGCGTTGGCGCTTTTATTTATAACGGCCGAGACAATCCTATTCCGGCTTTTAAAGAATTTAAGAAGGTTATCGCCGAAAATAAAATTCAAACAATTGTTTTAATCGGCGGCGATAGAATTCGTTATCAAGATAATCAATTTAACTTTCTTTTGCCGGATTTATCTTTACTTCAAGAAAAAGAATTGAATGATACGACTTTGGTGGGAGAATTAAAAAATTCAAACTTTAAAGCTCTTTTTACCGGCGATATCAGCTCAAAAATTGAGAAAAAGTTAGTAACTTTTTATCATTCAACAATTGATGTTTTAAAAGTCAGCCATCACGGCTCTAAATTTTCTTCTTCGCCGGAATTTTTAAATGCTTTAAGGCCGAAGGTGGCGGTTATAGAAGTGGGAAAGAATAGCTACGGTCATCCGACGAAAGACGTTCTGGAAAGATTGAAAGCTGTTGGCGCAAAAATTTTACGTACCGATGAAGAAGGGCTGGTGAAGCTTTTAATTGACGGTCAAAAAATAAGAATTTTCCAAAATTTTTGACCTTTTAATATTTGCGATGTAGCGGCTGAGTTTATTTTGTGTTATTATTTTTTTATGCGTACTCTTTCCCAAGATATTAAAAAGCAGGAAGGAAAAGAGGTTGAGCTTTTCGGCTGGGTTAACAGCCGACGCGACCACGGCAAGCTTATTTTTATTGATTTAAGAGACCGGACCGGCATTACTCAAATTGTTTTTTCTCCGATAAATAAGGAACTGCACTCCCAAGCCGAAAAATTGCATTCCGAGTGGGTTATAAGAGTAAGGGGAATGGTTAAAAAACGACCGCCAAGAATGGAAAATCCTAAAATTACCAGCGGCCGGTACGAAGTCAGCGCCAATTTTTTGGAAGTTTTAGCCGAAGCTAAAAATCCGCCCTTTGCTTTGGAAACTAACGGCTTGGAAATTAATGAAGAATTAAGAATGAAATATCGCTACTTGGATTTGCGAAGGCCGCGTTTGCAAAAAAATTTAAGAACCCGGGCAAAAGTCATTAAATTCATCAGGGATTTTTTAAGCGAAAAAGAATTTATAGAAGTGGAAACTCCAATTTTAAGCAAGTCAACTCCCGAAGGCGCCCGCGATTACTTGGTGCCTTGCCGGCTAGAACCGGGAAAATTTTACGCTTTACCCCAATCGCCTCAGCAATACAAACAGCTTTTAATGGTTGCCGGCTTGGAACATTATTTTCAAATTGCCCGCTGTTTCCGGGACGAAGATACCCGGGGCGACCGCCAGCCGGAATTCACCCAACTTGATTTAGAAATGAGTTTTGCTTCCCAGGAAGAAATTTTAAATCTCGTTGAAGAACTTTATGCGGCTATCATTAAAAAACTTTTTCCGGAAAAGAAAATTTCTAAAAAACCTTTCCCGCGGCTGACTTATAAAGAAGCGAGGGAGAAATATGGGTCGGATAAACCTGATTTGCGTCAAAATAAAAACGACCCCGATGAACTGGCTTTTGCTTTTATTGTTGATTTCCCGATGTTTGAGTGGAAAGAACAGGAAAAAAGATGGGACGCGGTTCATCATCCCTTTACCTTGCCTCAAGTGAAAGATAAAAAGGATTTGTTAGCTCGTTTTAAAAAAAACCCTTCAGCTATTTTGGCTTATCAGTATGATTTTGTCCTTAACGGCTATGAGATCGGCGGCGGTTCAATCCGGATTTATAAGCCGGAATTGCTTCAAGCAGTTTTTGAAATTATGGGGAATAAGCCCAAGGAAATTAAGGAAAAATTCGGGCATTTGCTTGAGGCTTTTAAGTATGGCGTACCTCCGCATGGCGGGATTGCTGGCGGTTTGGATAGATTTATAGCTATTTTGCAAAATGAACCCAACATCCGTGAGGTCATTGCCTTTCCGAAAACCGGCGATGGCCGGGATTTATTGATGGAAGCGCCGGCCCAAGTCAACCCCTCTCAACTAAAAGAGTTGCATTTAAAGATTTCTGACCATAAAATAAAATAAAATGTTCAAATTTAAAAGCAGAAGATTATTAAGCCCGAGTCTAATCGGCTTTATTATTGGAGCGATTTTTGCTTCTGTCGTTTGGATATTATTGCTCTATTACTCTTGATGCCTCATTCTCATTCAAAAGAAGAAAAAACTTTAGTCATTATTAAGCCCGACGGAGTTAAAAGAGGTTTAAGCGGCGAAATTATTCGGCGGATTGAACAGCGCGGTTTAAAAATCATTGCTTTAAAAATGGTTTGGTCCAGCAAAGAAGAAATAGCCAAGCATTACCCGAATAACCGGGGTTATCTTTTAATTTTAGGAAATAAAAGTTTAGAAACTTATCAACGCTTCGGCTTGGAGGCAAAGAAAGAATTAGGTACTGACGACCCCTTAAAAATCGGCAAAATGGTTCGCTCTTGGTTAGTTGATTTTATGATTTCCTCTCCAATTATTAAAATGGTTGTTCAAGGTTTGCATGCTGTTGAGATGGTAAGAAAATTGACGGGCGATACGATGCCGGCTAGGGCAGATATGGGAACAATCCGGGGCGATTTTTCCATTGATTCGGCAGTGTTGGCTAACAGCGAAAAAAGAGCTGTTCACAATATTGTTCATGCTTCCGGAACCCGTGAAGAAGCCGAAGCCGAAATTCGGCTTTGGTTTTCCAAAGAAGAAATTCACGCCTATAAAAGAGCAGAAGAAGACATTATGTTTTAAAGGATAATTTGTCTTGTTTAAATATAAATGATTCTTCTTTGTTTAGAGAAATTGAGTCAGACCTATCGCAGTTGATATACGGGGCAAGGAAATAAAGGAACGAGAGGAGGGGATAACTATCCTTGTTTTTTGTTTTTTTGTTTTTTATAATAAAAATGGTCCCGTCCTTAGATTCCGGATCAAACTGTTTGCATTAGGGATTCCTATATCAATTAGTTCCGTGGAATTAATTTGCGGAAACCCACCTGGTTAATTGCCGGAATGCATCTAGGGCGGGACTTTTAGATATCATAATCTGCCTATATCTTATCATACTAAATTTATAATGTCAAGTTTTTGACGGTTCTCCCTTCTCTTTTTGTCTTAGGTTGACCGAAGAATTTAAATAACTTAAGCTAAAAATCATGAATAAAAAAGACCTTCTTATTCCCTTAATCATCGTGGGGGCACTCATTTTAATAGTTTGTCTTTTTCTTTTTCTCGGCAATCGAAAAGCAAACAATATTACGGCTCCGCTTAATAATTTAAATGACTCTAATCAAATAATTTTCTTTTACGGAGAGGGCTGTCCTCACTGCGCCGAGGTGGAAAAATTTTTTCAGCAGGAAAATATCCGTTCAAAAATTAATTTTCAAAGTTTAGAAGTATATCAAAACAAAGACAATGCCAATTTGATGCTCCAAAAAGCCGAAGGTTGCGGTTTGAAACCGGAGGAATTGGGCGTGCCCTTTCTTTTTGACCCGGGAAAATGTCTAGTCGGCGACCAGCCCATAATTGATTATTTTAAAAGCAAAACTTCCCAACAATAATTTAAGGACCTCGGACGTCCTGATATTTAAGAAGATGCTAACCCAACCACTTCCTTGGTATCGCAAAACCATTCCTGAAATCTTTGAATTGCTTCATTCATTTGAAAATGGTTTAACAAAAGAAGAAGCAGGGGAGCGTCTTTTAAAATACGGTCAAAATAAACTTCCTGAGGGAAAAGTAGAGAGTCTTTTCCTGATTTTTTTGCGTCAGTTTCAAAGCCCTCTCATTTATATTCTTCTTGTGGCTGCCGTCATTGTCTTGGCAATGGGACAAATTATAGACAGTCTGGTGATCCTGGCTGTGCTTATTTTTAATGCGATTATGGGAACGATTCAAGAAGGAAAAGCCCAAAACACACTGCTGGCGTTAAAAAAATTCGTTCACACGCCGGCAACGGTAAGACGGGATGGAAAAGAATTTATTATTCCAGACATTGAGGTCGTGCCTGGAGATATTATTGTTTTAGAAGGAGGAGAAAAAATCCCGGCTGATGCCAGAATTATTTTTGCCAATACTTTAAAAGTTGATGAAGCCAGTCTTACTGGTGAATCAGGGCCAGTGGCTAAAACCGAGGCTGTTTTGCCGATCCCTCAATCATCTCAACAAGCGGATCTGCCGGTAACAGCTCAAAAAAATATGCTTTTCAAGGGGACGCATATTTTAAGCGGCAATGGCACAGCCATTGTTGTCGCCACCGGCCTTAAGACAGAAATCGGCAAAATTGCTCAAAAAATCGCTACCGTTAACACTGAAATCCCTTTAAAGACCGATATCCGCTATCTTTCACGCCTTATTATTTTTACTGTCTTTGGCCTCGACCTTTTGTTGATTGTTCTGGGTATTTTTTTTAACCACTCTTTAAAAGAAATGTTTACCACCGCGGTCAGTCTTTCAGTCTCTATTATCCCCGAAGGACTACCGATAGTGATGACTCTTATTTTAGCAACCGGCGTTTCAAGAATGTCAAAACGTCATGTTCTGGTGAAAAAATTGCAGGCCGTAGAATCATTAGGACAAACGAAAGTCTTGGCGGTGGATAAAACTGGAACGCTCACCAAAAATGAAATGGTTATCCAAAAAGTGTATACAGACGGTAAAATTTTTGAAGTGACTGGCAGCGGTTATGAACCAAAAGGAGAAATAATTTTTAACGGCGAAATTATTACTCCCCTTAATCATCCAGAGCTTGTCTTAAGCGGGCAAATCGCGGCATTTTGCGCCAATGCCCGTCTTTCCTTCCTTGAAGATACAAACACTTGGAAAATAAGCGGCGATCCCACAGAAGCGGCGATGTTGGTGTTTTCGAGGAAAATCGGATTTAACTATGAGATTCTGGAGCAAGAAACGCCAAAAATCTTTGAAATGCCGTTTGACTACCAAAAAAAATATCATGCGATCGTTCGGGTACTAGATAAAAAAAATTTTCTGACTGTTGTCGGCGCCCCTGAAAAGGTTTTTGAACTTTGTAAAAAACTCTGGCACAAAGATAAAACCGAAACACTTAATGAAAAGAAAAGACAAGAATTAGAGTCCGTCTTTTTAAACCTTGCCCAAAACGGTTTTCGGGTAGTGGCTTATGCGGTTAATCCTAATGTCAAGCGAGAAATCAATCCTCAAGCAATGCCGCCCTTAATTTTTGTCGGATTCTTTGCTATGAAAGACAGCCTGCGGCCAGAAGTTAAAGAAACAGTTCAAAAAGTAAGGGAGACGGGGATGTCGGTGGTAATGATTACCGGGGATCATTATCTCACGGCTCGGGCAATTGCCAAAGAAGTGGGCATTTATCAAGAAGGCAATCTTATTTTGACCGGAGAAGAAATTGATAAAATGGTTGACGAAGAACTGGCAAAAAAACTTGACCGCGCCACTGTTTTTGCCCGGGTTACGCCGGAGCACAAACTTCGTCTTATTCAAGCCTATCACCGACAAGGCAAAGTCGTGGCAATGACCGGCGACGGCGTTAATGACGCTCCCTCCTTAGTGGCCGCTGACTTGGGAGTGGCGATGGGCAAAATCGGCACCGAAGTGGCTAAAGAAGCTTCTGATATTGTGCTTTTAGATGACAACTTCGCCAGTATTATTGCTGCGGCGGAAGAGGGCCGGAGTATTTATAAAACAATCAAGAAAGTTATTCTTTATCTTTTTTCCACCAGCGTCGGCGAAGCCCTTACCATTTTTGGTGCCTTAATGCTCGGCTACCCCTTGCCTCTTCTGCCGGCGCAAATCATCTGGCTTAATTTTGTTACCGACGGATTCCTTGATGTTTCCTTGGCAATGGAACCAAAAGAAAAAGGATTGCTTCGCGAAAAATTCAAGCGGCCAAAGAAATGGATGGTTGACAGTTTGATGACAAAAAGAATATTCTTTATGACCTTGCCAATGATTATCGGGACGCTTTTTCTTTTTAAGGGATATTTTGAAACTGACCTTGCCAAAGCCTTTTCAATCTCGCTTACCAGCTTGGCCGTCTTTCAATGGTTTAATGCTTGGAATTGCCGTTCCGAAGATAAATCTATTTTTCAAATGAATCCGTTTTCAAATAAATTTTTAGTAGCGTCCACTATTACCGTAATCCTTTTGCAACTGGCCGCGTTAAACACTCCTTTTTTGCAAAAGGTTTTAAATACTCAACCCCTCACTCTCAAAGAATGGTTTACCATTATCTTCATCGCCTTTTCAATTATTGCTGTTGAAGAAATAAGAAAATTTCTTTATAGAAAATTTTCCCGAAGCCGGCAAAGGAAGAATGCCAATAATATCAACAACTCTGAAGTCAGCCAACCAGTCAGCTGATTAATCAAACTTAACTTTAAACTTTCGCAATTACTGAACGCAGTGCGAACCTTTTTTGCCTGCCCGTCAAAGCCCGAATGGCGACGGGGGGGACGGAATTGACCCGCCTCGCGGTTCCGCCCGCCTGACGGAGGCACAAAGCAAAACATTTTTCTCTTCTTTCAATTTTGGCGCGTGCGGCCCCTTTTCTTCCCCGTCTGCTGGAGGAAAAGCTTTGTGATGGCATGGTTGACAAGACAAGGTATATATTCAAAAAAAATAGAGCGTCATAACACTTAGTTATGACGCTCTTTGTGATTTTCCCCCAAGAGGTTATAGTGTCTGTCTCTTAAGATGATATTTTTGATCCTAAAGTTTCTCAGGGATTCCCTCAATTCTTTTCTCGTAAATCCATGATGAGGAACACCTTTTTCTGGACCAACTGTAGGAACATAAGTTCCTTTTTCTAGTCTGATCTGAGGACTACCTTCTTTTTCAGCAAGTTTTGCGTATCCCGAGACTCTTGCGAAGGTCGGGACTTGAATATAAAGATATCCGTCAACCTTTAGAACTCGTTCAATTTCCTTAATGATTTGTAGGATAATTTTTGTGGGGTAGTGATGAATTACTCGGACGATGAGTACTGCATCAAAAAAACCATCGGGATAAGGGAACGTCTTACGGCAATCACAAACTCTTAAATTGATTCGTAATCCTTTTTCTTTTGCTTTCTCTTTAGCTTGTTTGATTGCCTTTCTAGATAAATCGAAGCCATAAACCTCAAACCCTCTCTGAGCGAAATAAATTGCATGTCTTCCTGTTCCACATCCTAAATCTAGAATCCTAGAGACATTATGTTTCCAGAATTCCTTTCCCAGCAAAGGCATATCCTTATCTACCTTTTCTTCTTTAGCTGGATACCAATACTCCCAAGCGTCAGGATTTATTTTCATATTTTCCATCTTTTTACCTCCTTCTCAACACAGTTAAACGAGAGAAAAGTTTATCTCGGAATAATTGTCCATAATGGCGAAAGCTACGAGGGCGGTTTTCCGTCAATTGTTTCCCGAGCGACCTTTGAAGCCGTCCAAAAAGTATTAAAACAGCGAGCAAGACCGCGCAAATCCAAAAAGAGGCATAACTTCCCATTTGTGGGACTACTCACTTGTGGCGAGTGTGACGGAGCCATTACCGCGCAATTTGCCCACGGACATGGCGGAACCTATCGCTATTATCGTTGCACTAAAAAGCTCGGCAAATGTTCGCAAAGATATTTGTGCGAGGACTTGCTCGCCGAACAACTAAAATCACGGCTTCAAAATGTCGCTCTTGGCGACGACTGGGCGGAAAAAATGAAAGCTCAAATTGATATTTGGGAAAAAGACAACGCCCAGTCGGCGCAATCTTTCGCCCAAAATCTTGATGAAAAGATAAAAGAAGCGGAAACGAAACTTGATAAGCTGGTCAATGCTTTTTTAGACGGAAGTATTGAAAAAGAAACTTATCTTGTGAAAAAAGACGAACTCATCAAAACAAAAATAGACCTCAACAAAAGAAAGTCTGATTTTGGGCGAAAGGCCTGCCCGCCATATGCCTATCGTCGAGGCAAGAGTAAAACCATAGTTAAGCACGATCTTTCAGGAACGGTAACGACCTCCGTGACAGGCTTTGGCAGGCGGGGAAACAATTGGATTGAACCTTTACGGGATTGGATAAATACCGCTCACCACGCCGAAAAACTTGCTTTGTCCAATGATTTTTACGAAATAAAATCATTGACGGAAAAAATTGGAACGAACCGCCATTTGCTTTCCCGAAAAACTGAATTTGAATTTGTCCGCCCCTACGATTTAATTCCGAAATACAGGGCTTTTTGCGAAGCGAGACCCGCCGAAGGCGGGGCGAGCGAGCAGACCCTTTCCTCTGAAAATTTGAAATGTCTTGATTGGTCGGGATGCCGAGATTCGAACTCGGGCTACATACTCCCAAAGCATGCGTGCTACCATTACACCACATCCCGTCTCTTGAGTTTATATATTTTTTTATTATTATGTAAAGTAGTTTCCCCTTGTGGTTCAATAGAACCTGTCCTAAAGTTTATCTCCCCGTAGTTCAATGGATAGAACGGAGGACTTCTAATCCTTCAATCGGGGTTCGATTCCTCGCGGGGGGACACTAAATTGGGTACAGGGAAATTAATTCGTAAATTTTTGTTTCAGCGTTTGCCTGGCAGTAAGTTTTGCTCTATTTCAGGACATTCAAAAATAGGGTTAAGAAATCAAAATTAATAAAAAACCAAATTAAATGCTGATGCTCTATTCTTAAAATAGTACGAACGCACTTCGTTCCTCAGTATCTGCGACATTTCGCTCCGTTAAATAGAGGTTTGCTCATTTAATGAGGCGAGGAAAGTTCTTCGCGAAAACAGAGCGGCTTCGCCGCAAGATTTAACAATTTTCTCGTTATGCGAGATCTGGCGTAGCCACGACAAGTTTTTCCCTGCCCCGTAGCGTCCCGAGTTTATCGAGGGACTGGCTACTGGGGTTTGGCGGCAAATACAACTATATGATAACCAAATTTTTCAAATTTAGTAAATTGAGAAATGAAAAGAGCCTCTCCAACATCGCTGTCGGAGAGGCCCGTGGAACTTGTCCGCCCGAGACATCAGGCGGATACGAGCTGAAACGTGCCGGTATTGTCGCGCTCCTCGCTGGGCGAGATGGTTGCAGTCTTGTTCGGACCGAAACCACTCGATGGAGTGCTGGACGGCGGTGTCGCGTTGCCGCTGAACCGCTGACGCCAGAAACTCTTTGCGAACGAGTAGGCAACAAGCCCGATGATAACGGTCAACGGCACCGCAACGAGACTCGCATAGCGGTACCCGAAGACGAAGCTCCCGACTCCAGTAAATCCCACCCACTTCAGAATGATGGAAATCCCGTTCGCGAAGATGGGCAGGAGGCAGTAGCCGAGAAAGCCCCGGAAGATCCTACTGGACCACGGAATCCTGTGGAACTCCATTTTGCACAGGGTGTAGAAAATGACCGAGGGGATCGGCAGAATCCATATGGCGATAATGAGCGCGTTCACATCCCACCCCGCGAGGAAGATGTAGGGCACCGCCATCACGAGGCCGACCACGAAGTAGAGCAACAACATGAAGATCGTTACCGTACCGCCCGTCAGTTGCCCGGCGAGGTTCCTGATCTTCTCTCTCACTTTCATTTTGTGTCTCCTTTCCTTTGGTTGTGAATGTGCGATCGAGCCATGATGACTCGATTGGCAAATTGAATTTTGAAGCCGAACACTTGACGATGTAAAATATCGCCATATGAACAACAAAAAATACAGTCATATCAAAAAAGCAGAACGACTGGAAATAGCCATTCTGCTAGAAAAGGGATATTCATATAGAAACATTGCCAGGGTTCAAGGAAGAAGCGTCAGCTCAATTTCAGAAGAAGTAAGGCATAACAGCGTCAAAGGAAAATATAATCCTCATAAAGCCAATCACGAGGCCTATGTCAGAAGAAAATATTCCAAATACCAGGGAATGAGGGTGGTAAGCGATATTGAACTTTGGAATTACATTGGAGACAAAATAAAACAAGATTGGTCTCCGGAAACAATCTCGGGCAGAATAGAAAACATTGACACCCAAATAAAATCAATCAGCGCCAAAGGCATCTATAAGTTCATTGACAGCGTTTATGGCTGCCATTTAGAAAAGCATCTGGCTTATCAAGGCAAGAAAAAGAAATCCAAAACAGCTTTCAAAACAGAACAGCTCAAAGACAGGGTATTTATTGATAAAAGGCCGAAAATCATCAATAAAAGAAGGAGATTTGGCGATTGGGAAGGAGATTTTATTGTCTCGGGAAAGAATGGCAAAGGCGTTATCCTGACGCTTTACGAAAGAAAATCCAAATACAGCCTTCTAAAAAAGTTTCCTGTTCAAAAAATAGAGTCAATTCATCAATATATTTTTGAAATTACAGGAGAGGTGGTGATAAATTCTCTGACTTTGGACAATGACATTATTTTCAAAAAACACAAAGAGTTGTCAGAATTGTTGGGGAGACCGATTTATTTCTGTCATCCTTATCATTCCTGGGAAAAAGGCGGAGTGGAAAATATCAATAAACTGGTCAGAAGATATATTTCCAAGGGCAGCGATATTTCCCAATACAGTGATGAAGATATTCAAACCATCCAAGACAAACTAAACAACAGACCAAGAAAATGTTTGAAATACAAAACGCCTTGCGAGGTGATGGTTGAAAATAATCAATTTAAAAAAGAGATTAAATATTTATTAAGTGATATACTAAAAGTCAAAGAAAATAAAAAAGCCGAGTGTTCGGCTTGAGGGGTTAGAGTCCCATTATTCTAATACTGGAATTGTAGCATACTACAAAATAATTGTCAAGAGCAAAAATAAGGGATTAAAATGAGGCGGTTTTTTAAAGGGCCTTACTTTTCCAAATTTTGAATAATTCTTCTTTTTTCAGAAAAATCCAATTTTATCTTCGCCACCGCTCTTTTCATCATCTCAATTGTCTGGTCATATGTTTGGCGATCAACCGGATAGGGTGTGGCATCTTTGCCGCCATGAGCAAAAGAATATCTTGCCGGGTCTTCATAAGATGGTTTGGCGCCATAAATAATTTCCGAAACCAAAGCTAAGGCTCTCATGGTTTTCGGTCCCATGCCGGCCGTCGCCAAAAGGGTTTCGTAACCAGAAGGTTTTATATCGCAAACTTTCATTAAAATTTTTTCCAAATACCGGCTTTGGGAAAAATCTTCTAAAATAACGGGGTGAAATTTAAATTCTTCATTTTCTAAATTTAAAAACGTAATTTGTCTATTATTTATTTTTAAAACAGCCATTTGATGAATTGGGGAAGAATGCTTACGCAAAATTTGAATATCTTTTATTAAAGAATGGTATCCAGCTTGAACCAGTTGAACGCTGAGATCTCTGGTTTTTCCGCTTTGACGAGAGACGAGATTTAAAACAAATTTTTGTTTCAGCTCAGAAACAATACCGCGATGGGGTTCGCACACAAACGAAAACGCTGATGTCTTTGTCTGCGTCTTGTTATCTGCGTTAATCTGCGTCTCATCTGCGTTAATCTGCGTCTTGTTATCTGCGTTAATCTGCGTCTCATCTGCGTTAATCTGCGTCTTGTCCGAATACCAATGATAGCGCCGGGCGGTTTGATTAACAGTATTCATCCCCTGCTGGACAACCGCCCAACTGCCTTTTTTAGAAAAGAAAAAAGCGTGATGATAAATTTGAAATCCGTCTTGAACCAAAGCGCTGTCAACTTTAGCGCTTAATCGCGAGTTGTAAACCAAAGATTTTGTTTGTTCTTGAGGAAGATTAAGTTTATCGCCCCAATTTTCAATTTCCTCCGGAGTTTTCCGGGAAGTTTTTCCTTTTCCGCCGGCGATAAAAACCCCCAAATCTTTTTCCTGACCGCGAATAGCTTCTTTTAAAGCGGCGGTTAAAATTGTGGTTAAGCCTGAACTATTCCAATCAAAAGCCAAAACCGTTCCCAAGGCCTGAAACCAAACCGGGTCAGCGATTCTCTTAATAAATTCTTCCGGCCCATATTCATCAATTATTATTTCCAACATCCCTCTTCCCAAACGAACCAATCTTTCAAAAAGCCATTTCGGACACTTACCTTCATCCAAAGTAAAAGTGGCAATGCCGCGATGAATCATATTACAATTTTATCATTTCTGTCTCATATAACAACGGCAGTGGCTAAAATGTGCCAGCTTAAAAAGCCATAGCTTTTTAACCTGACAAATTATCAAATGGGATTTTTATCAAATCAAATGGGATTTTTAAATTTATTGAAATACCAAATTTATTGAAATACCAATAAAATTGTTCCACTTATCAACAAAATAATTCCCAAAACGGTTTTAAAATTCAAACCTTCGCCTAAAAATAAGGCGGCTAAAAAAATGACGAAAACCACGCTCAATCTATCCAAGGCGGCCACTACACCGGCCGGACCGAATTTTAGGGCTAAAAAATAAAATAGCCAAGATAAAGCGCCGGCTAAACCGCTTAAAATAATAAAAAGAAGGGGCCGACTTGAAATGGTTGAAATTAAAGGCCATTTCTGGAAAAAAAACGATACCCCCACCAAAAAAATCGTCATTATCAGTACGCGAATAGTCGTTGCCAGTGTTGAATCAATGTCTTTAACGCCGATCTTGCCGAAAATAGTTACTAAGGCCGCAAAAAAAGCTGAAAGAATAGCTAAAATAATCCAATGAAAATTCTTCATATTACAGATTGAATCTTTGATAAAACTTTTTTTTGACAAATTCCACCAAGAAGAAGTAGGCGGCGATTAAAAATCCCAAAATCAGGAAATAAAAAGCCGGCAAAGAGGAAAAGCCAAACAAATTTTTCAAAGGCGTGAAAACAATTATTAAGGACAAAACGAGAACAAAAGCCACGCCGGTTACCAGATACTTGCTCGGCCGCGAATGCCAAAAAGGCGTTTTGATGGTTCTAATGGCAAAAACAATTAAAGTTTGAGTAAAAAGAGATTCTAAAAACCAGCCGGTTTGAAAAAGAGAAACATTGGCTTTAAATAAAGTCAAAAGGAGAAAAAAAATCAAAAAATCAAAGATAGAGCTGATGGGACCGAAGACAATCATAAAATATTTAACGAATTTTATGTCCCATTTCTTGGGTTTTTTTACCAATTCCGCGTCAACATTGTCGGCCGGCAAAGAAATTTGGGAAAATTCATAAAGGAAATTGTTTAAAAGGATTTGAAGCGGCAGCATGGGCAAAAATGGCAAAACTAAAGAGGCGCCGGCAACGCTAAACATATTACCGAAATTAGAACTGGTTCCCATCATCAAATATTTCATCACATTGCCAAAAGTCCTTCTTCCTTCTGCCACTCCGTCAATTAAAACCTCTAAATCTTTTTCCAAAAGGACGATGTCAGCGGTTTCTTTGGCAACATCAACCGCATTATCAACGGAAATACCAACATCGGCCGCGTGCATCGCTAAGGCATCATTTATGCCATCACCTAAATAACCAACAACATGCTTATTTCGCTTTAAGGCTAAAATAATTCTTTCTTTTTGCTCGGGAGTGACGCGGGCGAAAATACCGACATCATTGACAACCCTTCTTAATCGGGCATCGCTCATTTTTTCAATCTGCTCGCCTAATAAAACTTTTGTCTGAGGAATTTCTGCCCAACGGGCAATATATTCGCTCACCCATTCATTGTCGCCGGTTAAAATTTTAAACTGAATCCCATTTTTCTCTAAATTTTTAAGGGCGGTTTTGGCTGTAGCTTTTGGCGGGTCAAGAAAAGCGGTTAAACCCAAAAAAATTAATTTCGTCTCGTCTTTCTTGACAAAGGTCTTCTGCCGGGACTTAATTTCTTTGTAAGCCGCGGCCAAAACCCGAAAACCATTGGCACTTAATTCTTTAAAAATTCCCTTGAGCTCCTCTTTTTTTTGTGAAGTCAAAGGTTTAATCCTACCATTAAGGTCATAAGAAACTGACAAATTAAAAATTGCCTCCGGCGCCCCCAGAGAAATTAAATCTTTTCTCTGATTTTTTTCAACAACAACGGAAAGAAATTTCCGGGAGAAATCAAAAGGCACTTCATCAATTTTCTGATATCCCCCTATGGAAACTTCATCTTTATGGACCAAAATAGCTTCTGACAAGGGACTGTGCAAGCCGGTTTGAAAAAAACTGTTTAAGTAAGCATATTTTAAAACTTTCTTATTTTCTTTTCCGCTAATATCAAGATATTTTTCCAGTTTAATTTTATCTTCAGTTAAAGTGCCGGTTTTATCAGTGCAAAAAATATCAATATTGCCCAAATTTTGAATGGAGGGAAGATTTTTAACAATAACTTTTTTACCAGCCATCCGAACTGCTCCTCTCGCCAAAGCGATGGTGATAATCATCGGCAAAAGTTCCGGCACCATTCCTACGGCTAAAGCCAAAGCAAAAAGAAAAGAATTAAGAACGCCGTGATTTAAAAGAGAATTAATAAAAAAGACGAAAGTAACAAGGAATATCACGGTTTTAAAAATTAAACCGCCCAGTTGCTTTACTCCCCTGTCAAATTCTGTTTCCGGCTCTATGTCGGTCAGATTTTCAATGATTTTGCCGTAAGTAGTTTTTAAACCCGTGGCAGTTACCAAAGCCGTGCCAAAACCGCTGACAACCGTTGTTCCTCCAAAAAGCAATGACATTTCAGAGTCCTCTTTTGGAAGACTAAGGTCTAAAAACATTTCCTCGCTTTCCTTGACTACGGGCAATGACTCCCCGGTTAAAACCGCTTCGTTTACAAATAAATCCTTGGCGGAAACAACATAGGCATCAGCCGGGATAATGTCGCCGGCCGATAAAAAAATGATGTCACCGGGGACAATTTCCGAAACTTTAACTTCCCTTTTTTGTCCTTCTCTCAAAACCGCGGCGGTTATTGTCACTCGGCTTTTTAATTTTTCAACTGCTTGACTTGACTTGGAAGTTTGGTAAAAATCCAAAACAAAACTCAAAATAATGACTAAAAAAATTAAAGAAGCGTCTATGATTTCGCCCAAAAAAGCGGAAATTAAAGTCCCGCCCAACAAAAGGATAATAAGGGGATTTTTAAATTTGCTTAAAAAAAGTCGCGGTTTTTCAAACCGCCACTTCTTCTTTTCTAAAATATTAAAACCATACTCAGCCAGGCGAGCTCGGGCTTCTTCTTCAGACAATCCTTTGGTTGAAGCTTTAAATTGAACTAAAAAGTCCTTAAGCTTAAGTTTTTTATTTTCTCGGGCAAGATTTATTGAGGCTTCCATAAAAATAACTTAAATGCTGTTGGTTTTGGACCTTAGGAGAAATTTAACCGTTTATTTTTAAAATCACTTAATTCCCGGCGATAATTTTCCAGTTTTGTTCGTTCGTGAATGGCTATTTGCTTTTCTTCATCGTCCAGTTCCTCATTTGCTAAAATTTCCTCCAAGGGTTTTAATTTGCTTTTCAGCTTTTCTTCAAAAGAGAATTTTGAACATTCCTCTTGGCGGGATAAATATTTTATTACTTGCTTCATCAAATCTTCCAACGCTCTTTTTTGGTTTAAATAATAAGCCTTCGCCTCGGGGTTTTGGGCAGTAGAAAAACATTCCTCGGTAAATTTTATTTTTTTTCTCAAATACTCTGAAAAACCAGTGGTCTCAAATATATTGATCTCGGTTAAATCAGGTTTGGCCCCCAAGATTTTTTCCATTTTTTCGCCTTCCATATTTTTTAACCTTCTTTGTCAATTTTACCAA
>Ga0210017_1000748_pt1 | contig 28102 bp, 24 predicted proteins | sample CryGeyCG2014_020_FD_183966 | JGI IMG/M metagenome (GOLD analysis project Ga0210017, IMG submission 183966) | Groundwater microbial communities from aquifer - Crystal Geyser CG08_land_8/20/14_0.20 (SPAdes) (version 2) | ecosystem: Environmental > Aquatic > Deep subsurface > Groundwater | place... | reverse complement strand
TTGTACTTCTTCCTCTAAAACTTCTTCTGGTACTTCTTCAATTAAAGGTTGTGGTTTTACGTCTTGTGTAGGGGCCTCGGCTTGTTGAATTTTTTGGGCGATTATTTGATTAGGAAATTGCATTTTCAAGGAAATAACTAAGTTATATTTTTCTTGAATTGGTTCTTCATCTGAAGGGCAAAGATGTTCATAAGAAATGAAAATATGCGGTTTGGTAGTTGCTTGAATACCAGAAGAAAGAGGTCTTTGGGGGTCTCTTCTTTCATCTTCAGTCAGCAATCGCGTCCCTAAAAGTCTTAACACCGTATCTATAGCCGTTCTTCGGGCAGGATCTGTATATTTAAAATCTAAAGATAAGAAACCTTGATGTTGGTTATTGTGTTCTAATTTCTTTAGTTCATCATTAATCCATTTAATGATTTGGCCGACAACGGAAGAGACTTCGGAAATAATTTTTACTTTGGGTTTTAAAGAATCTAAAATGACTTTTTCTTTTTCATCATCACTGATAGAAATAACAGATTCTTTTTCTTTATTTAAAACAGCCATTACCCTCCTTAGAATTTTATCCTAAAACTTGATTTAAGTATAACATCAAAGTTAACAAAAGTCTACAACAATAGTATAACACATCTCAAATTTGTTAAGTTATCCACAGTTTGACATTAATTGTTAACTTATGTAAATTAATGGTAGGAAATATTTGATTAGGAGGGGATGTTGATAAAGTCCTCTAAGCTGAAAAATTTTTTAACAATTTCTGAAGCTTGCCATCTTTTGAATGTTCATCCCAACACTTTGCGAAATTGGGACAATAGTGGAAAATTAAAAGCAATTAGAATCGGCGATAGAAAAGACAGGCGTTACAAAAAAGAAGATGTCCTGTCTTTTTTTCATGGGGAAAAGAAATCAGAAGACAATCAGTTCAAAGTTGCTAGCACTCAGTTAAAAGAATTTTCTTTTAATTTTCAAGATGTTCAACCCTTAGGTTCTGTATTACCTACTTTAAAAACAAGTCAAAAGTAAAAAGTAAAAAGGCAAAACCACAATGCAAAAGTCAAAAGTGTATAAATTAGATAAGGGAAAATTAGTTTTAACTTTTAAGTTGTAGTTTTTAGTTTTTCGTTTTAAGTTTTGAGTTTGGAGAAAATATGAGTCTTGGATTAATCTTTGCTTTCATGGCTTTATCAATTGGTAGTTTATTCTTCCTATATGCTCTCAAATATTACATTACCATTGTTTTAGTTTTAGGATTTTCCCGACGAGCCGCAAGGAACGGAAAAAATGGAAATGGAAACGGAAGTAGAAGCGGATTGGGGGGCAATGGAAGAAATGGAAGCAATGGCAGAGGTATTTTTTATCGTCTTTTCGGAAAAAGCTTAAATGGCAATGGAGCAAACGGCAATGGTAATAATCATGGTTTGGGAATGATTCCTGACTATGAGAAAATCCCTTTGCAAAAACAACCCTTCGTCTCTATTCACCTTCCCTTCTATAACGAAAAGAAAGTCGCTAATCGTATTTTAGCCGCCTGCACTTCGATGGATTATGAAAACTTCCAAGTAGTTGTGGTTGATGACAGCACCGATGAAACAATCGATATCTTAGAAAAATGGAAAACTCATCCTAAAGTAAAAGTTGTTCATCGAACCTCTCGAGAAGGGTGGAAAGGTGGCGCTTTAAAAGTTGCCTTAGAACACTCTGACCCTCGTACTGAATTTGTGATTATCTTTGATGCTGACTTTGTGCCTTATCCAGATACTATCTGGCAGTTTTTAAAATACTTTAACATTGGAGTCAATGGCACCAATGGTAATGGTAATAATGGTAACCCCTCGACTACGCTCGGGGTAAACAACCTTGAAAATGGCAACTACAAAAAGAGCAACATTGCGGCAGTTCAAGGTTATCAATGGCATGTTTTAAATAAAAATGAAAACTGGATAACCAGAGGGGTGAGGACTGAATTTGCCGGCTCTTATGTGGTGGAGCGACCGGGCACCGAAGTTTTTGGTTCAATGAAACTGATTGCTGGTTCTGTCTATATGATTAGGGCTGATATTTTACGAAAATATGGCTGGGGAACCTCGATTACTGAAGATTTTCAATTAACCTTGCGACTTTATGCTGATGGTTACAAAGTAATTTACACCCCCTATGTCCAAAGCCCTTCCGAATGCGTTTCCACCATTAAAAGACTAATCCGTCAGCGAATGAGATGGGCAGAAGGTCATACCCATAATATTAAGAAGATGTTTTGGCAGATTTTGCGCTCGCCCCACCTCCAAAAGCGAGAAAAATTAGAATTTTTGTATTTATCTCCCTATTATTTACAAGCGGCTTTCTTTTTAACTGGTACTTTATGCTGGTTTATATCTGATGCTATTTTTAAAACCCCCTTGCCATTTTGGACAGCCCTTTGGGGCTGGTGTTTGGTTCTAACTAATATGTTTGCTTTACCTTTGATGAATGGAGTGGGGCTGTTTTTAGAAGAATCACCCCAAAAAGACTATTTAGGCATTTTTTCTTTTTTACTTTTATGTTATATTTTAGTGCCTTTTCAGGCCTACGCCGCAGTCAAGGGTTTATTTGAGAAAGAAGAAGGACATTGGTTTAGAACGCCAAAGTCCGGTCTAATTACTGATACTTTTTTGCGCTCGAGCTTTAGAAGATTTTTTGAAACGTTATTTCCAGGCCGCCGAGGCGTCGCTCATCAATCTTTTGGTCCGGAACTTGCTTATGCGACGGCTAATAACAAATTTGATGGGTTTGGGATAAGGAAGAGAAATCTGCCTTGGCTTCCAAAAACAGTTTTAATAGTTTTATTAACCATTGCCATCAATCTAGTTGTTTTCGCTCGCAATGTTCCTGAAGTTTCAGCCAGTGTGGTTAACAATTTTTATCTGGCGGCCACTGCTACTGATGAGGATGGCCTAAGCGTTTCTGGTCTTTATAACTCTGGCAATTGGCAAAAACAGGGAGCAGCAGTTGGGGGAACCAATACTGATCTGGCCGCCACCGGAACCTATTGGTGGTATTCCCGAGCCTATCCAACTGATACCGGTGATGCTTCGTTGACTGCTGGAACTCATTATTTCAATTTTTGTGTTGCTACTAATGGGTCAGGAGCTGCTAGTGGTTTTGTCTACACGGTTGAAGTTGGCTATTGTAATGGAGGCTGCAATGAGGCAGCTGATTATAATGTAATTGCTACCAGCCCCACCATTACTTATCTCAAAAATAAACCTTTAGGATGTTATCAAGAAACAATTGGGTCAGGCTCAGCTTATACCTTTACTGCCAGCAATAAGGCTCGAATCTATACAAAGATGTATGTAACTACAGTGAACTCTGTATCTATGGGTTATAATGGCAGCACTGGAAATTATATTTCAAATCTGCAAACGCCAAATTTGACTGTTCCAGAAAAGGTTTTAATTTTATTAGCCATTATTCCATTTTTGCCGTTTTTAGTCAGGAAACTACAGGAAAGAAAAGTAAGAATAAAAAAATAACCAATGTTTAATTAACCTAATTTCTAATCAAATCCCAATGAAACAATTTTCAAACAAATTTCAATCAGCTCAAGCAGAACAATCTTCACCAAGTTTCGAAAAATCCACCTTCTTAACCTTGTTTTTAATCGCCGCGGTGATTCTTTTGATGCTTCCTTTCTTTACTACTTTTAACGAATTTCTGACTAAAATAATTGAAAAATCGGCTTTATATCAACCAATTCAAGACCATATCGTTCCTTTCTTTGCTAAGATGATCGGATCTTTGCTTATCCCTTTTGGAGTGAAATTTACCGCTTATTTAGATGGGATGATGATAAACGGTGTGCCGATGAGAATGACTTGGAATTGTTTAGGTTGGCAATCTTTGGTTTTGATTTTGATTACATTTTTGACTGGTTTAACCGGCAATTATACTAAATTTTCTAAATTAGAGTGCATTATGATTGGCATTTTGGGAACCTTTTTAATCAATATTTTCAGGATTACCTTTACTTCTTTGCTTGCTGCTTATTGGGGAAGACTTTTTGCCATTGTCTTTCATGATTATTTTGCCACTTTCATTACTTTAATCTGGCTGTTTGTGTTTTGGTGGTTTAGCTACGCGTTTGTGCTGCGGAGCAGCACATAGCAAAGAGCGCAGAGCACATAGCACAGAGCGCTAAAACCAGGGAGGGTATATGAAAATAATCAAACAAAACCAAGCAACAGGATATAGACGATTGGCTATTTATCAAAAAGCCGATCAGCTGGCTCATGGCGTTTACAAGATCGCCAAAAAATTACCCAGAGAAGAGATGTTTGGTTTATCATCGCAACTCAAACGAGCCGTCCTGTCTGTCCCCACAAATATTGTCGAGGGTTACGCCAGGCACAGCGATCAGGCCTTTAAAAATTTTTTAGCTATTTCTTATTCCTCGCTTGTTGAGGTGGAATATCTCTTGTATTTTACATATCAGGAGAATCTTGTTTCTCAAGATGACTTTAAAGGTATCCAACCGCAAATCGAGGAGTTAGAAAAAATGCTTTGGCAGTTTATCAGCAAAATTAAGAAAGATATTGCTCAGCGCTAATTGCTAAGAGCTATGCGCTAAACATGGTATCATTGCAAATTTTAATGCCGAACGGTTGCTGTACAAAAGGATAGTAAATCCGAAATTCGCTTAACTTAGTTGTAAATTCGCTTAAATTCGTGATAAGATTCACTTGGAGGGGATTTGGTTGAGAAAAAAGACAATTTAATCCAAATCAAGAGTCTATTTTCTATTTGTTTTGTTATCGGTATTTTGATTTTGAATTTTGTTTTGGTTTATCCGATATTTTTTTCGGCTTACACCCATTTTTTAGGTTCTTTTGAAGCAGCTTATATTTCGGAAGCCAGGTTTATTTCCAACAATTTTCCTCATCTTTCTTATAATCCTTTATGGCACCTTGGTTTCCCATTTTATCTTTTTTACAATCCTTTATTGCCATTTTTAATTTCTGGATTTCATTTCCTGACCAATTTGGATTTTTCATATCTTTATCGGATTTTAACTGGTTTTTCCTACATCGCTGCACCTTTGACTTTATATCTTTTTGTCAAATATTTGACCCGAAAAGAATTCCCAGCCGTTTTGGCGGCGCTGGCTTTTTCCACCCCAACCAATTTCTTTGCCTGGCTTGCTCCAAATATCTGGGAAGACATTAAAACCTACGGCTTTGTGCCATGGAAATTGATTGGATTGACTGTTTATGGTCAGGGACCCCATATTATTGCCTTGGCTTTGATACCTTTGGCTTGTCTATTTTTCCTTCATACCCTTAAATATCCTAATCTGAAATATTATGTTTTAACTGGAATAACCACGGCGGCTGTTGCTTTAACTCACTGGCCTTCATTTATTATTCTGATTTTGATGCAAGGCGTATTGCTTTTTTCTGAAATTCTGCTCGGTCAGACTTTGAGGAAAATTAAAACTGCTTTTTTTGCCTGGCTTTTGACTTACGGTCTGGCGGCTTTTTGGCTCAATCCTGCCTTTTTGGCTCGTTCTTATACTTTGGGCGGAGAAGAGGTTTTAGCCAATTGGGCCAAATTGATTCCTATCTCCTTTGTCGTTGTGCCGGTAACAATCACCATTTTGTTTTTGATTTTTGACCGAAGACCGCGGCTCCAGCCATTTTTAGTGGCACTTTTGTGGTTTTTGATTCCATTTCTGCTGATTGTCACCTACAACATTTACGGAAAGGCCTTAGTCCCCAAACCAGACTTTTTAACCCCTGAACTGGGGATGGCTTCGGCAATTCTTCTCGCTGTTGTCCTGACCATTTTCACGACCGTCTTTTTACATCTTTTAACATTTAAATTGAACGAACGGGTTTATCACATTGCCAACTTATCTTCTTTTGTCTTTATTATTGGAGTTTTTATTTACCTTGCTTCTTCTTCTTCTTCTTCTTCTTTAAAACTGACTAAAGGCCATCAAAATATTAAAGAAACACCGGTTTATCAAGCCACCCAGCATTTAGATAAAGAAAGAGAGACGGGGAGGGTTTTATCTTTTGGCGATTCTTCCTTGTGGCTTAATGTTTTTTCTAACCTGCCGCAAGTTGACGGTTTTTCTGAACTTGGCAATAACCATCCTTTCTGGGAAAAGGGGGCAGAGGAGGTCAGAAAATCTAAAGATCCTGAAACAGTATTGGCTTGGTTTTCGGCTTTGAATGTTAAATATTTGGTGGTGCCGAAAGGTGAATCTCAAAAATACGAAGGATTTTTAGAGAAAGATGTGGAGATTGGGGATTTGGCTCTCTTTCATGTTCCTTTAAAAAATCCGTCTTTGGTGAAAATAGTTAATACGACAAAAGTTGAGGGTTTTCCCTTTGATGGCCTGCCTGCCGGCGAGGCAGGTAGTGAAAAAGGAATAAAAGAATACCAAGAATTGATTGAAGAAAATCCCGTGCCAGAAGTTACGGATTGGCCCAAAAATAATCAATTAAAAATAGACACGCATTTGGAAGAAAATCAAGGGATTGTTGTTCAGACCGCTTGGGATAAAGGGCTTTTCGCCTCTTTGAATGGTCAGAGGTTAAAAGTCCAAAAAGATCCTTTAGGTTTTGTCTATCTGAAGCCCGAAGAAAGTGGTTTTGTCAGTATCAATCTTTCTCACAAATTGCCCGGTAATGTTTATTTTGGTTATGTTTTAACCCTTTTGACCTTATTGTATTTAGGACTTTTGCAAATTAAACCGATTAGAAAGTTTTTAATGTGGCAGGAAGTCCAAGTTCCACCCGGCGTTTTAATTAGACCAGAGGAATTAGCCAAAGAAGAAATTAACCCAGAACTTATTGAAAAGACGAAAAAATATTACCAAGAAGAGGACAATTTAGATTGGGTGAAAATGACTGACCAATTTAAGGGGATAGTCAATTACTTTCATAAAAATCGAGAAGATTTGGTTAAAAAATTGGTTGAGCAATACGGCGAAGGGAAGAAATATTTAGATGCCGGTTGCGGCACAGGACTTTTATTGCGGCATCTACCGCCTGGCTCGGTTGGTTTGGACATTAACCCAAGGGGGATTACCAAAGCTAAAGAATATGTGCCAAAAGCGGCTTTGGTGGTGGCTGATATAGAAGAGATACCTTTTCCGGGCAATATGTTTGAGACCGTTTTATGCGTCGATGTGCTGGATAGACTGCCTCGTCCAGATAGGGCAATTTCCGAAATTGAAAGGGTTTTAAAGAAAGGCGGGATTTTGATTGGAACAGTCCCTGCCTTAAATCCATTGTGGCGACTACAATTTTTAACCACTACTGCTCCAGAAACCGAACCTTATCGCAAAGAATACACAAAAAGAGAGATTGAGAGGTTGCTGGCACCTTTCAAAGTCATTCATCTTTCGCCGGCGTTGTCTGGAATGACCTGGGCGTTCGTCTGCCGGAAGGCAGACTAAAAGTTAAAAGTCAAAAGTCAAAAGGTAAAACCACAATGCAAAAGTCACTTACGAGCAAAGCGAGTGTGCTGCGAAGGCAGAAAGTTTATGATTTCGAAAGAGGAAAATAGTTTTAAATTTTAAGTTGTGGTTTTTACTTTTTCGTTTTAAGTTTTGAGTTTTTTGGGAGGTTTGATGTATTACATTTATCCACAAATTATCTTAGCCTTTACGATTGCCTTATACCTCTATGACCGCTACATAAGGCAGGAAGTTAAAAACCTGACTACTTTGGGCTTAATTATTGGGTTTATCAATTTGGCTTTGGTTGGTCTGATTCAATTTATTATTTCTACCAATCTCCTTTTATGGGATTATAAAATTCTTTATTTTCTAAGATACCTGTTCTTGGTTTCGGCTTTGGTTTTCATTTTTTGGGCGGTAGTGAGATTGGTTAGTCAGAAATTGTTTTTCAAAACTGTTTTGCCTATTTTGATTTTCTTAACCGTTTTATTTTGGGGCTATTTGGGCGTTTTTGTTTTAGAAGATATCTCCTTGGCTACTTTAGTTGGCACCTTTATTTTCTATGTTCCGATTGGTTTAACTTTGGGTATTTTATTTCTTCTTCTTTATTCTCGCTTGGCTTTTATTAAAGATGGTTTTAAAAATAACTTAGGTCCATTTTTTATTTCTTTGGGTTGGTTTATTCACGCTATCAATGCCTCACGAGTCCCCTTTGTCTTAGATAAGCCGGAGATGGAAAAATATCTGCTTTGGGTCGCAATTCCATACATCTTCTGGCTAATTGGCTTTATTCTTTTAGAAAAAGAAACCAAAAAAGTCCTTGAGACGAAATTGAAGATTCATGGGTTAAGACGCAAAGGCACAGAATAGGACGCGAAAGCGCAAAAGGGGTTTAGCGCCTTAGCGTTAAAGGATTTCACGTTTTTGCGATAAGATTTGACAAACTTTGTAAGATATTGTATGATAAAGATGTACAAAACAAAAACAAAAAGAGAGGATAAATGAATTTAGATGATTTAATCTCGCCACGTGAAGAAAAAAAGGTTATGAAAGATGTAGAGGAGGTATGGTTTAAAGAAAAAACAGAAGTTTCAAAGCTTTTGCAGACACTTCAACCAGAAAGATTACAAGACAATTAATTTTTTTTGAAGAAAATGTAATTTAAGTAAAAGCCTAACCAAGGGGCTTTTTTGTTTTTATGATAAAATGGAGACGAAAGAATTAAGAATGAGAATTAAAAAGAAAGCTGCGGTGGCTATGTCAGGGGGTGTCGATAGTAGTGTCGCTGCGGCTATTTTGCAAAAAAGAGGTTTTGAGGTAATTGGGATTTTTTTGAAATTCTGGCGCGACCCGAAAGTGAAAACAGAAGTAGAAAATTTATGTTGTTCCATCGAGGCATTAACTTGTGCTCGAGCGGTAGCCAGAAAATTGCGAATTCCTTTCTATGTTTTAGATTTTTCAAAACCATTCAAAAAAATGGTTGTTGATTATTATTTGAAAGAATATCAATCGGGCAGAACTCCAAACCCTTGTGTTATGTGCAATAAATGGATTAAATTTGATTTACTTTTAAAAAAGGCCTTCGCGTTGGGTGCAGATTATTTGGCGACAGGACACTACGCCCGCCTGTGGCGGACTAAATTAAAAAGTAAAAACGAAAAAGGAAAAACTACAACTAAAAATTTAAAATTGCTCTCTGCTAAAGATCAAATTAAGGACCAATCATATTTTTTATGGACCTTGACCCAGGAGCAATTGAAACACCTTTTATTCCCAATTGGCGACTATACCAAAAAACAGGTGAGAAAAATGGCTCAAAAATGGCAGTTGCCGACTGCCCAAAGGGCCGATTCACAAGGAATCTGTTTCATACCCGACCGTAATAATCCATCATTTTTGGCCCGTTATCTTAAAAAATTAAAAAAAGAAGGGCCAATTTTGGACTTAAAAGGGAAAGTTTTGGGTAAACATTGCGGCCTGGGCTTTTATACCATTGGTCAACGGCATGGCTTGGGTATTTTTGATACATTGCCGCTTTATGTGCTAAAATTAGATGTAAGCAAAAATGCTTTGATTGTTGGTAGAGAAGAAGATTTATACAAGGATGGCTTATTAGCAAATGGTACAAACTGGATTGAGCCGAAAGCAAAAAAAAACATAAATAAAGGTGATGCAATCAATTGCCAAGCAAAAATTCGATACGGACACAAGGCGACAGGCTGTCGCCTGTCTAAATTAAAAAGTAAAAATGAAAAACTAAAAATTGTCTTTCAAAAGCCTGTGCGGGCGATTACGCCTGGGCAATCGATTGTTTTTTATTCAGCGGATGAAGTTTTGGGCGGCGGCGTAATCCATTGAAAGCGCTAACCGATCAAAAAAGCCTAATTTCCAGAGTAAAAGAGAACCGTCCCCGATTTATTGAAATAAGTTAACAAAAGTTAACAAAAAATAACAAATATGAAAAAATCAAAAGTTTTTCTCAAAATTATCTTAATTTTAGTCCTACTTTCTTCTTTTTATTTTATTGGCTATCTGCAAGGTCATGACAATTTAATTTATGAGAAAAATTTTACCCCCAAAATAGTCAATACTGAATTATATAAGCCCAAAGAAGTAGATTTTTCTCTTTTTTGGGATGTTTGGAACAAAATAGATGACAAATTTATTGGCGATAAGGATGTAAAAGAGGTAATTTACGGGGCAATTTCGGGAATGGTATCATCATTAAATGACCCTTATTCAGTATTTATGAACCCAACTGATAAGAAGCAATTTATGGACGAATTATCCGGAGAATTTGAAGGGATTGGAGCAGAAATTGGTATAAGAAATAATAAATTTGTAATCATTGCGCCATTAGATAGTTCGCCAGCACAAAAAGCTGGTTTAAAATCGGGCGACGGAATTTTGAAAATCAACGGTAAGGAGATAGACGGTTTATCTTTGAATAACGTCATCGGGCAAATTAGAGGCAAAAAAGGTACAAAAGTTACAATAACAATTTTGAGAAATAATATAACCAAGGATTATGAAGTAACACGCAACTTGATAAAAGTTAAATCAGTTAGTTGGGAATTAAAACAAGATAACATTGCCTATATGAAAATTTCTCAGTTTGGTTCTGACACGAGCGCTCTTGCCCAGAAATATGCAGATGAAATTGTTGCTAAAAGTCCTAAAGGAATAATTTTAGATTTAAGAAATAATCCTGGTGGCTATCTTGACGCCGCTGTTGACGTTTCTTCTTTGTTTATTCTCCAAGGGGTAGTGGTTATTGAGGAAGGCAAGGATGGCAATAGGAACGAATATAAAACAACTTTGAAGCCTAAATTTTCCAACTTTAAAGTTGTAGTTTTAATTGACGGTGGTTCGGCCTCGGCAAGCGAAATTGTTGCGGGCGCTATTTCAGATGCTAAAAAAGGGATTTTAATCGGTGAGAAAACCTTTGGCAAGGGTTCTGTGCAAGATTTAGAAGACCTTAAGGATGGCTCTGCGTTGCGTTTAACAGTCGCCCATTGGCTGACTCCTACTGGTAAACAGATAAATGGCGTTGGCATTTCGCCCGACATTGAAATTAAGCTGTCTGATGAAGATGTAAATAACGGTTTAGATCCTCAACTTCAAAGAGCATTAGAGGAGATTAAAAAATGAAAGTGGTTTTGATGAAAGATTTAGATGATAAGGGTAAGAAAGGTGAGACCGTAGAAGTCAAACCCGGCTACTTTAAAAATTGGCTCTTTCCTAATGGACTTGCTGCATTACCATCAGATGAAACGGCAAAAAAAATTTTAACCGCAGTCAAAATTGAGCAAGACAAGAAAAAAAATCAATTAAATAACCTAAAAAAAATTGCTTCAGAATTAGAAGAAAAAACTTTGACATTCATTTTAAAAGAGGGAAAAAACGGACAAATTTTCGGCTCGGTTTCTGCTGCTGATATTGCCGCAAAATTAAATATCGATAAACATATTATTTTGTTAGAGCATACTTTAAAAGAGAAGGGTCAGTGTAAAGTTACGGTTAGATTTTCTCCCCAAATCAGTTCCCAAATAAATATTAAAATCAAAGGTGTTAAAACTGGCAATAAATTAGATAAATGATTTTAATTTTGCTTGACCCCGTAAAATTCCTTCCTGTCAAACCTACTACGTAGTGTTATGACAGGAGCGTCATCACGGGGTCGGCGTCACGCCAAGCGTGACTTGACAAAAAAATTGTGTTAAAATAGTTATAAGCAGATATATCTCAATATCAACCTTTAAGCTTCTCCAAGGAGGGGGAATGCCAAGCCCATTAGAAGAGCCATTGCCAGAAGAAATGCCGCAGACCAATCAAGCACCTCAAGTGAATCCAGGTCCGCCGCCAATGCAGGTTGAAAAACCTTCAACTACTCAAAATCCTGTGTCAAATGCTCAGCCGGTTCAACCCCAATCTGTTGGCCAAAAGCCTATGGAGCATTTTGTTGATATGCCGCCTAGAAATATTGAGGCACAAAGTTCTTTAGAAGAATCTCTACAGATGCCTTCTGCACAAAAGCCCTCGAAGTTAAAATGGTTCTTCGTCTTTATTGTATTGGTTGGTCTAATCTTTGGAGGGTATGTTGTTTATCAGAAGGGATATCTTCATTCAATATTTACCAGATTCAGTTCGGGCACAGGATCTAATTCTATACAAGCTCTCCAGCCAGTATCGGACGCAATGTCAAGATTAAATTCTTTTCGTGTAGAGGGAGATATTACTCTTCAGCTACAATCAACACAAACTTCAAAATATCAGGGCAGTTGGATAATTAGTGGTAAGGGTGAGGATAGAAATGGCTCATTTGAAATTACCACGCAAAATTTACCTTCCAATATTTTAGCAACTTATCCTGCTTTAAAAGATACTTCTAATTTAAAAATAAACTTCATTCTGAAAGATAATATTTTCTATTATCAAATCCCATCTTTGAAAGATAATAGTACCGCAACTTATAGAAAAACCAATTTTTCGTTGATAAATACCGTTTCCACTGGCGTACCCTTTCTTATGCCCGACAAAATTGACTTAAATTATCTAACACAAAATTTACAGCAATTCCAGAAGGGTCAGCAAGAAACGATTGACGGCATTGAAACTATATCTTATCAAGTGGACCTTAAAGATTTGCAGTCTTTCACATTTTGGGTTGGCAAGAAGGACAATTTAGTTTATCAGTTAAAACATAGTTTTCCATGGCAAATTGCCAGTGAAAATTTTCAGGTGGCAATGACCGGCAAATTCTCCAAACCGGCTCAGGAGCTGACAATTACAGCCCCCAGTAATGATGAAATTAATCAAGGTTCAGTTTCGGATTTATTTAAAGGTAAAACAGTAGCAACCAATAAACCCGATACACAGCGCAAAACAGATTTAAAGTTAATTAAGACAGCGCTCAACAATTATCAGAGTGATTACAGCGTTTATCCCCAATCAACTGCATTAATAAAGACCAGCGATACCAATTCCGTTTTAGCAAAAGCGTTAGTGCCAAAATATATTGAAAAATTGCCAGTTGACCCGCAAACTCCTAAATACTATTATGGATATAAAAGCGACGGAACAACTTTTGAATTATCGGCAGTTTTAGAAAATAAAGACGACCCGGAAGGTCAAAAGATAGGGGATAAAACTATTCTTATTTTGAAAAGTGATTAACCCCCTCGACTGGCTCAGGGTAAAGGAGAAGAAATGTCAACGGGACTTTGGATATTAATTGGAATTGCAGCCGTAATCTTACTTGGGGTTTTGGTTATTTATAATAGTTTAGTGACCCTGAAAAACAGGGCAGAAGAAGCTTGGTCAGATATTGATGTTCAACTCAAGAGGCGATACGATTTAATTCCAAATTTAGTTGAGACAGTGAAAGGTTATGCCAAACATGAGAAAGAATTATTTGAAAATGTGACCAAAGCAAGAACAGCGGCTATTGGGGCTGAAAGCGTGAAAGATCAGGAAAAAGCGGAAAATATACTTACTTCTACTTTAAAATCACTTTTTGCGGTGGCGGAAAATTATCCTAATTTAAAGGCCTCAGAAAATTTTCAGAAACTTCAGGATGAATTGACTGACACTGAAAATAAAATTGAGGCGGCCAGGCGTTTCTACAATACTAATGTAAGAGATTTGAATATTAAAATTGAAGTATTGCCAAACAGTATGGTGGCTAAAATGTTTAATTTTCAAAAAAAGGAATTGTTTGTTATTGAAGAGCTAGCGGCGACCAAGCCAGTACAGGTTAAGTTTGAGTAAAAAATAATTTCATTAAAATATTAAATAGAAAGGAACAACATGCCAGAGGAAACACCCGTGGGAACAGGTAACCAAAAAGACATTGAGGAAAACAAGGTATTAGCTATCATTTCTTATTTTTGGTTGCTGTGTCTAATCCCTTTATTAGCTAAAAAAGACTCGCCTTTTGCTCAGTTTCATGCCAAACAAGGGCTGGCGTTAGCCATTGTGCAAACAATTTGGGCAGTGGCATCATGGGTTCTGGTATCTATCCCTGTTCTTGGGGTCCTTATTAACTCACTGGGTTGGATTGCCATTTTCGTCTTGTGGATTATCGGCATTATTAACGCTTCTTCAGGCAAGATGCAGAAATTGCCGGTTATTGGCGGTCTTACAGAAAATATAAAAATATAGAGAATGTACAAACAGATAGATTCCAATAAAAGAAGGACATCTTTTCTTTTAGTTTTATTTTTTATTTTTATTATTGGACTCGGCTATTTATTTTCTTATGTTTTTAATAGTTTTTGGATTTTGTTTTTTGCAGTGGTTTTGGCAATTATTCAAGCGTGGAGTTCTTATTATTATTCTGATAAAATTACTTTATTTATTTCAGGTGCAAGGGAGCTCAAAAGAGAAGAAAATGTGCAACTCCACCGTATAATTGAGAATTTAGCGATTACAGCAGGGTTGCCAAAACCTAAGATATATCTTATTGAAGATTCTGCGCCAAATGCTTTTGCCACAGGAAGAGATCCAAATCATGCTGTTATTGCGGTCACTTCAGGTATTTTGGAGAAACTTGATAAAACTGAACTTGAAGGTGTAATTGCTCATGAGTTCTCACATATCGGCAATTATGATATTCGTTTAATGACTATTGTAGTTGTTTTAGTTGGAATTGTCGCTTTAGTTTCGGATTGGATTTTAAGGTGGACATTCTGGGGAGGAGCAAGGAGAAGAAGCAATGGTGATTCAGGCCAATTACAATTAATATTCCTAATAATTGCCATTATTTTGGCAATTTTGGCGCCGCTCGCGGCAATGCTGATACAGTTGGCTATCTCCAGAAAAAGAGAATTTTTGGCCGATGCTTCTGGAGCTATGTTGACGCGCTATCCGGAAGGTCTGGCTTTAGCTTTGGAAAAAATCTCCAAAGATAAAGAACCGCTTGAAGTTGCTAATAAAGCCACCGCCCATCTTTATATCGTAAATCCATTGAAAGAACATCAGGGCAAAACCGGCATCGGCTGGTTTGCCTCTCTTTTTATGACCCATCCGCCTGTTGAGGAACGGATTAAAGCTCTAGAATCTATGGTGTAATATCTCTTCAGTTACAAGCTTGCTAATTAAGTTGTCTTTAGGTTAAAATTGAGATAAAGGTGGTTTAAATGGCCGCAAAAATGACTATCGAAAAGGCCAAGAAAAGAATTCAACAGCTCAAGAAAGAAATAGATAAAATCCGCTATGCTTATCATGTGTTAGATAAGCAAATAGTTTCTGATGCCGTGAAAGATTCTTTGCAGTATGAACTTCAAGAGCTGGAGCAGAAATTTCCGGATCTCATTACTCCAGACAGCCCCTCCCAAAGAGTCGGCGGCGAACCGTTGGATAAATTTCAAAAGGTACGGCACGAAGTACCCATGCTCTCACTGAACGATGTTTTTTCCTTTCAGGAGATGCAGAGTTGGCTTGAGCGTTTGCAAAGAATCAAAGTTGCCGGCTTTGAGAAAGAAATGAAAGACGGTTTTTATGCGGAATTGAAGATGGACGGGCTGGCAGTTAGTTTAGAATATGAAAATGGCATTTTCGTGCGCGGCTCTACCAGAGGGGACGGCATCACCGGTGAAGATGTTACTCACAATTTAAAGACAATTGAAGCCATTCCGCTTAAATTGAAAATTGAAAATTTACTTTCGAGCAAAGCGAGAGTGCTGCGAAGGCAGAGTTTGAAAATTTCCCCCAAAATTGAGGTTCGAGGGGAAGTATTTATGTCTAAAAAGGCATTAGATGAGGTCAATCGGCAGCAGGCAAAGAAAGACCTGCCGAAATTTGCTAATCCCAGAAACGCGGCGGCTGGCTCGATTCGGCAATTGAATCCTAAAATTACCGCTTCCAGGTATCTTGATTGCTTTATTTATGAAATTGTTACCAATTTGGGCCAAAAAACGCATCACCAGGTGCACCAGATTGTTCGGCAATTAGGCTTCAAAATTAACCCCGAAGATCGTCACTGCAGAGATTTCAACGAGGTAGAAAAATTTCACCAGAGTTGGATAGGGGGCAGAAAAAAGTTGCCCTATAATACCGATGGTGTGGTAGTAGTTGTCAACAATTTAGGTCTTTTGCAAAAATTAGGCGTGGTTGGCAAGGCGCCAAGGGGAATAATTGCCTATAAATTTCCCGCCGCTCAGGCGCAAACAATAATTGAGGATATTAAAGTGCAGGTAGGCAGAACCGGAACACTGACTCCAGTAGCTTATCTTCGTCCAGTTTCTGTTTCTGGTGTGACGATTTCTCGGGCAACCCTGCACAACGAAGATGAAATTAGCAAAAAAGATGTCAGAATTGGCGATACGGTGATAGTGCAAAGGGCGGGCGACGTTATCCCCGAAGTTGTGTCATCTTTAAAAGATATGAGAACTGGCGAAGAGAAGATATTCCATTTTCCCAAGAAATGTCCGCTCTGCGGCTCTCAAGTTGTGCGGCTAAAAGGGCAAGCCGCCTACAAATGCCTCGACCCTCAATGCTTTGTCAGAAAGTTCAAAAATATGCTCCATTTTGTCTCTAAGGCGGCCTTTGATATGCCCGGCTTGGGTCCAAAAATATTAAATAAATTTATCCAGGGAGGATTAGTGAAAGACGCAGCCGATCTGTTTACGCTCACACAAGGCGATATTGCGCCATTGGAGAGATTTGCCGAAAAAAGCGCTCAAAATATTGTCGACTCCATCAAAGCGGCTAAAACAGTGCCATTGCACAAGTTTTTATTCGCTTTAGGTATTTTGCAGGTGGGCGAAAAGGCAGCGCAGGAGCTGGCGCTCTCATTAAACAGACGGCTTGCCAAGGAGAAAAAAGCGCCGAAAATTGAAAATTACCTGAAAATGATTCAAAATATGAGTGTGCAAGAGCTTCAACAGCTTCCCGATTTCGGTCCTAAAATCTCTCAGAGTATTTACGATTATTTTCAAAACAGCGACAATGTCAAATTGCTCAAAAAATTGGGCAATGCTGACGTGGCCATTGAAGCGGGCGCCAAAGAAACCGCCGGCGTCAAACTGCAAGGCAGGATTTTCGTTTTTACCGGCACCTTAGCTGACATAACCAGAGAAGAAGCCAAAGAAATGGTAATCCAAAAAGGCGGTGAAGTTTCAGAATCAGTTTCCAAAAAGACTTCCTATGTCGTTGCCGGTTTAGAACCTGGCTCTAAATATGAAGAGGCGAAAAAATTGGGGGTGAAGATTTTGAGCGAAAAAGAGTTTTTGAAAATAATCTTGCAAAAATAAAGCCCCCATAAAGGGAATGAAGTAAAATGACATATGGAGAGATTAAATGGCAAAACTTTCTAAGCGACAAGTCGAGCATTTAGCCAATTTGGCCAGATTAAAACTTTCAGACAAAGAAAAAGAAATTTTTAGTAGGCAACTTTCGAAAATTTTAAATTATGTTTCAAAAGTGCAAAAATTTGTCAAAAATGGAGAAGCAGAGTTTCAAACAACTTCTTTAGAAAATGTTTTTAGGCAAGATAAAGTGGTCAATTGTGAAATTTTACCTGAAGACCTTTTGAAAAACGCGCCCGAAATTAAAGACGGATTTTTAAAAGTGCCAGAAATTTTGCAGGAGTTGTAATGGAAATTGCCAAATTAACCATTAAACAAGCTTCAAAATTATTACAAGAACAAAAGCTCACTTGTCAAGAATTAACTCGGGCAGTTTTAGCCAATATTGATCAAAAAGAACAAGAAATTAATGCCTTTATTACACTGGAAGGGGATTTAGCACTATTACAGGCACAAAAATGCGATGCGAGGCTTTCTAAGGGGCAGAGATTGAGCGAAATTGATGGGGTGCCTCTAGCCATCAAAGATAACATTTTAATCAAAGGACTTCCTTGCACAGCTGGTTCTAAAATTTTGGAGAATTTTATTGCGCCTTATGATGCAACGGTCATAAAAAAACTTAAAAACGCCGGTGTAGTTTTCGTGGGCAAAACTAATATGGATGAATTTGCCATGGGTTCTTCAACTGAAACTTCTTATTTTGGGCCCACTAGAAACCCCTTTGATTTAGAAAGAGTGCCTGGGGGCTCTTCAGGGGGCTCAACAGCGGCTGTAGCTTCACAGATGTGTCTGGGTGCTTTAGGATCTGACACTGGCGGTTCAATTAGACAGCCCGCCTCTTTTTGTGGCGTGGTTGGGTTTAAGCCTACCTATGGGAGTGTTTCGCGATATGGGCTGATTGCGATGGCCTCTTCTTTAGATCAAATTGGACCAATCACTAAAACAGTCGAAGATGCCAAGATGCTTTTTAATTCCATTAAGGGGGAAGATAGATTCGATTCGACCAGTGTTAAAGTTTCTAATCGAAAGATTAAAGAAATTAAAAATTTAAAAACGATGAAAATTGGCTTTATTGATACTCAACCAACAGACAAATCTCAAAAAATCTACAATAAGACGATTGAAAAACTAAAAAAATATTTTAAAAAGGTAGAAATAACTAGTCAATTAAAAGATGTTTTAGATCTTGCTTTAGCCTGTTATTACATTATTATGTTTGCTGAAGTTTCTTCAAATTTAGCTAGATATGATGGGATAAAATATGGATATAGCAAACTGAAAACTAAAAACGAAAAACTAAAAACAAAAAATTTGCTTGAGGTTTATTTACAAAGTAGGGCGGAGGGGTTTGGGGCGGAGGCAAAAAGAAGAATTATGCTGGGAACTTATGTTCTCTCAGCCGGTTATTACGAAGCCTATTATAAATCAGCTCAAAAGGCGAGGGCGAAAATTCGCAAAGCTTTTGAAGAAGTTTTTAAACAATACGATTTATTAATTTTGCCGACATCTCCAACTTTGCCTTTTAAGGTTGGCGAAAAAATTAACGACCCTTTAGTTATGTATCTTTCGGATATCTACACTGTTTCGGCCAATATTGCCGGTTTGCCGGCTATTTCTGTACCAATAGGCAAAGTCGACAATCTTCCGGTTGGGCTGCAAATTGTTGGACCGGCTTGGTCAGAAGATAAACTCTTTGATTTAGCTAAGGTGATTGAGACCATAAGATGAATAGAAGTTTTCACAGAGTATCTCATAAGTATGCTAAGGAAACGTCAGAAATGAAAACGGCAAAGGCCATTTTCAAAGCTATTTTTAATATTTTTTCGTTAATATTTAGAAAATCTAGGAAAAAAGGAAAAATTGATAAAGAATATAGCCGCAGCTGCTGGCATAAAATTGAAAATTTAGTTGCCACCAACCAGATATCAGATTTGAAAAATGCCTTAATTTTAGCAGATAATCTCATGGATTATGTTATGAAAGCCAACAATTGTGGTGATAATCTTGGGCAGAGACTGAAAAATCATCAGGGTAAATTTAACCCCGCAACATATCAGTTAATTTGGAAAGGGCATAAATTAAGAAATCAATTGGTACACGAAATTGATGCCGAAATATTTCATTTTCAAATCAAACAAAGCATTGAGGATTTTAAGCAAGGTTTAGAGGAGTTAGAGGCATTATGAAGTATTCTCCGACAATAGGTCTGGAAATCCATATAGAATTAAAAACTAATTCCAAAATGTTTTGTTCATGCAAAAATGATCCTTTTATTAAAAAACCAAATATCTACATTTGTCCAATTTGTTTAGGTTTGCCGGGGACCTTACCTGTTTTAAATAAAAAAGCGATTGAATGGACCGTTTTAGTAGCTTTGTCTTTGCAGTGCAAGATTGCTTCGGAGACAAAATGGGATAGAAAAAATTATTATTACCCAGATTTACCCAAGGGATACCAGATTTCGCAATACGACTTGCCACTGAGCTCTAACGGCGTTTTGGAGATAGATTTTGATGGAGAATTATTGCCCGTGGGCATTGAACGGGTTCACCTTGAAGAAGACACAGCCAAACTGATTCATCCTAAAGGTACAAATTATTCATTAGTCGATTTTAACCGAGCGGGAATACCCCTGATGGAAATCGTTACTAAACCAGATATGCATAGTGCAAGACAGGCGCAAAAATTTGCTAAGGATTTACAGCATATTTTGCGATATGTTGGTGTGTCCGACGCGGACATGGAAAAAGGCCAGATGCGTATTGAAGCTAATATTTCAATCTCAAAAGATGATAAATTAGGCACTAAAGTTGAAATTAAAAATTTGAATTCGTTCAGATCAGTGGAGAAAGCCATTGAGTATGAAATTTCAAGACAATCCAAAGTTTTAACCGAGGGCGGTACTATACTTCAAGAAACGCGTGGTTGGAACCAAGATAAACAGGAAACTTTCTCTCAAAGAAGTAAAGAATTTGCGCCTGATTATCGCTATTTTCCAGAGCCAGATTTGCCACCGCTAAAGGTGGGCAAAGATTGGTTAGCTGAATTAAAGAGCCAAATACCTCTTCTGCCAGCTCAAAAGAGACAAAAATTTTTCCAAAAGTATAAATTATCTTTAGAAATGGTTGAAATTTTGATTTCAGATAAGAATTTAACTTCTTATTTTGAGAAGGTCTTAGGCTTAAAAGGGTATAAAATCTCTCCCAAAACGTTGGCTAACTGGATGGTTCACAAAAATTTGAAGACAAAAATGGTGCCTGAAAAATTGGCAGGGTTTCTTTCTTTTCTTGAAAAAGGCGTCATTTCCGAAAGTATGGGTCGGGAGATTGCTTTAGAAATGATAAAAACCAACAAATCAATAGACCAAATTTTAAAAGAAAAAGGTTTAAAATTGATGGAAGATGAAAAGCAATTAGAACGGGTGATTGATGGGGTTTTGAAAGCAAATCAAAAAGTGGTTTTGGATTTTAAAAAAGGAAAACAGGCTGCTTTCCACTTTCTTATTGGTCAAGTAATGAGAAAGACTTCTGGTTTGGCAAATCCAAAATTAGTCAACAGGGTGCTTCGAGAAAAATTGTCAAGGTTATAGATTTTTTAAATGACAAAAATGAAAGCAAAAGAAAATAATCATCTAGAGAAAGCTCCCACCATCCTTCAAGGAAATGTGAAATCAACCTTTATGATTATTTTTGCGCTGTCTGCGATACTATTGATGTTACTGCCTTTTTTGACTACTTTTAATGAATTTTTAACTAAAATTGTGGAAAAATTTGGTTTTTATATGTGGATTCAAAACTATATTGTCCCTTGGCTAGCAAAAATGGTCGGAGCAATTTTGATGCCTTTTGGTGTTTCATTTGTCGCCCATCCAGAAGGAATGACAGTTAATGGAATTTATTTAGGATTGACTTGGAATTGTATTGGCTAGCAAAAATGGTCGGAGCAATTTTGATGCCTTTTGGTGTTTCATTTGTCGCCCATCCAGAAGGAATGACAGTTAATGGAATTTATTTAGGATTGACTTGGAATTGTATTGGCTGGCAAAGTTTAATTTTACTTTTAGTGACTTTTATCACCGGGTTGACAGGTTCATATACCAAGATTTCAAAATTAGAGTGTATTCTGCTTGGCATTTTGGGGACTTTTTTTGTTAATTTGTTTAGGTTAACCTTTACTGCTCTTTTAGGTGCTTATTGGGGACGACTTTTTGCGATAGTTTTTCATGACTATTTTGCTACGTTAGTGACATTAATTTGGCTTTTTTTCTTCTGGTGGTTCTCGTACACTTATATATTTCAATCAAAGAGAGGGTGATTCTAATCTAAAATACAACCTTCTTGACTTCATTACCCAATCATTTGTACAATAAAATGGATGGGTCAAGGAGGGTTTTTTGCAAAGATTATCACCTAAGCATAGACTGCGACTGGTTGAAAAAGTTATTAAAGATGGCGAATCTGTTTCAGATATTTGTCGAAAATTAGGGATATCGCGGACTATTTTTTATTATTGGAAGAGGCGCTACGAACGGGCTGACAAAGAGAGAAAATTAGAATATTTGAATGATAAAGAGCGAAGATATTATCAGCAGGCCACACCTGAACAGGAAAAAGAAGTTTTACGGGCGGTTATTAAACATCCTTCATTTAGCAGTCCACAAATTGTCAATTATCTTGCTCAAAAACATAGACAGCCCATTATCGGCAATCACGGTGTTCAAAATATCCTTAAGAGAAATAATTTAAATATATATTCTCAAAGACTTATTCATCAACAAATTCACCCCCGGAGCCACGCTCCATATGTTATTGGTCTTTTACTGCTTCTATCTCCCTTAATCATTGGCTTTCTTTTACAACCAGAAAAATCTATAGGCTATCTGCTTGCTTTCACAGCTTTGTTTTGTGGGATTATATTCTTTTTGTACTCAATAAAATACTATTTATCTTTAATTGTTGTCTTTTTATTCTCTACTCGCTATCGTAACGGTAATACTAATGCGACTGGTTTAATCCCCGACTACGAGAAACTTGCCCTTTCAAAACAACCCTTTGTCTCTATCCATCTGCCCTTTTATAACGAAAAGAAAGTCGCCAATCGTATCTTAGCCGCTTGCACTTCTATGGATTATGAAAACTATGAAGTAGTTGTCGTTGATGACAGCACTGATGAAACCATGCAGGTTTTGGAAAAATGGAAGTCTCATCCCAGGGTAAAAATTATTCACCGGCAGAAAAGAGAAGGGTGGAAAGGCGGAGCCCTTAAAGTTGCTTTAGTACACTCTGACCCTCGTACTGAATTTGTGATTGTCTTTGATGCTGATTTTGTGCCATATCCAGATACTATTTGGCAATTTTTGAAGTATTTTAATATAGGGGTTAATGGTACCAATGGTAATGGTAATAATTATGGTAACTCCTCGACTTCGCTCGGAGCAAGTAATAACCATAATAACCTTGAAAATGGTAACTACAAGAAATCAAACATTGCTGCTGTTCAAGGTTATCAATGGCATGTTTTAAACAAGAATGAGAACTGGATAACTCAGTCAGTCAGGTCCGAATTCTCTGGTTCATATGTCGTTGAACGGCCAGCAACAGAAATAAACCAGTCAACGAAACTAATTGCCGGCTCTGTCTATATGATACGAGCTGATTTACTTCGAGAATATGGCTGGGGAACATCGATTACTGAAGATTTTGAATTAACTTTAAGATTATACAAAGATGGTTACAAAGTTATCTTTACTCCATATATTCAAGCTCCAGCCGAATGCCCTTCTACTTTAAAAAGACTTATCCGCCAAAGAATGCGCTGGGCAGAAGGCCACACCTTTAATATCAAAAATATGTTTGGCAAACTCTTTCGTTCTCCTAATCTAACCTTTAAAGAAAAATTAGAATTTTGCTATCTCTCTCCCTACTATTTACAAGCCACTTTTTTTGTCCTAGGCACCCTTTGCTGGTTTATCTCTGATGTTGTTTTTGAAACTAAATTGCCTTTTTGGACCTCAGTTTGGGGTTGGTCATTAGTTGGTGTTAATTTCTTATCTTTACCCTTGATGAATAGCGCTGGACTATTTATTGAGGAAGCCCCGGGTAAAGATTACAGAGGCATTTTCTCTTTTATCTTTTTAGTCTATCTTTTAGTGCCTTTCCAAGCTTATGCCGCACTTAAAGGACTCCTTGAGACTAATGAAGGCACTTGGTTTAGAACACCAAAATCGGGCAAAGTAACCGATATTGTCTATCGTTTTATGTTTAGAAGATGGTTGAGAATACTTTTTCCAAGAAGAAAACAAGAAGAGCGACAAGAGAGGGAAAAATCTTCACCTTTACAACTGACTACTTCTAATAATCGTTTTGATAGTTTTCAAATTCAAAAAAAGACCATCCCATATTTGGCCAGAACTTTAATTATTATTTTACTCTCAGCCGCGATCTTACTTATCATTTTTGCTAAAAATATTCCCACTGCCCTAGCTAATCCTGATACTTTCTATTTGCATAAAAACGCCTCAGCTGTAATTACTGGTGTTACTGCTTGGCAATTAAAAACCACCGATGCTGATGAGGTAGAGAATGGGACAACTCTGAATCAATCTATCGCTGGCTATGTTGACCCCGATGGCGATGCAGCAACTTCTGGATGGGTGCCTACTCCTTCAGGTACTCATTTTACGACAATAAATGATGCAATAAGGCAACCGACAGTGCCAGATACGACTGATTATATTTCTGCGGGGGATGTTGGTGGTCAAGATGATTTTGATATGACCACCTTTACCACCACAACGGTAACCTCAATTAAAGTCTGGGTTTATGGGGAAAATCCTGCTGCTCAAGCTATATTTCAGGGAAATATCTATGTTGCCGGTGCTTGGCAGACCGCTGGAACTTTTACTGTTGGATTACCTGGTTCTCCAAGCTGGGGCTCAATAACTTATGATGGAAGCTGGACACAGGCAGATTTAGATAATCTAAAAGTAAGACTAATAAGAAGTGGGATAAATATAACTGCCACTAAATGCTTTGCGATGTATGCGGAAGTAACATATACTGGATTAACTGGTTGGTGGCAGTTTATGCCGGGGGCAACAAATACAACTTTTGAAACAGAATCTTCTCATTCGTCCGATGGTAAAGGCTGGATTTATGATACGGCTTATGGTGCAGGTGTTTATATTCCCACTGGTACCTGGACTTTCCGCTATCGGACTGTCCCAGTAGACACCACTGTCTGTGGTGATGCAGTCATCCACTTAAATGTTTACAAGGTAGCGGTTTCTTCTGGCAGCATCTCCTCTTCTACTTTTCTTTTTCATCAATCTGGTACAACTGATATTTGTGATGCTACCGTTAATGAGACAGTCACAGTTTCACCAAATCCTTCACAAGTTGATTTTGATGATAGCCAAAAATATCTTTATGTGGAGTATTTCCGTAATCAAACTGCTGGCTGTTCTTCGGGTACCGCATCAAACTGTGGTATTGGACTTTATGTGGAACAAACTGGAACTTCGCCCTATCCCAACATTACTTCTCCAACCGTGGTTATTCCAGAATATTCCATTGTTTTAATTGCAATTATTCCTTTTTTACCTTGGTTTATGAGAAGATGGCAGAAAAGAAAAAAATAATTACAATATTTTTAAATTCAATAAATGTCTTTTTTATGGTACAGTAAAAAATAAGATGAAGACGCTTGTGATAATTCCAACCTATAACGAAAAAGAAAATCTACCAATTTTAATCAAAAAGATTTTGGATTTAAAGTTAGATTTGCAAATTTTAGTTGTAGATGATAATTCACCAGATGGTACTGGTAAAGTTGCTGATGAACTGGCAAAGAATCATCCTGAAGTTTCAGTTTTACATCGCAGAACAAAAATGGGTTTAGGTTCAGCATATTTTGAAGGATTTAAATGGGCGCTTGGCCAGAATTTTGATTTTATTATCACTATGGATGCTGATTTATCCCATAATCCAAAAGATATTCTAAGATTTTTAGAAGAAGCGAAAGATTTTGATATTGTGGTAGGTTCTCGATGGATGAAAGGGGGTAGTATGGTTGGGTTTGATTTTTTTAGGAAATTTATTTGTTCAGGCTTTTCAATTTGGTTGGCCAGGAAACTTTTGGGTTTAAAAACAAAAGATGTGACTACTGGCTATAAATGTTATTCTCGACGTTTTATTGAATCCTTGAATCCAAATAAAATTACTGCGTCGAGTTATGCTTTTCAGGTTGAAATGATCGAAAAGGCCGAAAAAAATGGATTTTCTGTGATTGAAATTCCAATTGTTTTCCCACCTCGGAAATTTGGAAAATCTAAATTTTCATGGAGAGAAGTGATAAGTTCAGCTTGGGCTTTAATTAAATTAAAATGGAGTAAAAAGTGAAGGTTTTACTTATTTATCCTCCCTGGTCTTTAGAGGAGGAATTTGGCAAATTAGCTGAAGTGGGTAATCTCCAGCAACCTCTGGGGATTGGTTATCTTGGGGCTGTGTTAGAAAAGGAAGGGTATGAAGTTAAAATTATTGATGCGCCACCTTTAGGTTATAGTATTTCTCAAATTATTGATGGAGCTAGAGAATTTGGCCCAGATGTAGTGGGGATAAGTTGTGTAACAGCTGACTTTTATAAAGCAAAGAAGATGGCTTTAGAGATTGAGAAAGAAATTGATTGTCCAATTATTCTTGGTGGGGCTCATCTGACTGCTACTCCTTATGAAGCAATGTCTGAGAGATGTTTTGACTTTGGTGTTGTTGGGGAAGGCGAAATAACACTTTTAGAGCTTTTGAAGGAGATGAAAAAAGGTAAATCTGGTAATTTTGAAAGTGTTAGAGGAATTATTTTTCGAAGAGACGGTAAGATAATTAGGAGGCTTGCACGACCTTTTATTGAAAATTTAGATACTATTCCTTTCCCGGCACGCCATTTGATGCCGTCTTTGTCTTTGTATCATCCTACACCTGCTTCCTATAAAAAATTGCCAGTTGCTTCGATGATTACTTCAAGAGGGTGCCCCTTCCAATGTGTTTTTTGCGATCGAGCAATTTTCGGCAATGTTTATAGGTTTAGAAGTCCTAAAAATGTGGTTGATGAAATGGAGGTCTTAATTAAAGATTTTGGAGCAGGAGAAATTCGTTTTTGGGATGATACTTTTAATTTTTATCCTAAAAGGGTAATTGAGATTTGTAAGGCAATTTTAAAGAGGAAAATTGAAATTCCTTGGACTTGCTTAGGCCGAGTAAATTTTATTCAAGATGAAATGTTGCGTTGGATGAAAAAAGCCGGCTGCTGGCAGATTTCTTTTGGCATTGAGTCAGGTAACGAAGAAATTTTGAAAAAGATTAAGAAATCAATTACAAAGGAGATGGTCAGACAGGCGCTATCAAAAACGAAAAAAGCGGGGATTAGAACGAGAGGATTTTTTATGCTCGGATTACCAGGTGAGACAGTAAAAACGATGCAGGATACGATTGATTTTGCTAAAAGTTTACCTTTGGATGTGGCTGGTTTCTATGTGACTATTCCATTTCCGAATACTGAACTCTATCAAAAGGCAAAAGAGAGAGGTGAACTTGTAAATCCGGATTATAGTGAGTATTTGATGAATTTTCCAGAAAAAATCTTTTATTTACCTAAAGGATTAAAAGAAGAAGTTATTTTTGACTACCTGAATAAGGCGTATCGAGAATTTTATTTTAGACCAAAATTCTTAGTTAAACAATTAGTTCAAATCAGAAGGTGGCAGGAATTGGTGGCTAAATTTAAGGCTTTTTTGGCCATAAAAAAGGTTTAAAAAATGAAATCAAAAAAAGCTTTTATCATTATTCCTACCTACAATGAGAAAGATAATATCAAAAAATTAGTTAAAAGTGTCCTTAATCTTAGGATACCTGACGTTGAACAAGGGGTAATTATTGTTGATGATAATTCGCCGGATGGCACAGGCGCTGCAGTTGCCAACTTAAAACTAAAAATGAAAAACTTAAAATTATTTTTATTAAGACGGCCAAAAAAATTGGGATTGGGAACTGCTTATATAGCTGGTTTTAAAAAAGCACTAAGCGATGGAGCTGACTTTGTAATTACGATGGATGCAGATTTTTCCCATAACCCAAAAGATATTCCAAAATTAATTAAAGAAATCGATGGCTATGATTTGGTCTTTGGTTCTCGATATGTCAAAGGAGGGGGAATAACTGGTTGGACCTTGGATAGACACATCTTATCAAGATTAGGTAATTTTGGGGCGAAGGTTCTCTTAGGGTTAAAGATTAAGGATTGCACAACTGGTTTTAGATGTTACAAAAAAGAGGTTCTTAAAAAGATAGATTTTGCCAATATTAAATCTGATGGCTATTCTTATTTGGTGGAGATGGCTTTTTTAGCCCAAAAAAGTGGTTTTAAAATTGGGGAAGTGCCTATTGTTTTCCAAAATAGAATTTTAGGGGCCTCTAAAATCTCCAGGAAAGAGATATTTAAAGCTATTCAAACTGTCTTGAGATTGGGTTTAAAGAGAATAAAGAGATAAAATGAGTTCTAGTTGTCTAATTATCCCAATGTATAACGAGGAAAAAAATGTCAAGCCTTTAATTAGTCAGATTGGGAAAATGATTAATTTTAAAAAAGGAGAATTTGACATTTTAATTGTTAATGATGGAAGCAATGACCAGACTGGCAATATTTTAAAAAAAATGCAAAAAAAATATCGCAATTTAATAGTCTTAGAGCATTCTAAAAATCAAGGTATTGGCCAGGCCTTACAAACAGGCATAAAACAAGCGATAAAATTAGGCTATCAGACGACCGTTTTTATGGAGGCAGATTTGACCAA
>Ga0210017_1000745_pt1 | contig 28142 bp, 21 predicted proteins | sample CryGeyCG2014_020_FD_183966 | JGI IMG/M metagenome (GOLD analysis project Ga0210017, IMG submission 183966) | Groundwater microbial communities from aquifer - Crystal Geyser CG08_land_8/20/14_0.20 (SPAdes) (version 2) | ecosystem: Environmental > Aquatic > Deep subsurface > Groundwater | place... | reverse complement strand
TCCTCCCTAAAATACTTTGCTAAAGCGGGTTGTTCGTTAATGGGATAAAAAAACGGGCGGGTGTCTATTTGATATTCCTCTTTGAGCCTTCGCATTAACTCCAAAACGGAAATTCCAAAACTATCCTCCACAACAATAGCGTACATCCAAAAGCTATGTATTGTATTGTAGGGTCTCGCCCTTGGAAGGGAGAGACCCTCTGTTTCATTAAGACCCTCGGTATACCAACTTGCCATATCCTGTTTGTGCTTTAATGATTCGTCCGCCTCTTCCAAACTAGCCAAAGCTAAAGCGCTTTGAATGTTTGTCATTCTAAAGTTAAACCCAATCTCCTCATGCCAAAACCTCTTGCCTTTAGAATGAGCCAAATTTTTAAGAGTTTTTGCGCGTTCGTACAGATTTTCATCATTAGTTGTTAATACCCCGCCTTCCCCACAAGTTACTAACTTATTAGCATATAAACTAAAGGACCCAATATCTCCCATTGAACCCGCCCTTTTTCCTTTGTATTCCGCGCCTATAGCCTCCGCCGCATCTTCTAAAACAGATAGATTATATTTTTTAGCAATGGACAATATAGGTTCCATATCGCAACATTGCCCATAAAGATGAACAGGCATAATAGCTTTGGTCTTTGAGGTTATTTTTTCCTCTATCTTGGAAACATCAATGCAAAACGAATCCCTTTCCACATCCACCACAACAGGGGTCGCGCCTAAATAAACACAAGCCAAAGCGCAGGAAATAATTGTTAAGTTGGGAATAATTACCTCATCCCCTGCCTTCACTCCTAAAGATGCGAGAGCCAGTTGAAGCGAAACCGTGCCGTTGGAACAAGTGGTAGCATATCTAGTCCCCACATATTTAGCAAAAGATGTTTCAAACTCATCTACATATTTTCCCGCCGAAGAAATCCAGCCAGAGGACACTGCATCGGTTACATATTTAATAGCGTTTTTTGGAATTTTAGGCTCGTTGACTGGGACCATAAAATACTTAAACTCAATTCGGGATTAACCCCTATGGGGTGTAATCCCGCTCTACTTCATTCTAGCTCCAAAAATAAACTTCTATCTCAAGATTTGTTAATGTAAGCCTTCGCTGTTTCGGCGCCAGGATAGGGTCCCTGCTTTACAGTAACTACCTTGCAATCCTTGCTAACCCGATAGCCATGCCCCCCGCTTACAAATAGCGCGGCATCTCCCTTATCAAGAGTTACCGTGGCAAGGACAGTTTCCCCATCGCCGTAAAAACCCACCTCAAATATGCCTTCCACAACAAACACTACTTCTTGAACATTTCTAACTACATTATCCTCAGGCAGTAAAGTATGCGTATGGGGTTTGGATACATACCCTTTAGACTGTTTGAGAAAACCTAATTGAAAAGGAAAGGAATCTGAGGTAAAAAAATTAACGCCTTCCTTGCTGTAACCCGCCCTAACCACAATCCCAAGCAAAGTTTCACCATCAGTAATATGCTCTACGAATTTCTCAATTTCATTTTTAGGCATAAGTAATTTATAATAGAGAGACATATAGAATGTCAAATCTCAATCCGCCAGCTGACGGACAAAAATTACAAATTCCATGGGCTAGACCCCTAAAATCCAAAGTACTTTTCGTACTTTTTATTACATTAATATATTTCGGCATCGCCTCTTTGTTCACCTACCCTCTTATAACCAATTTGGACAAAGGTATTTATGGTTACAAAGGCGATAATATGCTTTATATTCATGACATTTGGGTTTGGAGCGAAAATAACAATGTTGATTTGGGAGAAATTAAATATTCTAAAATATCCACTCAGCCAATCTTGGATAAAAGCGCTGTTTTGCTCGCAAAGGCTGTAGATTCCCCCCTTTTATCCTATAACATCCTTATTCTTTTTAGCTTTGTTTCTACAGGGGTTTTAACTTTTTTGGCAGCTTTTAAAATTACCAAAAATTATTTGGCAGCATTTTTTGCGGGTTTAATATTCTCCTTTTCCCCGTATCACCTACGGCACAGCCAAAACCATTTGGAAATTGCCCAAATTGAGGTTATCCCTTTTTATTTCTTATACCTATACAACTTTGCAAAAAGCCTTACCCGGAAAAGGGCTTTTGTTGCGGGATTAGCCCTAGCAATTACCACTCTAACCGTAAACTATTATGGTTTCTTTTTAGGAATACTTACCGCCGTTTACATCCTATACAACGAAATATCTAAAAGATTTAGGGGCTTTAAGAAACGATTATTAAGTTATTTGATACTCGCTTTCACAGCCGTGGGGCTTACAATTGGCTGCAATGTAAATTACATAAAAATAGCAAGCCAAAATAAAAATTTGGACGAGTACACTTGGAAAGCCATCGGAAAAACCGATTTGGATTATATAAAATACGCCGCAAAACCTTGGCTATACATCCTGCCAGATATAGAAAACCCCGCAATGGGACAATTCTCAAAAAACATTTTGATAAAGATAGCGCAAAACACGCCGTATTATTTAACTCGCGAATTTACCGCTAACGAACACACCCTCTATTTAGGACTTGCATCCATATTCCTTTCCATCATCGCCTTAAAATTTAAACCAAAAACAGCAAAGAGACTTCTATTACTGGCAATAATTTTTGTTTTGATATCCCTCCCCCCATACATCTTTATTTCTATGAAAAAAGTGATTCTTCCAAGCTTCTTTTTAATGAAAATATTCCCAATGTTTAGAGTTTATGCCAGGGCAGGAGTTATCACACTCTTTCTCGTATCCTTATCCTCCGCAATAGGACTAGCAATTTTAACAAGCAACCACAGAAAAAAACTAAGAACTCTTTTAGTTACTTTAACAGTGGGAGTTCTTGTAATATCGGAATTCTATACTGTCCCTAAATTTGAAAAACTGCTTCCTCTGCCACCGGAATACTCCTCAACAAAAATTGCAAACGCAAAGACTATTCTTGAATCTCCAAAACTGGAAGACCACACAAATGCTTTTTACCAGATATACCATCAGAAACCCGTTTATTTTATTAGAATAAACAGCCGTAATAGAATAGACGAAAACGATTTGGAGGCACAAATAAACCTAAGAGAAAAACCGATGGCAATTATTTTTAGGGGGAGCTATCAGCAGATATTTTCTGACCATAAATTAAACGAAATGGGAATAGATTTACAAAGCGGTAAAAAACATGAATGGGATGGTTTTTCACAGGAGCATATTAGCTGGTTAAACGAAAACGGGGATATCATAAGAAATCGTAGGGATAACGAAAAGATCTTGGAGTACGGGGAAACTCTGTTATTCTTTCACAATAAATGAAAATTACTTTGGCAAATACCTCCCTTTTGTTAATAGGAGCTTTTTACATAATAACCGCTTTTTGCAATCTGCCCTCCTTAAACATCGGTGACGACGAAGCTATTTATCTCTCGGCAAGCAAAACTTTGGCGGAAGATGGGGTATACGGAATAAAAACCAATTACGGTTACATCCCATACTGGCAAAAAATACGGGGAGGGCCTACCATAATAGTTCCTACTGCTATCCTTTTTAAAATTTTTGGATTTAATCCATTCCTCCCCCGCTATTTAAATACATTCATTTCAATCTCCGCAGGTTTTATTTTATTCTGTCTAACAAAAAAACTTTTTGGACAAAGAACTGCATTGCTAGCTTTGTTCTTTTTGTCCATCTCTTTTTATCTGCCAATTGAAGATACGAGCATATATACTCCCATAAATAGGTATTTAAATGGGGAAATGCTGGCTTTATTGTTTTTGCTTTTGTTTATGTTAGCTTTCCACAAATACACAAAATGCGAATCCGCCAAAAATTTGGGAGTGTCTGGACTATTGTTGGGACTATCCGCGCTCACAAAGATGCATTTCTTGATAATATTATTGCCGACCATAATAGTGCTATACAATAGAACAGCGCATTATAATAAAAACAAGCGTTTAATGACATTTGCTATTGCAACAATTGCCGCTTTATTACCCCTAACCTTCTGGGTATTATGGGCGGGGGAACATTCCGAATTAGGTCTTTATGAATACACAAAGCTCTTTTTCAATTTTGAAGGCAAACCGCTTTCCCACTCAATAATTAAGTGGGGGCAAAACCTTTACGGGATTTTTCAAATTGCACCTAACACCCTTGAGCCAATTATATTGTTTCCGTCTTTGGCATTATCTTTCTACAGAATTATAAATTGCGAAGACAAAAATAAACAAACAAAAATGCTACTCCTTTTAACAGTCTGCTTTTGGATGGTGTGGTATTGCGTGTCAGCAGGATACCCAAGATACCTAATGCCGGGAATTTTAATAGGAAATATATTTACAGCATGGACATTTACTCACTTCCTAAAAAATAAAGCTGCTGTACCCTTTTTTGCGGTTACATTAATTTTAGTAATAACTCCCGCCCTTACCCTTACCTTGCAAAGAACAATAAAAACCAACGAAACAAAATGGGTAACTCCTCTAAAAGATGCCGTTTATGAGCTCATTCCTAAAAACTCAAAAATTGAAATTAAGGATTTTGAGTTATATTCCCTATCCAAAGATTACCAAATACAAACGACTCCCTCGAAAGTGGACAATTACGACCCTGCTTATGAAGGCTTTAATTACATTATAGGAGGGTTTTTTGACGACTACTCACTGTACGAATATACTCTAAACAAGCATCGCTGGGAAGAAATTTATTCAAACGGAGCTTATAGGATTTATAAATTAATATCGTTATGACAAAAAATAAAGACCTTACTCTCTACAAAGTTGAATAGCCCCGTCTAAATAAATACCAATAATCAAAGTTGTTTATTCGGAAAACTTTATCAAGGGCATAGTCCTCTTTTGGAAGGTATTGCCAACCTTCCTGAACAGGAAGAAGGATATAATCCAAGTCCTTTGCATATTCAGCGGACACATCCAGAAGCTTTAATTTTACAGTATGCCCTCTGAAATAAGTACTCATAGGACCGCTGTCATAACAACCTACAGTAATGTTTTCCGCATTAGGTTTTTGATTTAGATACTCTCCAACAATATAATAGCCGGTTGCATCCTGATTTATACTTATAACCTTTGACGCAGTTTCTATTCCACCCAAAAGTGGGTTAAAATACGCAAAGAAGTTTGGGTAAACAGATAAAGGCTGAAACAGCTGATACAAAATAACGAAAATGGGAACGAAAATAGGGGTTAGACCCCTTAGGGGTCTAACCCCTAAAGAAACCCCATAGGCAGCAAAAATTGCTAAAAACGGGTACAACGGCAAAATGTACCGAAAGATTTTTTTGTCCGAGATAGAAATCATTAAATAATAGCCAAGGATAAAAACAAGAGAATAAAATAATAAAAGACTCATTCGGGATAGACCCTTCGGGACTATCCCGCTCGAGAAAAGCTTTAATCCATAGTTTGATGCCTCAATAATCTTATGACTATAAAACGGGCACCAGATAAAAATTAGCAATCCCAATAAGGAACCTACCAAAACTAAAGGACTCGTCCGAAAGACTATTTGGACAAAATACGAAAGATATTTATAAGTCAAAGATGCGATATCCCCACTCAAAACAATTCGCGAACTTTCTTCATTTAAGGCGGTGTCTAAAAAACCGTCGGTAACAATCCTTTGAACAGTGCCGATTGGATTAACCCACATCGCAGGGAAAAGGGCAGAGAAAACCAGAAGCGAAATCGCAGAAATCAATAATAAAAACTTGGTGGCACGAAACAAGTTAACTAAGGTTACACCTTTCTTCAAAAAGTGTAACCCTACTAAAACACCTGCTGAAAAGAAAGGAAACAGCACTAAAGAACTTATTTTCGTTAAAAGGGCAAACCCCGTAAACAATCCCGTCAAGACTAAGTACTTTTTGGACGAGAATCCTCCCACCTGCAAAGCCCAAAAACTTATAACCGATGCAAACATAAAAAATGCCGCCAAAGCATCCACATGAATGGACCTGATGTTACCAATAACAAATGGCTCTGTGATAATAAAAAATGTCATCCAAAAGGCGAATGTTGAATTTATAAGTCTTTTAACAACAGAATAACAATAAAGCAATACAATCATTATCACCGCAACAATAAAAAACTTCGCAATAAACGAATACATAGAATATAAATCCGCTTGGTGCAAAAACAGATCGCGGATATATCCAAAATGTATTTTTTGAAAAGCGTAGAATATTTTATAAGAAATTCCCGTAATCCACATTAAAATAACGCCGGGGTGGTATTTGGTATAAGTCTGCGCAAAATCCCCATGCCTAAATGCTTCGTAGAATTGGACGCCTCTTTGCACCCATACAGGATCTGTAGGCTGGACATAGGAATAACTAAGGGCTGGGATAAACATCCCCATATAAATAACTAGCAATATGATTTCCCGTATATGTTTTTTAAGAAGTTCAATAATATTCAAATTTGTATAAGGATTGTCCTTTTTCAAAGGATAATCCTTTAATTAAAGAGAGCGCGGAGCTAAACAATAAAAATCCCAGTTGTGATTGCTGCCACACCTGCTGTAATGGTTATTCACAGCGTTAAACTGTATGTAAGCAGAATATAACATAAGAATAATTACACCCAATTTAGCAAAGCGAGAAAAATTCATAAACACTAAATACGCCAAAATAACCACGATGGGTAAAAAATCTGTAAGCATTCTATATCCAAACCCGCTCCCGCCATGCCATGTATACCATTTAGAAAAAAGTAGGACGGCCGCAATAAAACTCACGGACAAAAATCTTAAAGCAATGTTAAACTTGCCGCCAAAATTTTTGTCCTTAAAAGTTTTTACAATTCCGCAATAACTTAAAACCAGCGGCGGAGATACAAACAAGAAACTGCGCGCGGGACTAAATAAAAATCCCATAAGTCCATTAAAAATAGGGGTGCTCCATCTAAAATCTCCCCTAGCCCCATAACCTTCCATAAAAGGAGACCCAAATACAGCATAATTATATATAAGGAAAAATAAGGCGCTGGGCAAAACTCCAGCAACAAAGTTAAAAAAGTACTCCCTTTTATAAGCGTAGAAATACAACATTAATGCTACTGCCAATAGAATGTTCGTGGGTCGTGCCAACACCGCAAGTCCCGCTATCAAACCAACAGCGCAAACAATTCTCGCGGACACTTTAGATAAGTACAATCCAACAAATAAATAAACCATGATAGAAACTAACAATTCAGCCACCGTATGTTGCCAAAGTCCGCGACTGGAAATGCTCCAAGAACAAGTTCCCAAAGCGTAAAACAAAGTAAATAAAATCACCCATAATTTATTATTCTTTAACTTAGACAAACTAGAAATTTTCAACAAAGCAAAATATACAAAAACTGCTGAAAGGGATGTATAAAAAGACGCTGCTATACGACCCAAATATAATACCTTCATTAGATAATATAAATTTCCTATATCGGGCACTTTCCCAATAACCAATGGAATGAAATAAAAGGGGACTGCCAAAATCCCTGTTAAAGGTGGATAGGCAGAATAATAATGCCCGTTTATCCTTACCAAAAACGCGGGATCCGTTACCCAGTTCTCAAATCTCCTCAAATGCTGGACCTGTTCATCAAAAATAAATGTTTTGTCTTTAAGCAAAATATAAGGCAGAAATGTGTTGGGAACAGCGTCTCCCGAAGGCAGCAATCTTCTATAATCCCCCGAACGAAAATCGGTATACAGATTTAAGGAGTATATTAAAAAAACCGCTGCAAAAATAGATAGCGGAATTAAACCATTCCTTAAGAATCCTTTTACTTGCATATGTTTTCATATAAAAACAAATACTCTAATCCCCTATAAGAGAATGTTTTTTCCAAAGCGTAACAGAGCGTAGTTTTATCTTTAAATTCTTCCCTTTTCCCGAGAGGAACGAGCAAAAAATCCGCATTTGGGTAGGTTCTTATATCCTCAACCCTGCCATTAACAAAAGGTCCCAAACTTTTTGGAGGATATGTTACTATAATTTTTTCTTCCCCTACTCCCTTATCATTTAGATACTTACCCGCTTCATTATAACCAGTTGTTTCAAAATCTATTTTTATAAATTTCTGCGCGGAAACTCTGCCTCCTAAAAGAGGGTTGAAATAAAATAAATAATTAGGCGCAAAACTTATATTGTACAAAATCCGCACCGAGAACACACCTATAACAATAGGCAAAAGCCATCTTTTATTCTCAATCTTCCCAATCGCAAAGCAAAATCCAATATAACCCAAAAACCCGACAGGGATAAACAAGGGAAGAATATATCTAAAAATTTTTTTCCCCGCAAAAGAAATCGGGACATAATAACAAACTAAAAACACTAAAGCCAAAACCCCCAAAAACCTCAACTTTTTGTCTAGTTTTTTTGAAAAAAAGGCAATAATTCCAAGCAAAAAAAATGCTAAAAGGAGTGGACTTGCGCGAAAGGCAAAAACTAAAGAATAGGACAAAAATTTTTGAGCAAAAACACTACCTGCTATACCATCAGAAACTATTGGACTTGCGTAATCATACAAAGGCGCATTTATCGCCCCCAAAGTTATTATGTCTTTTAAAGTTTTCAAAGGACCCACCCACATTGCGGGGAAAAAAAGGAAGAATACAACCGCAGAAATAGAAAATAGCATTAGTAAAGGTTTAATAGGGGTCAGACCCATCCGCCAGCTGGCGGAGGGTCTGACCCCTAAAACCCCTAAAATTCCCAGAACAAAAACTGGGACTAGAACTAGAGCGGTAACTTTTGTAAGCAGGGCCAATCCAAAAAAAATGCCCGCCCCCGCTACATCCATAAATTTATTGCTTTTTAAGTACGCACCAAAAAAACAGAAGGAAGCAAAGATAAACGCCGTTAGTAAAGCATCCAGTCCTATGGAGCGAACAAAAGCTATAACAAAAGGTTCGGAAAATAATAGGAACGGCACCAGGAAAAACATTAAACCAAAAGAAAAAGCTTTGCGGAGCCTGTTAAAAGACAATAAAACAATTAAGAAAAAAACTGTACCCAAAACTAATCTTGCAGAAAAAGCAAATTGGGGAAAGTTTTCTACACTAAAAATTTCTTTTCCAAAAAGTTTTACGCAAATACCTATTATCCACATCAACGCCACTCCAGGATGATATTTCTGGTAAGTATTTGCAAAATTCCCTTTCAAAAAAGCCTCTATAAAACGCGCGGAGCGTTCAATCCAGTCCGGCTCGTTAATCGCTATAAAAGAAGTGGATAGAGAGGGCAAAAAAAAGCTGTAAAACACTATTGCCAAAAATACAAAACTAAAAATGTCCTTTTTGCAAATTTTTTGTGGACTAAACATTATTTATATTATAAAATATTCTGTATGAATAAGAAACGGGCTTTAATAACCGGTATTACTGGACAGGATGGGTCGTACCTCGCTGAGTTGCTTTTAGAAAAAGGGTACGAGGTCTTTGGATTTTACAGAAGAACAAGCACCCCAAGTTATTCTAGAATTTCGCACCTTTTGGATAAAATCTACCTGATACCGGGCGACTTAACCGACCAAACATCCATTACTTACGCTATAAAAGAATCAAATCCTTCAGAAGTATACAACTTGGGAGCCCAAAGTTTTGTGGAGAGCGCTTTTGAAACCGCTATCTCCACCGCGGAAGCGGACGCATTAGGACCTGTTAGAATACTTGAAAGTATAAAGCTATTAAACCCCGGCATAAAGTTTTATCAAGCTTCCACCAGCGAAATGTATGGCAAGGTGCAGGAAATTCCTCAAACGGAAAAGACGCCTTTTTACCCAAGAAGCCCTTACGGCGCGGCAAAGCTTTACGCTCATTGGGCTACCATTAACTATCGCGAAGCATACGGCATGCATGCTTCCTGCGGAATTTTATTTAATCACGAGTCTCCAAGAAGAGGCGAAGAATTCGTAACAAAAAAAATTGCCCGCTATGTGGCGGCTGTAAAATATAATTTGACAGACCACATCCCTTTGGGGAATCTGGACGCCAAAAGAGATTGGGGTTATGCCAAAGATTTTGTTGAAGCTATGTGGCTCATGCTTCAAAAGAAAAACCCAGATGACTATGTAATAGCTACCGGCGAAACCCACACAGTGCGGGAATTTATTGAAGAAGCACTCAAAGTGGCAGAATTAAAAAATCCAATTGAAAAATATGTTAAAGTAATGCCGGAATTTTTGCGCCCGGCAGAAGTGGACATATTGCTCGGGGACCCGTCAAAAGCCAAAGAAAAGCTTGGCTGGAAACCAAAAACAAAGTTTAAGGAATTGGTTAGAATAATGGTAACAGTAGAACTTGAAAACTTAAAAGACTGCAAAAAATTTAATCACAGAAAACCGCGCATCCACAAAACCGGAATTTCTCCCGACAGACCAATTGAACCCCTTCAAAAAAAATCCCAATTAAGGATTATCCTTTAAATCATTTCCTCGTAGTCCTAATAAGATCCGCCAGCATTCCAATTGCTAAAATTTGAAGCCCGGATAAAAATACAAAGATTACGGAAGGTGTTATATTTAAATAAGGTTCGTTAAATAAGTCGTAGACAAATTTTAGAACACCAATTCCCATCAAGAAAAGCGCCACCGGGGCAAATATCCGCAATGGATTGAAGTACATAATTGTCCGAAGGATTAAATTTACAAAATCAAACCCGTCCCTAGCCTTTACTTTAGACTTCCCCTCCCTTTTGCGATATTCAATAGGAATATAGGACACCGAGAGGCCGTTTGACAAATAGGAAAGCGTTATTGTCGTGGTAAAAGAAAATTTATCAGAAATGATATTAAAAAAAGGGATAACATCTTTTTTTCTAAACGCCCGCAAACCAGAGTTTATATCTGAAATTTTTTGACCCGCCACAACATTGGCTACTTTATCCAAAAGAAACTTGGGAACGCTTTTAATCAAAGAGGTGTTTTTATATCTGCCTTTCCTTGCCGCCACACTCATAGAAAATCCCTGTTCCACATCATTAATCAGCTGCGGGATTTTTTCAATAGGATAAGTTCCATCAGCATCTGTTATGGCAATGACCTCGCCTTTTGCATATTCAATACCCTCCTTAAGAGATGCTCCATAACCTCTGTTAAACCCTCTGTTTAGGATAATTAAGTGGGAAGTTTTAAAACTTTCAAGAACCGTTGCTGTTTTATCGGTAGAACCATCATTAACTACAATAACCTCATATTCTTTAAAGGAATTTTTACACACAAAAAACACCCTTTGGACGGTATCCTTTATAGATTTCTCTTCGTTGTAGGCTGGGATTATAATACTAATCATAATCTCAAAACGCAAAAGTTAAATGTGAGATTTCTAAATGATTATATCATTTAGAAAACACCCACACTATAGTTACTTTTTTTGCCACTTTAACCTCGTATATTAATTCGTAATTTCTTTCTATGGCATAAGATTCTGTTTTATACCCATCGCCATACCATTTGGCAAATAGGTTAACTATTATAAAATCTGGTTCTCCCTGCCAAAGTTTAATTGGTTTTACTCCTTCAATAAAGCTGGGAACAGTATGCCCCGGGGCAAAATCCACAAATACCGTTTGACCGGGTTTTACCAAAGAATTTACTTTTTCCACTGCTTCCAGCGACCCCTCCCCCCACCAACCCATTTCAAATGTTTTATTTTGGGCAATTTTATTTAAAGAACCAAAAAGTCCGTTGTAATAATTGGTATAATAAGGATAAAAGCGGAGAGGGATGCAAAGACTAATAATCACAACCAATACCATCGCAAAATTCCGAAACCAATTTGGGATTATCCCTGAAAGAGATAATCCCACTTTACTCATACTTACTGCAGACAAAATACAAAAAGCGGGGAGGAAAAACTGCACATAGCGGATGCCATCCTGCTTCAAAGGAACAAAAGATGCCAAAAAAGGTGTTAAGAAACACAAAAAGAGGAATAGTATCAAAGAGGTATTCTTTTTTAAAGGGTACTTCTTAATTAAAAGGATGCCAAAAACAAAAAAGAAAAAAAGCTGATACAGCGGAGTTGTAGCTATAAAATACACAAAATAATAATAAAAGGGGCTAAAACCCATTTTACCTAGAAAGTATTCTTTAGTGTGAACTTCCAACCCTCTATCTATACTCTCAAAAAAATTATGGATGGGATGGGGCCAAAGCCATGGCCATATTAAGTACATAAATAACAAGGATAGCGCAGGAAGAAAAATTTTCCAGATGTGATTTTTGGTGAACAACTCTTTTTTATAGAAAAGTAAAAGCCCCGCCTCAAACAAAAAAAACAAAAAAAACCCATTAGTTCTACTTGATACTGACGCCCCCAAAAGCACTGCCACTAAAACCCACCTAATACAACCCATTTTGGGGTCTGACCCCAAAGGGGTCAGACCCCTATTTACCGCGTGGGTAAAGGACCAAATAAAAATCAGAGAAAATAACAACAACGGCATTTCTAAACTGGCAATTCTTGTGTATGCCAAAAAATGCGGATTAGTCGCCAAAAAAAGAGCCGCAAAAAAACCAGTTAATCTTCCAAAAAATTGCGATGTCATCAAAAACAAAGCCGCTACCGCCAAACCTCCCATTAAAACACTAAAAAATCGTGAGAAAGTTAAAGCGCGGGATTCAGGGTATAAAGAGTCCAAATTAGTTAAAAATCGGGAGTATTTAGTAATTTTCCGAGACACTCCGTATATGTATTTGCCTAAAGGGGGATGCTCGTCATTCAAAGACCAGTTCCTCTGCGAAAAATCAAAGTTTTTAAGATACCCCATATAAGTCTCCCCATTGGTTGCCACCGCAAGCTCGTCCCACAGCATACCAGTTTTGGATAGACCAATACTGTCCACAATAACAAAACAAGCAAACATTATTAAAGCTATTAATAAATTCTTATACTTAATTCTTAAATGCAAATTATCATTAGGGTTATCATTAGGGTTAAACCCTAAAGGGTTTAACCCTTTTAAACCCTTTTTTATAACTCAAATACAATTGTCTCGCCAAAATCACGGTACGCTTTGCTATGCTTTCTAAAAAATCCCTCGGGGTCCTCACCTCTCTGAACCCTTTTTATAGTATCCTCATCCCCCCTATGATAAACGATAAATCTCACACCTAAATCATAAGCCTTTTTTATTCCCCCCCCACTATCAAGTTCATAAGAAAATTCTATACCGTTGAAACGCAAGTAAGGATTTACATAAAATAAGGGATTTGAAAAACCTTTTTTATGATATTTTTGATAAAAAGCGGCAAGGTCATAACCCCAAGGATACTCCGCCACAAAAGACGGACCTTCGTACTTATACTCTCTTCCTTTATCTGTAACATAATCAACTTCAACAAAATCCTCTTTCGCCCCAATATAAGCATACGCGGAAGGAGGAACAGTATCATCTAAATACTTTAACGGCATATAAAATTCCGCTAATGTTACGATAGTAAAAAAAATTACGAAAACCCAATTCGGGTTAAACCATCTTGAGGGTTTAACCCGTTTCGAAACCCGTTTCAAACCTCCCTTTGGGGAAAAATTTTTACTTATAAATATCGCGTTAACCGATAGAACACAAAGAAAAATAATAACTCCCATCCTTGATAGTGTCCTTAACATAGGAAAGAAAGTGTAAACAAGATACGCGGGAGTATATATTTTAAAACCGGATATTGTAAAATACGGCGGCATACAGAAGAGATATAGTAAAAAACCAGCTGCGGAAAAAATAGCCAAATATCGCAGATCGTACAAAGATTTTTGGGGTCTGACCCCTATAAATTTGAACTTTAAATTTTTAGCCTTCACAAAAATTTGCTTTGCGGTAAAAAATACTGCGACTACAAAAACTAAGATATTCCCCCACCCCAGAAAAACACCGCCGTGTTCCGAAAAAACATAATTCTTAGCCATAAAATATCCCCAATTATCCTTAATAAAAGAAACCATATTTTTTCCAAGCTCCCCCGTAACAGGATTTTGCGAAGGCGGAATAATAAAGTGATAGGGCATAATGGAATATAGCATAAAATCGGCGAGACCCCTTTTAACAACTGTTGTATTTTGATAAACCCATCCCCGCGTTGTGTCCGGACTTTGCAAATAATTGGCTTTAATATAAGGAAAAAGAAAAGGTATTGTCAGTACAATAAAAAACAGGATGTACAAAACATATGTTTTTAATAGTTTGAAAATTGGAGAATTAGAATTTATTTGGGATTCAGAATTTAGCCTGCCTACGCAGGCAGGGATTTCGGATTTTTTTGACAACCCAAACCGTCTAAACAAAGTATCTACAGTCAGTAGCGATAGTGCTAAACAAAAGGTAAATATTCCCAAATACACTCCCCAATAAATAGAGGATAGCATTGTTAAAGAAAGAGAAAGGGACGCTAGAAAAATATACTTAAAGGTTTTCTTCTCATAAGCTAACAAAAATGTCCAAACTACAAGCGGAATAACCCAAGTAATTGCAAGTTCAGTATGCCTTTGCGAGGAAAAAATATGATAAGGGGAGAAAGAAAAAATCAACCCAAAGGCAAACGACACCGCCTTGTTTTTAGTTAAATGATAAAAAAGCAGATACGCAAAAAACGCCGCTAAAGGAAAGGTGGGAATAACGAGCATATTATAGGCAAAATTAGTGGGCAAAAACCGCAGAAGTTCACTTGCTATTCCCCATCCTAAAGGATGCGTGGATGTCCAAAAAATATGGTTAAAACCTCCAATTCCATAAAGCGGGTTGTGGTAAAGATTGCTAAAACCTAAACTTTGATAATTTTTTGACCACCAACCCCAAATAAACCACCAAAAATTATCTCCTATTATGCCATAGACATAGGTGTTCAGGTGAGTTAGGACGGGAAAGAAATAGATAAAAAATATAAAGCAATATAATATAAAAACCAGGAGCAAGTTTTTTGCCTTCGTCATATATAAATATATTATAAACGCGAGAACTAAAATCTCAAAGTGATTAGTCAAGTCGGGATACTCCCGAATCGAGAGGAAAAACAAAGCCAGATAAAACTAAAACCTAAATAAAATAACATTTCCAAAATCTCTTTCTACCTCTAAAAATTCCCTAAAAAACCCCTCACTGCCTATTTCAGGATTTCTATCTTTATGAAATATAACAAAAGAAACGCCGTATTTTCTAGCATTAGATAAACCTTCTTCTGTTATTAATTTCTTTGTAAAGTTATCAGAATCAAACCCGTATTCCTCATTTTTGTACATTCTAGGATTAATAAATCCTTTATGATGCTTAGTAATCCAGAAAATATCTTCCGAACGACCGCCAGGATATTCTGCAATAATTAAAGGACCTTCATAAAAACCTCTTTTACCCGTTAAACCTGTAAAATCAAAAGATACAGTTTTATCCACCTTAGAGAGATATTCATAAACTGGAGGAACTTTTGATGTATTGAATGTGGATATTGGGACATAGAACTCAAACAAAGCAAATATTGTGTATATTATTATAATAATTTTGAATTTTGACTTTAACTTTTGATTTTTGACATTTGATTTTTGATTTTGAACAAGTAATTTCTGCAAAAACAATCCGTTTACTACCAAAACACACATTAAAATTACTATCCCTAATCTCGCCGTTACTCTAAACATCGGAAAAAATTTGTAAAGGACAAATCCCAAAGTATAAATTTTATGTCCAGACATTGTAAAAAACGGCGGCATCGTAAATAGGAACAAAAGGACAATTGTTATTGTCACGGTTAAAACTAATCTTAACGACTCTCCAGAATAATAAACTTTTGAATTTTTACTTTCATTTTTGACCTTTGACCTTTGACCTTTGATTTTCCATAAAGCCTGCTTAAAAGCAAACCAAATCGCGAGAGCAAAAATTACTAGATTAGCTACACCAAGATAGCCCCCCCCATGCTCCTTTGGAAAATAATCATCTGCCAAAAAATACCCCCAATCATCCTTCATCCATTCCAAGACGGGACGGGTAACTGCCTCCCCCAAAATAGGATGCGATAAAGGCGGTAAAACATAATACCAAGGCCTAGCCGAAAAATTCTGAAAATCTTCCAAAGTCCTTTGAGGATTTAGAGAATGTGAAGTGGAAAAAGCTGTGGTATCCGAAAAATAATTGGCTTTGATGTAAGGAAACAAAAAGGGCACGGCGAAAATAGCGAAAGATATTAAAATAGTTGCATAGCGCCTTAAGTCCTTACACAGTAAATCCTTAAAATGGCGAACACCGTCCAAACAAATACTACAGAGCATATTAGAGACAAAAAAACAGAGCATAAATAAAATTAAGAAAAAACCTATGTAGTTACTTATCAAAACTGCTATAGCCAATATAAATCCCGTTATCACAGCATTAAAAAAGGATACTCCTTTTTTAAGGAGTATCCTTTGAAGAAATAAAGGGATAAGCCATATCTGCAACAATGCCGGATGTGTCCCTATATGCATGGATATGTATGGAGACAAGGAGAAAGTAGCGGATAGAAAAAGGCTGATAAACCACGCTACTTTCATCCGCTTAAATAGCGTGTAACTGAAAACAAAGGCAAGAAAAATGGATGCCATAGAAACAAAGTTTAAAAAATAAATAGTTGGAAATACTTTAACGCCTAGATGTAGTATCGTGGAGGATAAAGGCTCGTTTAATTGCCACGGTTTAATAAAAAGGTACCCAAAAGGTGCCCCTAAATTCCCTATAAAATAAGCTGGATACTCCCCTAGCAAAACCATTCCTACCTGATCTTCAATTCCTCCTAAAATAAAAGGCATACTAGTGATCTTGCATTTTAAACATTTTTATAAAAATAATTATTAGAAACGAGTATGCCCAAACCATAGCTTTTTCAGCAGAAATATTTTTTTCAAAACAGGACAAAAACCAAGAGAAAATAATCAGCACCAAAACAATCTTAAAAAAATGAGATAACTTCCAATTTAAAAAAAGGCTACATTTCCAAAAGACACCACACACAAAAAGAAAGATCAAAGTTTTGTTTGCGTGGATGAATAATATATCCAACAATACAACCAATAAAGAAAGAAGTACCACTAATAAATATTTTCCTTTAACTTCCTCATTACTTACTTTTCTTAACATTTTTCTTGTATATAAAATGAGAGATGCCCGACTTAAAGCAAGAAAATAATAAGCACATTACGCTAAATGTAAAAACGACCAATTGAAGGATACGGCTAACCACAAAAATCCTTTGCGGGGTGTATTCTACGACAAGTTCATAATTTGATGAGATATTCCCAAACATTTTGGGTTCTATATACCATGCATTTGCAAACCCGTTAACCAAGTAATGCTCCTCTTCCGCTATACTCTCTTTTTCGATATTGCTAAAAGCCGAACAGACCAAGGAACTCATATCAAAAATTTCGACCTTCTCTGCCAATTTGTTGCATAAACGGACCAAGGAACTAGTCTTATCACCTTCCAGATACACCCTCCAATTTTTATTATAACTTTCATTAAACACCAGCATAAAAGGCGCAATCCCCCCTCTTACATTTACAAAATACTTAGTTGGGTTAACCTTATGGTACTCTATATTAGGTTTTTCCCAATCTGGAAGCACATATCCCGAAGTTATGTCTCTTCCTATCAATAGAACAGGCTCAGGCATTTGCTTTACAGCCACATTGCTAATTTTAAGCGCAAAACTGTCCGTGATTGAAAAACCTTCTGTTAACGCAACAATTGGCTCAAAGTACAGGTATAAATAAGCCTCCTGTGCATTTTCCGACGCTTTTACAATCTTAGTAAAGCTCCCCATCTCTTTGCTAGAGAGCGAAAGGGAACTAATAAAATTTACTCTCCAACCGAGTTTCTGCTCGTCAAGAGAATAGTCATAGTAATAAAATTTCTCAAAAAGCGCTATTTTTAATGCACCCTTACTTGGCAAATAATCAAAATGTACCTTGTAAGACTCGCCAGGATACCAATTATCAATTTTAGCAATCACCCCAGTACTATTAAGGTTATCGTCAATAAAAATCGGAGCATTGCTATCAATAGCAATAGCTTCCCTAAAAACAGGGTCTGCTTTGAACTCTATACCCCCATCCTCGTATACATCAACCTTTGTTGTCCTCCAAAAACTCCTCCCCAAAAAGTTTTCTCCATCAGGCAATTGAACGCTAATTTTATAATCTTCACCCCCCTGCAAATTATCCAATTGGACAAACGCCTTGCCCTCGGAGTCTACATTCAAAAACCTATTATATACCTCTTCGCCTTCCTGGTCAGTTACTACAACAGTAGCAACAGCGCCTAAATAAAAATCCTTTAAATTCGTTAAATAAATAAGATATCTTCCTGAAATAGGTGGGGAAAAATCGTAACAATATCCCTCCTTACAATAAGTGTTGGAAATATCCTTTAACCATTCCTCGTAAGAGAGGTACATTTCCAAAAATCCTGTCATATCAAAAGACGCATCTTCAACAAGCGCCAGCTCATCTTTAACTCTTCTCATATATAACAAAGTTTTTCCAGCATATCCCCAATAATCATCTCCTCTAGATTCTTCCGGTACAGATTTAAGCAAATCTACAGCTCTGGAAAATCTACTAACGCAATTTTCTAACCACTTGACCTTACTCACATTATCGAAACTCCTCACTTCCGTAGCCTTCTTAGTAGCTAACCACACCAAAACATCCACTTTGTCAAGAGTGTTACCAGCTCTCCATAAAGCAATTTCTTCTTTCAGCCGTACTAGTAAATAATTCCACATCGCAGGATTATTATTCGTATCAGGCGGCCACGCCCAACCCTCATTCCACTTTAATTTATTTAAATCAATTGGGATTTCCACCGGTTTAGCGGAAATTACATAATCCCCCACAAAATTTTCCCCCTGCAACCCTTCCATAGATATAATCACCAGCCTAGAACCCCTAGATTTTTCCAAAGAAACAATATCTGGCAAATCGTTTATTTCCCCTGCAAAAGCTATAACTTTATCTGGAACATAAAAATGAGGAAGGGAAAATTCTGGTTTTATTTTATAAACAAATAATCTATCTCCAAAAACTCTAAGAGGCCCATCTTGAACATACTCCTTCAAGGGGGCTACTTGATTCTCATAATAATCCACATTGCTCAACAATTTTACATCTTTCTGCAACAATATATAATCTACTTTCACCAGATTAAGCACATTAAAGTTACCCTTGCTAAGAAAAGCCTGCATAACGGAAGATACTGCATCCTCTGCGCCATACGCAAAAACTTTAGACCTACCTAGCACAGCAGGTATTACCAAAGAAGAATTACCTTTTTCCACATTGGAATACCAATTGTAATAACGATCGGAAACATTTTTAAAATAAGGCAGAGGCAAGACGCTTTCATCTTTAAATTCCCTCGTCCATTCCTGATAAGAATACCAGTAATCGGGGATCCTAACTAGGACCTGCCTCCAACCCTTATTGGATTGGAAAAAAAACATAGGGGAGAAGAAGTAAAAGGATTTAATTAATACAAGCGCCACAAAAATTGCGCAGAAAATATTCCGTATTTTAGTATCTTTAAAGATTTCATTTACCCCATCAAAAATAGATATAACAAGGGCAGAAAAAGATAATAACACCAAAGGAAAAAATTTAGCCCACGGTTCTCTAAATAACATAAAAATCTTGGACCTGCTAAATATCCAAGAATAAAGACCGGGAAAAAATACAAAACCGCTAGAAAGTCCCACAAAAAAAAGAAAACACCCAAACCAAAAAATAATAACCTTTTTATTCCTATTGGAAGTTACATAAAAATATTTTAACATGATCCAAAAAACTAGCGCAGGAATGAGCAAAGATACTAATATAATTAACTTATTTTCAGTAAAAACATTCAAATTATCGTAAGGAACCCCCAAATAACCACTAAATTCCCACCACGCCCCTCTAAATTGAAATATACGGCTAATACTGGAGTAAAAAGCAGTAAAAGAATAACTGGGCATATTATTTTTATAAGAATCCAAAACAGAATAAAAATAAACCAACCCCTGATAAAACACAATGGGAATGATAGAAACTAATATAAACATAAAATACTTAATACAAGTCCGTATAGAACAACTTTTTTCGCCTATAAAATACCTATAAATAATAGCTAATGGATACATTAAAAATGTCGCTAACGCTTGGGGGAGGTTAGTAAACAAGGCTTGGAATAAAAACACGATTATGCAGTTGATGAACAAATATTTTTTATTCCCCTCTTTTATGTAGTTATAGACAAGATAAAAAAAAGCAGGCAATAGGATTAGCTGAAACACTTTTGCCGTATACCCAAATGATTTAGCAACATACCAACTTAAAAAATAGATTGTAAGACCTATCGCAGAAACATAGTTTTTTTTTGTAAATACTCGTGAAAACAGATAAAAGAATAGTGCTATAAAAAATATCGTGGTGGATATAAAAATTCTTTGCGCTAAAGAATGAGAAAAACCCAACTTAGTAAAAACATAATAAAAAACCGAATTAGGAATTATTAATGAGTTGTTATTGGGAGCGGTTACTGACCCAGCCCCATATATATCCGCCCAACTATAAGAAGCGTTGTCTAACAAAACTCCATAATCTGGAAAGTACGTCTCTTCAATAGTTACAGAATAACTTAAAGGAGCCCATAGAAATGGGAGCATCATAAATATCAGGGATACCACTATATAAATTTGCTTGTGAATCAATTTTTTTGCGATCGCTATAAATACCATAACAAACCGGGAACTTTCAACCAATCCTGTTTTCTAATTAAAAAACAAATGCTAAACTTATTCAACAATACTATTGAATAAGCTATGCAAATTATAACAAAAAAACATCAAAATGTATCTATACTAATAGTGATATGTGTGGTCGGGGCGTTATTGAGGCTCGGAGGTGTAAGATATGGAACTCCATATATTTTCCACCCAGATGAAGCGCGAATTATATTGGATTCTTTGTCAATGGGGCAACGATTGTCCCTTTTATCTATAGATGTAAATTATCCCTTATTATATAAATATTTATTACTAGTGGGCTATGGCATCTACTTCGTAACAGGAAAAGCATATGGTGTTTTCTTAGATAGATTAGATTTCGCAACAAATTTCATGCTTCATCCGAACATAATTCTAATTTTATCAAGAATTATAACTAGCATAATAGGAGTGTCCACAATAGTAGTAGGTTTTATTTGGGGAAAGAAAATAGAAAAGTCCATAACAACAGGTCTCCTAGCCGCATTATTTATTTCCCTAGAATGGCAACTTGTACTTGAATCCCAATTCACATTACATCAATCACTAGCCGCATTATCTGCACTCCTAGCGTTTTATGGAATAAGTTTAATCATTACAAATGGCAATTTAAAATCTTATATATGGGCAGGTGTGTTTTTTGGAATAGCAATTTCCTCACATCATACAAGTGTACTTTTGATACCTTCCATAATTTATTGCATTTACCACACTTACAAAGCGAGAAAAACCTCCAAAAATTTCATACGCAACTGGGGATACTTTTCTGCCACTTCTATTATACTGGGGATATTTGGCAATCTAAACTGGATTCTACAATTTCAAAAATCGTTAAACTTTCTCACACAAGGCTCGGGGGCTGGGAAAGTAGCTTTTTCGTCTACGCCTTTTTACATTTACAATATTCCAAGCATAATTTTTTGGTTCTTCAAAGAGCTGATTATTTGGGATTCATTCATTGGAGTTATCCTACTTTTTGGGATCTTTCACTCAATCAAAAAACACTCTAAAACAGATGTTTTATATATAATCTTACTAGCAACATATTTTATATTCTTTCACAACTGGGCATTCCGCTGGATGCACTTATTTGTGGCAATACTTCCTATATCCTGCATATATGGGGCCAAAGCATTAAATACATATCTATCAAGTATACATCTTGTGGAAAAGAAAAAGTTTATATCCGCACTGATAATACTTTCTATAATACCCAATATAATTCAATTAGTAAAAGTGGACATAATGAAAAATAAAGTTGAGACTAGGCAACTAGCAAAAGAGTGGGTAGAGAAAAACATAGCGCCCAACACTAAAATAGCTGTTGATTGGTCAGCATACGCAGTTCCTCTAGAATCGGATATTCCCACAATTATGAGAAATAATGTAGCTAAAAATTATTACGATACCTATATACCACAAAAGGTAAAAAACGACTATGTAAAAGGTTTAGATGAAGATAAAAAATATATACTATACCAAATCATAAATCCACATAAAAGCCCCACTTGGCCAACGAATATGCCAAAAAGTGCTATAAAAAGTGCAAATACACTTGCAGTATTCAGAGATTTATATAGTTATTTCACCTTTGAACCGCTTGAGAAGCTGAAAAAAGAAGGTGTTGAATACATAATAATCGAAAGCTACACATATGGCATGTTTTTGGAACAAAACGACCCTAGCAAAATTTTTCTTCACAATATTTATTTCAAAGATAACATAAACTCATTTAACAATCATGACGGCTATCTTGCAACAGGCTCACAAAACGAGCTGTTATACTACTTAGCTAAAGAAGGAAGAGATTATTTCAAAGTACTTTTAAAAGAAGAAGGGGCGAGATTGATAAAAGAGTTTTTCCCCAGTAATAGAACACTAGGACCTGTGGTCAAGATATATCAACTACTATAATTCCAAAGTCTTTTCTAACCTGAAAAAACCGTAATCTTCTTGGGGAACCAATGCCCCCACAACTTTAATAATCTTTGACTCCGTAATCCTAATATCGCTTAGACTCTCTAATATCCTTTTGTATTGCTCCATCGTCCTTATATATTTACCCCTATCAATTTTAGCAAGAATCCTTACCATTAAAGGGCTTTGAGAATCCGGCTTCAATATATCAAAAAACCACAACTCTCCGTTAGGTTTGAGTATTCTTATCAACTCATTAAATATTAATATTATCTCTTCATCATTAATATGATGCCCCGTTCCAGCAAACAAAACAAAATCGAGACTATTTGCCTTTATTTTCCCATCCAATATATTCCCACATTCAAATTTTACAGTAGGACTATTCTTCCACTTTCTTTTAGCATATTGAATAGCTTTTGAGTCAATATCATACCCTAAGTAATCAAAATCTAAAAAAGCACCCGTCGTATTTCCAACGGAACAACCAAAATCCAATACACTATATCTCGGTTTAAAAGCCCCTCTGTATATTCTCTTTTTCTGTGTATCCGCGCCAAAAATCCTTTCAAACAACATCCACAAAAAGGGTACTCCTGATACGGATTTTATTATATTGAAATTCATACTACTCTTTACCTTCTTTCCTCGCTATTACACACAAATTACCAGGGCAAACCCTTACGGTAACATCCAATAGCTTTAATTTAGAGTTAATAATACGCATCTTCAGCTTATCCAACAATGGAAGTAATCTCACGATATATCTAAAACTAAAATAAGAGGGGGGATTATAATAATCCACTATATCAAAACCATTCTTTTTCAGTATATCAAACATTGTGTCCTTACCATATAAATAAGGGTGTTCTATGTCACATATCGGACTTCTATCTTTGAGTATTTTTGCGGAAAGAGAATTTACATCATGATTCATTAAAATAATAATCCCCTCACTCCTAATAAGTTTGTGGCATATGGACAAAAATTCGTTTGGGTTTTGTATATGATCAAAAACCTGAAACCCCACAATCATATCAAAACTCGCTGGTGGAAAAAGGTTATTTTTTATAATCGTGTTTTTTATTAAAGGTTTTACATATTCCTCCGCAAAGGAAATTGCGTTAATGCTGGGTTCCACACCCACAACCTTTTTAAACCCTAAAGCCATAACCTCCTTTAACAGAAATCCATTTCCACAACCTATTTCTAGAAACGAATTTTTGGAAGAAACATATTTCAAAGCACGAATAACTATCTTTCTATAAGTTCTTGTCAAGTTATTAAGTATGTCCTTATATGTAAAAGCACTTTCTTTATATAAACCGGAAAGATACTGTCGGTCTATAAGCTCAAGAGTACGTACTAAACCACACTTCCTACATTTAACTATAGTACCATGCACCCTGTCAGGCAAACGCCTAGCAGAAAAGTTTGTTCTATTTATATCTGAATAATCCCCTTTCAATGTGCTTTCATACAGCACTGTATAATTCCTTCTACCCCCGCACATGGCGCAACTACTAGTGCCTATAACCGTTTTGTGGGAGTCTCTATTATTGTTATTAATTTCTGTGGTCATTTGTTATACTCCTTATAATAGAGTATGGTCTGTTTTTTACTTCCTCGAAAATTCGCCTTAAGTACTCGCAAACAATACTTAAAACAACCAACTGCACACTCCCAATAAATAACACAGCCACTAACAAAGTCAAAAAACCTCTCGGAGTATCTGGATTGAGAAAGTATAAAATTACATAAACCAAAATCGCAATAATAGAAGCGAAAACCCCAAACAATGCTGTGTAAAAAACACCTTCTAAAGGCGCGTAAGAGAAAGAAAAAATTGCTTTACGAACCCAAAAGAGCCCTTTCCTAATACTATTCGTAGACACACCACTTCCAGAAAAGCGCTCTGGTCTAGCATAAGGTATACCAGTTTGTTTGAATCCCACCCACGCTCTAAGACCCCGTATAAATCTATCCTTTTCAGGTAACGCATTTATGCAATTGACTACTTTCCGGTCCATCAATGAAAACTCTCCAGCATCCAAAGGTACCTTTACATAGCTCAATTTATTGAAAATCACATAAAAGAGGTGGTACGCAAACTCCCAAAACTTACCCATACTCTTTTCCCTTTTTCTCCTAGAGCCATAAACTACATCAAAACCTTCCTGCCACTTCTTTACAAACTCTAGTATAAGCTCCGGAGGGTCCTGCAAATCCCCATCCATTATTATTACAGCATCTCCCAAAGCCTGTTTCATCCCTGTAGTAAAAGCGCTCTGCGCCCCAAAATTTCTTGAATGGGTAATAACTGTTAATTTTTCATCCTTTTTTGCCAAATTATCCAATATCTTTTGGGATTTATCTGGGCTGGCGTCATCCACATAAATGATCTCATAATTAGGAGTTATCCTTTTTAACACATCCGTGACCTTTTTATAGAGTTCCTCAATATTTCCTTCGTCTTTATACGCAATCGGAATAACAGAAATTTTCTTTTTAGTAAGCATAGCCATTTAGCAAAAATTATAACCTTTCCATTCTAACATGAAAACTTTCCATTTTAGACAAGATTTTGAAATAAAGATCAGAAGGAAATAACTTAGTAATCTTAATAAAGTAAAACAATAATGCAGGATAGAAATACAAAACGCGCGTCCCTCTAACAGCCTTTAGAATACCTGAAACTGCGGTGTCTACAGAAATGGATAGAGGAAACCCCTTCTTAAAAGGGGTCATTCCAAAATTAACAGGTCCTAAAAACACCACTTTAAAAGAGTGCTTTCCCACATATTTTTGATGCAAGCTCTCAAAAGCTATTGACAACGCCGCTTTACTTGCGGAGTATCCAATACCCTCAACCCCACTACCTTTAAATGCGGAAGACGAAGATATGGCGATAAATTGCATTTTATTGCTAGAGACAGATAGTAGATCCCTAATTCCACATAATATACTAAAAAAGTTTACATCAAAAATCTTCTCAGTAAGCCCCACATCCAAACCTTTAATCAAATCGTTTTTTGAGATCGCCGCATTGAAAATCACCACATTTGGTGTAAAGTCATTCTTTCTCATATTACATACGAAAGTACCCCATATCTTATCTTCAGAAATATCCAAAGGAGTATAAATAAATTTTTCGGTGTTTCCAAGCTCCTCCTTAAGGTTAATTAAAAGATCCTTTCTTCTAGCAATACCCCAAACTGTGTGCCCCTCCCTAACAAGTCGCAAAGTAAGTACTCGCCCAATTCCTGATGAAACCCCGGTTATTAAAAATCTCGCCATAACTTACAATATATATATATTTGAAAACAAATACAATAATGTGATAATATTTTCAATGTTGACGGAAACTAGTATACCAATGCTCAAAGAACAGGTCAAAAATCGAAGAAGAATAATTGAAATGGCTTTTAAGTCGGGTGGCACCCATTTAGGCTCTGCACTATCGACAGTAGACATCATAGAAGCTGTGTATAGGATAAAACTCCCAAACGAAAAATTTGTTCTTAGTTCTGGGCATGCAGCAAGTGCTTTATATACTGTATTAGAAAGTCACGGTTATATAACTAATCCAGATATAAACAAACTTGGTGTCCATCCAAACAGAAAAGCCAACATCGCTATTGATGTTTCGTCTGGCAGTTTGGGATACGGATTGCCTATAGCAATAGGTCTTGCTATAGCCAATAGACAAAGGCGGGTTTTTTGCTGCATATCGGATGGGGAATGCTCGGAAGGAAGTATCTTTGAATCGCTACGAATAGGCAGTGAAAACAATCTTGTTAACCTTATTACAATATTAAACGCCAATGGATACGCAGGCTACAAAGAGATTAATGTAACAAAATTGCCGCAACAATTCAAAGGATTTGGCTGGGCCGTAAAACAGGTTGACGGACATAATATAAACGCGCTCAAACAGGCGCTATCTAAAAAGAGAGATAAACCTACAATTATCATGGCCAAAACTAAAGTGGGTCAGCTGCCATTTCTAAAGGGTTTAGATGCACATTATCATAAAATGAATGAAGAGGAGTATAAATTAGCAATTAAAATATGGTCAGAAACTTAACGGAAAATGAAAGGCACGAATCCATGCGTGGGTGGTTTGCATGGGAATTACATAAGCATATGATAAAGTGCGAAAATATCTGGGTCCTAACTGGAGATTTAGGATTTGGAATGTTTGACAAAATCAAGAGAGATTTTCCCACAAGATTTTTAAATGTGGGCGCAGCGGAACAAGCCATGGTAAGTATAGCAATAGGACTTGCATTAGAAAATAAAATCCCAATCGTGTACTCAATAACACCCTTCTTGCTATATAGACCGTTTGAAGCTATTAGAAATTATATTCATTATGAAAATACCCCAATAAAATTAGTTGGGAGCGGGAGAGCTAGAGACTACCTTAACGACGGTTTTTCCCATTGGGCAGAGGAAGACCATCAAGTTATGAAAATATTTTCAAATATTGATGCCTACTGGCCAGAGGAAAAAGAGGATATACCTAATCTACTTAGAAAAATCTTATTCGACAAAAAACCCACCTATATAAATCTAAGAAGGTAATGTCCACCTTTACTCTACTCGCAATTTTTCAAAAATTAATTCCCACTCATAATATCCCAGGACAGGTACACGCCAAGACCGCACAAATCTCCATAACGCGCTATCTCTATTTCTTATAACATTATTGCTACTTATCCTCTTCAATATAAAATCCGCTATCGGAAACCATTGAAGACGCTTACTATTTTTGATTAATTTAAATTTATTAGGACTAAATAAACCCAACAATTCTCCATCTGACATATACTCTCTTAAGTGAGTGGGATCCAGTACCCATCTCCCATTATTTCTATAAAAATACCACCCATAACATTTCTTAAATACGGTAGATATGTAAATAATCCCCCCTCTTTTAACCACCCTCCCTATTGAATGCACCATCTTAACATCATCTACATGCTCAATAACCTGAGTAGTTATTAATAAATCTATAGAATTACTCTTTACGGTACCCAAAACTTCAACATTGTCCACACACACATTTGCCTTAACACCAAGTGCTCTCACAAAGCTTACACGATTACGGGAAAGATCTACTGCATAAACCTTTTTATCCCTTAAGTATCCCGCTTTATCTAAGGCATATAATAAAGAGCCATCCCCACAACCACAATCTAGTATTGTTTTGTACCTATCATTAGTAATATAGGGCTCCAAGAAATCTGGTACAAACCCTGTATAATATTGGGGAGTAACTTTAGCATACAATTCAATATTCATAATTTCAATTAGACTCTGCCAAAAAACTCTTATACCACTTATATGTCTCTTCCAAACCTTCTTCCAAAGAATAGGCGGGCTTCCAGTTAAGCAAATCCAATGCCTTCTGAGATGAAACTTTTTGCTCTATAACTTCTCCTTTTCTTTTATCTTCCG
>Ga0210017_1000743_pt1 | contig 28148 bp, 27 predicted proteins | sample CryGeyCG2014_020_FD_183966 | JGI IMG/M metagenome (GOLD analysis project Ga0210017, IMG submission 183966) | Groundwater microbial communities from aquifer - Crystal Geyser CG08_land_8/20/14_0.20 (SPAdes) (version 2) | ecosystem: Environmental > Aquatic > Deep subsurface > Groundwater | place... | reverse complement strand
AATAACGGACTTTGTTGATGAGATTGCGCCTGAATTTGGCATCAAACTGCCGTTTAAGAACCATGAAGAGCTTGTGAAGGCGATGTGCAACACCACTAAAGGCGTCAAAGAGGCAGGCGGCTTTGAATACATGCTCAAAAACGGAGCGTGGTATGATGTTAATGAGAAGTCTCATTATCATCAGCATGAAAAGAAGCTCTCAGAGAAAGATCTTGCCGGCACAAAGGTGGATGAAAAGTCAGGAGTTATTTACAAGCCTGACGAGAAACATCCTAAGCCTGACGCCAAAAACTATGTAGGCCAGATGGTTGACGGTGTGGCATACAAAGGTTTCCCATATGATAAGATAGACAGGCAAACAGGCAAGATAGCCGTATATTCTCATCCTCTGAAGAAAAAGAACTGGGACCCTATGCCGGTATACTACCCGATACCGGAGCATCAGAAAATGTCTGATGGCGAGCTGATCCTTACCACATACAAGGTAAGGACGCAGACGCACTCAAGGACGCAGAACTGCAAGCTCCTTACCGAAGACTATCATACCAATCCGGCGTTGATTAATCCCAAGACTGCTGCCAAGCTCGGCATTAAGGACGGCGATAAGATTGAGGTATCCTCAGCCATCGGCAATATCGTAACGAAGGCGAAGGTTACCAACGCGGTTCATCCTTCCGCAATATCCATTTCTCATCACTGCGGCCACTGGCAGTACGGCAGGTACACCTCCGGCGTAAAACCGCCTGTTGAAGTCGGAGCTAACGACAACGACATTGACCTCAAGCTCAAGTGGTGGACTGACAATGGAGAGCATCCTAACTGGATTATCCCGAACTCCACAGACCCGATGGGCGGACAGCAGAGGTGGATGGATACAGTTGTTAAGGTAAGAAAGGTTTAAGTTTAACCTCAGATTCATCTGATGAGGGGGGAGGGTTGCCTCCCCCCTTTCAATTAGTTTAGATTATAATATGTCTTAAAAGGAGAAAAAGTGGCTTTGACTTTATTTAAAGAGGGCGCAAAGAGCAGGTGCGACACTTATGGTTTTCTTGCAGGGATATTCAGGCAGGAACTCACGGCACAGCAGATAAAGGAGATGATAAATTCAGGCGTATTGGATATGCTCACTGAATTGGGCGCAAAGATTGACCGCAATTTTTTTAATAAACCCGCAGAACAGGTTGAGGAGGCTCTGGCAATAGAGTATACAGCTCTTTTCATAGGCCCCGGCAAGCATATCAATCCGCACGAGTCTATCTATGTTCCGGACAGCACGGGCAAAGTCGGTTATTACTGGGGAGAATGCACTGCCGATATGAAGAAATGGGTCGAGCATTACGGGTTAAAGATGTCTGAAAAGTTTGAATCAATCCCCGACCACATAAGCATAGAGCTTGAATTCATGCAGAGAGTTATTGAGCAGGAATATCTTTCCTGGCAGAGGAATGACGAGGAGACCGCGAAGAGATGCATAGAAGTTGAAAAGACTTTTTTTAACAAGCACATAATAAAATGGGTGCCGTTATTTTTAAACAGGGTTATAGACTCTGCAAGTTTAGATTTTTACAGAGAGACGGCAAAGATCGGCAAGGATTTTATATCGGACGAGGGGAATCTTTTAAATGAAGAAACAGCCGGCGTTACTGATACAAATTAGTTTTTTAATATGTCTTGCAGCGCTGATGCCCGCATATGTTTTCGGAGGGACAAATCAGGATTTTTTAATAGCCGTTGATGGTATTGAAAGGGTATCTGGTAAGCCCGATTGGATTGTTCTTGACTGCAGGTCGAAGAAACTGTATAATGCCGGCCATATACCCGGAGCTATAAACCTCGGAGATTCCTGCCGTTATGCCCTAAGGGACGGGACTGAACGGATTAAGAAAGTAAGCGAGATGGAAGCAATACTTGGCAATGCAGGCATAGACAATGCAAAGCATGTAGTAGTTTATGCAGATGCGAAGAATCTTGACCATGCAACAACCGGTTTCTGGATTCTTGAATATCTCGGGCATGACAAGGTTCATTTTTTAAACGGCGGATTTGATGAGTGGAAAAAAAGCGGCAAATTGATAGATAAGAAGGCAAGGCAGATTAGCCCTTCAACTTTTAAGGCAAAGGTAAATAAATCGGTTATTGCCGGCACCAATGAAATGCTCGGTATTGCAAAGGGGAAAATAAAAAACATTCAATTGATAGATTCCAGAAGTGAAAAGGAATATTCAGGCAAGGATAACAGGGCTCTGAGAGGAGGCCGTATCCCGAACACGACAGTGAATATACCTCACGATAAAACCTATGACAAAAAGACAGGAATAATATCCTTTGGCAAGGTCTTGTCTATATACGCGACATTGGACAAAGACAAGAGGACAATAGCTTATTGTCAGACCGGAGCAAGGTCAACGGTGACGTATCTTGCGATGAGGCTGCTTGGTTTTAAAGACCCTTCTGTGTACGACGATTCGTGGGTTGTTTATGGCAACAGCATATATCCGCCCTATCCTATAGAGAACGAGCAGTGGGTTAATCTGGATGTGCTTGGAAAGATGAAAAAGGCAATTGATACGATGGCAGCAGAGATTGGTAAACTTAAGAAAGAGAACGCCCGACTTAAAAAAGGCGGGGTAGAGCAGAAGGCGGAAGTTGAGGAAGAAGAGGCATGGAGGAACCCGCTGGAAGAATCAGGATGCGGCGCGGAAGAGGATGAGGAATAGATAAACACTATGGACTTTGAAGCGCTTCTTGACGAATCGATAAAAATACACGGGCATCTATGTCCGGGGCAGGTGCTGGGCGTGAAGATGTCAATGCTCGGACTGAGGGAGATAGGGATTGAAGACCCGAAGGGCAAAGACAGAAAAAACTTAATCGTCTTTGTGGAGATGGACAGATGCGCTACTGATGCAGTGCAGTCGGTTACAGGGTGCAGCCTCGGCCACAGGACCATGAAATTTATGGACTACGGCAAGATGGCGGCGGCATTCGTGAATCTTAAAACAGGCAGGGCAGTGAGAGTCGTGGCAAAAGAAGAATCAAGGGAAAAAGCAAAGAAATATTTTCCTGATATAGATGACAAATACAAGGCTCAACTTGAGGCGTATAAGGTAATGCCTGATAAAGAACTCTTTGACGTAATGAATGTAAAAGTGGAAATAAAGCCAGAAGACCTGCCGGGCAGGCCGTTGAGAAGGATTCCATGCGATATATGCGGAGAATATGTTCAGGACATGAGAGAGGTGCATAAAAGCGGAAAGACGCTGTGCAGGCCGTGCGCGGAAGGAGGATATTACAAAATTGAAGACAAGCCTCATGGTAAATAATAATATTGTGCCCTTGAATGATTTCACTCAGAATTATATTGCAAGCGTCCTCTGCGCAATTGCGCATTCACTCGGTGATGATTCAAGAAATGTAACCATGCGTATTGAACCTGAAGAAATTCACATTTATACTGAAAAGGGCGAACTGGACATAAAAAAAGATTTTGCGAAGGGCTTAATAGAAAGCACCGTAAAAGGCATACTCTCGCCCCTCAAGGGGGTATTCTGGTCTCAGAATATTACCATTACAAGCGAGGACTCAAAGGCGTTTGTTGAGTCTTTGAAAGAGGGCTTGACAGATAGGTAGGTTTTTTTATTATAATGCGTTATGCAGAAAAGTCATAACGACAATAAACGGTGAATTGGTGAATAGGTGAATCGGCAAATGGAAAAGGATGCTGAAAGAATGGAGATTAAATCTAAGCTCTGGATAGAGGTTGACGGAGAACCCGTTTTTGGAAGAGGCAGGAGGTTTCTGCTTAACGCAATAGATAAATACGGCTCTATAAATCAGGCGGCAAAAGAAATAAACATCTCTTACAGAAAGGCGTGGAGCTATATAAAGGCCATGGAGGAGAGGCTCGGCATAAAATTGGTGGATAGGCAGGCCGGCGGCAAAAACGGCGGCGGCGCATTACTCACAAAAGACGCCAGAAAGTTCTTGAAAAAATACGAGCTGATGGAAGAGGGGATAAGAGAGGCAGTTGATAAAAAGTTTACTGCGATATTCGGTAAAGGGGTGAATCGGTGAAAAAGCTCTTGTGGGACGTCTCAGGAGCCTTCGGCGACATCGGGGTGCTGTTTCCAATTGCAATTGCCTTAATCGCAAAGAATGGGTTTAACCCCACAGCGCTGTTTTTAATGGCGGGCCTTTTTTACATAGCCTCTGCTTATTACTTTAAAATAACGATGCCTGTCCAGCCGCTCAAGGCAATGGCTGCCATAGCGATTGCCTCGGGATTGGGTTATGAAGTTATTAATGCCGCCGGCATAACGATGGGGGCCATTCTGCTTCTAATATCCATAACGGGTTTAAGCGTTAAGCTCGGGCGGTTTTTCCCTGTATCTGTAATCAGAGGAATCCAGCTTGGATTGGGCCTGATGCTTATAAAGGCGTCGGCAAGCCTTATGAATGATGAGGTCCTTGTCTCTTTAGCTTCGGGGGCAATTTTGCTAACAAGCGTTTTTATGATTAAAAAAATACCGCCGCTTATACCCATTATAATTTTAGGAATAATCCTTTCTTTAAAAGGAATTCAGCCTGCCGCCATGGGTCCCGCCGCATTGACATTAGGGCTGCCGAGCTTTAATAACCTATGGACCGGATTTATTATTCTGGTTCTCCCTCAGCTCGCCCTTACCTTTGGCAATGCCATAGTAGCTACGGAGGCAACAGGCAAACTCTTATATGGCGCTCGGGCTGGGAGGCTCACCCTAAAAGCTATACCTATGAGCATGGGGCTGGCAAATATTGCCTCCAGCATTATTGGAGGGGCGCCGATGTGTCACGGCTGCGGCGGGCTTACTGCACACTATAAATTTGGCGCAGCGAGCGAGAAGTCCGGGTATATTATCGGCATTACGCTTATCGTATTAGCTGTTTTGTTCGGCAGTTCGGCATTATCTATAATTTCTGCATTTCCGAAAGGCATCTTGGGGGTTTTGCTCTGTTACGTCGGCATACAGCACTCTTTATTTATCAAGGACCTTCTTCATGAGAAACAAGCAATGGCCATTGCATTAACAGTTGCTATTTTAGGTTTTATAGCAAATAACCTGACAGCAGGTTTTCTCGCGGGCATTGGAATTCATTATGGACTTAAAACTTTTACGAAGACAATTAATCTTTTGAAAGAATAAAGGAATAGGAGGCAGATATGTGTGACATTCAGGATACGGAAGCAAAGAACAGATTAGGCGTTAAGACAATCCCTGTAGCAGAAGCCGTCGGGACCGTGCTGGCTCATGATATTACAGAGATAAAAAAGAATGAATTTAAGGGCCGGGCCTTTAAGAAAGGGCATATTGTCAAACAGGAAGACGTCTGCCATCTCCAGAGGCTCGGCAAAGAAAACCTTTTTGTTCTTAATATTTCTGAAGATGAGATGCATGAAGACGAGGCGGCTTATGCCCTTGCAAATGCGCTTATAGGTGAAGGGGTTCAGCTGCAGGGAGAGCCCAAGGAAGGAAAGATTAATATAATCGCTGAAAGAGACGGGCTTTTAAAGGTGGATAAAAATGCCCTCACACAGTTTAATATGCTCGGGGACGTGATGTGCGCAACACTGCATAGCAATACCGTGGTCAAAAAAGGACAGCTTGTCGCAGGCACCAGGGCCATCCCGCTTGTGGTGAAGAAGGCGATAGTGGAAGAGGCAGTGGCAATTGCAAATTCCGTAAAGACACAGGATGCAGGATACAGGATGCAGGATACACCCCCCTCAACTCCCCCCTTGGTAAGGGGGATACCCCCCTCAACTCCCCCCTTGGTAAGGGGGATACCCCCCTCAACTCCCCCCTTGGTAAGGGGGGAAGTAAAGGGGGGTCATCATGAATCAGGCATCGTGCTTCATGTATCATGTTCCGGCGTCATCTCAGTAAAAGAATTACGCAAGCTCAAAGCCGGCATTGTCATTACAGGAAATGAGGTTTATTACGGGAGGATAAAGGACGCCTTTGCGCCTGTAGTCACAAAGAAGATACAGGAGCATGGCTGTGAGATTGCGGGGATATATTATGCGCCGGATGACGAAGCGTTTATAGAGGCCAGGCTCAGGGAATTAGTTGACGCAGGCGCAGAACTGCTTATCACAACAGGGGGAATGTCTGTGGACCCTGATGATGTAACGAGATTTGCAATAAGAAAACTTGGCGTTACCGATATTGTCTACGGCTCCGCAGTGCTCCCCGGCGCAATGTTTTTAGTGGCATACCTTTCGATTGCCGATTGCGGATTGCAGAATGCGGAATTTAAATCCGAAATCCAAAATCCAAAATCCAAAACTATTCCCATCTTGGGAATCCCTGCCTGCGGGATGTATCACAAGACAACAATATTTGATTTAATTCTCCCGCGGGTGCTTGCCGGAGAGATAATCGGCAGGAAAGAGCTGGCAGAGCTTGGACACGGCGGCTTATGCCTTAATTGCAAAAAATGCAGTTATCCGATATGCCCGTTCGGAAAATGAAATTTAATACAAACGCAATTACTATTGTGTCATTGCGAGTCCCGAGCAGCTCGGGACGAAGCAATCGCTGATTTAACGGCGAGATTGCCACACTCCCTTTCGGTCGTTCGCAATGACAATGTAACAACACTTTACGCATTAATATCAGTAAAATAAGACATGAAAAAAAATTATGCCGTTAAATTAGTATCAGCGCTTTTAATTTTTTCAGTCTGTAGTTGTGGGGATGTTGAGGTTCCTAAAAAGGTAAGCCTTGATAAAAGGTCTCCTGTTTCAGAGGATTATATAAAGCACACAGGGGTTGGTTCGTTAAAATTTGGTTTTGACCTTAGACTGGGACCAAGGGAAGATGTAAGGATATATCTTCCCTTCCTGCGTTACCTTGAGGAGAATACAGGCAGCAGCTTTTCTCTCAGGTTTACTGAAAAATACGAAGATACGGTGGAAAATCTTGGCAAGGGAATTACTCATTTTGCAGCGCTGGGCCCGGTTAATTGTATTTTGGCGAATAAGAAATATGGCACAGGCTGCCTTGTGATGGGACTCAATTCGGAAGGAAAACCTTCATATCGCGCGGTTATTTTTACCAGGGCAGACAGCCCTATAAAAAATCTAAAAGATTTAAAAGGCAAGACCTTTGCCTTTGGCGACAAATATTCAACACAGGGGCATATTATCCCGCGAAAGATGCTGGAAGATGCAGGAATCACGCAGGAGCGTTTAAGGAGCTATGTATTTACAGGCTCTCATGCTAATACTGCGAGGGCAGTTTTGAACGGCGAGTACGATGCGGGCGGCATACAGGATACCCTTGCAGAAAGATTGTTGGCAGAAGGAAAGATAAGGATACTTGCCGCTTCAAAACCCTATCCGAGCAGTCTAATTTGTTACAACAAAAATATAGACCCCCTGATTTTAAAGGCTGTGAAAGCCGCACTCCTGTCACTGGACCCCAAGGGCAAACACGTAGGCATTCTTGTGGATTGGAATAAGACAGAAATGCCCAATGGCTTTGCTGAATACAGCGGGAAGTCAATGGAAGAGATAAAAGCGCTTGCCCAGAGATACGGCCTGCTGAAATGAAGCTCTGGATAAAAATAGTCCTGCTCAATGTATTTATTGTTACCAGTCTTGGAATGCTGATAGGTTTTACCATAAGAGACGTAGTAACAGTTTCAATGCGCGCCGAATTAACAAGGGAGGGAGAATCTATAGCGAGAAATCTTTCCGATAGGATAGCCGATTATATCCTCTTGAACGACTTCTATAAAACTCAGGAGGCGATAAATGACGTCACGGAAAAAGAAAAAGATATAGAATACATATTCGTGACGGACAAAAACGGACAGCTTCTTACCCACACCTTCAAGAATGGGCCTCCCTCCAATGTGCTTCAGTGGAACTCCTTTCGCATTGATAAGCTCTCGGAAGGCTTTCTGCAGGGCTTGCGCATGAGATAAGAAATCCGCTTACATCTATAAAAGTGCTGTTTCAGACATTCAGGGATAATCCAGACTTAACAAAAGAGGATATGAAAGTAGTGCTTTCAGCAGTGGAGCAGATGGATGACCTTCTGACAAGGTTTCTCAGATTTGCAAGAAGTGATGAGTTTAATCTTATGGATGTCTATGTCAATTCCCTGATAAAACAGGTTATAAACCTCGCTCAGTTTCAGATAAAAAACCAATCCATAGAGGTAGAACTGCAACTCACAAAGCTGCCGCCAGTAAGAGCTGACAGGGCAATGATTCAACAGGCCTTGCTGAATCTCATACTCAATGCAGTAGAGGCGATGCCGGAAGGAGGCGCGCTCACTGTATCAAGTAAGGTTGATGACGGTTATGCGTTTGTTTCGGTCAGCGACACAGGCACGGGCATTCCCGAGGACATAAAAGACAAGATCTTCGACCCGTTTTTTACAACAAAAGATGAAGGCACGGGGCTTGGACTGTCAATAGCGTATAATGTCGTAAATCTCCACAATGGAGAGGTCAGCCTTGAAAGCAATGGAAATGGGACAACTTTTACAATAAGGATTCCTGTGAATGTATGAATACGATACTTGTTGTTGACGATCAAAAGACAGTCTGCTATTCACTCCAGAGGTTTCTTGAATCTGAAGGCTATAATGTATTTACGGCTGTCAGCGGCGAAGAAGCGCTGAAGATTGTAAATGATAAAATCCCTGCCCTTGTCATCATGGATGTAAGGATGCCTGAAATGGACGGCCTTGAGGTATTGGAAAAAATAAAAAAATCCCATCCGAAGATTCAGGTAATAATGATGACGGCTTTCAGCACCACTGAGAAGGCGATACATGCCATGAAATTAGGAGCATACGATTATATTATAAAACCCTTCGATAACGACGAACTGCTCATCAGGATTAAGGATGCTATAAAGACGAGAGAGTTGATGAAAGAGGTGGTAGCCTTTGATGATTCCGAGGATTATGCAGGCAGCGAAAAAATAGTCGGCAAAAGCCCGGCAATGCTCGGCATTTATAAACAAATAGGAAAGGCAGCGCCGACGGATGCGGCAGTGCTTATAAAAGGAGAAAGCGGAACAGGCAAAGAGCTTATAGCGCGTGCGCTCTATCATTACAGCAGGCGCTCAACAAAGCCCTTCCTTGCCATTAACTGCTCTGCCATTCCGGAGCATCTCCTTGAATCAGAACTTTTCGGATATGAAAAAGGAGCATTCACCGGAGCTGATTTCAGGCGGATAGGGAAGTTTGAACAGTGTAACGGCGGGACTATTTTTCTTGATGAAATAGGCGATATGCCTCTTACCATTCAGGCAAAGTTGCTGAGGGTTCTTCAGGACGGCACGTTCCAGAGGCTCGGCGGCGGTGAGGAGATTAAAACAGACGTCAGGTTAATTGCGGCAACAAACAAAGACCTTGAACATATGGTCAAAAACAATACATTCAGGGAAGACCTTTACTATCGCATAAATGTGGTTACAATTGATGTGCCGCCTCTCAGAGAGAGACAAGAGGACATTAAAGAGCTTGTTCAGTACTTCATACAGAAGTACAACAAAAAACTCGGCAAAGAGGCAAAAGGCATTACATCTGCGACATTGAAAAAATTGGAGGAGCAGCCATGGCATGGGAATGTCAGAGAGCTTGAAAATGTCATTCAGAAGGCGATGGTTTTTTGCAGCAGTGATTACCTGTCCGCAGAGTGCTGTAAGGAATTTTCATTGCAGCCTAAAGTAGAGCCTGAAGCAGATAGATGTATAACCGTAAAAGACGCAATCCAAGGTCTTGTGGATTTATCGTTCAGAGAGGGTTGTCATGAAATGTTTCAGGACATAGTCGGCACGCTTGAAAAATCTATGGTTAAAAGGGCATTGGAATTAACAAAGGGCAATCAAGTTCAGGCGGCAAAACTTCTGGGAATATCAAGGAATACATTGAGGAAGAAACTCGGGGAAGATTAATCACAACACAAAAGTGTCATTGCGAGCGAAGCGAAGCAATCCCATTTTTGAGATTGCTTCGGGTTAAAACCCTCGCAATGACGACTTTACTTTTCTTGTATTAGTTCTGTTCACATCCTGCACACCTGCCAAACCATTGAGCATCGCCTCAAAATAAATATCCTTATTTTTCAATGAATTTATACTGGCACACTGTTTGCTTTTATCCTTTCAAAATCTTTTTGAAAGGAGGATGATTTATGTCCAAAAAGTATGCGTTACTTGTTGACCTGAGGAAGTGCGTTGGCTGCACATCCTGTCAGGTAAGCTGCAAGATGGAAAATGCAGCGCCGATAGGGCAGTTCAGGTCAAAGGTGGATATCGCCGATACCGGCGAATATCCGAAACCTAAGAGGTATTTTTTTCCGAAAATCTGTAACCAGTGCGACGAGCCGCCGTGCATCCAGCCTTGTCCTGTGAAAGGAGCCACTTACAAAAGGGAGGATGGAGTTGTAATGGTGAACAGGGACTTGTGCATCGGCTGCGGAAGGTGTGTAGGCGCATGTCCTTATGGCGCAAGATTCATGCATCCGCACATTCCTGTCAAAAATGATCCTAAACCTTATGCAAAGAATGTTGCTGAGGTTAAGGGCAAAAAGGCAAAGGACTTGAGGGTTGTTGACAAGTGCGATTATTGCAGCCACAGGCTTGCAGAGGGCGAAGAGCCTGCATGCGTTAGAAACTGTGTTGGAAAGGCAAGGGTCTTTGGCGATTTGAATGACTCCAATAGCCAAATCTCTAAACTTATGGCGTCTGTAGAAACAGAAAAATGGCATCCTGATTACGGAACCAAACCGAGAACCACTTTTATTGCGCCTGACAAACAGGTCTTTGAAGCGGCCGACGGCCAAATAAATAAATAGGAGGTGAAAACATGCAGGTATCAAGAAGGGTATTTTTAAGATATACAGGAGCGCTTGCAGGTTTAGCAGCGCTAAGCAAGACAGGACTTTCAGCCCTAAAACATCTCTCTCCTGCCGAGGCAGAGGCAATGCAGAAGGCAATGGGCCAGTATGAAGTAAGGTACAGCGCTGACGGCATGTGTCCTGCCGAGTGCGGCATGGAATATTGGATTAAGGACGGAAAGCTGGCAAAGGTTTACGGCAATACAGAAGTCCCAATGAACGCAGGAACTGCCTGCGCAAAGGCTGCGGCAATTCCTCAGCTGGTATATTCTCCTTACAGGCTCAAGTATCCAATGATAAGGGTTGGAGAAAGAGGCTCCGGCAAATTCAAGCGTGTAACCTGGGATGAGGCGATAGACCATATCGGCAAAAAACTTTCAGACATTAAAAAGAAACACGGCGCAGAGTCGGTCATGATGGACTGCGGCGATGTGACAGACAGGGACCAGTATTACAGGCTTTTCTATGCCTACGGCACTCCCAATTGTGTTGAGCATGGCTCTTTGTGCGATGTCCCGAGAAGGCACGGCCCAAAATTAATGGTCGGCGGCAAGAGATGGGAGCCTGATCTTATGAGACCTGTCCTTGTTCGTCAGCCTGACGGCTCGTTGAAAAAAGACTACACCTACAAAACAAAGCTAATCATTTACAACGGCTGGAATCCTTTTGTCGCAACCAGGATATTCTATGAAAACAGGGGAACCGTCGGCGCAAAAGTAGAAAATGGCTGTAAGGTGGTAGTTATTGACCCATCATATTCCAACACCGCAACTGCTGCTGATATGTGGCTTGCTCCGAGGGCTGGAACGGATGGCGACCTCTTTGGCGCGATGCTCAGATATATCCTGGAGAACGACAACCAGAATGACCCTAACAAGAAGTATATTGACTGGAGTTTCAAAAAATATTCCACTGGCTGGGATGAATTCGCTGCGGCTTTCAAATCGTGGTGGTCCAAGACAGACCCGATCAACGGCCTGAGCTACTTCAGTCTTGACTGGGCGGCCGACAGGACGGGTCTCTCAAAGGCTCAGATTGAGGAACTCTCGCATATGTTCGGCATCACCAAGCCTGCGGCGCTTGTATGGGGAATGCAGTCTCCGGGACACCACTATAACGGCTACTGCGCCTCCATCATTGGCGTGGCGCTGAACGTGATAACCGGAAACTTTGATGCCCCCGGCGGGGCTATAGACTGCGAGCTTGTAAAGGCGGACAAGGGCGGCTCCGCAACCGGCAAACAGTTTAAAAAGAAAAAGGTTAAAAGGAATATTGACGGCAAAGAGGTCGAAGGAGAAGTGGAGCACCTGCACAAAGACCTCTTCGGCAGCAAATATCCGGCGGCATGGGATGATGTGGTAGCGGACTATCCCGATGCGATAGAGCATGGTATTGATATTAAGTATGGACCCTTTAGGGGACATAAATACCCCATGAAGGGCTTTATCCTGAGAACAGGAAACTGTGTCATTACCGGAGGCGCTCCCTGGAGATGGAAAGAGGCGTTGACGGCAAAGGACGCATCCGGCAATTACAAACTTGAGCTTATGGTGTATATCGACACGCTCAACCTCGAAAGCGGACTTTATGCCGATGTGATTCTGCCCGAGGCGAGCTTTGTGGAAAGGCAGAGCCTTGCTGATATCTATCCATCACATCAGGTGATATACAACAGGGACGCGGTCATCAAGCCCCTGCACGAATCCAAAAAGCCTACGGATATCATGAACCTGCTTGCAAAGAAACTGAATGAGCTCGGCGACTCCGATATTAAGGGTTCCGACTTCTGGGAGAAGTACAAGACCGAAGAGGATTTCGTCAACGAGATGCTTGCGCCAGCTCCGGGCAGGGTTAATGTAGGAACGCCTCTGCCGTATCCGAAATATCCAGAAGGCTATAAGCTCATCGGCGCTCCTGACTCGTTAGAAAAGGGTGAAGTTACAATTGACAATGCCAAGAAAGTTGTAAAAGGTAAACCAGTAACCGTTGAATGGCTGAGAAACAATCACGGCGTTGCTATCTGGCCCATGAGCTGGAGGAGATACAAGAAGCATAATGCTGATGAGCCGAATAAGGCATTCCCGAATACTTCCACAAAACTCATTGAGTTTAAGTTTGACTGGAAAGACGGCGGTAAACGCTACGGAGGCTACAAGTCTTATAACGAGAAGATAGAAAAGGCAGGCGGTGAAGTTCCGAAAGGATTGAAGGAAATAGGCTTTACCAAGTTCCCCGAGACCTTCTTCTGGTTTGAGACGAAGTGGAATCCGCATACAAATCCTGCATATAAAAAATATGACAAGGATTATCCGTTCCAGCTTATCTGCGGACGCGTCCATCACGCCATGAGCGGCACGCAGATGGTTCCCTGGCTCGGAGAAATAAAGGCTGAAGGCACATGGCAGCCGATGAACAAGGAATTTGAGGCGGATGTTCCGGAGGCGATGCCGCTGGGCGATGAGCCTATGAAATCCATGAAGAAGAAATTCAAGGCAAATACCTATTCGGTAGGCACTATCTGGATGAATACGGATGACGCAAAGAAACTCAGACTTAAGAGCGGTGACATGGTAGTTATAGAAAACCCCCTGCACAAATCCACGAAAGGCAAGATATTTGTCTCCGGCGGAATAAGGCCCGGCGTTATCAAGATAGGCTTTGCAACAGGCGGACGGTTCAGTCCCGGAATGGGGCCTGCGTATAAAAGCAGGGAATACACACCGAGCCACAGCGAACTCGTGGACCCGGATGTATTAAGCCCGATAATGGGCTTCCCGGGATATGCGGACATGATCGTTAAAGTAAAAAAGGCGTAAAAGGCAAAAGGGGGACGCAAGTCCCCCTTTTGAAATCACCATTGTACATTAATTTGATTCGGGAGAAGAATAAAATGATTGATGAATTAAGAGAAGAATTTTATTTATACAACCTTCTGAGACAGTTATTTTTAAAAGAGCCGTCAAAGGAACTCATTCAAAACATCACGGAGATCAGTATCCCGCCGGATACAGACGGAGAAATTGCCTATGGGTTAAGATTAATGGCAGATTCTGTAAGTAAAAATAAAAATAGACTTGATGCATGGCTGGAAGAGCTTGCCATTGAATATGCCCGTCTGTTTATAGGCCCCCAAAACCCGCCTGCCGTGCCTTACGCGTCCTTTTATCTTTCCGAATCGCATTCATTAATGACCGATGAAACCATAGATGTCAGAAAACAGTATCTTGAAGCGGGTATGGCAGTCAAAGAACTTTACAATATCCCGGACGACCATATCGGCATAGAGCTTGAGTTTGTTTATTATCTCACGCAAAAAACAATAGAACTCTTCGAGCAGGAACAACGCGAGAAGGCGGCAAGACTCTTTGAGATACGGGGCGACTTCTTAACCAAACACATGTCCCAGTGGGTTCCTCTTTTTGTAGAAAAGATATTAAATTCAACCCCTGAGGATTTTTACAAAGGCGCTGCATATATGCTAAGAGAGTCAGTTGAATTTTAATTTTTCAACGCTTCATCCGCCTAATCTTCTTTTTTTATCTTCTCCATATATTCTTCCCATTCGATAGGCAGCATGTGCTTTTTCTTTGTGTTGCATTCTTTGCAGGCAGGGACGATATTTCCCTTTGTGGACTTTCCGCCGCGTATGATGGGGACGATGTGGTCCATCGTGAGTTCTTTAGGGCTGAATTTTTTGCCGCAGTAATAACATCTGCCTTCCGAACATTTTCTTTTCCACCACTGGGATTTTCTGGACTCACGGGCTTTTGCCCGTTCTCTCTTAATCTCCTCTTCTGTCACGCAAGAAATAAAAAATTCCATTTCAGCCTTTGATTTCACTCCAGAGCACACTCTGGTTCCTTCCATTGTGTTTTGCATAGTAAAGCGCCTGGTCAGCCTTCTCAATGAGTTCTTCTTTGGTTTTGGCGTCTGAAGGGGAGACAGCTATGCCGATGCTCAGCGTAACCCTGACAGGCCCTATAGGACTTATATGGCCTATGTCAAAGGCTTTGTCCATAGCGGCTTTTCTTAATCTCTCAGCGATGTTTTTTGCCCCTTTGCCGTCTGTCCGCGGCAATATTGCAGTAAATTCCTCGCCTCCATACCTTGCAGGGACGTCTATGTCCCTTATTGTTTCTCTTATAATCTTTGAAACTCCCTTGAGCACGAGGTCCCCCGCAGGATGCCCGTATGTGTCGTTTATTTTTTTAAAGAAGTCAATGTCTGTCAGAAGCAGCGAGGTGGGCTCTGAGTATCTGTTTAATTTCTTGAGTTCCTCCGAGAGCTTTTCCTGAAAGACCCTGTGATTGAAAAGGCCTGTGAGACCGTCCACAGCCGCCAGCTTTTCTATCTCCGCATGTAATTTTGCATTTGCGATGGATGCTGCCGCCTGATTGCACATTACCTTCAGCAGTTCCATCTGGAAGGCGTCAAGAAAGTCCGCCTTCTCAGATGACATTACAAATAATCCGAGCAGTTTGTTTTCATAAATCAGGGGGATGACAAAAATGGAGCGTATGTTTTCTGAGCCGAAAGGCAGCACTGAAGCCCGGTAGTCTTTCATGTCAGCCATGTAAATGGGGTGTCTGTTTTCAACCGCTATATTAATGAAGGCGCCTTTAAGGTCAAGGGCTGATAGCTGATGGCTGATAGCTGATAGCTTAGCTGTATGGTGTATTAAGTCAAACTGTTTGCCCGATGCGACAAAAAAGAACGCATGTGAAGACGCAATTTTTTCTGCCCCTTCGCACATTTTTTCAGCAATCACATTTATATTAAGCGATGAAACAAGTTTGGAGCTTTCCTCATTCAGTTTCTTTAAGCCGTCATAGTCGCGCTTCAGTTTGGGATAAATTCTTTCCCTCTCCATAATTCTGGCGATATGCCGGGTGAACATCTGCACTGTATTTCTGACGGATTCGCTGAACGCATTGCAAGTGGAACTGTCGGCAGTCAGAACTCCGGTTAGCGCAGAACCGTCCATTACAGGCGCGGCAAAAATGGATGAAACTTTATTATTTTTTATATAACCAATCTCAGAAATGTTTTCATCTATCTCGCCGGAGTAAAAAGTTTGCTTGGTTTTAAGACATTCGGCGATGACGCCTTTGCCTGTAACAATGATATCTCCCTTTTCTTCGGTTGAGCATTTCAGTATAAAACCATTCTGGTACGGCGTGAAAAGGTTAATGGAATCAGCAGAGACCGCCTGTTTTATTGCCAGCAGAAGTTCTTTAATTTCCTCGTCTGTTTTAAGCATTGATGCAAAGCGGCGCTGCGATACAGTCCCCTCTCAGGACCAGACAAAGCAAGGGGATAATCCTTTTTATCCTGAAGCCCTGCCCCTCTTTGTCTCCTCTTCTCTGAAGAATTTTTTGTATAGCACTTCCCACTCAGGACTTCCTTCAGATAGTTTTCTTGAAAAGGACTGGAGCTTTTTTCTCACGGCTGAATCTATATCCTCTCCTACCTTTAGTTCATTTAAGATGATGCGTTTAATCTCGCGCCTTATTTTCCCTTCTTCATCTTTCACATCTATTGCCTCTTTGTCAATAAGCCCTTTAAGAAGCACGTGCGTCAGATGTGTTATTTTTTCCTCAGAGAGCATCATAGTATGAGATTTCTCTCTTTCACGATTTTTTGTTTGGTCAGGTCAAAGAGTTTTCTGTAATCAAGTCTGCCGCGCTCTATCTCCGAATTATGTTTTTTGAGAATTTCTCTTACCTCTTCGTTTAATCGGTCCTCTGCCATCAGTTCATTCAGGATGAGTTCTTCTATGTTGGATGTTAACTGTCCCGGAGGGATGCGCGGGGTGACAAGCTGCTTTGAGACAATGCCGTCTGCAATTTTTTTAGCTATCAGAGAGACCCATGTTCTGGGAATTCTCATGCCTTATTTTTCCACGAATGAAAGAAGCGCGATATTGCGGGCTCTCTTTATGGCCTCGGTCAGGCTTCTCTGATGTCTTGCGCACGCCCCTGTCATCCGCCGTGGAAGAATTTTGCCCTTGTCTGTGAGGTAATACCTCAAGGTCTTGATATCTTTGTAGTCTATGAACTCTGCTTTTTCCGAGCAGAATCTGCAAAATTTTCTCCTTTGAATTCTTCTCTGCTGCAAAATTTTCTCCTTTCTATATACAGTGTCAGTGAATAGTGACAGTGAAAAAATACTGACACAGAAAACTGACACTGGGCGCTGACACTGGATTTTAAAACGGCTCTAAGTCCGTTGTTTCTTCAGGTGGAGCAATATCTTCGGGAGGCGCGGACTCTCCTCCTGCCTCCTCCGAGCTGCTCGGAGTTTTCCTTGACAGGAATCTGACCGAACTTGCGACTACCTCCATCTTGCTGTGCTTCTGGCCGTCTTTCTCCCAGCTTCTTTCCTGCAGCCTCCCTTCAACAAGCACAGACTTGCCTTTGCTCAGGTACTGTCCGGCGCTTTCAGCCTGCTTGCCGAATACAACCACCCCGATAAAGAGCACATCGTCTTTTAGTTCGCCGTGCTGTTTGATTTTTGAGTTAACAGCAATCCTGAATGAAGCTACCGCCGTGCCCTGCGGCGTATATCTGAGTTCAGGGTCTTTTGTCAGATTTCCTATTAATATTATTTTATTGAACACAGGCTATGCCCCAATTTTAGGCTCTGTTTTTTCATCCCGAGCGTCCCGGGACGCTGCTGCTTCCACAGAAGCAGTCTGCCGTGCCGGCGCAGGCAGGGATGACTTCAATGCCGCCTCTGCCTGCTTCTTTTCCAGTTTAATGACCATATATTTTATTACAGGTTCAAAGGTTTTGTAATAGTTCTCAAGTTTTTTTACTGCTGCTGAGGGCGACTTAAAGACCAGGAAAAGGTAAAAGCCTTTTTTCTGCTTTTTAATTTCATAGGCAAGTTTCTTTCGGCCCCACACATCGGCATTCAAGATTTCTCCGCCGGAATTTGTTATAAGGTCTTTTATCTTAGCTGAGGCTGTCTCAATCTCTTCGTCCGCGAGAGACGCATTTAGAATTACTATGTTTTCATAGATGTTCATCAGAACACCTCCTTATGGATTTTCACCCCGAGTCCCGAGCATCTCGGGAGGATTGTAGCCCTCCGGGCAACTCGGAGAGCAAGGAGTTGTTATTTATACCACAGAAGGCGAAATAAAATCAACCTGAGTTTGAATTTAGGAGTTCCCGCAGTTCTTTCCCGACCTTGAAATGAAGCGCCTTCTTCGCAGGGACGTCAACGCTTGCGCCTGTCTTGGGGTTTCTTGCCTTTCTCGGGTTCCTGGTCTTTAGCCTGAAATTCCCGAAGCCTCTTATCTCTATCTTTTCTCCTCTCTGAAGCGCTTCCTTTACGCTGTCAAAAACCGTTTCCATTACTATCTCTGTCTGCCTCCTTGTGAGCCCTTCAACTTTTTCAGATACCTTATCTACGAGAGCTGACCTTGTCATAAAACCTCCTGCTATTTAATCGGCAAAATAAATCAAGCCTTTTTATTCCTGCTGCTTTCCGCCCATACCTCTATGGCGAGTTCAGGGCACATCCGGGCGCATAAGGCGCACCCCGTGCATTTTTCCGGGTGTTCAGGATGCGCAGGGAAGTATCCCATTTTGTTGAATTGTTTTTCAATTACTATTACGCCTTTAGGACATGACATCACACAGTATTTACAGCCCTTGCACAGTTCTTTGTCTATTGCTATTCTCCCTCTCATGCGCTCCTTTCAAGCAGTTCTTCTGCGTGTTTTAAAGATACGTCGGTTATCTTGCCGCTTAACATACGCGCTATTTCAGTCCTGCGTTCATCAGAAGTTAGTTCCTTTATTTTTACGTAAGTGCCGCCTTCTTTCTGATATTTTTCTGTCATTATGTGGAAGTCCGCCGCTGATGCTATCTGAGGGAGGTGAGTTATACATATAACCTGATGGGTCTTTGAAAGCCTTTTTAATTTTATGCCTACACTTTCAGCCGTTCTTCCTCCTACCCCGGCGTCAATCTCGTCAAATATCAGCACAGGAATCTTGTCAACATCGGCAAGAATATTCTTTAGCGCAAGCATTATCCTTGATAGCTCTCCGCCTGAGGCAACCTTTGACAGCGGCTTAAGCGGTTCTCCGGGGTTTGCTGAAAAAAGTAATTCAATTGTGTCAATGCCGGTGGAAGACAGCGGAGACGGCCTGACGTCAACCCTGAATCCCGCCTTTTCAAATGCGAGCTCCTTTAATATTTTCTCTACCGCCTTGCTTATTTCTTTTGCCGTCTGTTTTCTTTTTTCTGACAGGCCGGAGGCTTCATTCATGAGTCTTCCTTCTTTTTCTTTGAGCTGCCCTTCAAACAGAGCAATTTTCTCGTCCGAATATTTGAGGGTTGAAAGTTCTTTTTCCGCCTCGTCCCTGTATCGGATTGTTGAGTCAATGCTGTCTCCGTATTTTTTCTCAAGTTTTTTAATGGTTTCAAGCCTTTCCTCTATGGTCTCAAGCCGCCTCGGGTCCAGGTCATATTTTTCCTTGAATCCTCTCAATGAGACGGCTCCGTCTTCAAGCAGAGGTCTTGCCGACTCAAGAAGGTTAAGGGTCTCACTGATGCTCTGGTCTATTGCAGCCATCTCCCGGAGTTTTGAGATGACCGATGAGAGTTTCTCTGCGCATGCCCCTTCCGAGGCGTAGAGCATTGTATATGCCGTTTCTACAAGTTCGTTCAGTTTATTAAGGTTTGAAAGGATGCCCCGCTCTTCTTCCAGCGCTTCTTTTTCTCCTTTTTTAAGCGAAGCGGCGTCTATCTCATTTATCTGGAAGCTCAGAATGTCAATCCTCCGCATCCTTTCCTTCACGTCTATCTTTAGTTCGCTGAGTTCTTTTTTTAGCGAGTGAACTTCATGAAACATTGCCTCAACCTCTGCCCTTTTGTCATGGAGTTTACCGTAAAAATCCAGAAGGGTTCGCTGGTTGTCCGTTGAAAGAAGGCTCTGGTGTTCATGCTGTCCATGCATGTCAACGAGAGTTTTGCCTATTGCGGACAGGCTCTGTATGTTAACAATAGAGTCGTTTATATAGGCCCTGCTCTTCCCGGCGGATGAGATGTTTCGTCTTATTATTATCCCATCTTCAGAGCTGGCAATCCCCATTTCATTTAGCAGGGGATGCTCCGATATCTCAAAGAATGCCTCAACAGAGGCCTCATCCTTCCCGCTTTTAATCATCCCGGCCTGCGCCCTTTCTCCAAGCGCCAGGCCGAGGGCGTCAACAATGATTGACTTCCCCGCTCCGGTCTCTCCCGTCAAGACATTCAGCCCTGATTCAAATCTTATTCTGAGGTCGTCAATTATTGCAAGGTTTTTTATTCTGAGTTCTTTAAGCATTGTTCCAAAAATGTGCCAGCGTCAGTTTTCAGTGTTCGCTGCTGACACAGTTCACTGTATATGCCCTGTTTCACTTTTTAAGAATCTTTCTGAGTTCCCTGGCATTCTGCGGAGCATAACCATGCGCTGTGTTATTGAAATACAGAAAGACGTCTTTGCCCTCTTTCAGAAATTTGTTTATTGCCTTGCCCTCTGCTTTCAACTGCTCGGTTGTATAGCAAGAGACGCATTTCCCGTCAACGCCGTGTCTCCTGATATATACGAAATCAGCGGTAGTCGGCGCTTCACACAAAAAGTCAGGCCAGTCCGCGAGGCACAGCGCAGTATTGTTTTTCCCCAGCAGCGACATGATAGTTTTGTTTATCCAGCTTTTATCCCTGAATTCAAAGGCATTTCTTACCTTATATTGGCTCAGCGCCTCAAGAAAATCTTTAAGTTTGCCGACATCCGCCTTAAATTCAGACGGGAACTGCCAGAGGACAACCCCTAATTTTTCTCCTAATGCGGTTATCCTTGAAAGGAATACATCCAGAGGTTCGGCAGGTGATTTTAATTTTTTGACATGGGTTATAAACCGGCTTCCCTTAAGTGAGATTACAAAGTCTTTTGGCGTCTCGCTGTGCCACTTTGAAAAGGTTTCTTTTTCAGGGACGCCGTAAAAAGCGATGTCAAGCTCAACGGTTGCGAATTTTTTATAATAGTATTCAAGCCAGTGTCTTCTGGAGAGGCCTTCAGGGTAAAATGTCTCCTGCCAGTCATCAAACATAAATCCGCTGCACCCTATCTTCACGCAAGGCATAGAACATTGTATCATATAACTGCCTTGTATTGAAAGGTTTTTTGCTCTCTTGAGAGTGTAAAACAGAGGAGCCAGCGCAGATTTTAGGATTTGCCGTGAAGACTTTTATGGAAAATTAGATGCAGGTGGTTTTATAATAGACGGCAGACAAGAGCGTTATAGCGTTCAGCGTTGAGCGTTATAGCGATAAGAAAAAATAAACGCAATAACTCTATAACGCAATAACGTTATCAGGAGGATTTTATGGCTGACATAAAGAGAATAGGAATTATCACAAGCGGCGGAGACTGCGGAGGCTTAAACGCAGTTATCAAGAGCGCCGCGCGGGAGGCATACGCGCATGGCATTGAAACAGTAGTTATCCCGAACGGTTATGCGGGACTTTATAATCTTGTGGACCTTGAAAATGTTGTAGTTCTAAATGCGGAGAGGGTAAGCCGCATTGAGGCGTCTCTTGCCGGTTCAGAGGCGGGACATTCAAGGGTAAAGATAAGCAAGATAAAAGACCCGAATACTTATGAGAGGATTAAGACCGGGCTTAAAAAATTCAGGATAGACGCCCTGATTATAAGTGGAGGCGACGATACGGGAAGCGTTGTTATTGACCTTACCTCTCACGGCATCCCGTGTGTTCATGTGCCGAAGACCATGGACCTGGACCTTCAACCTTACAGCGTCGGAGGAGATTCCGCAGTAAACAGGATTGCCCTTTTCACCAGGGACATAAAGACCACGGGGCTGAGCCACAACCGAATCATTGTGATGGAAGTTTTCGGCAGATACGTAGGACACACCGCCCTGCGCGGCGGCATGGGAGCAGAGGCTGACTGCATTCTTCTTCCTGAGATTCCGGTTGATTTTGATGTTGTATATGGGCACATGAAGACCACATACTTTGCGCGGGTGGAAAGAAGCGACGTTAAGGCTGGCACATACATCATTGTGACAGCGGAAGGCATCAAGACCGCAAGAGGCGAACTCCTGTATGACGAATCCGCCGGGGTTGACGCCTTTGGCCACAGGAAACTTGCCGGGGCTGCTAAATATGTAAAACAGCAGATTGAAAAGAGACTGAAGACAGACCCTGACGTTAAAGAGTTTATGAAGAGGGCCGGGATGTATGCGCCGGGCGTTTATGAGATACCGGAAGTCAGAGAGGTAACGCCGGGACACCTGGTGCGCTCGGGTCCTTCGTCTGCCTACGACGTTAATTTCGGACAGAGGGCAGGCGCGGCGTCAGTCCTGCTTTTGCTTGAAGGCAAGATAGGCAATACAGTGGTTGATGTGGAGGGGAATAAGATATGCTATATCCCTACATCAGAGGCTATAAAGAGGAGGGGTGTGGATATAAGTGAGATAGCGCTGTTTGAAAGCCTCGGCGCCTGCTTTGGGAGAAAGCCTCAGAAATTTGAATATGAGCTTGTGGAAGTGAAAGGAATACCCAAAAGACATCTGTAGCATTAGAGCAGCAGAACAGTAGCACAGTAGAGCAGTAGTTTTCATCCTTCTGCGCTTCTGCTCTTCTGCGCTATTGCTCTTTATCAGTTCTTGACAAGCAGGGCAGTCGGGTGGTTTAATTGTCTATGGCGCCCTATCCCGAATGTTTGATGGAAGAAGAAAAGTCTTCTATCCTCATTGTGGATGACCTCCAGATTCATCTGGAACTGATGGAGGCTATCTTTGAGAAAGAAGGCTGCCGTGTTGTGACCGCGCATAACGCCGATGAAGCGCTCCGGCTCCTTGAAAAGTCCTCATCTGACATGGCTATCCTGGACGTGATGATGCCGGGCATGAACGGTTATGAACTTTGCAGAAGGCTGAAAGAGAAGAGCGGGGCCAGATTCTTTCCTGTAATCCTTGTAACCTCACTGTCAGAGCTGGAAGACAAAATCGCCGGTATTGAGGCCGGCGCTGACGACTTTATAACCAAACCTTTTAAATCTATTGAACTTACTACGAAAGTCCGTTCACTTCTAAAATTTAAAAAGCTTCAGGAAGAGCTGGACCATTCAGAGAGCGTAATCATTACGCTGGCAATCGCCCTGGAGTCAAAAGACCCTTATACAAAAGGACATTCGGAAAGAGTGGGGAATCTTTCAGCGGAATTTGCCTCCATTATAGGTTTTCAGGAAAAAGAGCAGAATCTCATCAGGAAGGCAGGCGTCCTTCATGATATAGGCAAGATAGGCGTAGAAGATTCTATCCTTCATAAAAGAAATATTCTCACAAAAGAAGAATTGCATATTGTAGAACAGCACACAATTATAGGAGAAAAAATATGCAGGCCGCTTCATTCGCTCAGCGTAATACTGCCGGTTATAAGACATCATCATGAGAGGTGGGACGGCGCGGGATTCCCTGACGGGCTTAAGGGCGAGCAGATACCGGTTATGGCAAGGATTCTTTCAATTGTGGATACTTTTGACGCAATGGCGTCAGAAAGGCCCTACAGAAGGCCCATTTCTATAGAGAAGGCGCTTAAGAAAATGGAAGAAGAAAAAAACTTCGGGCAGTGGGACCCCGTGCTCCTGGAAAGGTTTGTAGAGATGATGATGGGAAAATCTTGATACAGGATACAGGATGCAAGATGCAAAATACAACCCCCCTCTATCCCCCCTTAGCAAGGGGGGAATTAAAGGGGGGTATCATGAATCATGCATCAGATTTCAATTGGTGTTTGGTTATTTGATTATGGGAGGTCTTAAGAAATGATTAAGGTCGCCATAGTAGGCGCAGGAAAAGGCGGAAGCTATCTTCTTGAAGTATTTCATATTAACGGCGAGGTGAAGGTAGTAGGCATAACCGATAAAGACAACAAAGCCCCGGGACTTAACCTGGCAAAAGAATGGGGCGTCTTTATTGCCGAGGACGTGAGAGCCCTCTTCAGCCAGAGCCCGGAGATTGTAATAAATTCAACCGGCGAGCCAAAGGTCAGCGAATTCATCAAACAGACCGCTCCTTATCCTGTAGAGATTATTGAAGGCACAAGCGCAAGGTTCCTATGGGACATTGTAAGGAGGCAGCAGCTTGCAAAGAACGATATGGGCGTTCTCTATCAGAACGGCATCACTATTACGAAGGCCAGAAATCTTGAGGAGGTTTTAAACAAAGTATTAAAGTCTGCCATGAAACTCACGGAGGCGCCTGCCGGCAGCATTGCCTTTGTTGACGGCGATGAAATGGTTATGGCTGCGCATAGGGGATTGAGCCGTGAGTTCTTTAAAGAGCAGCGCTGGAAGCCGAGAAAGGAGGGCCTGACGTCCCGCATACTCAGTCATAAAGAACCGCTTGAGTTTCAGGACACGGAGAAAGAGCCGCTGTTTAAGGGCACAAAGATATTACAGGGAGGAATAAAGTCGCTTCTGGCGTCTCCGCTTCTTCTCGACGGCGGCATTGTCGGGATTCTCTATCTGGACGATTTCAAGGAGAGGGAATTTACTGAGAGGCATAAAAATCTCATAAAGATTTTCTCTTCTTTTGCCGCGCAGGCCATAGAGAGATTCAAACTCTTCCATGACCTTGAAGAATCACTCGGTTATCTTCAGGGAGTGTTTGATGATTCACAGGATATGATTGCCACGACTGACAACAGGGGGAGGATTGTTAAATTCTCAAAAGGCGGGGAGAGGATTCTGGGCTACAGGGCGGATGAGGTTATAGGCAGGGACGCGGCCGGGTTTTATGTGGATAAGGAAGAAAGAGAAAAGATTCTTGAGACGCTGAAAGAAGAAGGGGCGGTATATAATTACGAAACAAAACTTCTGAAAAAAGACGGCGCTCAGGTGGATATAAGCCTTACTATCTCCCGTCTCAGGGATAAAACCGGCCATATCATAGGCACAGTCGGCATCAGCAAGGACATTACCGAAGAAAAGCAGTTAAGAGAAAAGCTTGAAGATAAAAACAAGGAGCTTGAAGAATTGACTCAGAGCCTTGAAGAAAAGGTGCTTGAAAGGACCAGGGAACTTGAAAGGATAAACAGAGAACTAAGAAGGGCAGATGAGATAAAAGGGCGGTTTATAGCAAACATGAGCCATGAACTGCGGACCCCGCTTCATTCTATAGTCGGATTCTCAGAAGTCCTCCTTGACAGAACCTTCGGCGATATAAATGAAAAGCAGCAAAGGCATATAACGAACATACTCACTTCTGGCAAACATCTCCTGCACCTCGTAAATAACATATTAGACCTCGCTAAGATAGAGGCGGGCAGGATAGAGCTTTCATATGAGACGTTCTCTTTGAAGGCTGTTATAGATGAGGTGCTTGTAGTTGTCAAATATCTTGCGGATAAAAAACTTATAGAACTAAAAACGGATATAAGCCCTGAAGTTTCCAATTTTACTGCGGATAAGGTCAAGTTCAAGCAGATTCTCTACAATCTCTTGTCTAACGCAATTAAATTTACGCCGGAATCAGGCAAGGTAGGAATAAGAGCGGAAAAATTAATAAATAAAGACTTATTTCCCTGGGCTGTTAAGGGACAGGAGTTTTTGAAACTCTCAGTCTGGGACACCGGCGTCGGCATCAGAGCCAAAGACAAAGAAAGGGTGTTTGATGAATTTGAACAGCTGGACCCGTCAAAATCAACTGAGGGCACAGGTCTCGGCCTGTCTTTAACAAAAAAGCTTGTGGACCTGCACGGCGGATATATAGAGGTGGAGAGCCCCGAGCATATCGGGGGCCGGGGAAGCGCATTTAATGTGTATATGCCGGTAGTTATGCCTGAAAGCCGTATAGAAGAAAGACAGCCCTTGTCCGAAGCTGCCCCTATTGCTGCGCAGGCAGGAGAGACCTCGCCGCTGGTTCTTATTGTAGAGGATGATATCCCGACTTCAGAGCTGCTGTCCATCCATCTTACTCAGGCCGGCTACAGGGTGGCCCAGGCCTATGACGGTGTTGAGGCAATATCCCGGGCCAAGGCATTGAGGCCCTTTGTCATAACCCTGGATATAATGCTGCCAAAAAAAGACGGATGGGAAGTGCTGCAGTCTCTTAAGGCAGATACAGACACAAGCGATATTCCGGTAATTATCCATTCAATAATTGACAATAAGGAACTCGGTTTTGCTCTCGGAGCTGCAGATTATCTTGTAAAACCTGTGGATAAGGCGGCCCTGCTGAGCAGGCTTGAAGAACTCTCTTTAGCAGTAAAAAAGAGGCGCGGTCCCGTCGCCATCCTCACTATTACGTCTGATGCAGATATTCAAAAACACCTTCACAGCATACTTGGAGGCGAAGGATTTCTGGTGCATTCGGCAGCTAATTCTCAGGAGGGGATTAATCTTGCGCTGGCAACCAACCCTAATGTTGCGATTATAGACCTGAATATTCCCGAAGGCGGTTTTAATCTCATCAAGAGTTTTAAAGAAAATCCTGCCACAAAAATGATGCCTATCTTTGCCCTAACCTCGGGGCCGCTTTCGGAGGATGAACGCCTCCAGATGACAGGGCAGGTAGAAAGGGTGCTGAAAAAAGATGCGCTTAATTCAAGGGCGCTTGTAACACATCTGAGAGACCTGGAGGTCTTACATCCCCAAAGGGCTGGGCTTATTGATGACATAACAGGCATCTTCAATCACAGATATTTTCAAATCAGGCTGGCGCAGGAGACTAACAGGGCCAGGAGGTATAACATTCCTCTTGTGCTCGCCATATTGGATATGGACCACTTCAGCCATTATGTGGATAGGCATGGAGAATACTACGGCAACCTTGCCTTGCGGAAGGTTGCGGAGCTTCTCAGAAAAAATATCAGGGGCGCTGATGTTGTTGTAAGATACGGCGGCGGCGCCTTTGCCGTGATGCTTACGAACACATTCCTCTCTTCAGGCGTTACTCTATGCAAAAGGTTTCTCTCCACAATTCATGATTACCCGTTTCTTAAAGAGGAGAGCCAGCCTAACGGCAGGCTCACTGCAAGCATAGGCGTATTGGAATTTAAGGGGCAGTCCGCCGAGGAGTTAGTCCGGTCTGCAGAGAAGGCGCTTTTACTTGCTGTTGAGAAAGGCAGAAACAGGGTAGAGGCAGTCTCCTGATTAAAACTGGGGATTAATACAAACGCAGTAAACAAAGTGTCATTGCGAGGAGTCCCGAGCAGCTCGGGACGACGAAGCAATCTCGTAGTTATAAGAGCGATTGCCACGCTCCCGTTGGTCGCTCGCAATGACAATGTAAAACTATAATGCGTTTGTATTAGTTTACATGAATACCCTGAACAGCAGAAGTGTTACGCCTGCTCCCATAAGGCTTCCGAGAATTACCTCCCACCACGTGTGAACCTTTGTTGCAACCCTGCTCTGAGCGATTATTACAGCGAGAATAAAAGACAGCAGGGAGGCGGTAAAGTTCTCTGCTATGAATGTTACGGCTGTCCATGCCGAGAATGCGAGCGCGGCATGGCCGCTCGGCATCCCGCCGCGCAGCGGCTGCCCTTTTCCGAAATACGCCTTTGTTATTACAACCAGGATAACGACCATTACAAATGAGATAACGGTAATCTCTTCTCTTGAGTGTTTTGCGATGTAGAGCCCCTTATGGAAAACATTACGGATGTAAGGGGATAAGACTATATATCCGACAACTGCCGCCCCGAATGCAGTTACGAATACCCCTCCTGCCGCTATGTCTTTTGCTATGCGCGCCTTTTCGCTGCGGTTAGGCGATACAATATCAACTATTGCCTCTATGGAGGTATTAAACATCTCTGAAAGAAGCACCGCTATTACAGAGAGAGCGATTAGCATAAACTCTATCCGTGAAACGCCGAGGATATAACTTACAAGAAGAACGGCGGCCGCGCTGTAAAAATGATACCTCAGATGCCTCTGCGTTCTGGCAGCATGAAGTATCCCTTCTATTGCAAAATTAGCGCTCTTTATCCAGTTTCTTAAAGGCATATCATATCTCCAGTTTTTATATTCTATAAGATTGTCCTATTAATATCCAAGTCCACCCCCGGCCAAGTCTGGGACTCCGATTTGTTTCTTCACAATATTGTCTTCTAAAGTATATAATAGGTAAATCCAATTTTGATTATGGGAGGTTTTTATGAAGATATTAGAAGGCGAACTTCAGGCAAAGGGATTAAAGTTTGCGGTAGTAG
>Ga0210017_1000740_pt1 | contig 28196 bp, 28 predicted proteins | sample CryGeyCG2014_020_FD_183966 | JGI IMG/M metagenome (GOLD analysis project Ga0210017, IMG submission 183966) | Groundwater microbial communities from aquifer - Crystal Geyser CG08_land_8/20/14_0.20 (SPAdes) (version 2) | ecosystem: Environmental > Aquatic > Deep subsurface > Groundwater | place... | reverse complement strand
TTTGTCATATCTATTTTATGAAGGGTATTATACATCTTTCTCCTCGGAAATCCCAATATTATTGTCGCAAAAACATAAACTTTTACCGTTTTTTCAGGGTTATTTTGCTTTGTGCAGGTATTTTATTAGCCTATTATTTGTTCTTTACCACGCCGGGTTCCAGTTTCGTCGTATCATCAATATTTTCTAAACACTTTAAACCTAAAAATATTAATATCAAGACAGCCGAGGGAAGCCTATCCGAAAAACTGACTCTTAAGGATGTTCAGGTAGACGATTTGAAAGGATTGCCGGCGGGCAGTATTTTAAAAATACAAGAACTAAAGGTTTATTTTGCTTCTTTGAACGCCAAAGGATTATATATAAAGGCGTTTAACGGCAGTCTGAAATTGCCGGGCTTAGAGCCAATATATTTCTATGGAGATTATGAAGGCGGATATTTGAATTTCAACGTCTATACCAAGAGAACGGATGTTCGTTATCTGATTGTCGCATTCTTCCCTAGCGAAGATATAAAAAATTTGTCAGCTACAATAAACGATGTGGATATTCAAGTTGCAGGTTCATTTTTAAAACCGAAATTTAAAGGTGAATTTCAAATTGAGCAGTTTTCGTATATTAACTTTCATATGAATAATTGTTATGGATTCTTTTCTATAAATGTTAGCGATCTCAATGTTGAGCCTAAGGTATACGGAGAAGTAAATTTTCAAAACGGGATAATATATACGCAGAAGACCGCAACGATAGAAATTAAACCAAGCAAAGTTTTGTTTTCCGGCACACCTAAGAATCCGCAACTTGATCTGGAAGGCGCTTCTATCGTAGGAAATACTAAAATTAAAATAACATTAAAGGGGACAGCTGATAAACCTGATTTGAAGTTGGCCTCAACGCCTCCTATGCCTGAAGAAAGACTCTTGCTTATGCTTCTTACTGGCAAGGAATGGAAAAGCGCTGAAACCGCTTTGAGCCGAGGCCAAATAACCGCGGATATTGCCAAGGACTTTGTAGACTACTTATTATTTGCTGGTTCAGGAGGAAAAATAGCCCAACGTTATGGAATAGATTTATCATTACAATATGACAAACAGACTAAAGGGTTTGGGATTAAAAAAGCTATTTCTGAAAAGGCAGAGGCAAGTTACAAATTCGACCAGGCTCAAGGGAAAGAAGGAAAAACAACCGCGACCCACCAAGTAGGAGGCGAATACAAAATTATGGATAACATTTCTGTCGGCGGCGAGAAAAAGTTGGAGATTGAGAAGAAAACCGAAGAAAAACAAGCAGATAGCGAAATAAAAGGCGAGGATAAGATATTTATAAAATATAAAAAAGCTTTTTGATTTGCTTTTGAGTAATTATTTCCGGAGAATTGAATGTTAGGTGCATCCATATTATTATTTACAGTTATCCCTCTTATAGAATTGGCCCTTTTGATTAAGATAGGTCAAATCTGGGGATTAGGGAATACTTTAGCGCTTGTGATATTAACTGGAATTCTGGGAGCAATTTTACTTAAGATTCAGGGTATAAATGTCTTAAGAAGGATTAGCAGTGAACTTAATCAAGGCATGATTCCTTCCGATGCACTCTTTGATGGTTTTTTTATCTTCTGCGGTGGATTGCTTTTGATTACGCCAGGAGTGGTTACTGACCTTTTAGGATTTCTAATGCTATTTCCGATTACGCGGGGAATACTTAAATATTGGGTAAAACAAAAGATAAGAAAGGCATTTGAAGAAGGAAGGACGATACATTTCACGCACTTTAGAAAATATGAGTAAAAATCTTAGTGAACAGAGATTTGGATTATTTCTTATTTTGCCATCTTTTTTTATCTTGGCTTTAATAGCATTATATCCGATATTGAGAAATTTAGTTTTAAGTTTTATGGAACAAGGAAGATTTGTTGGTTTTAGTAATTTCTCAGCCCTTTTTCAAGACGAAAGATTTAGAAGTGTACTTATAAATACTGCAATATTTTGCCTGATATCAGTTCCTTTGGAGTTAATTTTAGGATTAACCTTTGCCCTTGTTTTACATCAAAAATTCTTCGGCAGAGGTTTTGCGCGTGCGGTAAGTTTTCTCCCTTGGGCTCTACCTACAGCAGTAATGGCAGTTGCCTGGAAATGGATATTTAATGATACCTATGGAGTATTTAACGATATTCTTTTAAGACTACACCTGATTAAAGAGCCCTTAGCTTGGCTGGGAAGACCTAATTTAGCCTTCTTCTGTATTGTTTTAGCCGAGGTTTGGAAATGCACGCCATTTGTAACCGTTATAATATTGGCAGGATTACAAACTATACCTTTGGAGCTTTATGAGGCAATTAGAGTAGATGGAGCAAATAGTTGGCAACGTTTTAGGTTAATCACCCTGCCTTTATTAAAACCAGCAATCCTTGTAGCTCTAATATTTCGTAGTATTCAGGCCTTTGGAGTATTTGATTCCATTTGGGTTTTAACTGGCGGCGGACCGGGAGGCTCAACCGAACCGATATCCTTATATATTTATGACACAGTTTTTCGCTACTTAAAATTTAATTATGCAGCGAGTATGGTTTGTTTTTCCTTTATTTTTTTCTTGCTTTTTATCCTGATAATTTATTTAACTTTTAGCAGGAGGCAAATTGAGTATTAAAAACGCGCCTGCCTACCGGCAGTCAAATAAAAAATACAGATTAGCCCCGTTAGATAGTAAACATCTAACGGGGTTAGCGCGGATATTTTTTTGTTTGGCGATAATTTCAATGGTTGTTTTTAATCTTGCGCCATTTTTGTGGCAGTTTTTCAGTTCCCTAAAAAATTCAAAGGAACTTTATTTGGTCCCTGTAACTTATATACCTGCTAAAGTTTCCTTAACTGCTTATGAAAAGGTCATTTCAAATCCTCTATTTTTAAGATATTTTTTAAATAGTGTAATAGTTTCTATATTTACTACTTTTGTTACCTTGAGTTTAGCCTCTTTTGCAGGATATGCATTGAGTAGGCTAAAATTAAAGTTTAAGACTGCCTTGCAATTTTTACTTTTACTTGCCTGCCTTTTTCCTCAAATAATCTTTTTGGTCCCTCTTTATGAACTCATGGCAAGATTTAGTCTTATCAGCAAGCCATTAGCGCTAGTATTGCCATATGTTACATTTAGTCTGCCTTTAGCTATTTGGATGATGACGAGATTCTTTTTAACCATTCCTAAAGAAATAGAAGAGCAGGCAATGGTGGATGGATTCAAAAGACTTGCGATTTTGCGTAAAATAATCTTACCGCTTTCTTGGCCAGCCTTAGCAACAACTGCCATACTTATTTTTATCGGTCCATTTGCCTGGAATGAGTTTTTGTTTAGTCTTTCCTTTATGATAAAGGATACCTCTAAGACAGTTCCCGTTGGAATAGCGCTTCTAAGCGGCACTTCCATGTATGAGATACCTTGGAGCCAGATATGCGCTGCCTGTGTTTTGACTACCTTGCCTTTGGTTTTATTTGTTATTATCTTTGAGCGCAAAATTATCGAAGGTTTAACCAGAGGAGCTGTAAAAGGTTAACCTATGGCCGAAGTTAGATTAGAAAATATTACCAAGTTGTTTGGGGGGCATATTATAGGATTGAAGGATTTTAGCCTCCAAGTAAAAAATGGAGAGTTTGTAACTATACTCGGTCCTTCGGGAAGCGGCAAATCTACTGCTTTAAGGATTATAGCTGGCTTAGAACATCCGGATAAAGGCAATATTTTTATTGACGAAGTTAATGTAAATAAACACCTGCCACAGGAAAGGGATGTAGCATTTGTGTTTCAAAGTTACGCCCTTTATCCGCATATGGATGTTTATGAAAATATCGCTGTGGGTTTAAGGATAAAAGGTTGTTGTAAGGCTGAGATTCAGAAAAGAGTCCAGGAAGTAACAGGATTATTAGAAATTGGCAAATTACTTAAGAGAAAGCCAAAGGCTTTAAGTGGGGGTCAGCGCCAGAGGGTTGCTTTAGCCAGGGCGATTGCTAAAAGGCCAAAGGTTTTTCTGTTGGATGAGCCGCTATCAAATCTTGATGCATCATTAAGAGAGAGAATGCGCACAGAATTAAAGATGCTCTTCAATAAATTAAAAGCCACAGTTATTTATGTAACCCATGACCAGACCGAGGCAATGAGCCTTTCTGATAAAATCGCACTTATAAACAATGGTATGCTGAAACAGGTAGGCTTACCAGATGAGTTATATTATCAACCGAAGGACCTTTTTGTCGCATCTTTTTTAGGTAGTCCACCTATTAATACTCTGGAGGCAGATATTATTGGAGAGAACGCCCTTATGTGTGGTAAAATCTGTTTGAATATATCTAGTGATTATAGATTAAAGCTGAAGAACAAGAATAAAGTGATTCTTGGCCTCCGTCCTGAAGATATCAAAGTCTACCTAGAACCTAAGGAGAACACCTATCTTGCTCAGCTCATTTTAATTGAAAGGATTGGCAAATATACTATATTAAGTCTAAATTGGCAGGGTCAAATTTTAAAGGCTATAACAGAGAGAGATTTTATCGGTCAACATAAAAGAGATAGTATATGGTTTCAGTTTGATATGAATAAACTTTATCTTTTTGATAAAGAGACCCTAAATACAATATAAAAATTAGGAGGTTTGATGCTTAAGTATATCTTAGAAGTCGCCCAGAGTATTAGATTGATAGACCTCATTGATATCGGAGTTATTACTATCTTTATTTACTTACTGCTGGTCTGGCTTAAGAAGGCAAGGGCAAGATTTATTTTGATTGGTATGGTTATCTTAGGTTCAATTTATATTTTTGCCCGGGTTTTCGGTTTATATTTGACTACCATAGTATTTCAGGCCTTTTTTGCTATTTTTTTAATTACGATTGTAGTAATCTTTCAAGAGGACTTACGGCATCTTTTTGAGCATATCGCTATTTGGGGAATATCCCGTAAGTATATTCGAAAGATTCCAGTTCGAGAAGAGATAGACACCTTAAGCAGCGCGATAGCTAATCTCTCCCGTAAGAAAATCGGTGCATTAGTAGTTATTCGTGGAAAAGATCCTTTAGGGCGTCATATCGAGGCAGGAACTGATTTAGATGGACTATTGAGCGGGGTTTTGTTGGAGAGTATCTTTGATCCCAATGTTCCAAGCCATGACGGCGCAGTGATTGTCGATGGAATACGGATTACTAAATTCAGCACTCATCTGCCTCTTTCTACAAACATACAGGAAATAGGTCGTTTAGGCACGCGCCACGCTGCGGCCTTGGGCCTAACAGAGCATACAGATGCCCTATGTATTGTTGTCTCTGAGGAAAGAGGGATAATTTCAGTAGCAGAGGCAGGCAAGCTCAAACAATTTAATGATGTTACAGAACTTCAAAGAGTCCTTGAAGATTTTTACCGTAAGAGGTTTCCTGCCAAAAGAAGGTCGTCTTTAGTAGACTTTTTGGCTGGACATTTCTTGGAAAAGATCATCGCTCTTGTGTTGGCGGTCAGCCTCTGGTTTACCTTTGGACACCGTATAGAAATGATTCGTCGCGATTTTACCATACCCATTGAATATCGTAATTTATCTAGTGATAAGATTGTCGGAGAACCAAAGCAAAAACAAGTAAGCGTAACTTTAAGTGGAACAGAAAGAATATTTAACCTTCTTAAACCAGAAGAACTTAAATTATCATTGGATATGTCTGGGATTAAGGATGGAGAAAACAAATTCTTCATTACCAAAGATCTCATAAAATATCCTACCGGACTTTCTGTGGTTAATATCGAACCAGAAGAGATAAAGCTTAAAGTCTATAGGATGATTTCTCTTGATATCCCGATAGAAGTGAATACCCAAGGTCGGCCTCCTTCGGATGTGAAAATTAACCAGATAAGAACTGTTCCTGAAAAAGTGCAAGTTTTAATCCCAAGCATAATTCCGCAAGACAAAATCAAGATTACTACAGAACCAATTGACTTAAAATCAATAACCGAAACTACAACTTTAACTCCCAAATTTATCATTCCTCCAGAGGTTCGCTTTCAAGATGATAAGTATCCAGAGATAAAAGTGATTATTGAAGTTGAGAAAAAAGAGAATAAATAATATGCAAGGGCTAATTGATATCGCTGGATGCTATATCCCTAATAACACAAAATCAATAAGGAGACTTTTGTCTTCAGCAGAGGATCTTTTGAAATAAGGTAAGATTATGTGGACAAAAGAAAATCTTCAACAACTGATTAAAGAGCAGATGTCGGATTATTTGTTTATTGTTGTCTCCAATAGGCAACCTTATGTACATGTGTTTAAAAAGGGAAAGATTGAATGTCAGCGCGGAGCAGGAGGAGTTATCACGGCGTTAGACCCCGTTATGCAGGCCTGTGATGGTATATGGATTGCCTATGGAAATGGAGACGCAGACCGTAAGGTCACCGATAGTCAAGGTAGAATCAGGGTTTCTCCAGAAAATCCTAAGTATACACTTAAAAGAGTGTGGCTTACCAAAGAAGAAGAGAATGGTTATTACTATGGCTATTCCAATGAAGCATTATGGCCTTTATGTCATGCGGTCTTTCAGAGACCAATCTTCAGAAAGGAAGACTGGGAATACTATGTAAAGGTCAATCAGAAATTTGCTGAGGCTGTTTTTGAAGAGATTGGTAGCAGAAGGGCTTTTGTTTTTATTCAAGATTATCATCTTACATTACTACCAAAATTTTTAAAAGAAATGGCTGGTTCTGGTGTTATTATTGCTCATTTCTGGCATATTCCTTGGCCAAACTATGAAGCATTTAGAGTTTGTCCCCAAAGACACCAGATCCTAGAAGGTCTTTTGTCCAATGACCTCTTAGGTTTTCATATTCGTTATCATTGCGATAATTTTTTAGATGTGGTAGACCGCGAGATAGAAAGTAAGATTAACCGAGATAAATTTTCAGTTATTCGGCAAGGCCACGAGACTTTAATTCGTCCCTATCCAATCAGTGTTGATTTTGAAAGTACAGATGAGATATCTAATTCGGATAAGGTAAGGGAAGCTATGGAGAATCTAAAGCAAGAGTATTCTCTGGTCGGTTTTAAGGTATTGCTGGGTTTAGATAGATTAGATTATACTAAAGGAATACCGGAGCGCCTTTTGGCTATAGACTTTTTGTTAGAAAGACATCCGGAACTAAAGGAAAAGATTGTTTTTATACAGATGGGTGAGTTAAGCCGACTGCATATACCAAGATACAAAGCCCTTAACGATGAGATTAATGCTTTGGTTGAGCAGATTAACTGGAGGCATTCCACAGATAGTTGGAAACCAATTATTTTAGTCAGAAGACACCTATCTTTTTACGAGCTAATAGCTTTTTATCGTTTAGGTGAAGTTTGCATTGTGAGTTCTTTGCACGATGGGATGAACCTTGTGGCAAAAGAGTTTTTATCCAGCCGTTCTGACGAGAGAGGAATGCTGGTTTTAAGCCAATTCACAGGAGCTGCTCGAGAACTAACCGATGCGGTTTTAGTAAATCCTTATGACCGTGAACAATTCAGTGAAGGCATATTTCAAGCTTTGCATTTTAGCGAAGAAGAGACCAAAAAGAGGATATCCAAAATGCGTTCAATCGTGCAACAGAACAATATCTTTCGTTGGGCAGGGAAAATTCTATCAGAATTATTAAAGTTTGAATTTAAGGAGTGAGCCTATGCAGGTAAAAGAGGTGATGTCAAAAGAGGTAATTACGGTCAAGCGCTCCACAACTTTAAGACAACTTTTAGAGATATTTGCTAACTTTCACATATTTCCTTTGGTGCCTGTCATTGAGGAGGATAATCGTCTTGTAGGTATCGTTTCTTTTCGCAATCTCATTAATGTATTTCACTTGCACCAAACAGAGATATTGAAAGCAGTGCCTTTTCTGGATGAAGAAAAGGAAGATATATTTAAGGTAGAGTTTACGGAAGAAATAGGCAGTTTGGTAGTTGCCGAGGATATTATGGAGACAAAATTTATCACTATACGAGAGGATGCTTCTTTAGAGGAGACTTATAAACAACTGAGGTTACATCTTAAAGATGAATTTCCTGTCGTAGATAAGGCTGACAGGTTAGTAGGAATGATTGGTGTCTTTGATATAATTCGACAAATTTTTCGCCAAAAAGGCGTTATTAAATGAATATCGCACCCTTTTGGATTATTTTTAGGTGTGGGATAAAAGTTAGAAACTAGTTTTGAATATTTTCCCGAACAGAGCACATCAAGTAGCTATGCTTTGGGATGCCGAAGAGAAATTAGTTTGAATTTCTACATTCGGCAAAAAGGTGCGGATGAATACTCTATTAAGTATCGGTTTTATATTCTTGGTAGGTTTATTCTTTGCAAGGCTAATAAATAAGATTAAATTTCCTGCAGTAACCGCCTATCTTTTATTAGGTATTCTTATCGGACCTTCGATTCTAAATCTAACCTCGCAAGAATTAATTAATTCCTCGGGTTTTATCTCCAATATTGTCTTAGGTTTTATCGCCTTTGGTCTGGGTCAAAGTTTTACTCGTGAGTTTTTTCGTAGTATTGGCCGACCCGTGCTTTGGATTTCCATACTAGAGGCAATAGGGCCTTGGGTTCTTGTAACCTTAAGTTTCTTTTTTATATTAAAGCAGCCTTTTTACGTGGCTCTTTTGTTTGGAGCGATCGCCTCCGCTACTGCACCAGCAGCCACAGTTATGGTTGTGCGTGAATATAAAGCCAAAGGTAGATTTACAGATATACTTTTAGGTGTAGTAGCCATTGATGATGCCTGGTGTTTAATTATTTTTGCTGTGTCTTTGGCTATCTCTAAGGCGCTTGCCTTTCATACATCAAATACTTTTATATTTAGGGTTGTCTTTAGCTCAATGATAGAAATAATCGGTGCTCTGCTACTCGGTGGGGCAATTGCCTTTTTCGTAACCTTATTTTCTAAATTCGTGCGCACTCAGACAGAACTTCTTATCTATACGTTGGGATTTGTATTATTAACTACAGGATTGGCTATAAAATTAGGCCTCTCTGTTTTGTTAGCGAATATGTTTTTGGGTACAGTTTTAATAAATATTAACAAGTCAAATTTTGAATTCTTTGATGTTTTAAAACTAATTGATTCGCCCTTGTATCTTCTTTTTTTCGTTCTTGCAGGGATAAATTTAGAGATAGGGTTACTAAAAGGAATAGGGGTATTGGGCATAGTCTATATTCTATTTCGGATTATAGGAAAGGTTACTGGTTCTATATGGGGCGGTTATATTGTTAAAGTGGAAGAGAGGATAAGAAGATACCTTGGATTAGGATTACTTCCGCAGGCAGGTGTTGCTTTGGGTTGCGCACTTATTGCCAAAAGCAATTTTCCAAAAGTGGGGAGTATGATTTTTACTACCATTGTTGCCACCACAGTTATTTATGAGTTAGTCGGTCCTCTGTGCACAAAATATGCATTACAAAAAGCAGGCGAGATATCCTACTAAAACACCACCAAGATATATGAAAAATATTTTTAGGCATTGGGATAGACTCAAGGAAGAATTGAGTAACAGGTATATCATGCTATTTTTAGATTACGATGGAACATTGACGCCAATCGTTAGTAGTCCTAGAATTGCGCTCATCTCAAGAGAAGCAAAGGAACTACTTAATGAATTATCAAATAGCCCTAAATGTAAATTAGCCATTATCAGCGGCCGTGCCTTAAAAGATATTATAAATATTATAGGACTAAAAGGAATTATTTATTCCGGCAATCATGGGTTAGAAATAAAAGGACCAAAGATTAAATTTGCGACTCCAGTTTCAGCAAGGTATAAAGCAATTCTTAAACATTTAAAGAATAATTTAAAAAAGAAACTTTCCTTTATTAAAGGCGCCTTTGTAGAAGATAAGGGTCTTTCGTTAAGTCTCCATTATCGTTTAGTTGATAAAAAGAATATACCGCAAGTTAAGACTATTTTTCATGAAACTGTCATTCTTTATCTAGTAAGGAATAAGATTAAGATTAAAACTGGTAAGATGGTGCTGGAAGTAAGGCCTCCTTCTGAATGGGATAAAGGTAAAGTTGTCTTGTGGCTATTAACTAGGCAACGATTTGCTTTAAAAGGAAAGAATGTTTTTCCTATTTATATAGGTGATGATAAAACTGACGAGGACGCATTTAAGGCATTAGAGAAAAAAGGCCTGACTATATTCGTAGGTGAACCCAAGGTTTCTTATGCAAAGTATTATCTAAAAGATACCGGAGAAGTTTTTGAGTTTTTGCAGAAGGTTTTAGTCTTACTTAACGCTAGGAATATATGTTAATAAGAGCCAAAGAACCATTCAGATTCTATACAAGACTGCATTTATCTGAATTAACTGGACTAAGAGCAACTACTTTAGACCAGCTCTTGGATCTTATAAAGAAAGTTTCCGGTTCTTGTATTTATCATCACACCCATAGATTCTTACAGCAACATCAGTATCTTTCGCCTGAGCCTCCAAATGATTTCGCCTATTGGGTGGCAGAGATTTTAGGTGAAGACGAACTTGGTGAAAGATTAGTCAGCATTGATACGATTCAATTCTCAACTATACGAAGCCTGAGGGATAAAATCGTTGCCACCACCGAAGATTATTTAAAGAACAATCCTAAAGCCTTATTGAAATTTGCACGTTCAGAGGAGGAGTTTCATTTTATAAAGTCGGTAAGTTTTGTTATCCCGACAAATTACGTTGCTTATGATCTAAGAGATTTTGCAGAAATCCTAAAGAAGATAACCATTGACTCTATATATTTTCATATCTTTGAGGCACGCCTGAGACTTGGGAAAGGCACTAATGACTTTTCAAACTGGATTGAGAATTCTTTAGGCGATAAAGAATTGGCAGATGAGATTTCAAAACTCGATCCTTATACGCGTACTTTAGAAAACCTTAGAGAAACATTAATAAGAAGGATAGAAAAAAAGATACCTACTTAATATGGCAAAAATAGAAGAATATATCTCTATTGTGGGTGAGTCTGTTATCGACGATCTAAGGCTCCTTGCAGAAAAGTTAAAAGGCAAAGTCATTCAGCATATTAATTCTACCCCTGTCGGTGGTGGCGTAGCCGAAATATTAAACTGTATGGTTCCACTTTTGCGAGAACTAGGAGTGGATACGAGATGGGATGTAATAAAAGGCGGAGAACAGTTTTTTGAAGTGACAAAGAAGTTTCACAACGCATTGCATGGCAAAGTCGAAGAAATAACTCAAAGGGATTTTGAGATATTCATGGAGACAAGCCGGCAAAATTTAGAAAATGTTAACACTTATGGAGATATTGTTTTCGTTCACGACCCCCAGCCAATAGCATTAATAAAGGAGAAATCCCATAACAGATGGATTTGGCGCTGCCATATCGACGTATCAAATCCCAATCAAAAAGTCTGGAATTTCCTTAAGGATTTTATAATAACCTATGATTCCGCCGTATTTTCTGCTCCCAGTTTTTCACAGAGGTTACCCATAAGGCAGTTTTTAATTTCGCCGTCAATTGATCCATTAAGTGATAAAAACAAGGAATTATCCCAGGAAACTATAGATTCGGTTTTACAAAAGTATAATATTCCCAAAGATAAACCAACAATTACACAAATTTCGCGTTTTGACCGTTTAAAGGACCCAATAGGAGTTATCGGGGTCTATCAACAAGTAAAACGATATATTGATTGCCAGCTTATTTTAGCTGGTGGCACTGCCACAGATGACCCTGAAGGCTTAAAGGTTTTTGAAGAAGTTCAAGAAAAGGCAAAACAAGATCGAGATATTCATATTCTGTTATTGCCTCAGAATGATATAGAGGTTAATGCGCTACAAAGAGCCTCAACGGTTATTATTCAAAAATCAATAAAAGAAGGTTTTGGTTTAACAGTTGCTGAAGCTCTATGGAAAGCAAAGCCAGTTGTTGCCTCCAATGTGGGAGGTATTCCTTTACAGATAAAGCATAAATATTCTGGTTTACTTTGTCATTCAATAGATGGCGCTGCCTTTGCAATAAAGCAGCTTCTCAACAGCCCTGAATATGCCAAGAGATTAGGCGAGAACGGCCGGGAGCATATAAGAAATAACTTTTTGCTTACTCGGCACTTACGAGATTATATACTTTTGTTTCTTTCTTTATATCACGAGGAAGATATTGTTTATTTATAGTTAACTTACCAAAATAAGGGTCCAGAAGTATATGTTTCTGGAGGATTTTAGATGGTCGGGCCGCCATTCTGTAGTTAATGCAGGAGGGCGGTTTTTTGTTATCAGAAAGCAAAAATAACAAAATATGCGAATTCAAACAGTTAAGCACGCATCCCAATATGCTTAAAATGATAAAGCAACTTTCACAATACGGGGAAGTTGGTTGATGATAAATTATGTTTGATTGGCCCCTGCCAGTTGAATGTCCTAAATGCGGCAGTAATGATACGCGCTTTGTAGGGCCCCATCATGAGGATTAAAAAGAGAGCTCTGAAAAAGTCTAAAAATAGGCAGAGCTCTCTGATTGCAGCGATTAAGATAGATTACAGTGATTACGTTACCGACGAGAAAAATCTCTGTAATCTTTTGTAATCTCAGTAATCAGAGGTCTCTGACCTAAAATTAGGAGTTTTTCAGAGACCTCAAAAAAGCAGTTGAAAATTCTCTTTTATAGAGTTACAATAATAAGAGTAGCCGCATATAATTAATACTTATGAGAAAAATTATTCTTCTGATAATAATTATTCTGTTCTTTGCAGGCATCGCCTTTACACAGGTTAAGGAGCCTTTTTATATCATTCCCATTAAGGGCGCAATTGATTTGGGCTTATCTAGTTTTGTAAAGCGCGCCTTGCAGGAGGCGAAAGAAAATAATGCCAAGGCAATAATTTTAGAAATAGATACGTTTGGCGGAAGGGTTGATGCTGCCTTGGATATCTGTAAATACCTCCAAGATTTCAAGCCCATAAAATCCATTGCTTTTATTGAAGGGAATGCCTGGTCAGCAGGCGCGCTAATCGCTCTGGCAAGCCAAAATATAATTATGGCGCCGGGTTCAAGTATCGGTTCAGCAGAGCCAAGGGCAATGGGTTTTGGCGCGCAAGATACAGCCACGGATGAAAAGACAGTTTCCGCAATAAGGGCGAAATTCAAATCCGTCGCAGAGATAAACAATTATCCTGCTAACTTAGCATTAGCCATGGTTGACAAGGACTTTGAAATAAAACTGGTCAAGGTAAAAGATGATTTAAGGATCCTGACCGCCCAGGAAATCGAGGAGATAAAGCCGCGGCACAAAGAAGGCCAAATCCAAATCGTAAAGACAATCAACCCCAAAGGAAAACTGCTTAACCTTACCGCATCCGAAGCAAAGGAACTGGGCCTTGCAAGCGCCGTAGTAAAAAACCGCCAGGAGCTATTTAAGCATCTTGAACTCAATGAAACAGACGCAATTTTCACCGAGATTACCTGGTCTGAAGCTTTAGTGCGCCTCATCACGCATCCACTAATTAGCCCTTTGCTTTTAACGCTGGGTTTCTTGGGTTTGCTTTTTGAACTAAAAATACCCGGCTGGGGAATCTCCGGCACTTTAGGCGCGATATTCCTGGTATTATTCTTCTGGGGGCATTATCTGGCAGGCCTGGCAAACTGGACAGAGATTGTGATATTCGGAATCGGCGTGGTCTTGGTGTTTCTTGAAATATTTATTATACCGGGATTCGGGATTGCAGGGATCGCCGGTATGGCATTAATCGTTACCGGCATATTTCTTGCCCTTTTAAAATTTCCTCTGCATTTACCCCAAATTCAGCTTGGCCGGGCATTTTCTACATTGGGTTATGCGATTGTCTTTACTGTCCTGGTAGCTATACTTGGTTTAAAGTTCTTGCCGAAAACCAGACTCTGGAAAAGTATCATACTTACTACGGAAGAAAAAAAAGAAGAAGGCTTTCGTTCCACAGTTTCTTTTGATAAATATTTAGGCAAAAAAGGCAAAACCGTTACGGTCTTGAGGCCTTCGGGAAAGGCGGATATCGGTGGAGAAATGTTAGATGTCGTCACCGAAGGTGATTTTATAGAAAAAGACAGGGATATTGTGGTGGCGGATGTTTCTGGCGGAAAAATTGTAGTCAAGGAGGCTTGATTTGCCATCTGGTTTAGCGATTATATTTTTTATCAGCTTGGGTTTTATTCTTCTTCTGATAGAATTACTTACTCCGGGCTTTGGCATACCGGGCATAACCGGTATTGTATTTATTATCATTGGCTGTTATAATACCCTCAGGCAGAGCTTGTTCTTAGGAATAGCGGCTTCGCTGGCAAGTATATTAACCATAATTTTATTCTTTAGGATTTTCGCAAAAAGTCCTTTCTGGAGAAAGATTCGTCTGGATACTAAAGAGGAGAAAGAAAAAGGGTTTATCCCCGCAGAAGATTTATCCTATTTTCTTAATAAGACCGGCATCGCCATAACCGCATTGCACCCTTCAGGCATTGTGCTTATTGAAGGCAAACGCATAGATGTTACTGCGGAAAGCATGTTTATAGATAAAGACAAAAAAATCAAGGTTGTCAAGGTTGAAGGAGATAAGGTTATAGTGAAAGAGGAACTATAGGTTCTTTCGCAAAATGAATGATACGAGATGAGCACTTTCTCGGTAAAGGTGGGTTAGATATAGGGTATCTTAAAACAAAAAAGATGTCAAAAACAATTTTTATAAGGAATAAACTATATTTTGGCGATACTTCGTCCATAGACGATAGATTAGATATCAAAGAGCAATTTGTTCTTTGTCAATATTATAAGAACTTAAGGAACAGCTTCCAATAAGAATGACAATAAGGAAGCTTCGTTCCTGAAGCCTCAGCCGGTTTTGGGCCATTGAGTCTGGTGTTGGGTTTAAAATAATTGTGCAGATAAACCTGCAAAGTCACAAAGCTCCATAAGCCTAAATCAGACTTAAAGCCGCGATAAGGCCTGGCGTTAATCTTTAAGGTTGACCAGCTGCGCTCTCTGCGGTTATTGTTTGGCCTTTCAAAGAATCCGTGATAGACCTTGTGTTTATCTTCATCAAAGCCTAAATCAGCTAAAGCAGAGCCATAACTCCAAAGGCCATCGGTTAAGGCCTGAATGTTCTTTAAGCAGGGCGAGGCAGTAAAGGCGATATTAAAGTTACTCCTTGCGTATTCAGTTGAACGCCTGGGCGAAATAAACCAGCTTTGCTCAGAATCAAACTTTGACTCTTTGGTCATCCAAACCCAGCGTTTGTTGCCTCTGACCCAAAATACAGTCTCGTCGGTAAGGGTTCTGCGTCTGCCGCGAGCCTTAGGGACAGACAATAAGCCTAAGTTCTTATGGATATTCAAAGCTGCCTTGTGCGTCCATCTGGTTATAGCATCATGAGAGATATTCACTTTATACATATCCCGCATAATCTTAGATACAGCTGTAGCCGGTATGGACATAAAAACAGCAAAATACAGGGCTAAAGATACAGACGAATTACTGAAGGACATCTTAGGCCAGCTAAATTTAATGGCTAAGGCTGTTTCAATACATTCAATCGGATCTTTGGCAATTTCAAAAGATTTACCGGGCAAAGGGATATTTAGTTTATGGTTACAGCGTTGGGATTTTTTCTTGAGGTTGTGTTTATTACAGCGCATACGGTAACCATCAGAGATATGTTTGAATATTGACATCGTGCCGCCGCATTTAGGACAGATAACCGTAGGGTATTTCCTGATACGTTCCGGTTTACCGGGAACAAATTGCCTGCGGCAGTCAGAATTCTTGCAGCGATATCTTTGCAGATGACGTTCGCCTGTTGGATGACCCCAGGCATAAGTATCAGAACCGCAGCGCGGACAAGGAACACGTTCTTTAACAAAATTAGGCATAAAAACCTCCTTTCGGTTGAAAAAATGGGTGTAATAAATTTTCGCTTACCTTACACCATTTACCGAGAGGAGTTGATAAAAATCAAGCTCTTTCTTGCGAAAGAGCCGAACTATAAAAGGAGGTGTGCACATGTTTTTGCCTATTTTGGTAATCTTGGCTCTGGTTTTTATGTGGTTTTTCTTTTATCTTATCCCGGTGCGCCTTTGGATTACGGCAGTTGCCGCGGGAGTGCGTATCGGAATATTGAGCCTGGTGGGTATGCGGTTAAGGAAAGTTGCTCCCCACATAATCATCAATTCTTTAATCATGTCGCATAAGGCAGGCTTATCAGTTAATACCGACAGATTAGAAGCGCATTATCTTGCAGGCGGTAATGTCATTCGGGTTGTGCAGGCGCTTATCTCAGCAGATAAGGCAAATCTTAATTTAGCCTTTGAGCGCGCCTGTGCTATTGACCTGGCAGGCCGCGATGTTCTGGAGGCGGTAAAAACCTCGGTTAATCCCAAAGTAATCGATGCGCCTAAAGAGGGGATTTTGGCAGCTGTGGCAAAAGACGGGATAGAGCTTAAAGCAAAGGCAAGGGTTACTGTTCGGGCGAATTTGGAAAGATTAGTGGGTGGCGCAACCGAAGAGACCATCATTGCACGCGTGGGAGAAGGCATCGTTAGCACCATAGGCTCGGCTGATACTTATAAGCAAGTTCTGGAGAATCCGGATTCAATTTCAAAGACCGTGCTTTCCAAAGGGCTTGATTCAGGGACCGCCTTTCAGATTCTTTCTATTGATATCGCTGATGTGGATGTCGGCAAAAATATCGGGGCAGAGCTTCAGGCTTCGCAGGCAGAGGCTGACCTTAAGGTTGCGCAGGCAAGGGCAGAGAGCCGCAGGGCAATGGCAGTAGCGCAGGAACAGGAAATGAAAGCGAAAGCTCAGGAGATGCGTGCCAAAGTTATTGAAGCAGAGGCCGAGATACCTCTGGCTATTTCTCAGGCTTTCCGCGAAGGCAAATTAGGCGTAATGGACTATTATACGCTGCGTAATATTCAGGCTGATACCTCAATGCGCGAGAGGATCGGCAAACCGCCAAAGGAACAGGGTAAAGCATAAAAAACAGGAATGGATGGAATATTCGGTGCGTTAATCTGGTTGATAATAATATTCATCTGGATTTTTTCTGCTGCGAAAAAATCAAGAGGAAAAGATTCCGAATCGCGCAAGAATTCTCCTTCTGAATTTGAAAAAAAGATATTAGAGGCGCTTGGGATTTCTTTCCCAAAGATACCTGAGCCCCCTATTCAAGAGCCTCCGGAAACGAAAGAGAAGGAACCAAGTCCTGCGTTTGCCGAAGACCAGATATCTTTATTTGAGGCTCCTAAGCCCGTCGCAGCTAAAGTTATAGCCGAAGAAGCAGAAACGGGGCTTTCTGGTTTATTAACCGAAAAGAAACTTCAGGAGGGAATAGTTCTTTCTATAATTTTAGGCCCGCCAAAAGCGTATCGATTTCTTGATTTTTCTTCCAAAATCCATCCGCGTCATTAGAAGCGCTATACAGTTTCCTATAGCTTAGAGAAAACTATGTCTAGTTGGTCCCCGGCAACAGAATGTCCTAAATGCGGTAGCGCCAATACCCGCTTTGTAGAGCCCCATTATGAAATGTCGATCTATGAATGTAATGTATGCGGGTGCCGTTTTGAGATAGAAGAAGAGGGATAATGAGTAAGATTTTTTGACCATCTATTTATAAAGGAGACTACAGTGAAATTAAGCGGTTGGATCTTTATGATTCTTTCTTGGGGATTTATTATCAGTATGGCAATTTTTTGTTTTAGCCGTATATTCAGAAAAGGCCTTGGCGGAGAAGATTCCAAGACTTTGAAGCGGATAAAAAAATAGAGGGAATCAGAAAATGACTGGCAACTTATATCAGGATTGGCCGGTGTATGTTCTCTTGAGCGTCGTAGCATTCTTTTTTATTTACGTGATAATAAAAGGGAATCTGCAGAGTAGAAAGAATAAAGAAAAAGATTCGACTTAACATGAAAATAAAAAAAGGAGACTAAACCATGAGAAATCGTTTTAAAAAAACCTAGCATATCAGTTAGCGTTGAGGGAAAAGGCATTAGGATCAGAATTCAAACCTACCTGCCTCTAAAAAAGTACCCACCTAAGAAATATCCTGAAAACGCAAAATATGTTACTGTTCATATAGGCCTGCCAAGAGAAGTATTAAAAGCACTCAAGAAATTCTCAAGCAAAATACATAAGCTTCAATCAAGGGTTATTCAAGAAGCTATAGATTTTTACTTTATAGAAATGGAAGTTGAAAATCTTCCATATGAACCATTAAAAAAGAAACAATTTCTCAGTTTGAAAACTATCGCCCGTACTATAAGAATAGAACAAGATAAGAAACTCAGATTATTAGCAGAGAGAACAGGTAGAAGTACCAGTGAACTGGTGAGGGAAGCAATCACGAGGTTCTTAAAAATTAGACAGATGCTGGAATAAGTCTGTTTTTGTTTTTCATGCTTTGTGTCGGTAAGACCCCATTCAAAAATTGGCTTGAAATTTTATCGTAACACATTGTTTTATAAAAACATACAGACTGTATCCTGTGCCAAGGCATATATTGGTAGTCAGCGGTTTTAATGTAGCCTTAGTTACCTTTATGATTATTTTGTCTTTGAAGTTAGCCAGGATACCCAAGGCCATACGTTTTTTCATAGCCGCTCCTTTAATAATTATCTACTGCCTGATGACCGGAGCATCTACCCCGGTTGTAAGAGCGACAATAATGGCAATAGTCTTAATGTCGGCCTATTTAGTCAAAAGGGAAGCGGATATTTATAATTCCTGCGCCGTAGCTTTGATATTTATATTAGTGATTAATCCCCGACAGTTATTTGATATCGGTTTTCAGCTTTCTTTTGTAAGCGTTATCTCTATAGTCTACCTGTATCCTAAACTGAAATCGTTCCTTTCCCCAAGCGTTTTAAAGATAAAATATATAAGATTCCTGGTTGAAGGCTGTTTAGTTTCTTTTTCTGCCTGGTTAGGAACGATGGCCTTTATTGCTTATTATTTCAGGATTGTCTCTCCTGTAACCGTGTTAGCAAATATGATTATTGTACCGCTTGCCTCTTTGATTACTTTATGCGGTTTTAGCCTGATAGTTATGGAATTTATCTGCCCAATTCTCGCCCCGTTGTTTGCTTACAGCAGTGAATTTGCAGTTGCCCTCCTGCTTAATATCAATGCCCTTTTGATTAAATTGCCCGGCGTCTACTTCTATTTATCTTAATCTAATAATTCAGGGGTTTGTTCTCAAGCGCGGAAATTTTTTGCCGTCTGCTACGGTTTACTCCTCGTTTCCGCCAGTAGGCTTACGTAAGGCAGGCCTGCTTCAACTCGTCGTAAATCCTTGCAGACTCCTGCCAAAAAATTTCTAATGTGCTTTCGAACTTCACCCCTAAATTATACACTAAAATTCATAGATACAGCTTTAGCGGGTGGCTTGGTTTGATTTCAAGCAGCATCTTGCGAAAATTCGAGCGGGCAGGGTTGCCCCGCTAAAGCTTGCTGGGCAGAGCGAGAATTTTCCCGAAGCGAGAATTTCCTCGCTGGGGAAATTCGAGCGGTGCTGCGAGAAACAAACCAAGACAGGACCCGCTAAAAGTGCTATCTATATATGAATTTTGTATAACATAAACCGCATAAACCGCCTTAATTCGGTTGACAAAGTTAAATACTTATGTTAAAGTTACATTATTATGAGACGGATAACTATAATTTTCATTATTATCTTCTTTGGTTTATCCCTAAGCCCGGCATACGCTTACTGGATCTGGACGCCTAAAACCGGTAAATGGATAAATCCTAAGACCGCCATAAAATCTACGCCTAAGGAGCAATTTGACTATGCCTTGAGCTTTTATGACATAAAAAAATATGAAGAGGCAAAGCGCGAATTTAGAAAATTGCTTAAAGCTTATCCTAAATCGTTTGAGGCCGCAGAAAGCCAGTATTACCTGGGGTTAATAGACCAAGAGCAAGGTAATTTATATGAAGCATACCAGGCATACCAGAAGGTGATTGATAAATACCCTTTTTCGGAAAGGATACCCCAGATTATTGAGCGCGAATATAAGATTGGAGAGGCATTTATGTCCGGCCAGAAACGTAAGGCCATGGGCGTGCCTTTGCCGGTGGAGAATCCGTCTATAGAGATATTTAACAAGGTAATCGAAAACTCAACCTATGGCCCATGGGCTCCAGCAGCGCAATACAAATTAGGGTTAGTCTTAAAGGGGTTATTGCGATATTACGAGGCAGAAGAGGCGTTTAATAAAGTAATTTCTAATTATCCGGACAGCGAATGGGCAACAGCAGCTAAATTTCAGATTGCTTCTTGCCGTGCTGCCGTATCCCGCGGGCCCGATTATGACCAGGGGTCAGCGAAGGAGGCAAAAGAAAAGTTCGAAGCATTTGTTAAGGAACACCCCGATGCAGTCTTATCTGGCGAAGCGCAAAAGAGCATCGAGCAGTTAAAAGAAACAGAGGCTGAGAGTAATTATAGTATTGCACGGTTCTACGAAAAACAGAAGGCTTATGATGCGGCAAAGATTTACTATAATGGTGTAATTGATAACTGTCCAAATAGTAAATGGGCTCCAAAGGCGTTAGAGAGACTACAGATAATGGAGAAGAAGAAATGAGAAAAATGAATTTACTAAAGAAATCAATTTTACTAGTTACTAGTTACTCGTTACTAGTAACTATAATAGGTTGCGGTTATACCACCAGATCGATGATAGCGAATAAATTTAAGACGATATATATAACCCCGTTTGTCAATAAAATAGATATCACCAGAGAAACCGATGCGGGATATAAATACAGAATCTATAGGCCGATGCTGGAGACAGATATTACAAAGAAAGTTACAAATAAATATCTTTTTGACGGGAATCTGCGGCCGGTAAAGACGGAATCTGCGGATTTGATTTTAAAGGGAGAATTAGTAGAATTCCGGCGTGATCCCTTGCGCTATACGGATAACAACGAAATAGAGGAATACCGGATTAATATAGTAGTAAATTTAAGCATGTGGGATAAAAAAGAAAATAGATTAGTCTGGGAGGAAAATGGTTTTACCGGCGACACCACCTACTTTACTTTAACCACTAATTCCCAGTATAAATCCGAAGACGTGGCAGTAAACGACGCCTTAGATGACTTAGCGCGCCGGATTGTCGAGCGGACAGTTGAACAATGGTAAAAAAAGAAAGTTCGGTATATCTATTTATTGGCCAAGATAGCCTTTCCAAAGACATAAGGCTTAAGAAACTAAAAGAAGAGTTTCTCTTGCCCCCTACGCAATATTTTAATCTGGATGTGCTCTATGCCAAAGAATTAACCTTGAGGGATTTGCAGGAAAGGCTATTGTGCCTTCCATTCAGGGCAAAAAAAAGGATTGTCATTATAAAAGATGCCCAGAATTTGAAAGAGGATATTAAAGAATTCATTATTCAGTATGTAAAAAAACCGCTAAGCCAGATACTTTTAGTTTTAGATATAAATAAATATCTCCCCCAAGATGGGTTTATCAGACAAATCAGCAGGTATAGCGAGGTATGCCGTTTTAAAGAAGACGCGCATTTAGACACCTTTGCTTTAAGCCGGGCGATAGATTTTAAAAAATCAAGTTATGCCCTCTGGGTGCTTAATCAGCTTTTAAGAAACGGAGAAAAACCCGAACGCATTCTGGGCGGGTTAAGATACAGTTGGGAAAATAGTGTTGCCGATGGTTTCCAGATAAAGAAAAAACTTAGGCTTCTACTTGGTTGCGATATTGATATTAAAACCGGCAGGCTGAGGTCAGATTTTGCTTTAGAGAGGCTTGTGGTTAATCTATGTTGTCTTGCTAAGCCTTCTGGCTAAGCGGGATTTTTTGCGATTGGCTGTATTGGGATGTATAATTTTCTTTTTTGCTGCCTTATCGAGTTGAGAAAATACTTTTGCCAGGTATGTTTTAGCTTCATTAATATTTTTGGCTGACAATAGCGCCTGAAATTTTTTCATTGCTTTTTTAAGGCTTGTCTTTACCCTTAAATTGCGCAGGCGTCTTTTTTTATCTGCACGTTTTCTTTTTAAAGAAGTTCTGCGTCTGGGCATATTTTTCTCCTTTTTTAATGAGCACATAACTTAGCGAACGACAGTGCAGCTAAGTTATGAGTGCGAATTAAACCCCGCACCTTTTTAGTATTCATTTTTTTATCTTAAAATCTGAATAAATAAAAGGTGCGGGGTAAATTCCGACATATGACTTATGTTCGCTATCGCTCCATAAGTCATGTCATCATTTATATCATAGCTAAGTATCCATGTCAACAAACAAATCCATTGCCAAGTCCGCCAGTATTATTGGTTTTGCCACGCTATGTTCGCGCCTATTAGGTTTTATCCGCGATATAGTTATTGCTCGGTTATTCGGTATCTATGTTTATGCCCAGGCATTTGTTATTGCCTTTAGAATCCCTAATTTATTCCGCGATTTAGTGGGTGAGGGCGTTGCCAATGCTGCGTTTGTTCCCGTATTCAGTGAATATAAACTCAAACACACTGAAGAGGAATTCTGGGAATTAGCCAATGTCGTCTTAAATCTTTTATTGGTCATAGTTACGGCGATTACACTTCTGGGCATAATATTTTCTCCCCTTATTGTCAGGTTGATTGCCCCGGGTTTTATTTCCGACCCCCACAAATTAGAAATTACCATTAGATTAAACCGGATTATCTTTCCCTACATTTTATTAGTCAGCCTTGCGGCATACGCGATGGCTATACTTAATTCTTTAAAGCATTTTAGTGTCCCGGCATTTGCGCCCTGCTTATTAAATATTTCTATTATTGTTTTTGCTTTGCTTTTTGGCGAAGGAATAAAAGGCTTGGCTTTGGGAATCTTGGTAGGCGGGGTTCTGCAGCTTGCTATTCAAATACCGGTCCTATATAAGAAAGGGTTCCATCTTAATTTATTCAGGCGTTTTACCCCGTTAGAAATATCGTCTAAGCAAAAGGGTATAGCAAAATTTCTAACGGGGTTTAAGCATCCGGCAGCAAAGACTATCGGAAAATTAATGGTGCCGCGGCTCTTTAGTTCTTCTATTTATCAGTTAAATAATCTTGTGGATTCCATATTCGGTTCTTTGGCCTTTATCGTGGGTGAAGGCGGAGTCGCAGTGCTTTATTATGCTTATAGGTTAATTCTATTTCCGTTGGGTATATTCAGCACCGCACTTTCACAGGCAATATTGCCGACATTTTCTACTCAAGCCCTGGAAGACAACCACAGCAACTTAAAAACCACGCTTTCTTTCGGCCTACGGGCAACATTTTTTGTAATGCTGCCTGCATCAGTAGGCTTTATGGTTTTGGCGCACCAGATAATACAGGCCATATTTAGAGGGGGAAAATTCGATGCTTATTCTACAACTCAAACTGCCAATGTATTAATTTTCTATAGTATCGGTTTATTTGCCTATGGCGCAACCAAGATTTTACAGTCCTGCTTCTTTGCTTTAAAGGATACCGTAACTCCTGCGAAGGTATCATTTGTGGCTTTGATTGTAAATGTTGCCTTAAATTCTATTCTCATGTTTCCTTTAAAATTAGGCGGATTAGCCCTTGCCACTTCTATATCCGGTACCATTACTTTTTTAATTCTATTTTTACTCTTAAGAAAAAAGATTCATGGCTTCGGCATAAAGATAATAATCATCTCTTTTACCCGTATATTATTAGCTAGCCTTGCTATGGGTCTTGTCTGTTGGGTAGTTTCGAAAAATATTCCTTTTGACGGCGGAAGTTTAGCAAAATTATTTAACTTAAGCCTGTCTATCGCTTCAGGCCTGATATCGTATATCATTTTCTGTTTTATTTTGAGGGTGGGAGAAATACAGGAACTGTGGCGGTGGGTGGCGAATAAGAAGGGGCTCATCCCCAAGAAGGGGACGAGCCCCTCATCTTTAATACAATAATCAAGCCCCGGTCTTGAAATAATATGGATAAATTAAAAGAAAAAATTGCGACGATGCCGGATGCGCCGGGGGTTTATTCTATGAAAGATAAAACCGGACAGGTTATTTATATCGGCAAGGCGAAGAGTTTAAAGAAGCGGGTGCAGTCGTATTTGGGCCGCGGCCTTTCCAGTAAAACTGTTGCTCTTATGTCTAATGTTTATGATATTGAATATCAATTGTGCCAGAATGAAAGCTTAGCGTTATTGCTCGAAGCAAGCCTGGTGCATAAATATAAACCTAAATATAATGTATCTCTTCGGGATGACAAAAGTTTTCCGGTGGTAAAAATAACCAATGAAGAATTCCCTGCAATATACATTACCCGTAAAAGAATCGCAGATGGCTTGCGTTATTTTGGACCCTATACAAATGCCAAGCTGCTGAAAGTGGCTTTAAAGATTATACGCCGCAATTTTCCTTATCGTTCCTGTAAAAAACTTCCCCAAAAGGCTTGTATCTATTACCGGCTTAAACTTTCTCCCGCTCCTTGCATTAGCAAGATAAGCAAGGAAAATTATGCTAAAACTATTGAGAATATCTGTTTAATTTTAGAGGGTAAGACCGGCGCTTTGATTAAAAAGTTAAGCCAGGAGATGAATTTAAAATCTAAAGAACAAAAATTTGAAGAAGCAGCTAAAATCAGAGACCAGATAGAAGCCCTAAGCGCAATGGCGCAAAGCTCAAGCCGTTTTAGCCGTAAGGATGAATCCCGCACCTTTTTGCTACGAAGCGTCTCTTGCAGTAGAAAGGTGCGGGATGAATTAGAGGATTTAAAAAACTTACTGCCATTAAAAAAATTACCCCAAAGAATTGAGGCATTTGATATATCTGATATATCGGGTAAAGAAGCTACGGGTTCAATGGTCAGTTTTTATAAAGGTCTGCCGGATAAGAATAATTACCGCCGTTTTCGCATTAAAACAGTGCAGACCATAGATGATTATAAAATGTTGGCTGAGGTAGTAAAGAGGCGTTATTCCGGTTCGTTGAAGGAAGAATTAGCATTACCGGATTTAATCCTTATCGACGGCGGTAAATCCCATCTCTCAGTAGCCAATAAGGAGTTAGAAAAATTAGGTTCAAAAATTCCTTTGGTCAGTATTGCCAAGGAGAGGGAGAACATATATATTAAAGATAGAATAAATCCCATCAGATTAGATTCAGATATACCGGCATTAAATTTGCTCCGCAGGATTAGGGATGAGGCGCACAGATTTGCACTGGCATATCACCATATCTTAAGGAGAAAGAAAACCCTTGGCAAATAAAAAGCACGAAAGCATTAAAATTTTCGGGTTCAAAAAATTAACGCCTTTTGCTAAAAAGGTCTATAAGGTAGTGTCAGGTATTCCCATAGGCCAAGTGCGTAGTTATAAATGGGTAGCGCAAAAAATAGGTAGGCCTCATGCTACTCGCGCCGTGGGACAGATTTTAAAACATAACCCCTGGCCCTTAATTATTCCTTGTCACCGCGTAATTTGTACTGACGGGAAGCTGGGAGGGTATGCCTCGGGTAGGAAAAAGAAAAAAACTCTTTTAGATTTAGAAAAGCAAATCAGAAAAGATATGGTATAATAAGTGAGGACATAACTTATGGAGCTTTGTCTAACTAAGCTAAGCGACATAACTTATGTGTGCGAACTTATCCCGATAACTGCGAGAAAATACAGAATGGATTTTCGAAGCGTTTTGTTATCGGGGTTTAATTGAATTATCCCTTTTCGCAAGATGTATCAAAATTCTTTACAATAATTTTGATACGCTCAAAGGGATCAATTCGCCCAGACAATTTACGTTCGTTTTACTCCGTAAATTGTGGGCTCATTGAGGAGGTGCAGGATGGGTATAAAAAGTTATTTGAAATTAATGATTGAAAAGAATGCTTCTGATATGTTCTATCGCGCAGGAGGCAATGTGCGCATGCGCATTGATGGTAAGGTTGTTTCTATTGACGATAGAATAGTAAGCTTGGATGAGGTTAATGATTCGGTTAAGGATTTAACCTCAAATGAACTCAGGGATTTTTTTCAAAGGAACCTGGATGTGGATTTCGGGATATACGTACCGGAACTCCAGCACCGCTTTCGTATAAGTATCTTTATGCAGCGTAACTGGCCAACCCTGGTCATCAGAAATATTCGTTCCGAGGTCCAGACTTTTGAAGAACTCAATTTGCCCGGCGAGATTCTGAAGAGTTTGGCGATGGAAACAAGAGGCTTAGTCCTTTTAACGGGAAGCGCAGGCAGCGGTAAATCTACGACCATTGCCAGCATGATTGAATATATTAATAACAATAGCTATAAGCACATTTTAACTCTCGAAGAGCCTATTGAATTCACCTTTCAAGATAAAAAATCTATTATCAATCAGAGAGAACTGGACCGCGATGTCTCATCATACCAAGTTGCGCTGCGTGCCTTTACCTTACAGAGCCCGGATGTCATATTTATAGGTAATATCAGAGATCATGTAACAATGTCTGCGGCTTTAACTGCCGCAGAAACAGGCGTATTAGTTTTAAGCACTTTGCATACCGTGAATGCCGCGCAAACTGTGGAAAGAGTCATTAATTTCTTTGCACCGCATCAGCATCAGGAAGTGAGGACACAACTATCCTCTTTATTAAAAGGCGTGATTTCTTTAAGATTATTACCCATGAAGGATGGCCCCGGCCGTATACCGGCTTACGAAACTATGCTCCTTACTCCCACGATAAGCCGGCTCATCAGAGAGGGAAAGCTCTGGGAGATAACTCCGTTTATTGAAGACGGCACTATATTCGGCATGCAATCATTTAATCAATCTTTGGTAAAATTAGTCAGAGAAGGTAAGGTAAGTGAAGAGGTCGCAGGAAATTATGCAGATAATAAAGACGAGTTTGTTTTGGCCTTAAGAGGCATCAAGAAATTATAATTAAAACTAATCACGGAGGTATTGAGATGTTAGGAGACATAGAATCAAGACTTGCATCAATAAATAATCGCCTTGAACAACTAAGAGGTTATCTTTGACATAGGTAATAAAAAGAAACAGATAGAAGATTTATCCTCTCGGATGTCAAATCCTGGATTCTGGAATGACGAGCAGAATTCTACAAAGGCCATAAAGCAGGTAAAGTCTCTAAAGTCATTGGTTGAACCCTGGGAGGCGGCTTTCCATAAATATCAAGAGTTAAAAGAACTCGCCGATATTTTACAAGACCAAGATCAAGAATTAATCACGGATTTAGCTAAGAACGTCGAGCTTCTTACGACAGCAGTAGATAAACTTGAATTTAAAACCCTTTTGGGCGGCGAATTCGACAAAAACAGTGCCGTCTTGAGTATTAATGCTGGCGCAGGGGGTACGGAATCCTGCGACTGGGTTCAGATGCTTTTTCGTATGTATAGCCGTTTCGTAGAAAGCCACGGATACAGTGCAAAAACTATAGACGTGCTCTTTGGTGAAGAGGCAGGAATAAAAAATATTACTGTTCTAATTGAAGGAGATTACGCCTATGGATATCTGAAGGCTGAGCGCGGCGTACACCGGCTGGTGCGTATCTCACCTTTTGATGCAAATAAACGCAGACACACCTCTTTTGCTTCAGTAGATGTAATTCCCGAAATAGAAGAAGGCACAGATTTAAAGCTCGAAGAAAAAGATTTACGCATTGATGTATATCGCTCTTCGGGTCCCGGCGGTCAAAGTGTAAATACCACGGATTCAGCAGTAAGAATAACGCATATCCCAAGCGGGACCGTGGTTCAATGTCAGAATGAACGCTCTCAATACCAGAACAAACAGGTGGCCTTAAAGATATTAAAGGCGCGGCTTTATGAGTCAGAGAGGAAAAAGAAAGAGCAGCAATTACTAGAACAATACGGCCAAGAAAAGAAGAAAATCGAATGGGGAAGCCAGATACGCTCTTATGTCATGCACCCTTACAGTATGGTGAAAGACCACCGCACAGATTATGAAACAGGCGATGTATCTAAGGTGATGGACGGCGGCCTCGATGAATTTATTGAAGCGTATCTTAGAAAGAAACCAGAAACCAGAAACCAGTAACCAGTAACCAGTAACCAGTGTGTAGTAACCGGAAAACGGAGAAATAAATTTAAACACGACTTTGTTAAAAATGCATTTTTCCTCAGACAGTCAAAGGATAAAGTTTTCTTAACTTATTGCTAAACAATGACTTATCTTTTTAATAATAGTAAAATAAGGTCAAAAATTAAC
>Ga0210017_1000738_pt1 | contig 28207 bp, 25 predicted proteins | sample CryGeyCG2014_020_FD_183966 | JGI IMG/M metagenome (GOLD analysis project Ga0210017, IMG submission 183966) | Groundwater microbial communities from aquifer - Crystal Geyser CG08_land_8/20/14_0.20 (SPAdes) (version 2) | ecosystem: Environmental > Aquatic > Deep subsurface > Groundwater | place... | reverse complement strand
ATACCACCTCCCTTAACCTATTAGGCATGGGCACCTTCGAAGGCATTTTTGTGCTGGAGATTCCAAAGATCAACGCTCCTGTTTCCATCACCGCTCCTGAAGGCGCTCGAAATATTGAAGAGCTGTACGAGATCATAGGAATCGCTCCGCTTTATGAGAGGTCGCGGGATGCGCACCGGTTGTCTGATCTGGAGAGCTTGCGAACGGCCATTGAGCTGGCAATATTGGAGGGAGTCAAACTTCCCACATTGAAGGCACCAAGTAGCTCAACGGCAGGCGGAAATTGGGTAAAGATGGATCTTTCTGGGTACATCCTAAACCTACCAACCGACCCTAAGAATGGGAAAGCATTCACCGATTGCAAGGGGAATAAGGTTACCGGTGAATATCAATTTATGAGCGATGGAACCTACTACGTTCTAAGAACCCGACTAGAAGAAGAAAGTAACTGCAAATATTACACTGACGACAAGAACGCTAATAATTGGTATGAGGTCGGAACTGCTCCCGGCTTGAGCAAATTCTTTGGCCTCTAACTACTTATCTCTCGAGGCCAAGGAGAGCTGATCAAAAGCTCTCCTTCCCCTAAGTTCTCCCAGACCGTTTCAGTAACAAACGGCATAAAAGGGTGGAGAAGCTTGAGACACGTCTTCACGGAGGTAAGAAGAGTTTGCTTAGCTGCCAGATCACCATTTTTCAACCGGTCTTTAATCTTTTCGATATAAACATCCGCAAGATGGTGCCACATAAACCGATAAATTGCCTCTCCTGCTTGAGAAAAGCGGAAGTTATCTAGATCTCTGGTAACTTTCTTAACCAGCTGACCCAATTCCCTCAAGATTTCCCTATCCTCCGGTTTTAAGTTCTGCTTTGAAAATTGGAAATTGGAAATTGGAAATTCCAGATTCATCCTCGTAAATCTGGCAATGTTCCAGACCTTATTGGCGAAGTTGCGGTAGCCAACAACTTTCTCCTCGGCCAAAGTTTGGTCCTGTCCCAAAGCGACCCCCACAATAAGCGCCATCCGCAGGGGATCAGCTCCGTACTTCCCAATCACCGTCATCGGATCAATGTTATATTCAGGGCGGGTCTTGCTCATCTTTTTTCCGGTGATATCTTTAACCATCCCGTTAAGAACGACGGATGAAAAAGGAATCTCCCCCATCATTGCCATCCCCATCATAATCATCCGCGCTACCCAGAAAAAGAGGATGTCGTAACCGGTCTCTAGAACCGTTCCCGGATAAAAATATTCAAGATCACGCGTCTTTTTTGGCCATCCTAAAGTGGCAAAGGGCCAAAGGGCAGAGGAGAACCAGGTATCAAGAGTATCTTGCGAACCGGGAACGGGAAGGGGATGTCCCCACCAGATCTGGCGCGAAATACACCAATCTTCGATGTTCTCCATCCAGTTGAAGTAGATCTTCTCAAATCGCTTGGGAACGATCTTAATCTTGCCTTTCTTGACCGCCGCAATCGCTGGCTTTGCCAGGGGAACAGCTTTCACGAACCACTGCTTCGAAACCATCGGTTCCACCACCGTTTTGCAACGGTAGCAAAGACCGACAGAGTGGGTGTAGTTTGGATCGATCTTCTCCAGCAAACCTTTCTTTTTCATATCCTGGGCAACTTTTTTACGGGCTTCTCCAACGGTTAAGCCGGCGTAGGGACCGGTCTTTTCATTTAACCTCCCATCGAAGCCAATCACCTGGCGGATCTCAAGGTTATGGCGCTGGCCAATCTCAAAATCGTTGGGGTCATGCGCCGGGGTCACTTTGACAACACCTGTTCCAAACTTAGGATCAACCACGGTATCAGTGATCACTCTCATCCGCTTTTTTCCAAGAAGTGTCTCAATTTCGATCTCTTGCCCAACGTATTTTTTGTCACCCTTCGCTGCGCTGGAAGTGTGTTTCCATAAATGGAAATAGCGGGGATCTTTGGGATGAACGGCAATGGCGGTGTCACCAAACTTTGTCTCCGGCCGCACCGTGGCTAGTGTCAGGGGGCCATAACGGATAAAGTAAAGAGGGTCGCGTCTCTCCTCGTACTCCACTTCAAGATCGGAGAGGGTTGTCCCACAGCGCGAACACCAGTTGATCATCCGCTCACCCTGATAAATAAGACCCTTTTTGTAGAGTCTTGAGAAGGCTTCTCTCACTGCTGCCTGGTACTCTTTGTCCATCGTGAACCGCTTCCGGCTCCAGTCGCAGGAGATGCCTAACCGGCGAATCTGATCTTCGATCACCCCCCCATACTTATCCATCCAAGCCCACATCCGCTTCAAAAACTCCTCTTTTCCAAGATCCTGCCGCGTCTTCTTCTCTTTTTTCCAAAGCTCACGCTCAACCACGTTCTGAGCAGCAATGGCGGCGTGGTCCTTCCCCGGAAGATAAAGAGTAGGCTCTCCTTTCATTCGGTGGTAGCGAGTAAGAATATCCTGAAGGGTAAGCATCAGGGCGTGGCCGATATGAAGCTCCCCGGTAACATTGGGAAGAGGCATCATAATCACGAAGGGCTTCTTGGGTTGCTTGAGTTTCTTAGGTTGCTTAGGAAGGGAAGGAGTGAAAGCGCCGGAACGCTCCCACTTCCTGTAGATCTTTTCTTCGACTTCTTGGGGTTTAAAGGTTTTTTCCATCTGGTCTCTATCTTAACCAAAATAACTAGCTTTTAAAAGAAAAGGACCTTGGTAAAGTACACAAGGTCCTAACTGAGCCTTAAGCTATCAGCTCCTCAAGAAAGCCAGCAATATCAGCTTCGGTAAGGGTTGCCATCTGGAATTGCTCAACTGTAGCCCTGATCTTTTCCAGAAGGGCCTGGGCTAGCTCCTTCTTCGCCAGCAGGTAGCAACGATCACAGCGATGCACATTCAGAACATCGTGCACCCAGTTTTTTTCCTCTTCCGTCTTCTCCCCATACCAATGGATGGGACCAGCGAGAAACTGCTCTCCACGAACGCCAACTGTTCGCTCGACGCTTCGCCGGCAGACTCGACAGGTACCGCACTGTTTCCACCAACTAGGGGCGGAGGAACAATATCCAGTTGACAGTTCAACCGGATGCCCATTGGGACAGGTTGCCTCATACTCGGCGATGTTAAACGGATAGACAAGCTCTGACCTTTTAGGTCTTCTGCCTCCTCCACTGCCTCCTCCTTGACCTGCCACGACAAGCCCCCTCCTTTCCTTTAATTTGAGTAATAGAAAGAACTCCTTAACCCACTTCTACCATGAAATCTCCGAAATAGCAAAGGTAATAAGGATTAGGGGATCTAGTTACTCGTACGTGAGGTGCTCCCTTCGTTCGCAACCTCCTTACTCGCTAACGCTCGTATGTGGCGTCGCTTCGCTCCTTGCTTACTCGCTAACGCTCGTATGTGGCGTCGCTTCGCTCCTTGCTTACTCGCTAACGCTCGTATGTGGCGTCGCTTCGCTCCTTGCTTACTCGCTAACGCTCGTATGTGGCGTCGCTTCGCTCCTTGCTTACTCGCTAACGCTCGTAAGTATAAATTTTTCCCCGATATTCACCTCGGATTAGGGGACGGGTTTTGGGAGTAGGACGAAGAATATAAAGATCAGAAGTGTCACCGATCGTTTTGGCAGCAATATATTCATTGAAGTTGGGGAGAAGCTCTTCAATAACCACTCCATGGGCCAAGATCCTCTCCTGAACGGCCAAAACTCTCTCCGGCGCCTTTTCGGAAGTCCCGTAGCAAAAGAGAATTCGCCCCCGCTCTCCTTTGCTTAGAGCTTCAAGGGAACGGGAGAGAAAAAGGGAAACCCCCTCTGGGGTATAAGGAGGATCGGTAAAAATAGCATCAAAAGAGGTGATAAGGCGATAAGGTGTCGGGCTTCTAAGGTTGTGCTTAATAATCCTGATTGCCTCCTTACTCTCTCGCTTAATCACCTCTAAAACATCGCCATCCAAATCCAAGACCCAGATTTCGGTATTTTTTGCTTTGGGCAAAGAAGCAAGGGAGGTTAGATCATAATCACCAAGAAAAAGGATTTTGGAGTTGGTCAGAAACCCCCGGCTAGCTAAAAAGTTTACCCGAGCAACGAGGGTTTCTTCCGTCGCCCCAAACTGATCAAGCTTACGCTTTGCTTTTGGTCTAAGCTCCACAAGACCCATCTCTCCAAGTATAACGAAAAAGGATTGTTTAGGGTTTTGGGATTAGAATTTAGGATTTCTATTCTTCTGGCGGTGGGGCGACACCTTCCAGCTGGTTGATTGTCGCTTGTGTTGTTTCTAACGTTTTGATGGCGTCTTTGCCCTCAAGAACATTGGCAATCGCCTGTGTATAAGCGTCCACGTAAGCCTTGTTTCCGGAAAAATCGGTTGTCTTACTTGAGACAGCGGTAGGTGCACCGGCAAGAACCGCTCCCAAAACGGCGTGAGTTTTGAGACTCTCCGCAAGGGAAGGACGGCTGTACGGTTCACCAAAGGAGCGCGCTTGTGAAATTGCTGAGTAAAGTTTTCGTTGTTGTTCCTCCTCAGATAAAAACTTCAAAAGTCGCCAGGCAATTTCTGGATTTTGGGAATCCTTGCTCACTGCTTCCATCCAAAAAGTTGCCCAGTGGACACCGGCGGGGGCAGCGGAAGGAAGCTGCGGAACCGGAACCGCCGCAAATTCAAGTTGGGGATTAAGGTTTTTGATGTCAAGCGCCCGCCAGGAAGGGCCGAAGATCATCGCTGCCTGGCCATTGGCAAAGGCGTTGATCGAGAAAGGTAAGGTCTCATCCCAAATATGATCAACTTTTACGAAATTAGTGTAGAAGGTAAGGGCATCTGCCGCCGCTTGTGCTTTTAGCCCCGTCAAGGGGTCAACCCCACTTTGGACGAAAAGAAGGGAAAGAAGATCCGCGGCGTGAGAGATGTTGTTCGCCGCTCCAAAGGCTGCCCCCGCTCTAAGAATTTTCTTTTTAGGATTGTTCTCTTCCCACTGGGTGAGTCTTACCGCCTCGCGCCGAAAGCCTTCCCAGGTAGAGAGAGCTCCCGCCGCATCTACCCCTTTGAATTGATCTTTGTTGTAAAAAAGAACCAAACCATCATACTCGAGAGGGATGGCGTAGATTTGATCTCCAACTTTGCTTAAGGTGTGGGCAATAGGATAAAAGTAAGTGGTGTAGTCACTCTCGGACATAACGGCTGGGGGTAAAGAGGAAAGCTCGCCTGAAAACTCTTTGATCCAACTGTTGTGCAGACGCAAAATATCTGGAGCAGTTCCTTGTTGAAGACGAGTAAGAAGGGTTGTTTTAAGCTGCTCCAGGGTTCCAAAGGTTCTTTTTTCATAGTTGATCGTGAGGGAGACATTGGGATGCTCCTTAGTGTAGGCGGCGATAAATTCGGAGAAAAGGGGGTTTATCAGGTCGGAATTCTCCCAAAGACCCCAGTAAGTTAAAGTAACCTCTTTTTTCGGTTGGGGGATCAGGTTTTTAAGAAAAGGAATCCGGTAAAGATCAAGTTTAAGAAGTGAGCTACCGGCAACGATAATAAGGATAAAAACAAAGAGGATCGAAAAAAGCTTGAGTATAGCCTTAAGTTTTACTAACCCTCCTGTCGGAAGCCTCGCCCCCCGACCGAATGAGACCGGCGGAGAAGGTGGTTGAGGCGGAGGGGAAGGAGGAACTTCCCCTCGCTCTGGAAATTGAGGCTCAACTTTTTTGGGAGGAAGAGAAGGTTCCAAACCAGAGGCAGGAGGAGGTGCAACTGGAGAAGCAAATGGTGTAGGAACGGCGGGTTTTGCACCTACCGGCACTGTAGGTGCAGGCGCACTTGGCAAAACAGGTTGGTTAGGAGAAGGCTCCCCAATTCCACCTGGGGTAGGCAGGTTACTTTCCATCACCTTTGAGCATACGAGAAACTAGGCCGTCTAGTCAAACGTCCTCTTTCTCGCTGCACTCAAAAGTAAGCTCTTAAGTCAATTCGCTTTTTTCTCATCAGAAGATGAGAAAATAAACCCTAAGGTCAAGGAAAGAAGAAAGAGCCCTTGCGGAAGGGTGTAAAGGTAATGATCAAAAAGACCAAGAAGAGTTAACTGAGCTAATGAGAAAAACATTAAGTACCTTTGCTTCTTCCACCCAAAGATGTAGGCAGCAAGAAAAAGCGCTAGAAACACCACCAAAGCCAAAAGCCCGCTTTCTGCCGCCACCAAAGCAAAGATGTTATGGACCGGCTGGATAAACAGTGTGGGACCGGAAGGGATGCCAAAGTGAGGAAGGGAGGCGGTAAAAAGACCAAGCCCGATGCCTGAAAGAAAAGATGAGTGAAACATTGCCCATGCGCTTTGGAGAAGTTCAACTCTTCGTGAAAATGTTAGATCCGATGAGGGGGGAAAGAGAAAGAATAATAAGGTAAAGAAGGCTAGAAGAGATGCGGCCACAAAATATGCTCGCCAGCGTTTTTTCACCCTTAAAAGACCTAAAAGAAAAAGACCAAGTAAAAGACTTACCCAAGCGAGTCTGGAGAAGGAAACAAAAAGCCCCAACAGAGCAATCCCTGCGGCAAGAAGATAACCTTCTGCAAGAAACCAGGGGACGGTAATCGCCGCTACCCCCCCAAGAACATTAGGGTGGGGAAAGGTACCATAAGCACGGAGAACCTCCTGGCCAAAAAAAGAAGTTTTTGCCACGCCAGGTAAAGAAGGGTAAAGAACCGGCTCACCTAGAAAGTAGTAGGGAAAAACATTTCTTTGCAGAAGAAATTGGACAAGAGCAAGAAGAGAAACCCACCCCACTCCAAAAGAAAGAAACTTAGCAATCCTTAAAAAATCTTTTTTTAAGTCAACATTCTCCCTAACCCAAACCCCAAAGGCAAGCCAAAGCATAAGTTCAACTAACCTTAGGGCAGAGATAGAAATACTTCCGCTCGCCCCTAGGGAAGGGAAAAGGGCAAGGAAAAGAAGAAAAGGAAGAAAAAGATGTCGTTTTCCAAAACTTCGTGTGAGCCAAAGCCGGCAAGAGAAAAGGGTGATAAGAAGGAAAACGAGAAGTTCCGTTAGATAAAATTTGGGAAGGAGATAATCTGCTAAAATACCCTGAATATAAGAAGAGGGAAGAACAAGATGTTTTGCTAAATTACTTGGGAAAAGGATTAAAATTGTAAAGAAAATAACCCATTCCCCTTTGAAAACCATTCCCTTCCAATAACTTCTTTCTTTCTTTAAAAAAGAAGGAGTAGAGAGTGTTAATTTGTGAAGAACCCCACCTTTCACAGGATTAGAATAGCAAATCTATGTGTTGAGAAGTAGTGAAGAACTTGGTGGGTTTTAGCAAATTGTGGGAAGCTTCTTGCTGTTTTCCACAAAAGGTCCTAATTTTCCACATTCATGAATCACTTCTTTTATTGTGGCAACCTCTCTTTGGAAAAAAAGGTTGCTTTTCATCCGCTCTTCGACTGTCTTAATTGCGTAAAGGACGGTCGTGTGGTCCCTCCCTCCCGAAATCGCTCCAATTTCTTTAAGGGGAAGTAGCGCTAAAGTACGAAGAAGATACATTGCGACCTGTCTGGGGACAACGGTTTCTTTCAGCCTTCTTTTCCCGGTAAGCTCCTCCTTTGAAATTTCAAAATGGTGACAGACCTTTTCAAAGATCAGTTTTGGAGGAATTTTTGCTTGAGGCTGATTTAAGGAGTTGCTCGAAGATACCATCGCCAGAAGTTCTTGGGGGGTTGCCTCTTGGAAGGAGCGGCTAAGAAGTAAAAGCTGCGACAATGTCCCCTCAAGTTGGCGGATACTTCCCGCAACTTGTTGGGCAAGGGAAAGAACAACCTCATCATTAAGTGTTGCTCCGCGTTCCCGCATCTTTTGTTTAAGGATTGCAATCCGCAGATCAAGCTCTGGGGGTTGGATATCAACGACCATTCCTCCAGAGAAACGTGACACAAGTCGAGCTTCCAGGCTTTTTATCTCCTGAGGATGGCGGTCGGAGGTTAAAACGACCTGTTTCCCGGAGAGATACAACTCATTAAAGGTGTTAAAGAACTCTTCTTGTGTTGCCTCTCTCCCGGCAAGAAACTGAATATCATCAACCAGAAGAACATCCAGCAAACGATATCTTCTGCGGAACTGGGCCATGCCTTGTCGATTTTGAATTCCTTGAACCATCTCATTTGTGAAGGTCTCCGCTGGGCAGTAACGAACTCTTGCTTCTTGGTCTTTAGTCTTGATTGCGTTTCCAATTGCATGGATAAGGTGGGTCTTTCCGAGACCAACCCCGGAGTAAAAAAGAAGGGGATTATGGAGGTTTCCAGATTGTTCTGTAACAGCAACCGCAGCGGCATGAGCCAAGCGGTTAGATAAACCAACCACGAAGTTCTCAAAGGTGTAAGTAGGGAAAAGCCGATCTTCGCATCTTGGTGGGGCAAAAAGTGGGCCAAGCTCGTGGGGTTTTGGTGTGGGGGAGGGGGATGAATGAACTTTGAAGGTAAGGCGGTAAATCTTCCCTGTAAGATTAGCAAGAACCTCTTTTATTTTTTCTGCATATCTTTGTTTAAGCCTCTCAGCAATAAGGGCGTTGGGACAAGCGATTGCTGCATTATCTTGATCTAAAGAAATAAGTTTTGTCTTGCTGAAGAAAGTAATAAAATTGGCTTTTGAAACTTCAATTTCAAGGGTAGCAAGAGCATTTTCCCAAAGCTCATCTTTATGCATGGTATTTGAGGCAGGCGAAACCCAAAGGAAGGCAGGCACCGGGGGCGGGGATACTAATGTCCGGCGAGACTGAACACACCCCATCTTAAAGAAGAGATTTTAAGCTTGTCAAGGCTTAACTGGATGTTGATAAAAGGTGCTATAGCGTGCGGCAAGGCATTTTGTGTGACCCCATTGTTCCAGTTTTTCTTTAACCGCAAAGTATGTTAAGATCAGAAGATGTTCTCTTATGTTTTGTTGGAATGAGGCCCCCCAACCTATAAGTAAGAGAGTAAAATAAATACTCAATCAATGCCAAAGAGAACCTATCAACCTAAAAAGCGAAAAAGAGCAAGAACTCATGGTTTTCGGGCACGGCAGAGAAGTCATGCAGGGAGGAAAGTTCTTAAGAGGCGAAGGAGGAAGTGCCGGAAACGACTTGTTATCTAGAGAGGTTCAATGTTGCCAAAGGAAAGAAGGTTGGTCTCTGATTACGATTTTCGGAAAGTTCGCCGGGGGGGTAGGAAGGTTAGCAACACCCTTTTTGATTTTTACTATCTTCCAACAGGTACTCCCTCGAGATTTGGTTTTGTTGTCTCCACCAAGCTTGATAAACGGGCGGTGAGGCGAAACCGAGCCAAACGAATCCTGCGTGAGGAAGTAAGGTTACTTCTTCCTAGAATTAGGAGTGGTTTTGATTTTGTTTTTTGGGCTCGGAAAAGGTTCTTGGATGCAAAGCCTGAACAGGTGGAAGCAGCAATTAAAACCGCATTAAGGCAGGCGGGAGTAATGAGAAATGACTAAAAAACTTGTTCTTGGATTAATTAGGTTCTATCAAAAAACACTTTCGCCTGACCATGGATTCTTTAGCAAAATCTTTGGGGAGGCAACTTGTCGCTTCCACCCTACCTGCTCCGAATATACCTATGAGGCAATCGATCGCCACGGTCTCTGGTGGGGATCTGTGTTAGGATTAAGGCGGATTCTTCGCTGCCACCCCTTAAGCAAGGGTGGTTTTGATCCAGTACCACCTGTGGTGAGCAAAGTCGAACCATGAACCCTTGGAACATTCTTTTAATCCAACCTTTAACTACCATCCTCCTTTTCTTTTACAACCTTTTTGGGAGAAACTTAGGCTTAGCGATCATCGCTCTTACCGTGGTCTTGCGGATTCTTCTTTTTCCCCTCTCCCTACCAGCATTTCGCTCCGTAAAAGCGCAGCGAGAGCTTAAACCAAAACTGGATAAACTTAAAAAGAAGTACAAGAGCGATCGGCAGAAACTTTCCCAAGCGCAGTTGGAGCTCTTTCGCCAGGCGGGGGTAAATCCCTTTGCTGGCTGTCTCCCTCAGCTTCTCCAGCTTTTAGTTCTTATCGCCCTTTATCAAGTTTTTATCGGTTTTCTTACTAAAGGGGAGTTGAATACACAGTTTCTAGTTTGGAACCTTGCGCAACGCGATCCTTACCTGATCCTCCCTCTTCTTGCTGCCGCTGCTCAGTTTCTCCTCTCGCGGATGATGCTTCCAGCAGTTTCCGAGGAGGAGTCAGCAGTAAAAGCAACCAAAAAGCAAACAGATGATCTTGCAACTTCAATGCAGAAGCAGAATCTTTATCTCTTTCCCCTCCTTACCGTTGTCTTTGGTCTCCAACTCCCCTCGGGCTTGATGCTTTATTGGTTTGTTGCCTCTCTTCTTCAATTTGCTCAGCAATGGTGGGTTGGCGCATCAAATTCAATTGGAAAAGCTAACCGCTAAGTGGTAAATTGTTAATGGTGATGGCTGAGGTTGGAACTTATCTTAAAAAAGAGACAGAAGTAATTCTTGGAAAAATGAATCTTCCTGCAGATGTTTCCGCAGAAAAGTTAGAAGAGGATAAACAATATCAAGTGGAGATCAAACCAGAAAAAGAAGATGAGCTCCCCCTTCTTATCGGTTACCATGGCCAGACTCTTAATGCCCTCCAGATACTTCTTGGCCTTTTTACTTTCAAGAAGTTTGGGGAGTTTAGTCATATCCTGGTTGAGGCTGGGGATTATCGCAGGAAGCGAGAAGAGGAGCTTAAAAGACGAGCGCTTGAGGCCGCTGACAAAGCGCGGTTCCTTTTAAAGGAAGTCTCCTTTCCGGCGATGCCTTCCTTTGAACGCCGGATTATTCATCTTACTTTGACGGATGAGCAGGGGATAAGGACTGAAAGCCGAGGTGAGGGAAGGGAAAGGCATGTGGTGGTAATTCCCGCCGCCAAAGGCGAGCCCTCGCCTCGCGGCGAAGCGGGTCGCCAGGGGCGGGAAAGTGTCAAGTGATGAAAGCTACCGTCCTGCAAGAAAATCTTCTTCCTAAGGTAGCGGCGGTTGCGCGGATCGCCTCCGCGAAAAGTGCCCTTCCTGTTCTTGAGAATATTCTCCTTTCCGCGGAAAAAGGGAAATTGACTCTTGCGGCAACTGATCTTGAAACGGGGATTAAAACCGAGGTTGGGGCCAAGGTGGAAAAGTCAGGAGCACTCACTGTACCGGCACGGCTTTTGGTGGGTTTAATCGGAAATCTTCCACCGGGGAAAGTTACACTAAGCGCAGAGAAGGATCTTTTAACAATTGAGGCAGAAGGGATAAGTTCACGGATTAATGGTTTAGCTGCCGAGGAGTTCCCTGCTTTTACCGTTGAGGGAAAGGAGCTTTTTACCCTTAAGGCAAGTGAGCTTAAAAAAGCGATTGACCAAGTCTCCTTTGCAGCAGCGCAGGATGAATCTCGCCCAATCTTAACAGGGGTTCTTCTTCGCATTGGGGGTGGAGAGTTGGTTTTAACCGGGGTGGATGGATTTCGTCTTGCGGAGAAGAAGCTTAAGGTTTCTGTTTCCGTGAAATCCGAACCTGGTTCCGAAGCGGTAACCTTAGTTGTTCCCGCCCGAGGCCTAATTGAGGTGGGCCGGTTGGTTGAGGGTGGGGAGGTAAAAGTTTCGATTCCCGAGCTGACACAACTTCTTTTCCAAACGGAAGAATTTTCGATCTTTACCCAATCGCTTGAGGGGGAGTTTCCCGATTACGAGCAGATCATCCCCACCAACTTTGAAACGAAGCTGACTTTCGAAAAGGAGGAATTTGTTAAAGCGGTTCAGTTAACCTCAATCTTCTCAGAGCGAGGGACAAGCGTGATCAAGCTTTCCCATCAGCCAGCGAAGGGAACGGCGGAAGTAAGTTCACAGGAAGCGGAACTGGGGGAGGTGAAGATTGAAATTGCGATAAAGGGAGAAGGGAAGGTAGGCGAGATCGCTTTTAACTGTCGTTACCTCTCTGACTGTTTGGGAGCACTGGATTCAGGGAGGATAGAGCTTTCCCTCAATTCGGCGCTAGATCCTGCTCTTTTTCGCGCTCCCTCTGATCCCTCCTATCTTCATGTGGTGATGCCAGTTAGGTTGCAAGGATAGGGGTTGGTTTTATCTTTAATTTGATCTCCTTGACCGCTCTTCCTCCCAAAGATTCATTTAGCTTCTTGAGCAGGTTTGCCGAGTTAAGATATACCTCTTGGGAAACAGTTGGTGAAATGGTAAAAAGATAAAGTTCGTTACTGCGAAAGAAGCGAAAAACAACTTTATCAGCGATTTCTGGGAAGTGCTGAGGGAGGAGTTCGTTGAGTAACTTTTCTACTCGCAAGCCCAAAAATACTCCCCGGGTTGGGCCACGCCAGGATTTCTCATGGATCGCATCTTTGATAGAGACGAAGGTCATACAGTTTCTTCCCCAGTTTTGATTGTTGGAGCTTTCTTCTCCTTCGCTTCTTTCTCAAGCTTTTCCTTCACTGCCAAGATCTCTTTGGGTGAGGAGGTTGCAAGAGGATGTTCCTCAGGTGAGGCCACAACCTGCATCGCCACATGTGAGGCACCAGCGAAGAAGAGTCCCTCCCCAACATTTGCCGCAAGAAGTAATCGCTTCTCTCCTTCCGAAAGGTAGAAGGTTTCCGCAACCTCATCAATCGCCGCGGGGTGCTGTTTCATCAGAATTTGAATTGAGGAGTTGGTGACGATCGCCTTGCCATAATCGGAACGGAGGAAATCTGCTACATCTTGGGTGATTGTCGTTAACCCAAGATAATACTTTCTTGCTCGTTTGGCGATTGAGTACATAAAAGCCGCCGAGTCAGGATGTTGCATCAGGTACCAAGCCTCATCCACAATCAAAATCCGCTTCTTTAGTTCCCGACGGATCCTTGTCCAGATAAAGTCCAGAATGACATACATCGCCACCGGTCGCACCTTATCTTCCAGATCGCGGGTGGAGAAGACGGTGAAGGTGTTTCGGATATCAACTGTGGTTGGTTGATCAAAGATTCCTTTAAGGGACCCAACCACATACTGTTCAATTCGATCCGCAAGGGACCCTCCTCCCTCCATTCCTCGAAGAACTTGATAAAGATCATTTAAGACTGGTGCCTCCTGGGTATGGGTGGCGGGATCTTGGGTGATTCCTTTTTGCCGATAGGTCTCGATTAAAGCGCGATCAAGAAGGGCATCCTCTGTTGGGGTCAACTCCCCGACCATCACTTTAAAGAAAGTGTGAAGCGAAAGTATTTTAAGAGCCAGTTCGTTTTCCCCCTCCTCGTAGGTAGCGGAAAGATCAAAGGGATTAATCTTTGCGGGGGAAACAGGGGAGAAGGTGATAAATTCTCCTCCAATCGCATTGGCGAGCGGTTCATACTCTTTTTCTGGATCAATGACAATGACCTCTGTCCCAAACATCAAAGACCGCAACGCCTCGAGCTTGACCATATAAGACTTCCCTGCTCCAGATTTCGCAAAGGCAACACTGTTGGCGTTCTCGAGGGAGAAGCGGTCAAAGATGATCAGGGACCCGTTGTGCTCATTAATTCCGTACAAGATCCCCTCGTTGGCGGTTAAATTGGAGGAGGTGAAGGGAAAAGTTGTTGCTAAGGAGGTCGTATCCATATTGCGAAGAATCTTAAGCTTGTCAAGACAGGTGGGGACGGTGGATCGAAACGCCTCCTCCATCCGAAGCGTTGCATGGCGTGAAAGAAGCATCAAAGATCCAAGGGTTGCCTCCACCCGCTTGGTAATACGATCAAGCTCCTCAAGGGAGGAGGCGGGAATAGTGATGTAGAAGGAGAACTGGAAGAAGCGCTCCATTCCTTTAACGAGCTGTTCTTGAAGAACTCGAGCATCCTCAAGGGCGGCCTGAACGGCAGGATCAACAACCTTTCCGTGCTCTTGAGCCTCGGAAATGGTTGCCTCCATCTCCGCAATTTTGCGGCGAAGATCATCAAGAACTCCTTTTGACTCCACTGGATAGTAGAACATGGCGATATCAAGGGTATGGTCAAAGTTGATGATTGGAGAAAGCCAGTTGGCACCAACGAAGCGGGGATAACCGGAGACAAAAAGAGTCCTTAGATAAGTTTCCCCAACTTTAAGGTAATCAAAATCAACCTCCAAAGCGGAAGGAGCAACCACATCTTGGACTTTTACCTGTCCTTCCGCTAAAGTTTTCGCAACTTTTTCAAGAGTTGATTGTGATTCCATCACATTTCTTCTCCAATCTTTTGTGGAGGGGTTTCTTTTGTGGGTGTTACTCCTGGTCCCGTTGCTGCTGGCGTGGGGGGAGCCACTGCTGGTTCAACCAAGGCGGTGGTATATTGGCTTACCCCTCCCTCAAGATGTTGAATCCGCGCTGCCTCAGGGTTGTAGATCTCGTAGAAAAGCTCAATCAACTCCGGGGTAGTAAGCTGCCTTGCCTTTATCCCAAGCCGACTCAATTGTTTGACCAGATGATCGCGTTTAGGCTCAAGATCGGTTTTTGCGCGTTGGAGAAGACCTGCTTTGCTTACCGTCTTTGGTTTGGACTTCATCCCAAGAAGGCCGCGGAAGGCATCAAAGATTGAACCCCCCCCAAGAACCGGTTCATAATAAGGGATCACAACGTAGAACCGTTTATCAAGAATCTCTCCTTTCTGAACTAACCCCCCAACAAACTCCTTGTAGGTGAGCATCCTCTCTCGAAGGTAGGGGTTAGGTTGCACCTTTGCTTGTTGGTCGATCGAAGATAAATAGGTGGAGATATCCATCTTGCGTGAGCGAATCAAAATCTGAAGCGGAAAGGAGAGAGAGTTCAAAAGGGCGGAGTAGGCGGCGATCATTGCATCCTGCTCTCGCTCGGAAAGAAGGTCAAAGTTTACCGCAGTGGCTTGGATCACCAAAGCCGCTCCTCCTGTTTTAAGAAGAACAAGATTATCCTCGATGTCGAGGATATCAAGATGCTGCTGTGTAGAGGCGATTTTTTCAGCCATCATTAGTTATTAGTTCACAGTTCACAGTTCATAGAGTACGGCTGACTGTTTACTGTCCACTGTCTACTGTTCGCTATTTACTGTTTCACGTCTTTGCCCCGATCTCCAAAGGGGGCACGATCATTCCCGTAAGTTCAACTTTCATTATAGCAAAGGGAAGCGTCGCTTTCGGGAGTTCCACCGTGTAGTAGCCGCTAGGGAGGGGGGAGAAGGTGAACTGTCCGAGCTGGTTGGTTTTGGTAGCGCGGATTGTGGTCCCGTCTTGATTTTTTATCGCCACTAATGCTCCTTCAAGAATCTTTCCTGTTTCATCGTAGATTGTTCCAGCGATCACATTTGGTTCACCAACTGGAGGCGGAGGAGGTTTAAGCTCTACTTTTTTCAACTCCATAGGTTGGGGTTTTACTCTGAGCTTCTCTGGTGGAACCGGCTTTGGCGGGGGGAGAGGAGGAAGGGGCGGAGGTGTCACCACCGGTCGAAGGGTAGGAATTATCTCCGCAGGGGTCGGTCTTTCCAGAGCCGGTGGCGCTGGGATCGGTGGTTTGATCTTATAGGGAGGAGGTGGGGCAGGTCTCACCAACGGAGTCGGCAGAGAAGGTGGTTGTGGAGGCGGTGCTTCTTCTTCAATTGTGGGAGCAATTACCTTTTCTTTGGCGGGGGCAAAGACGACCTCAGCAGTTGTTGGGGTATAGCTTAAACGCCTTCCTACCTTAATATTACTTAAGGTGGTGACGTAAGTGACCTCCTCACCCCGCTGAAGTCTGAAAACCGGTTCTGCCGCATAGTTGATTGTTGAGGCAAGGGAGGGTCTTTTTCTTGCCTCTTCGTATCTTCGCTTTGGAAGTGGTGGTTGGAGAAATGGTGCTGGAGTTGGCGGTAGTGGCGCCTCGGTAACACTTGTTTGGAGTTCGAGGTTGATAAACTCCAGCTGTTGCTTTTCCGCAAGATCAAGGGGGGTTAAAACCTCTTTGGCGCGAATGGCAGTCAGATATTCTTCAAGCCGCTGTCGCGCTTCCTCCGGAGAAACGCCTTCCTCAACCGTTTGCACTAATTTGGGGATGGGGATAACCAGAAACTCCAGGGGCTCTGGTTCCTTCTGCCAAACCCGTTTGGTGGGGGAATAGATTGCCTTAAAGAGGTTCGCCACCCATTGATCAAAAGGTTGATCTTGAATAGGAACAAAGGCAAAGGCTACTCCTACAAGAAGAAAGATAGCAGCAAGAAGGAGGCGGAAGAGGATAAAGATTGGGGAGGCGAAGAAGGCATAGGCTAAAAGTCCGCAAACCGCTAAAATCCCAAACTGGCGAAGGGTGAGGTCGCCAACAATCTTAAACTCCACCCCCAGAACCTGCTGAGGAATGGGGTGTTGTGTTTGAACCTGTTGTTCAGCCATTTGTTAGTTATTAGTTCACAGTTTACAGTTCACAGTTCACAGACACTGTTTACTGTCCGCTGTCTACTGTAAACTTCTTTTTAAACCATTTAACATCATCGCTATCTCATTTAACTCAGCATAAAGTTCTTCTCTCTCGGCTTCAGAGATAAGGTTCTGTCTTGTGGCAATCTCGATAAGGGGGACGCACTCGTAACAAGAACCGCGGGCGATATCAAGAAAACGCTTAAACTCTGCTTTAGAACGAGCACTACCTTCGGTGATATTTAAAGCAACAGAAAGAGCGGCACGACGGAGCTGATCCGTCAAATTAAAAGAATAATCTCTGGACCAATTCTCTGTGATTTTGAATATCAGATTTGCAAACTCTAACGCCCGTTTGTAAACCTCGAGATTTTCGAAACTGAACATTGCCTAGTTCATAAAACCTGCTGTCTACTGTTCACTGTATTCTGTTAACTAATAAAAGGATACCAAATCTAATGCCTTTCTGGAAAGACGGGTTGATTTTTACCCCAATCTATGCTACCCTATAGTTAGGGACATTTAGAGGTAAATACTAAATACTCAAAGAAAGGAGAGAAAAAATGCCGTGGTTCGTTCGTCTAGCGGTGGTGATGGTTGTCATTCCTTCTGTAGTTTTAGCGATGGACCATCTCCGCCGCCGAGGTTTCCCGCGGTTGCCTAAGTTAAGGCTCCCAAGCTTTGGAAGAGGTTCAAGAGCTGTTCCGGAGAGGTTTGCTCTTCAGGTAGCGAAGACCGTTGGCGCGGGGGCATTTGTGAGGCTTCATTTTGGGAAGAAGCCGCACGTGGATTCTTTCCCTCGGCAATACGCCTGTCCCCATTGCGGGGGGCGGACGCGGTACCCTTGGAATCACCCCAAAGCGAGAGGGCTGCTTGGTGATATAACGGAGTTGGCTCATCAGATCGGCCAGAGGAGATTTTGTCTGCGCTGTCTGGAGCAGCTCAGCGATATTGCCAAGTTAGAGAAGGAACACCTCAAGGAACTGGATAGGAAAGATCCGCAATCGCTTTCCCCTACAGTCTCGAGACGGGTAGTTATTCCTCTCTTCTTAGGGGCAATCTTTTTTCCGCCCTTGCTTGTCCCTGCTACCCTTACCATAGCGGTGAGAAAGAGGGGTTTTTACTGGGTACCGTTCATCTTCACTACCGGCTTTTTTCTTTGCTTGGTAGTCTTGGCTTTGGCAGTCTTGGGCCTTCCACCAAGGTAGTAGTGAGGCTCCGATTTTGATATCTCTTAAATCGGGGCCTTTTTATTTCCTTCCCTTGACGGCGTTCTCGATAATTCCGGGGACTTTGAAACTCATTAGGAGGATGATTAGTGCTACTATCCCAAGAACAACAGGGGCGAAGGATGGGAGGAGGCCGGCAAGGGTTTCAGGCCAACCGGTGAGGTGTTCAGCTTCTTCCGCTAAAGCACCTACCAGCATGGTACTGCTGATGTGGACCATGAGAAGAATGGCGGGAAAAACAAGGGTGTTGACGGCTAAGTCTTTGAACCAGCCTGTGATTGCCCCTTCCTGTCCGGGAAGACTTCCAAGGAGGAGGATGAAAGGGGCAAAGACGGTCATGATGATAATCCGGGCATAGCGGTAGAGGAGTTGGAGGATAACAAGGCCAAGAACGCAGAGCGCGGCGATGAGGAAGAGAACGACGAAGATGAGGAGAACAGCTGTTAGGAATGCTTCTCCGGGGACAAGGAAGATCCGAAAAGCGGCCATGAGTATTCGTTGAGCAAGCACCCCAAAAGCCCCTACCCCTCCACTTATACCGCTTATACCGTTACCTGGGACGTCAGGAAGATCGGGCGCTACGCCTCCTAGCGCTAAACTAACAAGTACTCTTGAGGCCCAGACAATTCCTACATCAATAAAAAGAGCGGCGATTAGGTAGCTAAAAGTGATGAGAAAAAGACTGGCGACAATCCTTGGAAGGGCGTTGGTGAAGGAAATGATTACCCGAGGGGCGATCTGTTTCCGGAGCATAATCATAAAGCCAATCGCAACCATGATGAGCATAAAGAAGCTGTAAGAAAGGTCGCGCATCTTTTCCCAAACGGCAAGGATTGTCTTCCCAAGCATTTTTGATCCCGTGGTGGCGTAGGCAGGGGTACCGAGGAGATTGTTGCCAAGCTCGTAGCGCACATAATTGGCTAAATGGATGTCAGGGGGGTAGTTGTAAGCTTGATCTCCAACGGTTCCTGCAACAGCGAGTAATCCAGTATTACCGAATCTCTCTCCAGTTGACTGAGCAATCTCTCCAACGTCTTTCCCAACTACTATCTTTAAGGCATAATTGGCACCGGCAGTTATGGCATTTCTTACCCAACAGTTAAGATCGGTTGCACAGCCAATGGTCGACCAAAGATCTCCCAGCCTATCCTCTATATCATCGATAGGCCAAATAGCATAAGCCGAAGAGGGAGTAAAGAAGAATAGTGAAAAAACAAGTCCAAAAATAAGGAAAGCCCGCTTCAGAGTAAGAGACATTACTTCGATTATCCAATAGATAGCGGTTAATTGTCAATCGCTGCTAATGCTAAAATACGGCTGTGGCTGAGGAAACATTCGCTGAACGCTTATGGGAAGGAATTGATGAGGCGCTTGCCCCTTATGATGTCCCATCGGAATTTGGGGAAATCCTCAAGTCCGACCTAAAAACCGCCTTTGACATTAAAGCTAAGGCCCGTCCTGGTTATGAGCCGGGGGCGGTTGCTTTCACTAAATTCAACCTCATCGATGCCATTACTAAACCCTTAGAAACCACTCGGGAAACGATCGCCTCGATCTTCGAAAACCGTGGTCGTCCCCCCATCCCCCTCCTTTGGACAGACGCCGAGAGCGCTGTTTGGGAACATTACTTTACCGTTGCCGGTCTTGATCCAAGGGGTGGGCCAGCTGTTCCCTACTCCCTTCAGCAGGCGACCCTCCGTTGGAACGAAAGGGCGCGCCTGCGTATCACCCGCCTTATTGCGGAAGAAAAAGGTATTCAGCAAAGCCCCGGTTTAACTTTAATGATGGCTCGGCAGTTGAACACCTATTACGCCTCCCTTCCTGGAGCACCGGCACCAATCGTGGGCGGGGTGATGCTGCCCCAGATCATCGCCCAAGCAGAGGGCTTTGAGCGAGGCATTGTGGATCGCCTGGCGATTGGAGATTGGGAGGGAGCAGGTGAGATCCAGACGGATTGGTTTAAGGCATCTAAAACTTCTCGTGACGCCGTCCGCAAAGAGTTTGAGCGGGTGAGCCGCTTGGGCGAGGCAGGTATTTCTTCTGCTGCTCAGCAGTTAGCTACTTCTCCCGAAGGCGTATTTTGGCGCTACTGGAAGAATCGCAACCTCTACTTCCAGACCCTTAACTTCCTCAACACCTATCATGAGAAAGGTTTCTGGGGAACAGTTAAGGTGTACATCTGGCAGGAGTTCATCAAACGCGCTTTTGCCACGGGTACCTGGCGTTATTATCTCTATCCCAAAAACCTTATCAGGGGGGCAGTAGGGTGGACCGCCGAGCGGGTACGGCTGACTGCCCTTCTGAACAAGATTACTGAAGCCAAGGCCTTGTTCGCTCGAGTTTGGAAACGGTTCATTAAAGACCCGCTCACGAAAGGGTTTGAGTTTGTTAGGGATAAAGTCATTCGGAGGATTGCCGGTTGGATCGCGGCGAGACTTGGTTTAGCGGGGATTAGTACAGCCATAGGGACTGCCGTTGGCGGTCCGGTAGGAGCAATTCTGGGGGCGGTGGTCAGCTTTGTCGGTGGGCTAGTCGCCGAAAAGATGATGAAGCCGGTTCTTACGCTGGCGATCTATCTTTTTGTTGGTATCTGCGGTTTTTTTGTCTTGGCAATCGGGGGGATGGCGATTTTCTTAATCTTTTTGATGGGTTCCATCTTCAACACCAACGCCGCACTTCCATCGGCGATTACTTCCGTTCCTATTACCGTCACCAAAGAAGCTTGTGAGCCCGCTCCCTCCTGCGACGAGTTCGATAACCCTCTTCAGATAGAAAAAGACGGATTGGTTCATCCGATAAGATGGCGGATCACTATTAAAAACACCGGTGAAGCAGGCGAACAGATCAATTGGGGCGACGACTACTGCCAGCCGGGAGGGGACCCGTCAGGATTTCCTATCCCCATCGGACCTGGGGGGGAGATAACCGCGTTCTGCAACCAGAATATCACCGCCAATGAAGATAAGGTGGTTACCAACACTGTCAGGGGTACAACAACTCCCGCTACCGCTCCCTTCTCCGGAACAGGAGCGGTGATTGTCGGGGAGCCGAGTACTGCCTATCCCATCGGTTGGCCGTTGGCAAGTGGGTATATCACTCAAGGGCCGAATGCTCCTTACTCTCACACTGGCGATGAGGCAATTGATATCGACTATTCCAACGCTGGAAATCCAGTTCTTGCCACCCACAGCGGGGTGGTTGTTAGCCATTGTTACTCTGTTTCTGGTTGCACTGCCGGCTACGGGAACTATGTCCGAGTTCGCTCCTCTGCCGGATTTGAAACCGTTTTCGCACACTTAGACAACGTTTATGTAAGAACTGGTGATCCTGTCTTCTTTGGTCAACCGGTTGGGACGGTTGGTAATACTGGAAACTCTGACGGCTTCCACCTCCATTATGAATTCTTTGGTTTAGAGATGGCACCTCCTTACATCCCACAAGAGGTTCCCCCTTGTGTCTCAAGGAGCGTGTGCGACATCCATTGGTGAGATGAAGTTATCTGATTTACGAGAATTTGTTTTAAGAAATCGGAAAAGGATAATAGTTGTTGCTACCCTTTTTATTTTCCTTTGTATTGTGTCTGTAGTTGGCTATCAGAAATTTCTTGCACCGCCACTGATCCCTGAGGAGGAGAAACTTCCTCCTTTTTACCTTGTTAATGATATCGCCTCTGTCACAGGGGAGGTTTCTCTCTCTTCTCTTCAGGTTACCGACTTCCCGGGAGTGATAACCGCTTACCGGGCAGAACCACTTGCTTTTTCCTTTACTAAGGAAGAAGCCAAGGAGCTTGCCGCCCGCTTTGGATTCTCCGGAGAGCCGCGGATCTCAACCTCGCCTGATGGTCGGAGCGAAACTTTGGTCTTTATTGATCTTAAAAACCAAGCAACCCTCGCCGTGACGACAAAACCGCGGAAATTGACCTATGTCGTTGAAGGAGGGAGGGCACAGGAAGGGACGCTTTTGGATCAAGCAGCCGCGACCCAGAAAGCGAAGGAGTTTGTAGGAGACAAAGATCTCCCCCTTAGTCAACTTTCTCCGTTTGGGGTTAGATATCTAATCTCCAAAGGAAATATCTATTTTGAGGTTGAGGAACCAACCGAGGCGGAGTTTCTTGAGGTTTCTTTTTCCTGGTTGGTGGAAGGTTGGGATCTTTTGGGTGAAAGTCCAGCCGACACTGTTGCAAGAGTGATCTTTGATCGCCAGGGGAAAGTAGTTTCTCTTAAGTTCAGGTTTCCGGACCTTCAGTTCACCCGTTTTGGAGAGGTTAAGCTTTTGAGCTCCTCTGAAGCTGTCGCCAAACTGAAGAAGGAAGGCTTAGTCGTTTCTACCTCAGCAATTGGAACCACCACCGGTTGGAGTGAGATTGCCGACCTTCGCTCCTTCGCTCCAGAAAGTGTTCGTTTGATTTTTGTCCAGCCCTCTGGAGCAACCTTCCTTTACCCGGTTTACCTTTTTGAAGGGAAGGGGCGAACTACCGCTGGGGTGGAAGTTAAAGCCGCGGCTTATCTTCTTGCCGTTTCCCCAGAGTACTTAAAGGCTAAGGAATAAGTGAAGAGCTCTTCCAACAAGATTACCTAAGGTAGCCCAAAAACCACCGGTTTGGTAAACCTCGGTGGTGCTTTGCCCAAGGACGGCCTGTCTTGTTGGGGCAGCACCTGTCTCTCCCGACCCGGGAAGATTCTCCATCCATTCCTCACAGATCCCCTTAGCGGCATTCGCGGGGGGAGCAAGAAGCTGGTCAACGACGCAGCTGAAAGCTCCCGCGACCCCACCCATATACTCTATGGGGAGGGTGGCTTGGCTTTCACATTGATGTCCACAGGCTGTTTGGGATCGATAGATGAAGGGTGCTTCCGCTTCCTCAGAGACCTCCTTTTTAAAATTGCTCCCTGGGAGAGTGAAGATGTCCAGTGCCCCACCGACTTGAAGGATATTGCCTGCCTCGTCAACTACACTTCCTCCAGCGATATTGTCCCAAGCCTCTTTGACTAAGGAAACGTTGGTTTGGGTGTCAACTGGTGCCTCAACATAAACGGAAATTTCCCCGGTGCAAGGGCAGTTTCCGTCGCCGCAGAGGCCAGGGTTCCAAACACACTCCCAACCTCCAGCACCATTACACCGGGCAGAGTAGCCAGAGGGGCATCCACAGTAGCCGCAGTTTGGGGTCTCCTCCTCTTGGTCTTCTTCTTCCGGGGGGTCAAACCATTCAACGCCACTACAAGGGGTAGGGCAGGATGCCGGAGGATGGGGGAGAGGTTCTTCACGGCAGTCTGGATCATTAGGGTCATCACGTTGACAGGATGCTTCTCCCCCCTCAGTGTAAGCATCCCAATCAACATCTCTTACAGGTTCGACAAACTCGATCTGGCGGGAGGAGGTGGGGCAGTTCACATAAGGGAGAGAGGCGAGGGGAGCTTGAGGGACGAACGCTTGACGAATAAAACCGTATTTATCAACCAAGGCGGGAACATCAGGGAACTTAGCGTCAAGGACATAGTCGTCGGTGTGGTCCTTGTAATCCTCTTCTGACACTTCATATTGGCCACTCCCAACATCAAACCTTTGTTGAGCATCTTTTTGGTTAGAGATGATTTCTCCTTCCACTTTCTGCCCTTCAGCTTTAGCAAGCTGAGCCTTAGGGTCGAGGGCGCCTTGGTGATAATTAGGAGGAAGCATCCGGGCGATAATTCCTTCATAAGCTTCGCCAACTGAATTCAAAGCTTGTTGTTGGACACGTTGAAGGGAGGCAGGACCGGCTGTTTGCCGATATTGAAATGACTCGGGCCAGAAGAAATCGATGAACCTCTTAATGATGTCACACACCTTTCTCTCTAACCAATTGCCCGTACATTCTTCCCGAACCCTTTCCTTCAGTGCTGAGTGAGTGGTGGCGGGAGCAGCTTTAACCTTTGATCCTCCTCTTACTGGGCAGAAGGGGGTGGTGGAGGGGCCGCAGCCGTCGATAAATTCGTCTGGGGAGGGGGTAGAGCCACACCAGTTGGTTACCACTGGTTGGCCCGAGGCTCTTTCTCCATTGTAGTATCCGGTTAACCAGGAGGCCTCAAAACCGACCCAACCGATGTTTTTATCGAAGAAGAACCGTTCGCCGCCAGCCCAATCGATGATAATAACGTCACTCAAAGAGACGCCGTTGGGAAAAGTGTAGGAGCCTTGGTAGGTGAGGGAGTGATCAGACCAAGCTTGGATGCCTGGGTTACAGGACTGACAACTGGTTTTACCTTTCCCCATGATGTATCCATTGGGAAGAGTTGCCCGTTGGCCAACGCCCATGCAACGGGGCCAGCGCCGAAACCCTGGATTTGAAAATCCCGGATCCAAAAAGTACTCTGCGGCAACATACTCGCCACTGCAGGTTATGTTCCAAGTAGTGTCCTCAACCAGGTAAATGTATTGGTCGTCATAGTAGAAAGATTCAAACCCGCGGGGATCGCAGCTTTTGCGGATGATGAAGCCAGGCTTTCCTTCAACGGTAGTTTGATAGCCGTAGAAGAACTCTCCATCAGAGATAAAGTTTCCCTTTCCATCATCGGAGAGGAGGTAATCAAGAAGATCAATTTTCCCGGCGGGACAAGCAGCGAAAGCGGAGTTGGCACCAGCAAACAGAAAGAGGAGAAAGAAGAGGAAGAGAAGGTGAATTTTAACGGCAGAGATAAAAACTCTCACCTTAATTAAATAGTAGCAAATTACTACCCTTAGCAGTAATTGAAACCGAAGATGTCGCGGAGGACGTTAATAATAAGGATCGATCCGAGGATTACCACCAGTCCGATGATCGAATAGGTGATGGTTTTCTTGGCGGAGGCAAGGGATTTTTCATCCCCCCCTGAAGCCATATATTGGATTCCTCCGATCATGACAAAGAGAAGGGCAACTCCCGCCCCAATCCCCAGGAGGAACTCGATGGTCTCGCTGAGGATGTTGACAAGCTTGATGAAGAGCTCTCCCTCAAAGGGACAACCGCCGCCATCGGGAATGACAGCTGCTTGAACAAAAGCAGGAAAAATAAGGGCTAAAACCCCGCCTATTAGTCCTCCTAAAACGGATTGGGTAATCTTTCTCATTGATGCATCAGTGTCATACGACACACTCTGCCCCGAGCATAGTACAGACGACCTTGATTAAAAACCCTCGCAGGCCGCCCCGATCATGGTGCAGACAATCTTGATTACCAACCAAGCACCAAAAACGATGACAAGCCCCGTCACGGCTGAGGTGATTCTTCCCCTCGCTGACTCGACCGCCATCTTATCCCCTCCGGAGGCCATGTATTGGATCCCTCCCATGGCAAGGAAAAGCAAGGCTATTCCTCCGGCAATCGTTAAGATGAATGCGAGGACTGCGGTAATAAGGCATGGTACATCCGAGCATGTGATTGGGTTTGTGTAGGCAAACGCTGGCGTTGCCGAGAGTGCCAGGGCAGAAACTGCAGCGGCAACCGAAGTTAATTTTTTGACCATTTAGCTATTCTTCACCCCCTATCGTTAAAAAGCAAAAGGACAAGCCCCACTGGCATCCTTTACTCCTATAATGTTACACCCGATTATACGAAGAATAATCACCGAGAACAAGAGGAAGAGAAGTCCCGCAACAGCGGCGGTGAGTTGGCTTTTGGCCTCAGCTAATCTCTCGGGATCTCCAGTGGAGCTGATGATCCCAAACCCGCTAATAATAATAAGGAGGGTGGCCACCAGTACTCCCAGATAGATCCCTCGCGTCAATATCCACCCGGCAAATTCGCCTGGATCGGTGGGGATGCAGCCGATGGCGGTCTGGATGCCGCATCCTCCCTGCGCTGTGGTACATGTACAGATTGGGCCACCATTGCCGTTTCCGTCCTCTGAATAACATCTTCCGGTGCCAGAAGGTTCACAGCTATCATCAATCAGACAATACTCATCTTCGGCACACGACACATTTGGACATCCACATGGAGGCAACGGGTTGTCTTCTGAATAACATCTTCCGGTGCCAGAAGGTTCGCAGCTATCATCAATCCTACAATACTCATCTTCGGCACACGACACATTTGGACATCCACATGGAGGCAACGTGGTGCCCCAGACCGGCGAGGAAGTAAGGTGGAGAAGCAAGAATCCTAATAGGATAGTCAGTAAGGCCCAGGCAGGTCCCGAACCAGATCCGCCTTTGGAGGAACGGTTCAGGGTGAAGATTTTCATTGCGGGTTCATTTTATAGGGTTCAGACGACATCTGTCAATTTAGTATAGGGGGCGTCTGTCCTCCGTAGCCCTGCCTTGCCGGCAGGCAGGCTCGGCGTAGGAGGATGGCGAAGAAGGGTTCTCCGATTTCCCTAACCACCTTTAATCTGTTAAACTAAAAACAGTAAGGAGCACTGCCCCGCCTTCGCACTGCCGTAGCTACGGTGGGCAGGCTGAGACATGAAAAGATTTACGCTTCTCCTCATTCCATTATTCATCTTTATAGTGAGTTCATCGAACCTACTTCTTACCCCTTTGTTCCCTTTCTTTTATGGTGAACTTGTCGAATCCACCCGTGCCGATGAGCTTGAGGATGTTGCCCAGCAACTTAATCAGCAACAGAAGCAGTTATCTGATCTGGAAAAGCGGAAGGAGCAGCTTGCTCAAGCGATCGCCTCCACTTCTTTATCCCTCGCCCAGATTTCGGCCGAGCTTACTGACGCTGAGGAGGATTTAGCCAAGATCCGCAGAGAGCTTACCAAGAGGGAGAAGACTCTTAAACAGTGGGAGGCAACCCGGAACACCTTAATAAGAGAGTTTTATAAGCAAAGCCGTGTCTCTCCTTTGGAAGTAATCCTCTCCTCTGACAGCTTCCTTGACTCCTCCCATCAGCTTCAGTATTACCAAGATAATCTGGATGTTCTTAGAGAAAAAATTATCGCGTTGGCTGGAGAGATTAATGTCTTTAAAGAAAACAAAGCCAAGGCGGAAAAACTGCGTAGCGAACTTGCCGATCTGCGAAACCAATATCAGGCTCTTGTTTCCTCAAGACAAAGCGCCTACTATTCCACCAATTCACAGATAACAGAGGTTAAGATTACGATTAAAAACCTTACCGCCAAGCAGGAGCAACTGATCTTGGCTAAGATTGGTAACTCGTTAGCCACAGGGTCTCTAGTTTTAGCGGACGATCCTAACGCGCGGGTAACCTTCAACCCTGGTTTTTCCCCTGCCTTTGCCGGTTTCTCTTTTGGGGCATACACCCACCGTAACGGGATGAGCCAGTATGGTGCCCTCGGGCGTGCAAAAGCGCCGTACAATCAGACTGCTGAGCAAATCTTAGCTGCCTATTACCCGAGCGAGACTCTTAACAAAAACTATCCAATTCCTTCAACAATCGTTGTCAGCGGTACTAATGATTATGGGCAAACTTTTGATTGGAGCAAGACTTTTTCACTCAGCGTTTGTTACCAAGATAGCAATGGTGGCGCTAATAAATATGACAGCGCTTGTATTAAAAGAGGAGGAAAGATGAATTTTACTGAGTACTTAAAACATCTCTACGAAGTACCTAGTTCCTGGCCGACCGCGGTTTTGAGAGCCCAGGCAGTGGCAGCTCGGAGCTATGCGATTAAACGGGGATCACCTATTTGCCCAAGCCAAAACTGCCAGGTGGTGAAGTTTGAGATTAATGCGAGTTCCTGGCAAGTAGCTGTTGATGCGACCGCTAAGTGGGTTCTGACCGGAGGCGTGGGTAACTTCCAATATTCTTCCACTTCTGGTGGTTATCTGAACACCTCTGGCTGGGACACCACTTTGCACAGCCAAAGCAGCTGGCCCGACAATGCTTACGAAAATATCGGTGGTTCACCTTGGTTCTACAAAGGTTGGTATAAGAATCTGGCGAAACAAACCTGCGGACGTTCCCACCCTTGGCTGACCGAAGCCCAGTTCGCCGACCTTTTGAATTCTTGGGTCGTCTATACCAAAGGGAATAGCACCGATAAGTCTCGGGTGACTACTTGGGATACTGGTTGTTGGGGAGGTAATCCGTACTCCATTTCGCAAATGAAGAGTCGGGCCGAAGCTTTGGGTGACGCTTACAGCAAAGTCTTAGGAGTGGCGGCGAGCTACTCTAACAGTGGTTATACCTCTTCAATCAGTTTGCTAACTGATCGAGGAACGCTTGTAATAGATGGTCCAACCTTTAGGGATATCTTTAACCTAAGGGCTCCCGGTCACCTTGCTCTAAAAACCCCGCTGTACAATATTGAAAAGAAATAATAAAACAGCGTTGCTCTTCCTAATTTCTTATTTTCTTAATTTCCCAATTACTAATTACGTAATTACTCCACCCATCTGCTATCATAAATTCTGATGCCCAAACACGTAGAAGTTGAAGTTTCCAAACTCGAAGGTCCTCATGAGGTGGAACGGGGAAAGTTCGTTCAGGCTTATGAGTATACCCCACCAGAGGGGGAGCTTGTTGAGAAACGCGGGAGGCTTTTTGCCGTTGTTGATATCACTGGTGGCCCTAACTTTGATGCCGCCTTAGCAGGGAAACTTGTTTGGGATACCCTTACTGAGGAGTACTTCGCCGAAACTGAGGAAGCCCCCCTTAAAACTCTTGAACAGGCAATCCTTTTGGCAAAAAACCAGTTGGCTAATCCCGCACCGGAGGAACCAGAA
>Ga0210017_1000736_pt1 | contig 28245 bp, 42 predicted proteins | sample CryGeyCG2014_020_FD_183966 | JGI IMG/M metagenome (GOLD analysis project Ga0210017, IMG submission 183966) | Groundwater microbial communities from aquifer - Crystal Geyser CG08_land_8/20/14_0.20 (SPAdes) (version 2) | ecosystem: Environmental > Aquatic > Deep subsurface > Groundwater | place... | reverse complement strand
CAAGCAACGCAACCCCCTCAAGCTCTGGAAGCGCCAATGCCAGTGCCAAGGCCAGTTTGGCCGGGGTCAGACCCCAGCCAAAACTTATCAGAACACTTGCCAGCACGAGCACGGAGATAGTCCCTGCTCCAACACCTTTGAAACCAGCTACGCCCCCGACCGCCCCGAGATTGTTTATTGCGAGCAGTGCTACCTTAGAGAAGTTGTCTGAACAACCAACCAATTTTGACTGTTGCATTATCTGAGCGATCGCTCATATCTTGCAACACTTGATTTTAATATCTAAAACTAAAAAATGAAAAACGAAAAATCACAAAGAAAAATTAAAAAAGATATAACGAGATGGTTGCAAAACTATTTCGTAGCGAAATAGTTTTGCAACCATCTCACTATAATTTGCTTGGCTAATAATACGGGCGTTGATTTAACTGATGCCTTGAATAAAAATTTGGCTAAGAAAACTAAACGCGACAAAAAGCGGCACGCCGACAATGTTAAGTTAAAGAAGGGCAAAACCATTTGACATTAAAAGTTTTGTTTGTTAAATTAAACTTGCTGTGAAAAGTGTTTTATTTTTTTATAAATGAGCGCCCAAGAGCGCGAGCCACCAGGCGAAGCGCGATTGGTGGCGCGAATTTACCCCGTGAAGTAGCCCGCCAAGGGCGGGCGCCTACTTCACGGGGTATAAGAACTCGTAAATTCACTCGCCCTAATGGGCTCATTCATTAACGATTTCTAATATGCCAACAATTCATCAATTAACTAAGAACCCGCGCAAGAAAGTTGCTAATAAAAGCAAAATGAGGGCTTTGACCTATGGCTTTAATGTGCTTAAAAATAGTTATTCATATTACTCGTCTCCTTTTAAGCGCGGAATTTGCACTAAGGTGTTTACCACTACGCCCAAAAAGCCCAACTCGGCTTTGCGAAAAGTGGCCAGAGTAAAATTATCCAGCGGTAAAGAAGTAACTGCTTATATCCCCGGCGAAGGCCATACCTTGCAAGAGCATTCTATCGTCATGATTAGAGGGGGCAGGGTGAAAGATTTGCCCGGGGTGAGGTATCATATTGTGCGAGGGCACTTAGACGCCACTGGCGTTGAAGGCCGAAAAAATTCTCGTTCAAAATATGGAGCCAAGCATACAAAGTAATTAATAAACTATGGCTAATAAATTTAAAACAAGAGAAATAGCTCCCGACCCGATGTATGATAATTTGACAGTGGCTAAGTTCGTTAATATGTTGATGGAGCAAGGCAAGAAAAATATCGCTCGCAAAATTGTTTATGGCTCTTTTGATATTATTAAAGAAAAAACCAAAGAAGAGCCCATGGCTGTTTTTGAACGAGCCATTGCCGAGGCCACTCCCTCGGTGGAAGTGCGGCCTAAAAGAGTTGGTGGCGCCACTTATCAGGTGCCCATGGAAGTGCCCGCCAAAAGGGGATTAAGCTTGGCCATGAGATGGATTATCGCGGCGGCTTACGCTAAAAAAGGCAAGCCCATGCGCCAGAAATTAGCCGAAGAAATGATTTTGACCTCCAAGGGCGAAGGTGAAGTTATTAAAAAGAAGATTAATGTGCATAAAATGGCCGAAGCCAATAAAGCGTTCGCTCATCTCAATAGATAAACAACAGACAAGTATATGAAAATTACTATTTGCGGCAGTATCGCTTTTTTTGATGAGATGATGGCGGTTAAGAATGATTTGGAGAAGATGGGGCATGAGGTTAAACTGCCTCCTACGGAAATTCCCAACGAGCAAGGAGAGATGATTCCTATCAAAGAATACTATCGCTTAAGAAAAGAAACCATTTCCGAAGCCGGCTGGATTTGGGACAGAAAAGAGTGGGCTATGAGAACGCATTTTGACAAAGTTGCTTGGGCTGATGTTGTCTTGATAGCCAATTACACTAAAAATGAGATTGAAAACTATATCGGCGGCAATACTTTTTTAGAAATGGGCGTGGCCTTTTATTTGAAAAAACCGATTTATCTTTTGAACCCTATTCCTGAAACATCAATTAAAGAAGAGGTGCTGGGTATGAAAGTTGTGGTTATTAACAACGATTTTTCAAAAATTAAAGTATGAAATCTGTAGTTATTTGCGGCAGTAAAAAATTTAAAAAAGAAATCGGCCAGTTTGTTGATAAACTGAAAGAGCTGGGCGTATTTGTTTATGAACCAAATTTTTTGTGGTTGGAAAAATGGAGCGAGGAAGAATGGAGCAAGCTATCTGATGATATTAGAAAGTTTGTGGTGATGGGTTTGGCCTATGACCATTTTCATAAAATAAAATCAGCGGACGCGGTTTTTATTTTTAACAAGGATGGTTATATTGGCAATTCAGTTAACATGGAAATTGGCTATGCCGTGGCTCTGGGCAAGCCAATCTACGCCTTGCATAATGATGAGGAACTAGGCAGGTCTGGATTTTACAGAAAAATTATTAATACTCCCGAGGCCTTAGCCGAAAGCTTGGGGTATGCGGTGATCAGGCCGGGCAAAAAGAAAATTGTTATTTGCGGCTCAATGAGGTTCAGCCAAGTAATGGTTTACGCTAAAGAAGATTTAGAAAGAATGGGCTTTGAGGTTGTTTTGCCCAAAAATACTGAATTATATTTGGAAGGGAGCGATTTCTTAAAACAGCGCGAGGCCAGCGCTTGGGAGCCAATGGAGGGAGCTAAAAGAAAAATAGACAACAATCTAATAAAAGATTATTACGATAAAATAGCCGGGGCGGACGCTATTTTGGTAATAAATAACGAAAAGAATGACATTAAAAATTATATCGGCGGCAATACTTTTTTAGAAATGGGCTTCGCGCATATTTTGGGCAAAAAGATTTATTGCTTAAATCCCTTGCCCGAGGAGCAGAGTCATATTTATCAGGAATTGATTGCCCTTCAACCGATTATTATTAACAACGATTTATCAAATATAAAATGAAAAAGATTATATTTTCAACCCATGCCTTGTTAAGAATGGCCGAGCGGGGGATTGTGGAAAGAGAAATAATCAGCGCAATTGCAAACCCTGACAAGGTAGAGCAATCAATAACAAATTCAAATAGATTTTTAATCAAAAAACTTTACTTCAGTAAAAGATTCCAAAAAGAACACTTGCTTTTGATAGTAACCGAAAGCAATCAAATCGTTATAAAGGTCATTACAGTCATTGACACTTCAAAAATTAGCAGACATTTTTAAAAATATGGCTCCACAAATAAAATACGACGAAAATTCAAATATTGTTTCTATAAGAGTAAGCGCTGGGAAAAGCGTGGATTCTGATGTGAAAAATAATGTGGTGGTTGATTATGATAAGAATGGACAAATTGTTAATGTTGATATAATGAAAGTTGGCATTGACGAATTCAAGAAAATTTTGAAAACCATTTCGCTGAAAGGAGCGGTCAATTTTTAATATGAAAATCACTATTTGCGGCAGTGTCAAATTTAGAAAGGAAATGGTTGAGGCGAGAGATAAATTGAGATGGTTGCAAAACTATTTCGTAGCGAAATTTTAGATTTTCGAGCGAGGCGAGGAAGACGAGCAAAATGTTTTGAGGCCGTAGCCCAGCTACGGCGAAAAGCATTTTGCGAAGTCTGACGATGACGCAGCCGAAAAGATAAAATTGCAGCAGGAATAGTTTTGCAACCATCTCATTAAATGAGATGGGTTATGAAGGAATTATTTGCCAAGTGATGGAGGACTTGGCCTTGGGCAGAAATCCCGAATTGTTGAAGAAAATTGAAGAAAACCATGCTCAAGCCAAGAAAGATGGCGGCTTTATAAAATGGTATTACAACAGTATAGTAGATAGCGACGCAATTTTGGTTTTGAATTATGATAAAGGCGATATAAAAAACTACATTGGCGGCAACACCTTGATGGAAATGGCGTTTGCTCATGTTCATGATAAAAAGATTTTTCTTTTGAACCCCGCGCCGGAAATTAGCTACCGCGATGAAATTATAGCCATGGATCCAATTATATTAAATGGCGATTTATCAAAAATAAGTTTTTAGTTATGCCCCGTAATTATCCAATTGAAAAAGTGCGCGACATCGGCATTATTGCTCATATTGACGCTGGCAAGACAACGGTTTCCGAACGTGTTTTGTTTTATACGGGCATTTCGCATAAAATTGGCGAAGTGCACGAGGGCGACACAGTCATGGATTGGATGGAGCAAGAAAGAGAGCGAGGCATTACGATTACTTCAGCGGCCACTACTTGCACTTGGACGCCCACTGAATTACCCAGAGAAAAAGCCAACGAGTATTGGCTTAACTTGATTGACACTCCCGGCCATATTGATTTTACTGTGGAAGTGCAACGCTCGTTGAGAGTGTTAGATGGGGCGGTGGTAGTGTTTGACGGCGTGGCCGGCGTAGAGCCCCAGTCCGAGACCGTTTGGCGCCAAGCGGATTTGTATAAAGTGCCGCGAATTTGTTTTATTAATAAAATTGACCGCATGGGCGCTAGCTTTGAAAAAAGTTTTGAGAGCATTTTACAAAAGCTCACCAAAAACGCCGTGGCTGTTCAGTTGCCGATTGGCGAGGAGGCCGAGATGGAAGGAGTGATTGATTTAATCACCCAAGAGGCCATTTATTTTAGAGGAGAAAAAGGAGAGCAGGTAGAGAAAAAAGCCATTCCGGAAAATTTTAAGGAAAAAGCAGGCGAATGGCGCCAGAATATGTTGGAAAAAGTAGCGGTCGAAGATCACGAAATGCTGGAAAAGTTTTTAACCGGCGAAGAAATTACCGTACAAGAAATTCGCGCTGTTTTGCGAAAATCGGTCTTGGATTATAAATTGGTGCCGGTTTTATGCGGCACTGCTTTGAAAAATAAGGGCGTTCAATTAATGCTTGACGCTGTTTGCTATTACTTGCCCAGCCCGATTGACTTGCCGCCCACCAAGGGCTTAGACCTCAAAACCAATGAAGAGATTTTCCGCAAAGCCGAGGACACCGAGCCCTTTTCCGCTTTGGTTTTCAAAATAGCCACCGACCCTTATGTAGGTAGCTTGGGATATTTTAGAGTTTATTCGGGCACATTGAAAAAGGGCTCTTATGTTTTGAATTCCACCACTGGCGACAAAGAAAGGATTGGCCGGATTTTAAGAATGCACGCCAACGATAGAAAAGAAATTGACGAAGTATTCACCGGCGACATCGCTACCACGGTTGGTTTGAAAGCGTCTTTTACTGGCCATACTTTGTGCGATCCAGCCGAGCCGATTTTATTGGAAAAATTTGTCTTCCCTGAACCGGTTATTTCTATTCGCATTGAACCAAAAACCAAGGCTGACCAAGAAAAGCTTATTTTAGCGATGAAAAAGTTGGCCGAGGAAGACCCAACCTTCCGCATTAAAGAAGATCAAGAGACCGGCGAAACCATTATGTCGGGCATGGGCGAGTTGCATTTGGATATTTTGGTTGACCGCATGAAGCGAGAATTTAATGTGGAAGCCAATGTGGGCCAGCCCCAGGTGGCTTATAAAGAAACAATCTTCGCTGAAGCTCAAGCCGAAGGCAAATATATTCGCCAATCGGGCGGGCGAGGTCAGTATGGTCATGTTTACTTAAAGGTGAAGCCCAAGGAAAGAGGCGAGGGCTATGCTTTTGTCAACGCTATTAAGGGCGGGGTTATTCCGCAAGAGTATATCCCAGCCATTGACAAAGGCGTCAAAGAGGCCTTTGATAAAGGCGTGGTGGCTGGTTATCCTATGATTGACATTGAAGTTACCTTGTATGATGGCTCTTTCCACGAGGTTGATTCTTCGGAGATTGCTTTTAAGATTGCTGGCAGTCTGGCTTTTCAAGAAGCGGCCAAAAGAGGCAATGCCGCTTTGTTGGAGCCGATTATGAAATTGGAAATTGTGGTGCCCGAAGAATTTTTTGGCGATACCATCGGCGACTTGAACAGAAGGCGGGGCACTATTGACGAGACCTTGGATCGCCTTAATCTAAAAGTGATACAAGGCAAAGTGCCTTTGGCGGAGATGTTCGGCTATGCCACCTCTCTGCGTTCGCTTACTCAAGGTCGCGGCACATTCACTATGGAATTTGACCATTATGAACGCGTGCCCAATAATATAGCCAAAGATATTATTGAAGGCAAGAGAAAGTAAATAAATATTTAACCAGCATCTTGTGTCATTCCGAGTGAAACGAGGAATCTCATATGTGAGACCCTTCACTCCGCTCAGGGTGACACCTGCAGTGTAATTTTTATGAATATAGCAGATATTAAAAAATTAGTTAGCGAAGAAGGTAAAATCGTTGTAGTTTCGGAAAGCGGGGAAGTTGTTTTAGTAGCCATGAATTTTGACGAGTACAAAAAAATGAAAAGCCGCAAATGCCAAGAAGAAATTTCTTTTGACCCCGAGACAATAATCGGCCCTATCATGGAAGAATTTAACGAACCAGCATCCCAGCCCCCATTCACCGAGCCAGCAATAGCGCAAGAAAAAGAGCTCACGGTGGAAGATTTACCTTTTTAAGAGGTGAAATTGGTTTTTACTTGTTGACTTTTATTTATTTATCAATATAATTAATTAATAACCAATAACCAAGATACAAGTGTCCAAACAATAACCAATTTTCAAATAATCAATAACCAAACTGGTTTGGTTATTTGGTCATTGGTTATTGAAATTTGTTTGGATACTTGGTTATTGTATCTTGTTTATTCATAATAAAAATGGCTGAAAAAGCTAAATTTGAACGAACTAAACCGCACCTTAACATTGGCACTATTGGCCATGTTGACCACGGCAAAACCACTTTGACCGCGGCCATGTTAAAATACTCTTTCTTAAAGGGCTATAAATCGTCTAACAAATCAGTAGACGAGATTGACTCGGCTCCAGAAGAAAAAGCTAGAGGGGTAACCATTAACATCTCGCATAATGAATTTGAGTCCGAAAAGAGGCACTATGCTTTGATTGATTGCCCGGGACACGCCGATTATATTAAAAATATGATTACTGGAGCGGCGCAAATGGACGGCGGTATTTTGGTGGTTTCGGCGGCCGAAGGCCCCATGCCCCAAACCCGAGAGCATGTTTTGTTGGCCAGACAGGTTGGCTTGCCCAGCTTGCTGATTTTTTTGAATAAATGCGACCAGGTTGACGACCCGGAAATGATTGATTTGGTAGAATCTGAATTAAGAGAATTATTGACTAAAAATGAATATCCCGGCGACACCACTCCGATTATTCGCGGCTCGGCTTTGAAAGCTGGCGCGTGCAATTCAATTGATGATGTAGATATGAAGCCAATCGGCGAGCTCATCGCTAAAATAGATGAGTATATTCCCGAGCCGACCAGGGTTTTAGACAAGCCATTTTTAATGGCTATTGAAGATGTATTTTCTATTGAAGGCCGTGGCACAGTGGTGACTGGCCGGGTAGAAAGAGGTATTTTGAAAGCCGGCGATGAAGTAGAAATAATCGGCTTAAGACCCACTCAAAAAGCCGTGGCCGTGAGTATGGAAATGTTCAACAAAACTTTGGACGAAGCCCGAGCGGGCGATAATGTAGGTGTTTTATTGAGGGGCTTGAAGAAAGAAGATGTGGAAAGAGGCCAAGTGCTGGCTAAGCCCGGCAGTGTTACGCCGCATACTGAATTTGATGTGGAGGTATACGCCTTAACCAAAGATGAAGGCGGCCGACACACTCCATTTTTTGCCGGCTACAAACCCCAGTTTTATATTCGCACTTGCGATGTGACGGGCGATGTGATTTTACCGGAAGGCGTGGAAATGGTTATGCCCGGCGACACGGCTAAATTAAAAGTGAAATTGATTGCTCCGATGGCTTTGGAAGAAAAGCAAAGGTTTGCTATTAGAGAGGGCGGGCGAACTGTGGGGGCGGGCGTGGTGCTCAAAATTGAAAAATAAAAGTGTCCCGCTGCTCTTTGAGAAAAAAATATGGCCGAAGCGCTTATCAAAGAAAGTTCTAAAAAAGACAAACCAGCCGAGGCAAGACCGCGGTTGCGTATTAAGTTGCGCTCTTATGATAGCAAAGTGGTTGACGCCTCTTGCCGGCAAATCGTGGAAATCGCTATGCGATCAGACGCTGAAATGATTGGGCCGGTGCCTTTACCCACCGAAATTCACAAATACACCGTGAACCGTTCTTCGTTTGTGCATAAAGACGCTCGAGAGCAATTTGAGATGCGTATTCATAAGCGCTTGATAGAAGTATCCGGGCCAACCCAGCGATTTATTGAAGCTATGAGGGACTTAACCTTGCCGACCGGCGTAGAGATAGAAGTAAAAACGAGTTAAGTTAAATTAAAATTTAAGAATGTTCAAAGCACTACTTATAGTAAAGCTTTGAAGTGGTAACACGAAACACTAACCCTTTTTGATAGTTATCCGGAAAACCGGGGGAGTTAGTTTACCCGGTTTTTTTTGATGGTTGCCGCCAGAGGAGCGAGCACAGCGAGCTCAAATGGCGCCACAACCATCAATCCCGCACTAATTTTACTGATGTTTTTAGTAATATAGATGATGTCAAGCGAAGCGGCTTCGCTCGTTGGTGTCAGAAATACAGAGAACATCGTTGAAATTAGTGCGGGGTGGTGGGTATATAAGGATTGCGCAACGCTCCTTTCGTCAATTGCCAGAATGTTTATTAGATAGAGATGGTTGCAAAACTATTTCGTAGCGAAATTTTAGATTTTCGAGCGAGGCGAGGAAGACGAGCAAAATGTTTTGAGGCCGTAGCCCAGCTACGGCGAAAAGCATTTTGCGAAGTCTGACGATGACGCAGCCGAAAAGATAAAATTGTAGCAGGAATAGTTTTGCAACCATCTCATAGATTTTCTGAAATAAATATCAGGACACCTATTTATTCCATTTATTCCATATGCCATACATTTTAGGCAAGAAAATTGAGATGACCCAAGTTTTTGAAAACGGAAAAGTAGTTCCGGTAACTTTGGTTGCGGTAGAGCCGTGTGTAATTACGCAAATTAAAACCAAGGAAAAAGACGGCTATGAGGCGGTTCAACTGGGTTTGGAAAAGAAAAAAGTTATTCGCGTTAAAAAATCAGAAAAAGGCAAAGAATATAAATATTTAAGAGAATTTCGGGTAGCCTTCGCCCCAGCGGCTTCGGCGCCCAAAGTAGGCGAGCAAATTGATCTTTCAGCTTTTCAGGCGGGCGATAAAGTGAGGGTTTCAGGCATAAGCAAAGGCAAGGGTTTTCAGGGAGCGGTCAAAAGATGGGGCTTTCATGGCCGCAATGCCACTCACGGCGTTAAGCACGAACATCGCACCTTGGGCTCGGTGGGTTCCACTGACGCGGCTCGCGTTTTCCCCGGCAAGAAAATGCCTGGTAGAATGGGAGGGGATAGAACTTCGGTTAAAAATTTGATGATTATGAAAATTGATATTGAAAACAACATTTTGGCTATTAAGGGAGCGATTCCGGGAAGGAGAGGAACATTGTTAGAAATTTCTAATGCCAAATGACTAATGTCTAATAAAATGCCCAATATCTAATGGCAAATGTCAAAAATTAGTCATTGAGATGGTTGCAAAACTATTTCGTAGCGAAATTTTAGATTTTCGAGCGAGGCGAGGAAGACGAGCAAAATGTTTTGAGGCCGTAGCCCAGCTACGGCGAAAAGCATTTTGCGAAGTCTGACGATGACGCAGCCGAAAAGATAAAATTGCAGCAGGAATAGTTTTGCAACCATCTCATTGGACATTTAGTATTTGACATTTGATTAGTTATTAGACATTAGGATTTAGACATTTAATTTCATGAAAGTTGATACATACAACCAACAAGGCGAGAAAACAGGCCAGGCAGAATTGCCCGAGGAGATTTTTGGTGTAAAAATTAATGCGGACTTAATGCATCAAGTAGTTGTTTCCCAAGCGGCCAATAGAAGGCAGGGCAACGCCCATAGCAAAGACAGGAGCGAGGTAAGCGGTGGCGGCAAAAAACCTTGGCGGCAAAAAGGCACAGGCCGAGCCAGAGCTGGCTCAAGCCGTTCGCCTATTTGGAAAGGCGGCGGGGTAACCTTTGGCCCCACCAACGAAAGGGTCTACAAAAAAGTAATCCCCCAGAAAATGAGGCAAAAAGCTATTTTGATGGCGTTATCGGGCAAAGTTCAAAGCCAGTTTTTGATTTTACTGGACGAATTAAAAATTCCGGCTGTTAAAACAAAAGAGATCAATAAAATATTGCAAAATTTGCCCTGCAAAAAACAAACTGTTTTAATTGCCTCTCCCAGCTACAACACCGAGCTGATTAGGGCGGCTCGCAATATACCCCAAGCAGGCGTGGCAGTGATTAAAGATTTTAACGCTTTGGATTTATTATCTGCTAAATATTTATTGATAACACAGGAGGGGATTGAAGTTTTGCAGAAAACATTCCTTAAAGTGTAAATATATGTTATTAGACCGTTTCAAAAAAAACGCCCGCAGATTGACCAGCACCAATAAGTTCGCGGGCCGTCATAAGGAAAAAAGCCAGCCCAGCGCTAAGGAGCAGAATATAGAAAAGATTAGAGAAAAGAAAAATAAAGAAGTTGCCCGAACCGCGGTTGTTGAAAGCAAGCCAACTGATAATGGGAAGCGTAAAACCAAATCAGCCTCGTTTGTTTTGCGCTCGCCGCAAATCACTGAAAAAGCGGTTAACCTGCAAAATGATAATCAATATGTTTTTAAGGTAACGCCAACAGCCAATAAATCAGAAGTTAAAAAGGCGGTGGAGGGCGTTTATAATGTTGATGTTTTGAAAGTAAGAATGATTAATAGCCCCGCCAAGAAAAAGCGCTTAGGCCGCTCTTTGGGCTGGCAGGCTGGTTATAAAAAGGCGATAGTGAGCGTTAGAAAAGGACAAGTTATTGAGATATTACCAAGATAATTTATATGCCAGCCATAAAAGAAAAAATTATTACCAAGAGCGAGCCCGAAAAGGGTCTTGTTAGGATATTAAAAAGTCAGGCCGGCCGCAACAATACCGGCCGTATTACCATGCGCCATCAAGGGGGCGGGGTAAAAAAGTTTTACCGTTTAGTAGATTTTGGCCAGCCAGATTTGGGTGAATCAGGCGGGCTGGTTATAGCTATTGAATACGACCCCAACCGCACTTGTTTTATTGCTTTGATTGAAGACGCTACTGGCAAGAAAAGATATATTTTATGCCCCGAGGGGTTGAAAGTTGGCGCTAAAGTTGCATATAATGAAACAGCTATTTTTGAAACAGGCAATCGCTTGAAATTAAAGAATGTTCAGGTAGGTTCCTCGGTTTATAATATAGAGTTGGTGCCGGGGAATGGAGGCGTGTTGTGCCGCTCGGCTGGTTCATCGGCGCAAGTGATGGCTCGAGATGAAAAATATGTTAATCTAAAAATGCCCTCGGGAGAGGTGCGCAAGGTGCTGGGCGAGTGTTTTGTTTCGGCGGGCTCTTTATCTAATGCTGAATATCGTTTTCATAATATAGGCAGCGCTGGAGTGGCTCGGCGCAAAGGTGTTCGACCCAGCACTAGAGGTTCAGCTATGAATGCTTGCGATCATCCTCATGGCGGGGGCAAAAATAAACAGCCCATTGGCCGTCATCCGCGAACCGCTTGGGGTAAACCGGCCCTGGGCGTTAAAACCAGAAAGCATAAATGGACAGACCAATTGATCTTGCAAAGAAGAATTAAAAAACCGAGAAAGAAATAAAACTATGAGCAGAAGTTCAAAAAAAGGCCCCTATGTAGACGAAAAGCTTTTGAAAAAGGTTTCTCGTTTGAATAAGGGCGAAAAAATAATTATTAAGACCTGGGCTAGGCGAGCTTCTATCACGCCGGAGATGGTTGGTTTTTCGTTTGGGGTTCATAATGGCAAAGAGCATATTCCGGTGTTCGTTATTGAGGAAATGGTTGGACATAAGCTGGGTGAGTTTTCCGCGTCAACCAAATTTATCAGGCATGGCGGCAAGTTGCAGAAAGAGCAAGAAGCCAAAGTTCAAGAAAGAGAAAAGGCCGCTGCTACTGCTATTACTGCCGCCAAGCCAACAGCTAAGCCAGCGTCCAAGCCAGGTAAATAAACTTTTATATGTTAATCAAGGCCTCCTTAAATTATTTGCACATCGCGCCCCGCAAAATGCGTTTATTAGTTGATGCGGTGCGAGGCAAAAGAGCTGTTTGGGCTAGGGATTTTTTGAATTTTCGCATTAAGAAAGGCGCCTTGCCTTTGAAAAAGCTCTTGGATTCGGCTTTGGCCAATAGCAAAAATAATTTTAATCTTAAAGAAGAAGAGATGTTTATTAAAGAAATCAAGGTTGATGAGGGCCCAAAAATGAAACGTTGGCGAGCTAGGTCCAAGGGCCGAGCTATGCCCATTCAAAAGAAAACTTCCCATGTTACTATCCTTTTGGAAGATAAAAAATAATATATGTCGCATAAGGTTCACCCTAAAATCTTAAAAATAAGAGAAATCAAGGACTGGTTGTCCCGAGGTTTTTATGAAAAAAATTTCCGGCAAAATTTACAAGAGGATTACTTGTTAAGGACTTTTCTTGGTAAAAAACTTAGCCAGGCCTCGGTGGAAAGCTTAGAGATAGAAAGGGGTCGCTCTACCTTAAAGATTATTATTAAAACAGCCCGTCCGGCTTTAGTGATTGGCCGAGGAGGGCAAGAAGTAGAAAAATTAAAGCAAGGTCTTGATAAAATTTTATACGATATTAGACCAGCCAGCCATTCGCAAGAGAGATTGGCTATCAAGATTGAAATTTTGGAGGTAAGAAATCCTTGGGATTCAGCTCCTTTGGTAGGACAATGGATGGCTGGGCAAATTGAAAAAAGGGTGCCGTTTAGAAGGGTGATGAAGATGGCTTTGGGCAAGCTCAAAGAGCAAAAAGGTGTTCAGGGAGCAAGATTAGAAGTGTCTGGCCGCTTGAATGGCGCTGAAATTTCCCGCACTGAATGGCTGTTAGAAGGCAAGATGCCCCGACAAAATTTGCGAGCGATTATTGATTATTCCTTGCAGGAAGCCAGATGCGCCTATGGCACTATTGGCATAAAGGTGTGGATTTATAGAGGAGAGAAATTTTAAGTCACTTAATGACTTAATGACTTAATCACTTAATGACTTAATGACTTAATCACTTAATGACTTAATCACTTATTCATGTTGCAGCCCAAGAAAATGAAACATAGAAAATGGCACAAGGGCCGCTCCAAAGGGGTGGCCAGAAGAGGCGTTGAGTTGTCTTTTGGCAGTTTTGGCTTAAAAGCGCTGGAAACGAAATGGATTACAGCTAACCAACTTGAGGCCTGCAAAAAAGCCATGGCTCGTTTGTTAAAAAAGAAAGGCAAACTGTGGCTGAAAATTTTTCCCTACAAACCCATTACGGCCAAAGGCAGCGAGGTGCCCATGGGCGGAGGCAAGGGTAGCGTGTCGCATTATGTTTTTCCTATTACCCCGGGCAGAATTATTTTTGAATTAGACGGCGTTGATGAAGAAATGGCCAGAGCGGTTTTCAAGAAAGCGGCTGATAAATTGCCCATCAAAACAAGATTCATCAAAAAAGAAGATTAATTATGAAACGACAAGATAAAATTAAAGATTTCAAACGATTAGACAAAGCTGGTCTGACTGACTTAATATTGGTTAAAAAAGAAAGAATGCGCCAATTAAGGTTTGATTTGGCCACGGGCAAAGTTAAAAATGTTAGAGAGATTCGCGAGAACCGCCGCGACGTTGCTTTGTTAAACACTTTGTTGAAAAAAATATAAAATATGAAGAAGAAATTAAAAGGCGCAATTATCTCCGACAAAATGAAAAATACCGCGGTGGTTAAAGTTGACCGCTTGGTGGCTCATCCTAAATATCACAAGAGATTTAAGGTGTCTAAGAAATATAAAGCGCACACCGAGGGAGATAATTTTAAGGTGGGAGATGTGGTCATAATTGAGGCCTGCCGTCCGATGAGCAAGGATAAAAAGTTTAGAATAGTGGAAAAAATTGTTTCTAATTAACCGGTATGATTCAGACAAAAACAAAATTAAATGTGGCTGACAATACTGGCGCCAAAATGGTGCAGTGTATTGGTGTTCCGGGCGGCACCAGAAAGCGCTACGCTCATTTAGGCCAAATTATCAGGGTGGTGGTTAAAGTGGCCGCTCCTAGAAGAGAAGTTAAAAAGCATCAGGTTTTGAAGGCAGTGATAGTGCGTCAGCACAAGCCGTTCCGCCGAGCTGATGGTTCATTTTTGATTTTTGACGATAACGCTTGCTGTCTATTAAACGACAACAACCTCCCCAAGGGCAATCGTATTTTGGGGCCGGTGCCCAGAGAATTGAAAGAAATGGGTTTTGAGACCATCATCACTATGGCTAAGGATGTGATTTAAGCAAAAAATATGCGTATTAAAAAAGGCGATCAGGTTTTAATAATAAAAGGCAAGGATAAGAAAAAGAAAGGCAAGGTGGCCAGAACTTTTCCCGAAAGCAATAAAGTTTTATTGGAGGGCTTGAATTTGAAAAAAACGCATAAACGGGGAAGAAAAGAAGGCGAGAAAGGCCAGGTAGTGGAAATAGCCACGCCCTTGGCAGTGGCCTCGGTGATGTTTATTTGTCCGAAGTGCGGCCAGCCAGCTAGATTAGGTTATTTAATCAAAGAACAGAGCAAAAGCCGAGTTTGTAAAAAGTGCGGAGCAGAGGTTTAATCTTGAAAAGATATGACATTACAAGAGCGATACAATAAAATAGCGGTTCCTGAAATGATGAAACTGTTTGGTTATAAAAGCCGAATGGCTGTGCCTCGCCTTGATAAAGTGGTGGTTAATAGCGGCTTTGGTAAAGCAGTGGCGACCAAGGGATCGGGCGAAAGAGAAACAATTGAAAAGTATATTAGCGATAACTTAGCTGTTATTACTGGGCAAAAGCCAGCCCTAAGGCAGGCCAAAAAATCAATTGCTAATTTTAAGTTGAGAGAGGGTATTAATGTTGGGGCAGTGGCTACCTTGAGAGGCCAAAGGATGAACGACTTTTTAGAAAAATTGATTGATTTGGTTTTGCCCAGAAAGAGAGATTTCCGCGGCTTATCCACAGCTTCTATTTCCAGAACCGGCGAATTGTCGCTTGGCTTTAGAGAGCACATTCTTTTTCCAGAAGTGAAAATTGAAAAAGAGAAAGGCATTTTTGGCTTGCAGGTGGTGATTGCCACTACCGCTCATACCAAAGATGAGGCCTTGGAGCTTTTTAGGTTATTAGGGTTTCCGTTTGAAAGGTAAATTCCGCCCCGCGAGAACGAGCCGTAGGCGAAGTTTAAGCGGTTGGCGGAATTTACCCCGTGAAGTAGCCCGCCAAGGGCGGGCGTCTGCTTCACGGGGTGTAAGAACTTGTAATGAGTTTTCAATTGATAGCTATCAATTGAAAACTCATAACAATTTCTAACATGGCAAAAAAATCATTAATTATAAAATCGCAAAGAGAGCCGAAGTTTCAAAGTCGAGTTATTCGGCGATGTTTCAAATGCGGCCGCAATAGGTCGTATATTAGAAAGTTTGGCTTATGTCGTATTTGTTTCAGAGAAATGGCTAACCGAGGAGAAATCCCTGGCATAACTAAATCATCGTGGTAAATTCCGCCCCGCGAGAACGAGCCGTAGGCGAAGTTTAAGCGGTTGGCGGAATTTACCCCGTGAAGTAGCCCGCCAAGGGCGGGCGCCTGCTTCACGGGGTGTAAGAACTTGTAATGAGTTTTCAATTGATAGCTATCAATTGAAAACTCATAACAATTTCTAACATGGCAAAAAAATCATTAATTATAAAATCGCAAAGAGAGCCGAAGTTTCAAAGTCGAGTTATTCGGCGATGTTTCAAATGCGGCCGCAATAGGTCGTATATTAGAAAGTTTGGCTTATGTCGTATTTGTTTCAGAGAAATGGCTAACCGAGGAGAAATCCCTGGCATAACTAAATCATCGTGGTAAATTCCGCCCCGCGAGAACGAGCCGTAGGCGAAGTTTAAGCGGTTGGCGGAATTTACCCCGTGAAGTAGCCCGCCAAGGGCGGGCGCCTGCTTCACGGGGTGTAAGAACTTGTAATGAGTTTTCAATTGATAGCTATCAATTGAAAACTCATAACAATTTCTAACATATGGATCCTATAGCAGATTTATTAAATAGAATTAAAAACGCGCAGGCTGTTTTGCATCCGGTGGCTGATGTGCCTTGCTCAAACTTAAAATTGAGAATCGCCGAGATTTTGAAAAGAGAGGGGTTTATCGCTGATTTTAAGAAGCGAGGCAAAAAGGATATGAAGATATTGAGGATAGACCTGAAATACAACCAAGACAAGACGCCGGCTATTTCTAATTTTAAGAAAGTTTCTAAGCCCGGCCAGCGGATTTACAAAAAGTCGCAAGAGATTAGACGGGTTAAAAACGGCTATGGCTTGGCTATTGTTTCCACTAACAAGGGCTTACTTACTGATAAAGAGGCCAGAAGGCAAAAGGTTGGCGGAGAAGTAATGTTAGAAATTTGGTAAAAATATGAGCAGAATAGGCAAACAACCAATAATAATTCCCACGGGAGTTGAGGTAAAAATTGAGGGCCAAATAATTACTGTCAAAGGCCCGAAAGGAGAAATTAAGCAATCAGTGATAGCGGGTATTTTGGTTGCCAAGAAAGAAAATGAGCTAATTGTTGCGCCCGTAAAAGAGAGCAAGCAATGGAGCAAGTTTTGGGGTTTGACCAGAGCTTTATTGCATAATAATATTGTGGGTGTGAATGAGGGCTTTGTTAAGAAATTAGAAATGGTGGGTGTTGGCTATAAAGCCGCTATGTCTGATTCCAGAACATTGAAAATTGAAGCTGGCTTTTCTCATTCGGTGATGATGATTGTGCCTGATGGTTTAACAGCTACCGCGGAAAAAAGCAATATAACTATCAGCGGTTTTGATAAGCAAAAAGTTGGCCAGTTTGCCGCTAAAATTCGCGCCATTAGACCACCCGAGCCCTATAAAGGCAAGGGCATCAGGTATCAAGGAGAAAAAGTGCGTAGAAAGGAGGGTAAAAAGGCGGCAGCGGTAAAGTAATTTTCAATTTTCAAATCGACACTTCAGTGTCGCCCTGAGCGGAGCGAAGGGTCTCACTCCGAGATTCTTCGCCTGCTGGCTCAGAATGACAACTAAAATTCATTGAAAATTGATAATTAAAAATTGTAAATTCAGATATGTTAAAAAAACAAGAGCAAAGAATTAAGAGACATAAAAGAATTAGAGCAAAAGTGAAGGGGGCAAGTTCTGTTCCACGGCTTTGTGTTTTTCGCAGCAACCAGCACATCTATGCCCAACTAATTAACGACCAAAAGGGAATCATTCTGGAGTCTTCTGGCGATTTTGCTTTGAAGATTGATGGCAAGGTGAAGAAAGCGTTTGAAGTTGGGCAAGCTATTGCTCAAAAGGCCTTATCTAAAAAAATTGACAAGGTGGTTTTTGACCGAGGCGGTTATAAATATCATGGCCGCGTCAAGGCGGTGGCTGACGGAGCCAGGGCGGCTGGGTTGAAGTTTTAATTTTTTATTATGTATAACAATAATAATAACAACAATAATAATACAGCTGCCAGAGGAAACCAAGGAGGCAGGCCATCAAGATATAGTCGGCCCGAAAGATCCGGGCCCAAATCAGAATATGATTCCAAGGTTTTAGATTTAGCTCGGGTTACCAAAGTAACTGGCGGGGGCAAACGGATGCGCTTTAGAGCGGTGGTAGCGGTTGGTAACAAAAAAGGTAAAATTGGCATAGGCGTAGCCAAGGGTAAAGATGTGCAACAAGCTGTGGAAAAAGCCACTCGGTTGGCTCAACGACATATTATTATTATTCCAGTGGTGCAAGACACTATTCCTCATGAGACCTGGGCAAAATTTGGACCAGCCCAGGTTTTATTAAAACCGCAAGGCAAGGGCTTGGGCTTGGTGGCTGGGGGCGTGGTGCGAGTGATTTGCAGCTTAAGCGGCATTAAGGATATTTCGTCTAAATTACTTTCCCGTTCGCGCAATAAATTGAATATTGCCCAAGCAACTATTGAGGCGTTAAAAAAGTTAAAAGTTAAAAGTTAAACTTTTTGGAATGACTAATAACAAATGTCTAATGTCTAATAAAATGCCCAATGTCAAATGACTAAAATTAGTCATTAGTCATTAGGATTTAGATATTTTTATATGCAGCTTCATAATTTACAACCGAATACAAAGAATAAGAAAAGAAAACGCATTGGTCGTGGCGGCAAAAAAGGCACTTATTCTGGGCATGGCATTAAGGGTCAAAGCTCAAGAGCCGGCAGAAAAATGCAACCCTCTATCAGAGAGCTGATTAAACGCTATCCTAAATTAAGAGGGTATCGCTATATTCGCTTTGGAACAGGGGTGGCTGAAGTTAACATAGGTATGCTGGACAAAAACTTTCAGAATAACGATCTGGTCGCGCCTAAAATTTTAATTGAAAAAGGGCTGGTTAATCTTTTTAAGGGCAAAGCGCCTATTGTTAAAATTTTAGGCCAAGGAGAGATAACGAAAAAGCTAAACATCAGCGGATGCGAGATTTCTAAGATAGCTAAAGAAAAAATAGAGAAAGCCCGCGGAACAATCAAATAATTTTCAATTTACGAATTTTCAACGGACTGAACCCGTTTGAAAATTGAAAATTGAAAATTGTAAATTTTTGCAATGTCTTGGTTCCAAAAACTTATAGCAGTATTTAAAAATAAACAACTAAGGAATAAGATCCTGTTTGTTTTGGGTATTATGGTGGTTTTTCGTTTGGCGGCGGCTATTCCTATTCCGGGCATTGACTTGGAAAACCTGAAGCGGTTTTTCAGCCAGAACCAATTTTTCGGCTTAATGAATGTTTTTGTGGGCGGCACTTTAGATAATTTGTCAATTGTCATGCTTGGCTTGGGGCCATATATTACTGGCGTGATTATTATTCAGCTTTTAACTATGGTTTTTCCGCAGTTGGAAAAAATGTTTAAGGAAGAAGGCGCGGCTGGCCGCCAAAAAGTGAACCAATACGGCCGTTTGCTCACTGTGCCCTTAGCCGCTTTGCAGGCCTATAGTATGATTGTGTTGTTTCAAAGGCAGGGCGCCTTGGGGCATTTTACCAGCTGGCAGATGGTTATTACTTTAATTACGGTGGCTGGGGGAGCGGTGTTTTTAATGTGGCTGGGCGAGCTGATTAGCGAGAAAGGCATTGGTAATGGTGTTTCGCTCTTGATTTTTGCTGGTATTGTTTCTAGCGTGCCCGCTGATATTCGCCAGGTTATTTTATCCTGGGACCCAGCCAATTTGCCGTCTTATCTTTTATTTCTTGTTGCTTCTCTGGTTATTATCTTTGGGGTGGTTTTAATTACCGAGGCTCGGCGCAACATTTTGGTTTCTTACGCTAAACGGATTAGGGGTAATCGCATCTATGGGGGATCGTCTACTTATTTGCCCATTAACTTAAATCCGGCTGGCGTTATTCCGATTATTTTCGCGATGAGCATCTTGCTTTTCCCGGGGATGATTGCCAGTTTTTTGGCGGCCGGGGGCAATAACTGGCTAACTGGCGCGGCTAAAGCTACGGCGGATTTTTTGCAAAATGTTTGGGTGCATGGCTCTTTGTATTTTATTTTGGTTTTCTTGTTCACCTTTTTTTACACCGCGGTTACCTTTGACCCTAAATCAATCGCCAGCAATTTGCAAAAAATGGGCGGCTTTGTGCCGGGCATTCGGCCGGGCGAGAAAACCGCGCAATTCTTGCACAAAATTTTATACCGCATTTTGTTTTTGGGCGCTGGATCTTTGGGCTTAATAGCTGTAATGCCTTCTATTGTGCAAGGCATCACTAATGTGCAAACATTTCGATTTTTAGTGGGCGGCACTTCTTTGTTGATTTTAGTGAGCGTGGTCTTGGAAACTTGGCGGCAAATTAAAGCGCAAATTGAAATGCGCGAATACGAAAATTATTAAATATTTATACAGTATGGCGCAAGAAAAATTAGTGGTTATTTTAATAGGCCCGCCGGGAGCGGGCAAGGGCACGCAATTGGAACTATTGCAGAATAAGCTTGGCTTGGAAGTAATAGGCAGTGGCGAGCTATTAAGAGAGCGTAAAAAGAAAAAGGATTTTACCGGCCGCAAAATTGGCCAGTGTATTGACGCTGGCAACCGAGTGCCCACGCCGGTTATTTTTAAGCTTTGGGTTGACCGCATGGAAAAGTTAAAAAAATTAGGCAATTTGAAGGGCTTTATTATTGACGGCAGCCCCCGAACCATTTTTGAAGCCGAGATGATTGATTTGTCTTTGGGCTGGTATGAATGGTCTAACAACACTAAAGTGGTTTATATCAAAATTTCTAAGGAAGAGAGCATTAGCCGTTTGACTAATCGGCGAATTTGCAAGAATTGCGGCCATAATATTCCCTATATTGGCAATTATAAAGAATTAACCCAGTGCGACAAATGCGGGGGAGAGCTTTACAGGCGGCCCGATGATACCAAGAAAGGCATTAGGGCTCGCTGGAAGTGGTTTAGAACCGATGTCATGCCGGCTCTTAATTATTATCGCCGAGCTAATAAATTATTAGAGGTTAATGGCGAACAATCCATTGAAAATGTTTCCAGAGATATTTTTAAAGTAATTAAACAAAAATGATTTCCATTAAGACCGACAAAGAAATCGCTATAATGAAACAGGGCGGAGCCATCTTGGCTCGGGTGATGAAGCAATTACTAAAGATGGCTAAGCCCGGAGCGAGCGGCGAGCAATTAAACAGGGCGGCCTTGGCTTTGTTTTTTGATTATGGCGTGGAGCCGGCTTTTTTGGGCCACCAGAATTTTCCGGCCGCTTTGTGCGTTTCCAAGAATAAGGTGGTGGTGCATGGCTTGCCCGACAGCCAGCCATTAAAATCAGGCGATATTTTGTCGTTGGATTTGGGCTTAAAATACCAGGGCTATTATTTGGATATGGCTTTTAGCGTAATTGTGGGTAAAAAATCAGAGGCTCATCCTTTGGCAATAAAATTTTTGCAAGCTGGCGAAGAATCATTAAAGCAAGCCATTAAAATGGCCAAACCGGGCAACACTTTGGGCGATTTGGGTCAAGCAACGCAAGAAGTGATTGAGCGAGCTGGATTTAGCGTGGTGCGTAATTTATGCGGCCATGGCATTGGGCAAGAATTGCACGAAGACCCACAGATTTTGAATTATGGCTTATCAGGCGAAGGCGAAGTTTTGAAAGAGGGGATGGTGATTTGTTTGGAGCCAATGTTGACCATGGGTGGCTGGAAAATAAAAAAATCGGCTGACGGCTTTGGTTATGAAACAGCGGACGGCTCTTTGGCCTGCCATTTTGAACACACCATAGCTGTCGCCAAAAAAGGGCCACAGGTATTGACTAAGTTCTAAAATAGTGGTATTATAAATCAGCGTTAAAATTAATAACCCTGTATTTTATTCCGTCGTAGACGGGAAAGGAGTATAAAATGTTTAGGGTTTTTTTATTTTTATTTTTTGTTTTTTATTTGTTGTCAGGGTTAGCAATATCCTCAGTCCTCTTCAACCATTGGGCTAGGTTGAAAGGATTCAAAAAAGATTTTGCAGCCCGATTGGTTGGAATATTTTTCTGGCCCTGGGTTTTGAGGGTGGTCCAGAGGCCTCAAATCTCTGGAAAGGAATTTTTAAAGGATAAGGCTTCTACGATAGTTAGCGACGATCGCGACAAGAAAGGAAAATTTCTTCGCGATTGAACTGCTAATTATAGTGGAGCCAATCCAAAAATCGACAAAGAAGCGGTGTATCAGTTGAGGATATATCCGCCGGGGCGTCGATAAGGAATGGAAGGGTGGTTTATCTATTTATGGATAGCTACCCTTTTGTAATACAACAAGGATTTGTTATAATACAAGAATCATAAAACTATGTCTCAAAAAATAAACAATGAGCTTCGTTTGGACCCGGTCTCGGGCGACTGGGTGGTAGTGGCTAGCGGCCGAGCCAAGCGACCCGAGGTCAGACCTCGGGGCGGCGGCGCTTGCCCATTTTGCGTTTATTTCACTAATAAAGAAGCGGCCTTGGGCCAGATTGTAGTTATCCCCAACAAATTTCCCGCTTTTTCGCTAGTTAGACGAGGTCTGCCCTCGTCTGGACTTTTTCAAAAAATGCCGGCTAATGGGTTCCATGAAGTGGTTATCACCAAAAGCCATACTAAATCCATAGCTGATTTTTCGCTTGATGAAACTATTGAACTGTTAAGCGTTTATCAAAGCCGCTATCTGGCTTTAGCTAAAGAAAAAGCAGTCAATTATATTTTTATTTTTCACAATCACGGCGCCTCGGCCGGCGCTTCCATAGCGCACCCTCATTCGCAAATTATTGCCACTTCCTTGGTGGACGGCGGGTTTTTGCAGCCGCTTAAGGCCGCGGAAAAGTTTTACCAGCAAAATAAAGAATGTCTTTATTGTTCAATCAATCAAGCCGAGCTAAAAGGCCAAGAAAGAATTGTCGCTGAAAATAGCAATTTTGTAGCCTTGTGTCCCTTTGCTTCTAAAATGTCTTTTGAAATAATGATTGCTCCTAAAAAACATTCACCCCGCTTTGAAAGAATCACTGAAGAGGAAAAGGACAACCTGGCTGATATTTTACGCCTAACTTTGGCCAAAATTAAAAAAGGCTTGAACAACCCGGATTATAACTTTTACATTAGAACGGCTCCCTGCGATAATAAAGAGCATAACTCATTTCATTGGCATTTAACCATTCTGCCCAAAACGCAAACCTGGGCTGGTTTTGAGCTAGGGGCTGGTATGGAAATTATCACCACCCCGCCCGAACAAGCCGCCCAGTATTTAAGAAAAGTTAAGGTATGAAAAAAATAATTGTGGCCAATTGGAAGTGTAACCCTCAAACATTAAGAGAAGCGCAGAAGATGTTTTTGGAGTTGAAGCAGGGGATTGGCAGGGGCGAAAAAGCCGAAGCAGTGGTTTGCCCGCCGTTTGTTTATTTAGCTCGCGCCGCGGAAATTTTTAAGGGTAGTAAAATAAAATTAGGCGGCCAGAATTGCGCCCTGACTGAAGGTGGCCCGTATACGGGTGAAATTTCGGCGGTTATGCTGAAAAATTTGGGGGCTAAATATGTTATTTTGGGCCATTCCGAGCGGCGGGCCTTGGGCGAGGATAATGTTTTGATTAACCAGAAAATAAAAAATGTTTTGAAAGGCGGACTCACGCCCATTGTTTGCTTGGGCGAAACAGCTCAACAAAAACAAAACAACGAGACATTTTTAATTTTAGAACAACAAGTTAGAGAAGTTTTACAAAAAATTACATCTACGCAGGTTGGCAAAATTATTTTGGCCTATGAGCCAATTTGGGCTATTGGCGGGGGACAGAGCTGTCCGGCTGACTTCGCTTTAACTGTTGCTCTTTTTATCAGAAAAATTATTTCTCAAATAGCCAATCCAACGATTGCCCGACGGGTTAGTTTGCTTTATGGGGGCAGTGTGGATTCTGCTAACGCGGAGGATTATCTTAAAACGGAAATTTTTAGCGGGCTTTTAGTAGGGGGCGCTTCTTTGAAAATTAAAGAATTCTTAAAAATTGCATCATTGACCTAATTTAGTGTATAATTATAAAATTATTGAAATTATTTTTTCATGAAAAAAGTTATTGATATTATCTCTGATGAAAATGACACTCAAGGGCCGGTTTGGTTGAGAAAAAACCAAGGCGAAAAAAAACACCGCGAACGCAAGCCAGCGGCAAAAATAGCTCAAAAGCCGAAAAAAAAGCTCCCCAAGAAGATGTCTTTCGCCCTGCCTCAAATCATTTTGTTGGCTGGGGCGGTGATAGTGGCTGGTTTAACTTTTTTAGCGGTTTGGTTCACCTTAAACCCAAAACTGAACTTATCGTTGCTTCAAAAACAAACACCCATAGAGGTTAGCGCCGAACTTGAATTAAATGTTTCACAGGCCGCCACCACTGCCAAGATCATTCCAGCCCAGTTTTTGCCCGCCATTGTTGAAAAAACTTCAACTTTTCAAGCAACCGGCGTGGCTTTTGAAGATACTAAGGCCGAGGGTGTTATTAAAGTTTATAACAACAGCAACCCGCCGGTAGATCTAACCTTGGTGGCGAGCACAAGGTTTTTGTCTTCGGGCGGGAGTAAGATTTTTCGGGCTGTGGAGAAAGTTATTTTACCTGCTCCAACTATGAGCAATGGTAAGGTTGTGGGCTCTACAGCTAATGTGAAAGTGGTGGCCCAAGATGTGGGCGAGGAATATAATATCGGGCCTTCTAAATTTGTTGTGCCTGGTTTGGCTGGCGGGAAGCTTTATTTTACAATCAGAGGAGAATCAACCAGCGCCATGGCTGGCGGGGCGAGAAAAGAGGTAGGCCGGGTAAGTATAGCGGACAGGGACAAAGCCCAAGAGGGCCTTTACAAACTTTTGCGTAATTTGCTTTTGGCTGAAATGAAAGAAAAAACACCAGCCGGTTTCACTGTGGATGAGAGAGCTATTTTGGAAGATGATTTTGTTTTTTCTTGCTCTGGATTGGCTACTACCAGTCAGGAAAAAGCCGATGATTTATCGTTTAGCTGTACTGGCAAATTGATTGGCCGAGCGCTTGTTTTCAAGATGGCCGACATCAAGGCCGCGGCCATAAATTTATTAAATGAGAAAAAAGAGGCCTGGCAGGACTTGCGCTCCGACAGTTTGCAGATTTCTTTTGTGCCCAAAGGCGTGATTACTCAATCGGGGCGCTTGAATTTGTCTTTGTTGGCCGGGGTCAAAGCGTTCCAAAAAACCGAACTAGACGAATTACAAAAGCAGGTTGCTGGCAAAAATCAAGCTGAAATTGAGCAGATTTTAAGCAGTCAATTTCCCCAGATAGAAAAGCCGCAATTTAAGTTTTGGCCTTTTTGGGCCAAGCGAGCTCCCTCGACCCTTAATGATATAAAAATTTACTTGACTTTTTAGGTTTATTCTGTTAGTTTTAGACATTGCAACCATCTCATTCCACATGGCTAAAAGCAACATTCAGGAAAAAGGACAAGTTATGGAAACGCTTCCCAGCTTGTTTTTTAGAGTGCGATTAGAAAGCGGGGGAGAAGTGTTGGCGCATTTGGCTGGCAAAATGAAATTGAATCATATTAAAATTTTGCCGGGCGATAAAGTGATTATAGAAATGACGCCCTATGACAGCCGAAGAGGCAGAATTGTTTATAGACTTAAATAACAAATAGCAAAAAACGAATAACAAATAACGAAGGGCAATTCTGTTATTAGTTATTAGTTTTATGTTATTAGTACTGTTTTGAAGATTAGACCGTCAGTCAAAAAAAGATGTTTGAAATGCAAAGTGGTCCGTCGCAAGGGCCGCGTTTATATTATTTGCGAAAATCCTAAACACAAACAGCGACAAGGATCATGAAAATTAGCGGAGGGCAGACCTCCTGAAAACTTGCATGCAGTCTGGGGAGGTCTGCCCTCCGCTAATTTTTTAATTATCAATTATCAAACTATGCCGCGAATTGCTGGAGTTATTATTCCTGAAAACAAACAAATAAGAATTGCTTTAACCTACATTTATGGAGTGGGCCGGCCTTTGGCTGAAAAAATTTTGCAAGAAAGCGGGGTTGAGGCCGCCAGACGAGCCAAGGACTTAACTGATCAAGAAATAGCCGCTATTAAAGGAGTGATAGAAGGAAAACATAAAATTGAGGGCGATTTAAGGCGCGAAATAATGGGCAGTATTAAGCGATTAAAAGAAATAAGATGTTGGCGAGGAACGCGCCACAGCCGAGGCCTGCCCGCCCGAGGCCAGAAAACTAAAAAAAATTCCAGAACAGTTAGGGGCAATGTTAAGAAAACTGTCGGGTCGGGCAGGAAAACTGCCCCCGCGCCCAAATAATTTATTATGGGAAAAAAAAGAGTAGTTCAAAAAACTCAAGAAGAGTTGATTCAAGAACGAGATAAAATAGAGCAAAAATTGAAGAAAGAAGTGGCCTTAAAAACAGCAACCACCAGATTTTATCGGGCTAGAATTTATATTACTTCAACCTACAACAACACGATTATCAGCTTAACCAACGAAAATGGCGATGTTTTAATTAACCGTTCCGCGGGCGCGGTCGGTTTTAAGGGCACCAAAAAAGGCACTTCGTTTGCCGGCTCCAAGGTGGCTGAAGCGGTGGTAGGGATTTGCGAGAAAATGGGTTTGCGGAAAGTGGATGTTTCCATCAAAGGCATTGGGGGCGGGCGCGCTTCTGCCTTAAAAACTTTAGTCAATCGCGGCTTGGAAGTGCAATCTGTAAGGGATATTACGCCAATTCCTCATAATGGTTGTCGGCCTAAAAAACCACGCCGAGTATAGTTAATTATTTTATGAAAAATTTTTGTAAAACTTGCCGCCGTTTGCAGCAAAAAATATTTTTGAAAGGGGAGAAATGTTTATCCCCGAAATGCCCTATGGTGCGTCGTCCCTATCCTCCCGGGGCCAAGAAAAAACGCGGCCCGGGCAAGGTTTCAGAATATGGCAAAGAATTGGCCGAGAAACAGAAGCTGAAAAAATATTATGGTCTGAACGAAATCCAATTTCGCCGCTATGTTAAAAATGTTTTGCAAGGGCGAGGCGGCGATACAGACGCGGCCTTAGTGTTAATTTCCGCTTTGGAAAGCCGTTTAGATAATGTGATTTTTCGTTTGGGCTTGGCTCGTTCCAGGCGCGAAGCCAGGATTATGGCGGGGCGCGGACATTTTTTAATAAATAATAAATTAGTCAACATCCCGTCCTTTGTGGTCAAAAAACAAGATAAAATAACCATCAAAGACAACAAGAAAGCCAAGGGAAATTTCAAGGATTTGCCGCACTCGTTGAAAAATTATCAAGCGCCATCTTGGTTAAAATTAAACAAAGACGAGCTGTCGGGCGAAGTGATTGGCGCGCCGGTCTTGGCTAATATAGAAGCAACCGTTGATATTTCCGCTATTTTTGAATTTTATTCGCGTTAGTGAGCGCCCAAGAGCGCGAGCCACCAGGCGAAGCGCGATTGGTTGCGCGAATTAACCCCGTGAAGTAGCCCGCCAAGGGCGGGCGCCTACTTCACGGGATATAAGAATTTTTAATCTCGCGAATATTCATAATAAAATTATAGGTATTCGCTCGCTAAAAACTTCTAATATGATCCCTTTACCTCTTAAACCTGTGCTTGTTAAAAAAGAAGGCCACAAAGCTGTTTTTGAAATAGCCGGGCTTTACCCTGGTTATGGCTTAACTGTAGGTAATTCTTTGAGAAGAGTGTTGTTGTCTTCGCTAAAAGGAGCAGCTATAACTCAAGTGAAAATTGAAGGTGTTTCTCATGAATTTTCAGTTATGCCGGGCGTTTTTGAGGACATAGTGATGTTGATTTTGAACTTGAAAAAGCTCACTTTCAAAACGCACTCTGACGAGCCCCAAACTATTTCGTTGTCGGTTAAGGGCGAGAAAGAAGTAAAGGGCAAAGATTTCAAGCTTACCTCTGAATTAGAATTAGCCAACCCGGAAGAGCGCATTGCCACCCTAACTAAGCCATCAGCCGAATTAAAAATTGAGGCCTTGGTTGAAGCGGGCATTGGCTATGAGTTGGCCAAGGGACGGGAAATAAAAAAAATGGAAATTGGCGCTATGCCTATTGACGCTGTTTTTACGCCTATGCAGAAAGTAAGCTATAAGGTGGAAAGTATGCGGGTGGGCAAGCGCACTGATTTTGATTTGCTGCGGCTTGAAATTGAAACCGATGGCACTATTTCGCCCGAAGACGCTCTTAAAAAAGCCGCTGACATTTTGCTTGAACATTTTTCAGTGGTAGCTAAAATTGGCGAAGAAGCTAAAAGCAATGTGGAAGATATTTTGGCTAAAAAAGTTACCAAAGTAAAGGAAGAGGATGCAGGTAAAATCAAAATTGAAGATGCTAAACTTTCCGAAAGAATTAAAAATGTTCTTTTGTCTAATAATATAAAAACCTTGGGGGGCTTGGCGCGAAAATCAGAAAGCGACCTTTCGGGCATGGAGGGGTTGGGCGATAAAGCAGTGGCTGAAATAAAGAAAGCGCTTAAGAAAGTTGGTTTAGAACTAAAGTCTTAGTAATTTTTTTCCTTGGTTTATGCAACATCAAAAACAAAACAGAAAATTTTCCCGCACCCGCGATCAACGAGCGGCTTTATTGGCTGGCTTGGCTCATAATTTTTTCTTAAGGGGTAAAATG